>Ga0209415_10000671_pt1 | contig 64096 bp, 62 predicted proteins | sample PeaSoiSIISIP2007_FD_187696 | JGI IMG/M metagenome (GOLD analysis project Ga0209415, IMG submission 187696) | Peat soil microbial communities from Weissenstadt, Germany - SII-SIP-2007 (SPAdes) (version 2) | ecosystem: Environmental > Terrestrial > Soil > Wetlands > Peat | place: Germany...
CCCCCGCCGCTGCACCGGCTCCCGCACCGGCGCCTGCGCCTGACGCTGCGAAAGCCGCTGATGCGGCTAAAGACATGGCGCAAGACGCCATGAAGAAAGGTGAAGACAAGGCCAAGGACATGGCCAAGGACGTAATGAAGAAGTAAGCAGTGCTGTCCTGATAAAAAAGCCGGCCCGCAGGCCGGCTTTTTTCATGCTCGTCCGTTACCTGACCTGCCGCCAGCCGAAACCATCGCTTTGGGTCGCGACGCCGATCCACTCGTGCCCGCAGTTGAGTGCCTGCGCCAGCGCGGCGCTCGCAAGCTCGGGCGTATTGTTCTGCTGGCTCAAATGCGCGGCAATCAGATGCTTGAGCCGGCTGCAGTCGATTGCGGTGATGAGGCGCGCCGCGGTCGCGTTGTCGAGGTGGCCGAACTTGCCGGCGATACGCTGCTTGAGCTGCGGCGGATAGCTGCCGTTCCACAACAAGTCGAGATCGTGATTGCATTCGAGCACCAGCGCATCCAGCCCGCTTAATACCGCCTGCATGTGCGCGGTCAGCGAGCCTGCATCGGTCAATAGCCCCAAGCGTGCGGCACCGTCACCGAACACGAACTGCGCCGGCTCGCGCGCGTCGTGCGGCACGGTGTACGGCTCGACTTCGACGTCGCCAACCGCAAAGCGCCGACAGCAATCAAAAACTTCGATGGTGGCAACGTCCGTAAACTGCTCGGCGGCCGCCTGCAACGTGCCATGGGTAAGCCATACCGGAATGCCGAACTTGCATGCGAAGCGCGCCGCGCCGCCGATATGATCGTCGTGCTCGTGGGTAATCAGAATCGCGTCGATCGAGCCGGGCTCGACACCGTGCCGGGCCAGGCGCGCCAGCGTATCGCTCAATGTGAACCCGCAGTCGGCAAGGATGCGCGTCGCGCCGACCTCGACCAGCAGTCCGTTGCCGTCGCTGCCGCTGCCCAATGATGCGAACCGTATCATCGGACGCGAAGCGAGAGACGTGAGGCGAGAGGCGCCCCGGAATGCTCGGGGTTGAGGATTCGGGTCTTACGCCTCACTCCTCACCCCTCACCCCTCACTTGAGTTGCTCATAGAGCAGCGAAAGGATGCGGGTCGCGGTCTCGGATTTCTCCTCCCCGCCGTCCTTGTTGAGCACGCTGACTTTGCTCACGGTGTCGGCGTCCTTGACCTGGATGCGGAACTGCTCGTTGCCCGGCTTCTTGTCGCTCTTGCCGAACGGATTGAGCTTCGAAAAAAACCCTTTGGACTGGGCGGTTTTATTGTCGGCGTCGGGATCGACGTAACGCACGAAGTACAGGCCCTTCGAGCGATCGCGGTCTTCGACGGTAAAGCCGACACGGTCGAGCGCGAGACCGACGCGGCGCCAGGCACGGTCGAACTGGTCGTTGACCGACAACATACCGCCGCCCTGGCCTTTCAGCAGCGTCGCGCGTGCCGGCTCCTGTGCCGCCTGCGCAATCTCGGACTTGGCACGCTCCTGTTTGACGCCAAAACGCGCCATCAGGCGCCGCAGCATTTCGGCTTCAAGGTCGGGGTCTGGAGGGCGCGGCTGCCAGCTCGTCTGGCTCTTGTCCGCGGTGGTATAGACCTCTTCCATGCCGCGATGACTGATGTAAATTTCGGTCGTGTCGGGTACGGTGCCGCGCTCCAGCCGCGTGCGGAATTTGTCGCGCTCGGCCGTGGAAGAAATGCTGTCGAGCACCTTGCCGAGCAGTCCGCGAATGCCGCCGTCGTCGATCTTGGCGCGGCTTTCCGCCCAGTCCGTCTCCATTACGCCCGCTTCCGGGTTCTCGGTTGCTATGATAAAGCCGGTTTCCTGCCAGAACTCCTTGACCACGTTCCACACCGCGTCGGGCTCGCCCTTCACCACCAGCCAGCGCTGCGAGCCGGCCCGCTCGACGCGCGCATCGGCCTGCGACGGCAGCACCGTCGCCTTGGCGGAGTCGGGCGCCGAGGTGCGCTCTTTGCTGTAATCGGAATACGTTGCCTGGCCTTTGGGGTTGATATCGGGCACCGCGTAACGATCGTCCCCGCTCGGACGCGTCAAATCGGGCGGGACTTCGAGCGGCGGCAGCTTCTGTTCCGACGCCGATTTGTATTCGACCTTGTCGCTTCCGAGTTGCTTGGATACCGAGCTGCAAGCCGCCACCAGCGCTGCCGCAACGAATGCGGAAATAAATATTTTAGAGCGTGGTCGTGTCATGCCTGCTTCTGTGCTATCCATTGATCCCCGCCTGGCGCATCGCCGCGCGCACCCGCTCATGACAGTTGTCGGCGAGCAGGGTCAGCGGCAGGCGGATACCCGGCTCGATCAACCTCATCTGGCACACCGCCCACTTGACCGGGATCGGATTGGCTTCGACGAACAGCTGGCGGTGCAGCCCGAGCAATTTGTTATTGAGCTCGCGAGCGCGCACCGGGTCGGGCTTGAGCGCCGCGATGCACATGTCGTGCATCAGGCGCGGCGCGACGTTGGCTGTCACCGAAATCACGCCGCGGCCGCCGAGCAGCATCAGTGCGAGTCCGGTCGCGTCGTCGCCGCTGTAGACGGCGAAGCCGGCCGGCAGCTGCCGCAGCAGGTCGGCTCCGCGCTCGAGGTTCGCGGTCGCGTCCTTCAAGCCCACGATATTGGGAACTTGCGCGAGTCGCAGCATGGTTTCATTCTGCAGATCCGCGACCGTGCGGCCCGGCACGTTGTAGACGATCTGCGGGATGTCGACTGCGTCGGCAATGGCGAGGAAATGACGGTACAGCCCTTCCTGCGTCGGCTTGTTGTAATACGGCACCACCGACAGGCTCATATCGGCGCCCGCCTGTTTGGCGTAGGCGGACAGCTCGATCGCCTCGCGCGTGGAATTGGCGCCGGTGCCGGCGATAATCGGAATGCGGCGGTTGGCATGCTCGACCGCGGTCTTGATCAACAGATGGTGCTCGTCGAAGTCAACCGTCGGCGACTCGCCGGTAGTGCCGACCACGACGATGCCGTCGGTGCCTTCCTTGACGTGCCAATCGATCAGTTTGCGGAATGCGTCGAGATCGAGGCTGCCGTCCTCGTGCATCGGCGTGACGATTGCCACCAGACTGCCGCTCAGCATTGCCATGTATCTGTTTTTCCTGACTAATCGGCGGGATCACGCCGGCGTAACCCGGCATTTTACCGCATTCGGCGGCGCTCAGAATAACCCTGAGACTGACAAGGCTGCGCGGGGTTCAAAACGCGGGCGCGGCGTGTGACGCCGCGCGCTGCTACATCATGCCTGCTGGCACAGATACAGCCGGGCCAGCATGTTTTCGACATCGGCAGCGTCGAGCACGGATTGCTGGGCGCGCGCAAGCGGCTCCGCCAGCATCAGCGCCAGCGGATTCCAGTTCGCGCACAGCACCTCGTCTGCATAAGACAGCGGTTGCGGCGCCGGTTTGTTGGCTTGTTCGTGGCTCATGGTCGTAGTAAGGGTCGCGCTCAAACGCCGGCCCTTACCAATGAGAACGCGCGAACCGCAAAAAGGTTGCAAAAAAAGTAAAAAACCCCGCTTACGGGCCAAGGGGCCGGTTGACGGCGCTGATACGTTGCACCATCGCCGGTCTGGGGACTTCGACGTTGACCTCCTCATAGGCCACTACGCGCAGTCTGCCGCGCACGACCTCAAGCAGCTCGCCTGATTTGAGCAGAAAGTCCGGGTTACTGGGGCGGCCGTAGCGCTCGTTGCCGATCGCAAACGTCTCGTATATCAACACGCCGCCGGCCGCGAGCGCCCCGAGCAGGTGCGGAAACAGCGGCCGGTGCAGATAGTTGGTAACGACGATCGCATCAAATCGTTGGCCGGCATACGGCCATGGCCCGTTCTCGAGGTCGGCCGCGCGCGTTTTCACGCCAGCGACGCTGCCAAGCTCCCGAAGATCCTCGCCGTCCCGATCGACCGCCTCCACGCGGTAGCCTAACGTCGCCAGATAGCGCGCGTGCCGCCCGCCGCCGCAGGCGAGATCAAGCACCATCCCCCCGGACCGCACCAACGGTGCAAACCGGCACACCCATGCCGACGGTGTTGCGAGCTCACGATGCGAAACCGTACTCATCAAAGCACTATATTATAGGAACACTATGACGACGCTAATCCGCCACCTCGCACAACTGTGAAAATCGAATGCCTTTCGCTATACCGCCTGCGCGTGCCGCTGACGACGCCGTACCGGCTGTCGTTCGGCCCGCTTCACGCATTTGACACCGTGCTTGCCGAAGTGCGCGACGCCGACGGTCGCAGCGGCCTCGGCGAGGCGACTTATCTCACCGGCTACACCGACGAAACTATCGATGAGAGCTGGGCGCTCGCCCGGCGTCTTGCTGCCGAGTATGCGGGACTCGAAGCGGGCGTAATCCAGTCCCGGCTCGAACCGTATCTCACCGCCGCGCCCTTCACTGCGACCGCCTTCAATACGGCGCTCGAAATGCTGGCCGGCAATACATTGCTTGAAGTGGAACGGCCCGTCAAAGTACCGGTGCTGGGCATGCTGCACGCCACCGGAACCGCCGACATCGAGCGCGAAAGCGGGGAGCTCTTCAGCCAGGGCTTTACCACGCTAAAAGTCAAAGTCGGATTCGACGCCGAGCGCGACAGCGCGATGGTCAAGCGCGTGCAGCGCGTGATTAACGGCCGCGGCCGCATCCGGCTTGACGCCAATCAGGGCTACAACCGCAAAGCTGCATGCCGTTTCGCGGCAGATCTCGATCCTGCCGGCATCGAGCTGTTCGAGCAGCCGTGCGCCGCCCGCGACTGGGAGTCCGCGTGTGCGGTGGCGCGCGTCGCGACCGTGCCGATGATGCTCGACGAATCGATCTACGGCCTCGACGACATCCGCCGCGCCGCCGAACTCAAGGCCGCGCGTTACATCAAAGTAAAGCTCATGAAACTGGGCGGGCTCGACCGGCTCGCCGCTGCGATCGACACCATCCGCGCATGCGAGTTGGAGCCGGTGCTCGGTAATGGCGTCGCCTGCGAAATAGGCTGCTGGATGGAAGCCTGCGTCGCGCGCGGCCGCATCAACAATGCCGGCGAGATGAACGGTTTTCTTAAACCATCTGCGCGATTGCTGATGAACCCGCTCAAATTCGCACAGGGCGCCATCGTGCTTGAACCCGGCTATCGGCCCGAACTCGACCGCCACGCCCTCGCCGCTTGCACCGTCGCCAAGCAGGCCTTCGATTGAAGATTGAGCCGTGTATGAAGCAAAAAACCATCATCACCGGCGTCATCGGCTCAGACACTCATATCGTCGGCAACCGCATCCTCAGCATGACGCTCGAGAAAGCCGGCTACAAAGTGGTGGCGCTCGGCGCGCTGACACCGGCACCCGAGTTCGTCAAGGCGGCGATTGAAACCGACGCCGATGCGATCCTGGTGTCGTCGCTCTATGGGCAGGGCGAGCTCGACTGCCGCGGCTTCCGCGACCTGTGCGTCGAAGCCGGTCTCGACAACATGCTGATATACGTCGGCGGCAACCTGATTGTCGGCAAGCACCCGTGGCCGCAGGTCGAGAAAACCTTCCTCGACATGGGCTTCGACCGCGTCGCCGCACCCGGCACGCGCGTTGAAACCGTGCTTGAATGGCTTGCGCGCGATTTCGCCGCTCGCCAACGTGGGCTGCGCCGGGCTCAAGACTGATACGGAACCGCCGGTAAACGCAGATGGACGCAGATAATTCACATACAGGAAGTACCGTCGTTGCTTCGCTTTTATCCGCGTTTATCGGCGTTCATCGGCGGTTTCGCTTGGGTTTAGAACCATGACGGCAGCGCTGCTCATCGACTTCGGCAGCACCTACACCAAACTGCGCGCGATCGACATCGAGCATCGAACTGTGCTCGGCGCAGGGCAAGGCCCGTCTACCGTCACGACCGACATCACGATCGGCATGAGAGCGGCGCTCGCCGACCTCGAACGCCGGTTGGGCGTGCTCCCCAAATTCAAATACCGCCTTGCGTCGAGCAGCGCCGCCGGCGGCTTGCGCATGATCACCATCGGGCTCGTGCGCGAGCTCACCGCCGAAGCCGCACGGCGAGCCGCGCTGGGCGCCGGCGCCAAACTGGTCGGCACTTTCGCTTATCGCCTCACCGCTGCGGATCTGGAAAAAATCATTTTCCTCGCGCCCGACATCGTGCTGCTCGCCGGCGGCACCGACGGCGGCAACACGGACGTGATTCTGCATAACGCGCAGATGCTCGCCCGGAGCGCGCTTGCTTGCCCGATCGTCTACGCCGGCAACCGCTCCGCCGTGGATGAGGCCGCCGCGCTGCTCGCCGCAAAAACCGTGATTACAACCGAGAACGTGATGCCGGAATTCAACGTGCTCAATATCGAGCCGGCGCGCGCCGCGATCCGCCGGGTGTTCATCGAACGCATCGTCCACGCCAAAGGCATCGACCGGGCGCAGGCGATGTTTGATCATGTGCTCATGCCGACGCCTGCGGCGGTGATGGAAGGAGCGCGGCTCGTCGCCGATGGCTGCGCCGGCGCAGGCGGGCTCGGCGAACTGCTGGTTGTCGATCCGGGCGGCGCGACCACCGACGTGCACTCTGTCGCGGGCGGCGAGCCGGCGACGCCGGGCGTGATTCCGCGCGGACTGCCCGAGCCACGTGTGAAGCGCAGCGTCGAAGGCGACCTCGGCATGCGCCACAACGCGGCAACCATCGTCGAAGCCGCCGGTATCAACGCGATCGCGCGTGACAGCGGATTGCCGCCGCAACGCATCGCCGCGCTCGTCGAGCGTTTTACGCGCGACGTCGAGCACCTGCCCGACAGCGATGAGGAACACCGGCTCGACCAGACGCTGGCATGCGCCGCGGTCAGGATCGCCGTGCAGCGGCATTGCGGCAGCATCGAAACCGTTTACACCGTGAACGGGCCGGCGACCGTGCAACAGGGCAAGGATTTGTCGACGCTCAAAACCGTGATCGGCACCGGCGGCGCGCTCGTGCACAGCCGCAATCCGCATGTGGTGCTGCGCATGGCGCTCGCTGATCCCGCCGAGCCGCTGTCGCTGCGGCCGCGCGCGCCGCGCCTGCTGGTCGACCGCGATTATCTGCTCTATGCTTGTGGCCTGCTTGGCGCGGTCGAACCCGAAGCCGCGCTCGAGCTCGCATTAAAGCAACTGATACCCGCCAGCGAGAAACGACACCATGAACGCCCCTTCAACGCCTGACGCAACGTGCTTGCCATTAAGCCAGGCGCGAATCCCCGATGAGGTGTTCGCGCAGATGCGCCGCGACAATCTCGCGCGTTGGCCGACCGGCGCCGGGGTCGATTTCGCGCAGGCGCTCGAACGCCAACGCTCGCTGCCGCCGCACAAGCAGCTCGCGTGGGTGATGCGCCGCGCGGTTGCCGAGCGCCGCTGCCTGACGCAGCCGCGTGGCGGCTTCGGCACTTTCGAGCTGCACAAGCAATTGATGCAGATCCTCGACCGCGAAGGGCTCGCCGACATCATCCCGACCACGACCGACAGCTACACGCGCAACGAGCAGTTCGATCTTGCGCAAAAGGGAGTCGAGGAATCGGAAAAAGCCGGGCGCTCGATGCTGAACGGCTATCCGCTGGTCAACTACGGCGTGCAATGCGCATGCGATCTGATCGACGCCATCGAAAAACCGGCAGTGCTGCTGACCGGCACCACGATGCCAAGGCTCACCGCCGAAATCGGCTTCGCCGGCGGCTACTCGGGCTATCTCGGCTCGGGCATCGCCTACACCGTGTCCTACATCAAGGAAATGTCCGTCGAGGACGGCATCCGCAATTACCAGTACCTCGACCGGCTGGCCGCGATGTACCACGAGCACGGTATCGATCTGCACCGCCGCCAGCCCGGCTTCCTGACCGGCACCAACATCCCGCCATCGATCGCGATCATCGTCTGTGTGCTCGACTGCCTGCTCGCCGCCGAGCAAGGCGTGAAGAACTACGGCCTCGAACTCGGCCAGACGCTGCACCTGATCCAGGACGCGGCGGCGATCCAGGCGTGCGGCGAGCTGTGCCAGGAATATCTGAAGCGACGCGGCTTCGACGACGTGTTCACGCCGGTCACCTCGCTGCACTGGATGGGCGCGTGGCCGCAGGATGAAGCGCAATGCGCGGCACTGGTCGCCTATGGCGGCACACTCGCCGCGATCGGCGGTGCGGTCAGCGTCACCACCAAGAGCACGCACGAAGCGTTTGGCATCCCGACGCCCCAGGCCAACGCGGAGGGCCTGCGCATGACGCGCATGGCGATCTATCTCGCGCGCAATATCCGGCTCGACGGCATGCGGGAATTCGAGGACGAGAAGGAACTGATCCGGCGTGAAGTGCGCACCATCGTCGACAAGACGCTCGAAATGGGCGATGGCGATGTCGCGGTCGGCACGCTAAGAGCGCTTGCAGCCGGCGTGCTCGATATTCCATGGTCGCCGAACCGTTTTGTGAAAAGCCGTGTGATGCCGGCGCGAGACGCTGACGGCTACCTGCGCATCCTCGATGCCGCGGACATGCCGTTCCCGAAGGACGTGCTGGAAATCCACGAGGAAAAACTGAGGCGGCGCGCGAAGCGGGAAGGCGTAGCGTTCGGTCCGGAACTTGCCGTGCAGAGCGTCTACGAAATTTCCGAGCCGATCGCCAAGCTGCTCAGCGACAAGTGGCCGGCTTAAACCACGCGGAAATTCTTGAACTGCCAGGGATCGGAGGTATCGAGGTCCTCCGGGAACGGATGATTGCGCCCCGCGAGCGGCGTCCAGTCGGTATAGATGCCGAGCACCTTGCCGAGGTACTGGTTGGCCAGTTCCAGTACGCGCCGGAAATCGATATCGTCCGGATCGAGGATTCCCGCCCGCGGGTTTTCCATCGCCCACACCACCGCGCCCATCACGCCGGCCGCGACCTGCAAGCTCGTCGCGTTGTTGAACGGCGCGAGCTTGCGGGCTTCCTGTATCGAGAGCTGCGAGCCGTACCAATACGCGCCCTTCGGGTGCCCCATGAGCAGCGCGCCGAGTTCGTCCACGCCGTCGGTGATCTCCTCGGTCAGCACGCGCCCTTTTTCCTGCGCCTGCCAGTTCCTGCCGGCGAGCTCGTGCACCGACAGTACCGTGTCGTCGCAGGGATGATAGGCGTAGTGGCAGGTCGGCCGGTAGACCACCGTGCCGCCCTCGCACACGGTGAAATAGTCCGAAATCGAGATCGACTCGCCGTGCGTAATCAGAAAGCCATGGTAATGGCCTTCGCTCGGGGCCCAGGAGCGCACGCGCACCGATGCCCCGGGGCGCGTCAGGTAAATCGCAGCATCGCACCCGTAGCCGTGGTGCTTGCCGTCAGGGGGGAAGTGCTTCTCGTGGCTGCCCCAGCCGAGCTCGCATGGCTGCGAACCCTCGCCGATGAAGCCGTCCACCGACCAGGTATTGACGAACTCCCGGTGCTGCTTGCGCGGATTGGCCACCTGCGTGTCGCGCTCCGCGCAATGGATCACCTTCACATTGAGCTTCATCGCAAGCCGGGCCCACTCGTCCTTGGTCTTGGGTGTATCCACTTTGCCGTATATGTCGCCGGCGATGTTCAACAGCGCCTGCTTGGTCCAATGCGACACCAGGCCCGGGTTCGCCCCATGCGTCGGGATCACCGTCGGCGCGCCATTGGGGTATTTCTTGCGCAGCGCGAGCACCTCTTCGCGCTGCCCGTAGTTGGACCGCTGGGAAGCAGAAACCGCGGGGTCGGTGTAGCCGCCAAGCCAGGGCTCGATGCAAGTGTCGAGATACATCGCGCCCTTCTCGCAGCACAGGTCGACCAGCGTCGCGCTCGCCACATCGACGGAAAGATTGAGCAGGAAATCGCCCTTGCCGAGCAGCGGGCCGAGCACGGCGCGATAATTCTCGCGCGTCAGCGGCTTGACGGTGAAATTGATGCCGAAATGCCTGGCTTCCTCGGCGCCGCGCGCATCGCCGGTGACGATGCAGATGCGGTCGCGCGGCATGTCGATATGCCGCAACAGCAGCGGCAAACTGCCCTGACCTACCGAACCGAAGCCAACGAAAACCAGCCGCCCCTGAAATTTTACGTGTTTTTTCTCGCTCATTTACCGCACCCACGACGCCGCGTTTTTTTGCGTGTGGAGTGTAGCATTTTTGGGAGCCCCAAACACAACGAAACACGCGATGCGCCGGCACGACTGCTTAAATTTTGAGCAGCAGCTTGCCTTTGGTGTCGCGGCCCTCGAGATGGCGGTGTGCATCGGCGGCCTGCGCGAGCGGATATTCGCGGTCGATCGCGACCCTGAGCCTGCCGGCGCCGTAATGCGAAAACAAGTCGGTGGCGCGGCCACGCAGCTCGTCAGCGGTCGCAATATAATCCGCCAGATGAGGACGCGTGAAAAACACCGAGCCCGCTTCGGCGAGCTCGAGCGGCTCGACCGTGGCGACGAGTCCCGATGCGCCGCCATAATTCACGCACAGGCCGCGCTTTTTGAGGCTGCGGATGCTGTTGTGTATGGTGTCCTTGCCTACCGCGTCGTAGACGACGTCGACGCCCTGCCCGCCGGTGATTTTCATAACCTCCTCGCGGAAATCGGTGTCGCGATAGAGAATCGTGTGATCGGCGCCGCGGCTTCTGGCAATGTCAGCCTTTTCCTTGCTGCCCACGGTGGCGATAACCGTCGCGCCGCGCAGCTTGGCAAGCTGCGTCAGCAGCTGGCCGACTCCCCCCGCAGCAGCGTGCACCAGACAGCGCTTGCCGGGCCCGAGCGCATACACCGAATGCGAGAGGTAATGCGCGGTAAAACCCTGCAGCATCAGCGCGGTCGCGATATTGAGCGGCACCTCGGACGGCACCCTGACCAGGCGCCAGGCCGGCACCGCCGCGTATTCTGCGTAGCTGCCGCGCACGATGCAATATGCGACGCGGTCGCCGACCTCGAGCCCGGTCACGCCCGCGCCCAGTTCCACCACAGTTCCCGCGCCTTCCATGCCTAGGGTCATCGGCAGCGGCGTTCGGTAGGTCTGCGAGCGCGCATAGTGGCCGCTGCGCATATAGATGTCGATGAAATTGATGCCCGCGTAGTCGAGCTTGACCAGCGCATCTGCCTCACCCGGGCGCGGTTGCGGCACGTCCATCAATTGCAGCTGTTCAGGCCCGCCGAAGGCGGGGATCGAAATCGTTTGCATGGTTGGCTCGGGGGTGCGCTGCGGGCACGGGGCATCGACGGTATTTACAAGTTTAACCAAGATCCCGGCTGGGTATATTCAGCGATATTGAAGTCGGATTTCAGCATGCAAGCGGTTGCATGAGCGCCGGTTATCGTTTACTTTACCTGAATGACCGCCGGCTGGCGCCGCGCAACTAACTTGCACTGAGCCAGCCTGGTTGTCGCCGAGCGCGCCCGCAAGGAACCGGCGTGCCGGATAAAACCATCACAGGAGGTAGCCCATGAAAAAGCATCACACTACGCTTATCCAATTGTTGCTCGGGCTGGTCACGGCTTTTTCAGCACAGCAGCCGGTACTGGCGCAAGACCGATATCCGTCGCGCCCGATAGAATTCATCGTACCGTGGGGACCGGGCGGTGGCGCCGATCAAGTTGCGCGCAAGGCCGGCAAGATCATGGAAGAAGATCTCAAGGTTTCGTTTCCGGTCGTCAACGTCCCCGGCGCGACCGGCAACACCGGCATGGCGAAACTGCTGGCAGCGCAAGCCGACGGCTACTCGATTTCGGTCATGACCTGGGATACCTACGCGCTGCTGGCCACCACCAACACGCGCTGGAGCCTGAAGGACATCATTCCGGTCGCACTGATGATCAAGCAGCCTTCGGCGTTCCTGTCCGCTACCAACGGCAATCTGAAAACCTGGGCCGATGTCGAGCGCGAAGCCAAAACACGGACACTCAAGGTTGCCGTGACCGGTTTCGGCAGCCCCGACGACATTACCGTGAATTACTTCGTGAAGCGCGGCTTGAAGCTCGTGTCGGTTCCATTCGCCAATCCCGGCGAGCGTTACACTGCGGTCCTCGGCGGGCACGCCGATCTCTTGTACGAGCAAATCGGCGACGTGCGAAGCTTCGTGGACAGCAAGCAGATCCAGCCCCTCATCGTTTTCGCAGCCAAGCGTTTCGAAGTGTTCCCCAACGTGCCGGCGTCGAAGGAGCTTGGCTACGACATCACGCTGCCGCAGCGGCGCGCCGTGATCATGAAAGCCGGCACCGATCCGGCGAAAGTCAAGGTGATTTCGGATGCGCTGGCCAAGGTGGCCGCCAGCGCCGATTACAAGGAATACCTGAAGCAGCAGTATGCGACCGACGACAGCTACTTCCCGTCACTGGAGGCCGCGAAGATCATGGCAGAAGACCTCGATCAGATGAGGCGCATTGCGGGGCCCGTCGCGGCGCCGAAATAACGGATACGCGGCCGTTGCGCGCCGAGGCCGATTGCCGGACGCGCGACCGCCGCGATCTTCAAGAACGGGGGTTTCTTTTTGCTGATCCGCATGCGCAAGATCGCGCCGTATGTGATCGTGCTCGCGATCACGGGCTACCTGTACTTCCTCGCCAGACAGATCGATTTCGTCGCACCGGGCGGCCGCATCGGTCCGGACTTCTGGCCGAAGGCGATACTGCTGCTCGCGATGGCCACGTGCGCCTACGAAATCATCAAAAACCTGTTCTTCACCAAAGGCGACCGTGAACTGGCGGGCGTGCTCGAAAGCATCATCGAAGAAGCCCCGGTCGAAGCCGCGATTGTTCCTCAGCAGGAGAAAAAAAACTACCCGCATCTGCTGTTGATCGGCATGGCGATGACCGTTGCTTACGTCGTGCTGATCGAGACGCTCGGGTTTTTTCTGTGCACATTGCTCTACCTCGCGGGCTTCATGCTGGTCGGGCGCTATCGGCGCATCGGCGTCGTGCTCGCCACCAGTCTGATCGGCAGCCTGGTCTTCATGTTCGTATTCATGAAAATCGTGTACGTGTCGCTGCCGCTCGGCCATGAACCCTTTTCAGAGGTGTCGTTCATGCTGATGCGATTGATGGGCATCAAATAGGAAACCCGGCGTCGTGGATGTCGCACAACAGCTTGCCGCCGGTTTTCTGACGGTATTCCAGCCGGTCAACCTGATCGCGCTGACAGTCGGGCTCATCACCGGCATGCTGGTCGCCGTGCTGCCCGGCCTGACCCTGGTAATGGGCGTAGTGCTCGCACTGCCGTTTACCTACGGCATGTCGATCACCCCGTCGATCATCCTGCTCACCGCGATGTACATCTCCGGCACTTACGGCGGGGCGTTTACCTCGATTCTGTTCCGCATTCCCGGCGAGCCGCTCGATGTGCCGTTGCTGTGGGACGGCTACGCGATGGCGCACAAAGGACAGCCGGCAAAGGCGCTGGGCTGGACGCTGTTCGCGGCGCTGACCGGCGGCATCGTGTCCACGCTGGCGGCGGTCGCAATGGCGCATCCGTTTGCAAGCTTTGCGCTCAAGTTCGATTCACCCGAATACTTCGCGATCATCCTGTTCGGCCTCACCAGCGTGGTCGCGCTCGGCGGCGGCTCGATGATCAACGCTTTCATCAGCCTGTTCCTCGGCTTGATGATCGCGTGCGTCGGCGTGGACGGCATTTATGGCGCCGAGCGCTTCACCTTCGGCGTGCCGATGCTCGCCGACGGCATCGAATACCTGACGGTCATGGTCGGCGCCTACGGCCTCGGCGAAGTGCTGGTGCGGCTCGGGCAGGGATTCCAGACGCCGCCGCTGGAAAGCGGCAGCAAGGTCGCGACGGAGTTTCCGTCGCTCAAAGAGGTATGGGAGATCAAGCTGACGCTCGTGCGCAGTTCGGTCCTCGGCATCGTTCTCGGCATCATTCCCGGCGCCGGCGCAACAATCGCATCGTTTGTCGCGTACGGCACCGAAGCGCAATACTGCAAGCGCCGCCAGGAACTCGGCAGCGGCATCGCCGAGGGCATCGTCGCGCCGCAGACCGCTTCCACCGCCACGGTCGCCGGTCACATGGTGCCGCTGCTCACGCTCGGCATACCCGGCAGCGGCGCAACCGCAGTGATACTCGGCGCATTCCTGCTGCACGGCATGCAACCCGGCCCGCAGGTGTTCATGAACAATTCGGGGCTGGTCTATGCGATTTTCGCGTCGCTGTTCGTCGGCGTCATCGGCATGTGCATGATGGGTTATTTCGCGATCAAGCTGCTGATCAGGGTGCTGTATCTGCCGGAAGCGGTCACCTCGGCCTTCGTCGTGCTATTCTGTTTCATCGGCGCATTTTCCGCGCGCAACAACGTGACCGATCTGTGGATGATCGTGACATTCGGCATCATCGGCTATCTGTTCGAGAAGTACCGGTTTCCGATCGCGCCGATGGTGCTCGGCTGCATCCTCGGCACGCAGGCCGAAAACTCGTTCATGACCAGCATGATCAGCTACCAGAACGACTGGACCGTGTTCTTCACGCGGCCGATCAGCGGCACCGTCATGGTGTTCGTGATCATCGCGCTCGTCTTTCCGCTGATCCGTCACCTCCGGCATCGCAGCAAGCAGGCGGCATTGCGCGCGCCGGCGCGCTGAGGAATTTTAACCGTGGCCACTGACACTATCACGACCCCCAGCCCGGCAAAAGAAACCGTGGCGCAACTGCTGCGGCGCGCGCGCGCCGCGCAGAATATTTACGGACGCTACTCCCAGCAGCAGCTCGATGAAGTAGTCACCGCCGCCGGCTGGGCGATCATGCAGCCGGAGCGCAACCGCCTGCTCGCCGAACTCGCGGTCAAGGACAGCGGGCTCGGCAACGTGCCGGACAAGATCGCCAAGAACCACCGCAAGACGCTCGGCCTGCTGCGCGACCTCAAGGGCGCACGGTCGACCGGCATCATCGCCGAATATCCGGACCGGGGCATCACCGAAATCGCGCGCCCGGCCGGCGTCGTCGCCGCGGCCGTGCCCTCGACCAACCCCGGCGCCACGCCCGCCAACAACATCATCAATGCATTGAAGTGCGGCAACGCGGTGGTCCTGTCGCCGTCGCCCAAGGGGTATTCGACCTGCGCCAAGCTGGTCGAATACATCCATGCGGAACTCGAGCGGGTCGGCGCGCCTTCCGACCTGGTGCAGATGCTGCCATCGCCCGTTACCAGGGAATCGTCGACCGAACTAATGAAGCAGGCCGATCTCGTCGTCGTTACGGGATCGCAGAATAACGTGCGCGCCGGCTATTCGAGCGGCACGCCCGCGCTCGGCGTCGGCGCGGGCAACGTCGCGGTGATCGTCGACGACAGCGCCGACGTCGGTGATGCCGCCGCCAAGATCATGGCGTCGAAGATTTTCGACCACGCCACCAGTTGCTCGTCGGAGAACAGCGTGATCATCCACGCCAAAGTTTACGATGCGACGCTCACCGCCCTCGCCAAACAAGGCGGCGCGCTGCTCACCGCCGCGGAAAAAGCGACGCTGCAGAAAACGATGTTCCCGGGCGGTCACCTGTCGCCAGCCGTGACCGCGCAGTCGGTGCGCAGGATCTGCGCTATTGCCGGGCTGTCCAGACCCGATCTCGTGGGAGCCAAATGCCTGCTGGTCGAGGAAACCGGCGCGGGCCGCGATTATCCGTTCTCGGGCGAGAAGCTCTCGCCGGTGCTCACGCTTTATCGCGCGAGCGACTTCGACCACGCTTTCAACATCATGCGCGGCATCTACGATTACATGGGCAACGGCCATTCGTGCGGCATCTACACCGAGAACGAGGATCACATCCGCCGGCTCGGCCTCGAGATGACGGTATGCCGCGTGATCGTCAAGCAGGCGCACACCTTCGCGACCGGCGGCAGCTTCGACAACGGCCTGCCGTTCTCGCTGTCGATGGGCTGCGGCACGTGGGGCGGCAACAGCTTCTCGGATAACCTCAACTACCGGCACTTCATGAACATCACGCGCATCGTGCGCACGATCCCCGAGTACACGCCCTCGGAAGAGGACCTGTTCGGCCCGTTCTGGAAGAAGCACGGAAAGTAGACGGGCCAAGCCGATGAACTTCGAGGAATACGCGGCCAAGCCGCTGTTGGCCGCGCGTGGCATCGCCGTTCCCAAGGGCGGGCTGGCGAAAACGCCCGCTGAAGCCGCCGCTGTCGCGGCCCGGATCGGCGCCGTCGTCGTCGTCAAGGCCCAGGTCCCGACCGGCAAGCGCGGCAAGGCGGGCGGCATCAAGCTCGCCGCGACGCCGGACGAAGCGAAGATCCATGCGCAGGCCATCATCGGCATGGAGATCGCCGGCCACAAGGTCGAGCAGGTGCTGATCGAGGAGCGGCTGCCGATCGGACGCGAGCTTTATGCCGCGGTGCTCAACGATCCCTTGAGCAAGGGCCCGCTGGTCATGTTTTCGACCGAGGGCGGCATGGATATCGAGCAGGTGGCAGCGACGGCACCCGACAAACTCCGTCGCCACATCGTCGATATCCGCCGCGGCTTCCCCCATGCGGATGCCGAAACGCTGGTCCAGGGCCTGGGGCTTGGCGCGGCCGAAGGCCGGGTCGCCGACGCGCTCGCCAAGCTCTACCAGGTCTATGCCGCATTCGACGCCGAGCTGTTGGAAATCAATCCGCTGATAGTCACCAGGGACGGGCGCGTCGTCGCGCTCGATTGCAAGTTCGTGATGGACGATTCCGCCATCGTCCGCCAACCCGCCGTCGCGCACACGGGCACGCCGGACAAGCTGACCGGCCTCGAGGCCAAGGGCAAGGCCGCCGGGCTCAAGTACATCGACCTCGAAGGCGACGTCGGCGTGCTGGCCAACGGCGCCGGGTTGACCATGACGACCATGGACGTCGTCCGCCACCACGGCGGCCGCCCGGCGAACTTTCTCGAAATCGGCGGCGAGGCCTATACGCAGGCAAAGCCGGCGCTCGAGCTGCTGCTGTCGAACCCCCGGATCAAGAGCCTGGTCATCAACTTCTGCGGCGCTTTCGCGCGCACCGACGTGATGACTCGGGGCGTCATCGAGGCGATCGAAGCCCTGAAACCCAGACTGCCGATCTTCTTTTCGGTGCATGGCACGGGTGACGAGGAAGCGATCAAACTGTTGAAGGACCGCCTGGGCGTCACACCGCTCGCGACCATGGACGACGCCAGCAAGGCGGCGGTGGAGGCAGCGGCATGAGCGGCGGAGCAGGGGCCCCCTTGGGGATGCGACCCGCGAAGGACGCAGGCCGCCGACACGATAACTATGGATTTGCGATGACGGCCACGGAGGCGGCCCGATGATCGTCCGCGGCACCGATCGCGTGCTGGTGATGGGAATCACCGGCAAGCAGGGAACGTTCTGGACTGAACGCATGCAGGCCTACGGCACCAGAGTCGTCGGCGGCACCAATCCGAATAAGGCGGGTACCATGCATTGCGATGTGCCGGTCTTCGCCACCGCAAAGGATGCGATGAAGGGCGCCGGCTTCGACGTTGCAGTCCTTTTCATCCCGCCCCTGATGGTCAAGGATGCCGCGATGGACGCGATCAATGCCGGCGCCAGGGGCCTGGTCGTGCTGACCGAGCACATCCCGGTGCACGACGTGATGTACTTCATGGCCGCGGCGAAGGAGCGCGGCGCACGCATCCTCGGGCCCAACACCGCCGGCGCCGTCACGCCCGGCGAATGCTTCGCCGGCTTCATGCCCGTCTTCAACGAGCGCATCTTCAAGAAGGGCTCGATCGGCGTGCTGTCCCGGAGCGGCAGCCTGGGCGTGCTTTTGTGTCTCAACGTCGTCCAGGCCGGCTACGGCGAATCCGCCTTCGTCGGTATCGGCGGCGATCCGATCATCGGCACCACCACGCGCGACGCGCTCGTCGCCCTCGATACTTTTCCCGGCACCGAGGCCGTCGTCATGGTGGGCGAGATCGGCGGCTCGATGGAAGAGGAAGCTGCCGTTTACGCCAGAACCATGACCAGGCCCGTGGTCGCTTTCATCGCCGGCGGCGCGGCGCCCGAGGGCAGGAAGATGGGGCACGCCGGCGCCATCGTCATGGGCGACAAGGGTAGCTACGCGTCCAAGCGCTCGGCGCTCGAAGACGCCGGGGTCACCGTGATCGATACGCCGTCCGCTGTGGGAGCGGCGTTGCAAGCCAGACTCGGACACTGATCAGTTTACGCAGCGGCACGTCGGACAAAGTGCAGCGGCCCAAGCGGATCGAGCCTGATGGACAACTTGGTGGAAGCCCATGATGGTTCTTGCAGGCAATGATTTCTTCGGCGCCGGCGCAAGCCTGCTGCTGCTCGTTGGCTATCATTTGTTTCTGCGCTACCGGCGCAGCAGCGATCCGCTCTACACGATACAGGCGGTCAATGCGATCGCGCGGGAGGCGTGGGTCGAAACCGTGATGAACGCGTCCAACAAGGACGTGCTCGCGGTGCAGACGCCGCGCAACTCGATCATGGGCGCGACTTTCCTGTCCTCAACGGCACGCCCAAAGCGCTCGCCGGGGATTATCGCCGGGCGCAAATCCGCCATATAAGCAGCGCCCGGAAGCGCGGGATCGGCTGTCAAAATCCGCGCGCTGTGGTAGGTTATAGCCAACCCTCATTTACCTGACCCGGCATGAACCTCTATCGCTTACTGCACCAGCGCGCCGCGGACAAAAAACCGCTGCGCGTGGCGCTGATAGGCGCCGGCAAGTTCGGCTCGATGTTTCTGTCGCAGGTGCGGCGCACGCCGGGACTGCACCTGGTCGCGGTGTGCGATCTCGCGCCGCAGCGCGCGCTCGACAGCTTGCAGCGCGTCGGCTGGCCGGCCGGGCAATGCGCCGCGACCTCGCTCGCGGCAGCGCACAAATCGGGCACGACCTTCGTCACCGACGACGCACTGGCGGTGATCGCGTCCGACGCGATCGAAATCGCGATCGACGCCACCGGCAATCCCGCCGCCGGCATCCGCCACGCGCTCGCGTGCTGCGAGCACGGCAAGCACATCGTGATGGTCAACGTCGAAGCGGACGCTCTCGCCGGCCCGCTGCTCGCTCGCCGCGCCGCGCAGGCGGGCGTTGTCTACTCGCTCGCCTACGGCGACCAGCCAGCGCTGATCTGCGAGATGGTCGACTGGGCGCGCGCCGCCGGTTTCGAGGTTACGGCCGCAGGCAAAGGCACCAAGTATCTGCCCGCGTATCACGAATCCACGCCCGACACGGTGTGGGGACATTACGGTTTCACTCCCGGGATGGTCGCCAACGGCGACTTCAACGCGCAGATGTTCAATTCGTTCCTCGACGGCACCAAGTCGGCGATCGAGATGGCGGCGGTTGCGAATGCGACCGGATTGACTCCCGCTCCGCAGGGACTCGAGTTCCCGCCGTGCGGCGTCGACGATCTGCCGCGCGTGCTGCGGCCGCGCGACGCGGGCGGCCAACTGCATCACGCGGGCCAGGTCGAAGTCATCTCGAGTCTCGAGCGCGATGGCAAGCCGGTGTTCCGCGATCTGCGCTGGGGCGTTTATGTCACGTTCGCCGCCGACAGCGATTACGTGCGGCGCTGCTTTCACGAATACGGCCTCATCACCGACGCGAGCGGCAACTACTCGGCGATGTACAAACCCTATCACCTGATCGGGCTCGAACTCGGCATCAGCGTCGCCTCGGTCGGGTTGCGGCGCGAAGCGACCGGCGCCGCGACCGGTTTCCGCGGCGATGTCGTCGCCACGGCCAAGCGCGACCTCAAGGCCGGGGAAATGCTCGACGGCGAAGGCGGATATACGGTGTATGGCAGGCTGATGCCGGCCGCCGACTCGCTCGCGTGCGGCGGCCTGCCGCTCGGTCTTGCGCATGGCGTCATGCTCACGCGCGCGGTCGCCAAAAGCCGGGCGGTCACGTGGAACGATGTCGCCGCGATCAACAACGATGCCGCGCGCTGCCGCCGCGAAATGGAACAAAGTTTCGCCGCCGAACTCGGGCCCGCTACCACCGCGCGCGCCAGCCACGGCTGAACGGACGTGAAACGGCGCGTTTTTCTCGGCATCTGCGCCGCCGGCGCCGCAGTCGGCATCAATCCAGCGCAGGCTGCAACCCTCAAGCCGCGCTTTTATGCGCGCGTGCAGTTGATGGACGAATCGCTGCAGCCATTGCGCGCCGCGAGCCTCGCCGTCAACCGCAATTACATCTTCCATTACCCTTACGCGGCAACCCCTTGCTTCCTGCTCAACCTCGGCAAGCCGACGCTGCAGTCAGTTACGCTGAAAACTGAAAACGGCGGCAGCTACGAGTGGCCGGGCGGCGTCGGTCCCGGCAACACGATCGTCGGCTACTCCGCGATCTGCGCGCACCGGCTGGCGTACCCGACGCGCCAGATCAGCTTCATCAGTTACCGCGACGAGGCAGGGCCGGCGAGACTCACGCGCAGCCACGTCATTCACTGCTGCTCGGAGCACAGCGAATACGATCCGGCAACCGGCGCGCGCGTGGTCGGCGGTCCGGCGCCGCAGCCGCTGTCGGCGATCCTGCTCGAATACGACGAGAGGAACGACGGCCTCTACGCAATCGGCACGCTCGGCGGCGAAATGTTCGATGCGTTCTTCGCCATGTTCGAGTTCAAGCTCGCGCTCGAATACGGCGAGAAGCACGCGCACGAGTCGGTCACCGGCACCGCCGTGGTCAGCGAACTTAGAAACTATTGCAAACAGCAAGTGCAATGCTGATCGCCGCCCGGTGCAGCATTCACCGCAACCAGTTGCCGAGGCCGGGGGCGAAGTAGCACAGCAGCCCGTCGCCGGCGATGGCGGCGGGCTGAATTATTTTGAGCAGGCCGTAAATACCGAATGCGGCGATCACGCCGCCGGCAAGCACTCGCGGGATGCTCGCGCGGCGTAGCCGGTCGAATTGCCGCCACAGCAGGCCGATCCCGAGCAGGTTAGGCAGCGTGCCGAAGCCGAATGCGAGCATCACCAGCGCGCCCTGCCACCAGCTGCCGAGCGCGAGCGCGGTCAGCAAAACCGCGTACACCATGCCGCACGGCAGCCAGCCCCACAGCGCGCCGAGGCCCAGCGCGCGCGGCAGCGACTTGACCGGCAGCATATGGCGCGACCATGGCTGAATACCGCGCCACAACCACGCGCCAGCAGCTTCGATCCGCGTCATCATCGGCAGCGCACCGGCGAGATACAACCCGAGCGCCACCAGCATGAAGCTCGCCAGTGCAAACATCAGCGGCTGCAGCAGCGGCGCAGCACGCGTCAGCAAACCGGCTTGCCCCAGCGCGCCGGCGAGCGCGCCGGCGCACGCATAGCTTGTGATACGGCCGGCATTGTAAGCGAGCAGGTAACGCAGGGATGGGGGGCGGTCCAGCCGGCCAGAACCAGCGCACAGCACGCGCACGATGCCGCCGCACATGCCGGCGCAATGCACGCCGCCCGCCAAGCCGCCGGCAAATGCAGCCGTCAGCGCGATGACGAGCAATGCGTTCATATTACGCGTGAATAGCGGCGGCGCTCGCGGTCCTGACGCAGGTAGCGATCGAACACCATCGCGATATTGCGCACCAGCAAGCGCCCTTTCGGCGTGACGGTGATCTCGGTGTCGCCCAGCTCCACCAGGCCGAGTTGCTCCATGCCGCGCAGCTCGTTGAGCTCGGACTCGAAATATTTGTCGAAATCGATCAGATAGGAAATTGCGAACGGTTGCTTGGTCACCGCGAAATGGCACATCAGGGCGCCGATCACGGCACGGCGCAGCAAATCGTCGGCTGACAATTCAATGCCGCGCATGACCGGCAGCGCGTTACGGTCGAGGGCGTTGTAGTATTCCTCGAGCACGCGGTAATTCTGGCTGTAGGTCGGGCCGATATTGCCGATCGCGCTCACGCCGAGCGCGAGCAGATCGCAGTCGGCGTGCGTCGAATAGCCCTGGAAATTGCGGTGCAGGCGTCCCTGGCGCTGCGCCACTGCGAGCGAATCGTCGACCTTCGAAAAATGATCCATGCCTATATATTGATAGCCGGCCGAAGTGAGCCAACGGATCGCGAGCGCGAGCAGCTTCAGCCGGGTATCGGCGCTGGGTAAATCAGCCTCGCGTATGCGGCGTTGCGGCTTGAACAGCGTCGGGATGTGCGCGTAGTTGTAGACCGCGATGCGATCGGGGTCGGACGCAATCACGCGCTCGAGCGTGCGCTCGAAACTCACCAGCGTCTGTTTCGGCAGGCCGTAGATCAAGTCGATATTGACCGACCGGAAGCCGTTTTGGCGGGCCGCCGCAATCAGCTCCACGGTCTGCTGCTCGCTTTGAATCCGATGGACCGCGCGCTGCACGTCCGGATCGAAGTCCTGGACGCCGAGACTGATGCGATTGAAACCGTACTCGCGCAGCCCCGCAACGTACCCGGCATCGGCCGAGCGCGGGTCGAGCTCGATCGAATACTCTCCCTCGAGATTGAAATCGAAATGGTCCCGCAATTGCGCGCTCAAATCGGCGACCTGGTCGAGCGTGAAAAAGTTCGGCGTGCCCCCGCCCCAGTGCATATGGTTGACCCGGGTGTCCCCGTTCAGGGCGCTCGCCTGCAACGCAATCTCCTGCGTCAGATACTTGAGGTAAGTCGCGCCTTTGCTGCGATCGCGCGTGATGATTTTGTTGCAGCCGCAGTAAAAGCACAGCGTGCTGCAGAAAGGCAAATGCACGTAAATCGCGAGCGGCCGCGTGATGCCGCCGACATTGCGGCGCGCCAGCCACGATTCGTACGCGTCGGCATCGAACGCTTCGACGAAACGGTCGGCTGTCGGATACGACGTGTAGCGCGGGCCGTGCTGGTCGAAACGCCGGATCAGGTCGAGATCGATTTCGACCGCCGGGCCCACGGGTAGTGCGGATTTCGTTAATTGAAGCATGGCAGTGGGATGATTATTGAGGCATTACGCCTATGTCAGTTTGATCCAGATCAAATCCCGTTATAGAATGGCGCCTACGCCTGTCCCCTATGCCATTACACACGATCCCGATCAACGTCAAACATCTGCGGAGCGCCTGCTCCTCCTGCAGCCTGCATGAGTTATGCCTGCCCGCCGGACTCGCTCTGCCGGATCTGGACCGGCTCGACAACATCGTCAATCGCAGGCGGCCGCTGAAACGCGGCGACTACCTTCACCGCGCCGGTGGCTCGCTGCAGTCGCTGTTCGCAATACGCACCGGTTTCCTGAAAAGCTGCGTGCTGCATAACGACGGCCGCGAGCAGGTCGCGGGTTTCCATATGATGGGCGAGTTGCTCGGCATGGACGCGATCGGCTCCGGCAAGCATCTCTGCGATGCGATCGCGCTGGAAGACAGCGAAGTGTGTGAAATACCATTCAACGATCTCGAGCAGCTGAGCCGCGATATTCCGGCGCTGCAACAGCATTTCCACCGCATCATGAGCCGCGAGATCGCGCGTGACTACGGCGTGATGCTGCTCCTCGGCAGCATGCGCGCCGAGGAACGGCTCGCCGCGTTCCTGCTGAATCTGTCGCAACGCTTCGCCGCGCGCGGTTACTCGCCGACCAGCTTCAATCTGCGCATGACGCGCGAGGAAATCGGCAGCTATCTCGGCCTCAAGCTCGAGACCGTCAGCCGCGCGTTCTCGCACTTCCAGAGCGAGGGATTGGTCGTGGTCCAGAACAAGAGCATCGAGATCAAGAATATGGACGGCCTGCGCAAGCTCATCGGCCAAAGCGCCGGGCGCTGATCTCCGTTCAGTAACCGTACTGCATGCCCGAGACTGCGCGGCAAGCACCAACCTGCCGCAGGCGATCCCCTAACTCGCGTGCTGGTGCTTCAACACCGCGTCGATTTCAGCTTCGACTTCACACCAGGACTCGGCCTCATCGTCAACCGCGCCGGTCTCCTGCTGGTGTTTCACGCCGCGAAAATACGCCGCATCGTTGATCATGTGATAGCGCTGCTCGGGTGTTACCGCAACCCGCGGAACACGCTTACTGGTCGTGGATTTTTTCATGTGCCGCCTCCTGGGCCGATCCGGCCTCAGTGCACCGCGATCTTCTTCATGGTCGATTTCGCTTTCTTCGGCAGCGTAAGCTTGAGCACGCCGTCGCTATACTTGGCGTCGACCGCCGCCTCGTCAACATCGTGCTCGAGCGTGAAGCTGCGCTCGAGCTTGCCGTAGGAACGCTCGCTGCGGATCACGCGCTCGCCCTGTTTCTCTTCCTTTTCCTTCCTCACTTCGGCGTTGATCGACACCACGTTGCCGTCGATCTCGACATGGATATCTTCCTTCTTCACGCCGGGCATATCCGCCTTGACGGTATACGCCTTGTCGTCCTGCGCCACATCGATCTTCATGCTGAGCTGCTGCCCGCCGTTGGTGTCGAGCCTTATCGGCCGCACCAGCAAGCCTTCGAACAGATCGTTGAGGCTGGTCGAAAACGGATCGAAACGAGTAATGTTTGTCATGATGCTCTCCTTTTGCAGGTTGCAACTGCATGCGTGCTCTGCGCACTCATGCATCCATCGCTTGTACCTACAAGATATTTTCCACCCATGCGCGTCCCGTACTTTGACGCAGGTCAAACCGCGTGCGCAGCGCCCGGCAGCAAGCCGTTCTCCGCCAGGTGCCGCTGCAACTGCGGCGCGGTGCACCAGGTGTAATCGTGCGCGAGTTCGCGCAACTTCACCCCCGCTTTAGCCACCGGCTCAAGCGCGACCCGCAACAGACCGAGCATGCGGGGGTCGGCCACCAGCACCATGGACGTTGCTTTGCCGGCAGCGGCGAGCGCGGCCGCCTGAGCGGCGATGCGCGACGCAAAGCGGCGCAGCACTTCCTCTTCGTGAGGCTCACGCTTGTCGGTATAGCCATGCGGCGCCATCCTGCCGCGGCCGGTATCGCGGCCGCTCTTGATCTTGCGCGTGTCACGCCGGCCCTTGACCGTATGATCGGGGTTCGACAGCCGCGCGCTCTCCACCAGCCGCAGCGCGGCGCGCCGCGGCTGCTCATTTCGTTGTTCGAGCGCCATGAAGCGCGCCCGCGCTCCATCCGCAACGATCACCCAGCAATCTTTCATGTTCCGCCTCCGGATTTAAATGGGTTGTGCGGGCCGGCGTATCGTGGCATGCAGTCCCGCGCCGTTTTCCGGGTGATGCACGGATTTTTCCAGCTCGCGCCGTGCGGCGACGAACGCATCGCGCAGCAAAACGTAGACATCCTCATGATTATCGCGCGTGACCACCACCTCGCCGCCCGGAAGCATGATATTGAGCCGCACCGTGAACAGCTTCCGGTGCTGATGATGGTGGTGCGGCGCGGCCACGACGACGCGGCAGGAAGTCAGCCGCGGGCAGATCTTCTCGAGCTTGGCCACCTTTTCCCGAATTCGCGCATCGAGCGCCGCCGAATGCGGCATGTCTTCCATCGTGATGTGCACTTCGCCCGGCATGATATTTTCCTTTACTGTCGAAAAATGCGGCATTACTTGCGGCTTTGAACTTCCTGCGCACGTTCGCGGCCGAGGACCCGCGTCATTTCCGCCATCTGTTCGGTCAGCGCTTCGAGCAAATCGTCGATCGATACGATTCCGGTCAGATTGCCGTCGTGATCGACCACCGGCAGCCGCCGCACGCCCTTGTAGCGCATGATCTCCACCGTTTGCAGCAATCCCTCGTCTTCGCGCACCGTGACGAGCTCGGGTGCCATGATGTCACCGACCGTAATCACATTCGGATTGAGATCGACGGCATTGACCTCGACCACGATATCGCGATCGGTGACGATGCCGATAGGCACACGCCGGCCGGCCATGTCGTCGACCACCACCACCGTGCCCACGTGATAATGACGCATCAGCTTTGACGCGGCCTGCACCGTGGTATCGCGCGCCGCATAGGTGACTTCTCGCTTGCAGATTTGGCCGATTGACATTTTCATTCCTTTCCTCAGTCCAGCCCCCGCTGCCGGGCATATCGTGCGGCAGAGCCTGGATCGGCAATGCCGGGCTTTGTTTGATTGATACTAGGCGCCGGCGCAGCGGCTACGCTTGATATGGGTCAAAGGCTGCGCGGATGGACAGCGGTTAAACGAGATGAAATTACGCGGTGCTGCTGCGCGCTTTACCATGCATTACATTCATCGGGACTGGCTGCACAAACACCAGCAGCCCGTTCTCCTGCCCGGCCAACCGGTGGATCACGGGGTACCGCCCGATACGCGAATCTGCGCGTGGCTGAGATTCCGGTAGATGCGGCGCCGGCGCGTTATCGGCCACCAGTCGTAGAGGAAAATCTGCAGTGGGCGCCACATCGCGACCCATCCGCCGATCGTCAGGCTCTCGCGCACGATCGTGAGAGATGTGCCGGCTGCAACCTTGGCCAGCGCATCCGCGACAAACAGGCATATGGCGAGGAACCCGAGCCCGATCACGAGGCTCCGGCGCCCTTGCCGCATGAGCTGGTTCAGCTCGCGTCGCGCGAGCTCGGCCTTGTACTCGAAATAATTGTGGATGGCCTCCGTGACGAGCGCGGTCGGGTCGCCTTCCGGCGGCGTTCGTTCGAGATGGATCGTGAGCTGGAAACGGCTGCCGGACGGAAATTCCATCGCCCAGCTCTCGATGAACTCCTCGGCATCGGGATCGAGATCCTTGTGATGGAACGGCGTCGGGTCCATCGAGTTGAACAGCTGCCCGACCTCGCGCAGACGCAGCTCGATCCGATGGTGGGGTATGGTAACGGGTTTCATGTTTGGAAGCGGCGATTCAGTCTCGCAGGAGCGATCGTTTCACGATACGGCGAAGAATATGCCGTGTCGGCGTCGATTAAGGAAAAGCAATTATGCTCTTCCTCCGGAATCGATGTATGCAAGGATGGCTTTGCGGGCACTTGCACCGCACGCGGCTCGGAGCACTCTGCATTTGTGCCGCGCAATCCACTGGAAAATGTTTACTGAGAGAGTTTTGATGGAAAGTCCCGAGACGTGCTATCGAGCGCGGAAATCCCCTTTGCGCGGAAGCAGGCGCAGATCATGATCAAACGGTGGCAACGGCATTGGGAGCTCAGCGCGCAAGATCCGGCTCGCCGCAATATTTCAGGATCTCGCCACGCACGTGGTCTCGCAACAGCATCACGTCGCGCCATTCGGAGCCGGCGGGGGCAATCGGCGCACTGAACACGATGCTGGCTGCACCACGATACGGAAACCAGTCGTCGCCACGCAGCATCGAGCGCGAACCGCGGATCGCGACCGGCACCACCGGCACGCCGGCACGCGCTGCGACCGCGAAAGCGCCGGCGCGAAACGCGAGCAGCCCCGGCCGGCGGTCGAACGTGCCTTCCGGAAAAAATACCGGCATACGGCCTTCGTCGAACGCACGCGCGACCTGCTCCACGTCGTCGACTCCCTTGCGCGCATCGAATCGCTCGACGAACACCGCGCCGATTCCGCGCAGGAACAGACGCGGCACGAAGTGATCGAGAAACTCGCGCTTGGCGACAAACGCATAGGGAAAATCGGGCGGCAAGGCGGCAGTAAGCAGGATGCCATCGAGATAGCTCGCGTGATTTACCGCAAGCACGCATGGCGAGCGTTGCAAATGCTTGATCCCCGACACCAGCAACGGCGTGCGCGTCAGCCGCAGGATCAGGCGCGCGGCGCGATGGATCAGCGGCCGCGTGAGCTGCGGCCGGCCGCTTGCCGCGACGGCTGCCCACACGAGCGGCGCCAGAAACCAGAACAACGCCCACGCGTAAGCTGCATACAGTAACTCGCTGAGCCCGCGCCTGAGGCGGCGCAGTTGCGGCAATGCGCCGGCCCACGCCAAACGCACGAACTGCCACCATACCGGAGACGGCCGTGTACTCCTGCCGCCGCGCTCGTAAAACTCGCGGCTCGCGGCCCGCCGAATCTTGCCGCTCGATGTCTTCAGCACCGTATGCGGCGGCGCGAGCACCACATCATCCGCCGGCATGCCGAGCAGATCGACCGCGCAGTCGTTGACCGCGCGCCGCAGTTTCTCGCGCGCCGCAGTATCGGTTTCGCGCGTCTCGGCGAGCACCACCAGACGTTCCGTGCCCGAGACGGGATCGGCGCTGCCGAAAACCGCGACGCAACCACGCCGCACGCCGGGAATATTGCCCACCGCCTGCTCGAGCTCGTACGGATAGATGTTGCGGCCGCCGCGGATAATCACGTCCTTGACGCGGCCGGTGAGGAAAATCTCGCCACCGGTGACATAGGCGTAATCGCCGGTATCGAGCCAATCGCCGTCGAACAGCTTGCGCGTCTCTTCGGGGTTGCGGTAATACCCGCTGGTCGAGGACGGCCCCTTGAATTCAAGGCGCCCTTCCTGCCGCTCGCCGAGCTCGAATCCGGTCGCCCCGATTACGCGCACCTGATGCCCTGGCAGCGGCAAGCCGCAGCCGACGAACTGTACCGCATTGGCATCGTCGGCGCGCGCCGACAGCGCTTGCCCCGAATGCATGAAGGGATCGCGCTGGATGCGGTCGATGACCGGCCCGCGTCCGGGCGGCGGCAGCGCAAGCCCGACCGACGACTCCGCGAGTCCATACACCGGTGCTGCCGCTTCCGGGCGGAATCCGTATTTCGCGAAGCGCCGCTGAAATCCGGCGATGGTTTCCGGGCTCACCGGTTCGGCGCCGTTGAACGCGTAGCGCCAGGAACTCAGGTCGAGTCCCCCCAGATCCTGCTCGTCGATCTTCCGCAGGCACAGCTCATACGCGAAATTGGGCGCCGCCGCGAGCGTGCCGCGGTGGCGGTGAATCGCCCACAGCCAGCGCTGCGGCCGCGCAAGGAACGCGAGCGGCGACATGATCGCGAGCGGAAAACCGTAATAAAGGCTGCCGAGCCACGCGCCGATCAGGCCCATGTCGTGATACAGCGGCAGCCAGCTTACGAATACATCGGCTGCGCTGGCGCGCACAACCTGACCCATTGCACGGATGTTAGATAGCAGATTGACGTGCGTCAGCACCACCCCCTTCGGGTTGCCGGTGCTGCCCGAGGTGTATTGCAGGAACGCGATGTCGTGTGCTGCGATCGCCGGTCGCACCGGTTGCGGCCCCTCCATTGCAAGCTCGCCGGCGGTGATCACGCTCCCCAGCGATTCGATCTGGGAGCGTAGCAGCAACGCGACCGCTTTGGCCTCCGGCACCGTGATCAATATTTTGGCGCGGGCGTTGGCGAGTATCCCGACGTGCCGGCGCATGTGATCCTCGATTTGCGATAACCGCATCGGCGGATAAATCGGCACCGGCACGCCACCGGCGAGAAGAATGCCGAAAAAACTGAAAAAGTAATCGCGCCCGGTCGGCAGCATGATCGCCACTGTGTTACCGGGCTCGAGGCCGCGCTCGATCAGTCCCGCCGCCACCGCACGCGCGCCATCGGCAAGCTCGGCATAACTGATCCGTTGTTCCTGCTCGTCGTCGCCGTAGAGGTAGATCTGCAGTTGCGCCGGGTGCTGGGCGACGTGCCAGTCGAGAACCTCGGGCAGCGTCATTGCGGAATCGGGAACGCGCTGCTCGCCACCGACGGCAAGCGCCTTGACGGTCTTGTCCGATACCAGGCGGGAAGCGCCGTGCGCGGATAGTACGATGCGGACCAGATCGCGCGGCGTTTCGACGGTATTCAGCGCCTGGTTCGGCAGGCTTACGCCGAACGCGCGTTCGGCGCGCAGCAGGAGCTCGACGCGACCGAGACTGTCGAGCCCGAGGTCGCGCTCGAACGAGCTGTCGAGCGTGACTGCGATCCCGCCCTGCGGACGGGATTCGGCTATCAGCTGCTCGATCAGCCGCAGCAGGTGCAGCGCGGCGGCATCCGCGACGGCATGGTCGGCGGCTTTAGCTTCCGACATGGATTATTCCCGGCGTTGCGGCACCGCGAAAAACAGGCGGCACGACGCGCTGCCATTCCGGCGCAGCATCACCGCGTCCGTGGAAAATTTCGGCGGCCTCACGCTCGCGCCGGGCCGTCGGAAAAGAAAGCGCCGGACGTCCTATCCCGCGATGTGGTGCTTGCCGATGACATGCACCGTGCTCGCCTGCGGGCCGCGCTCGCCCTTTTCCTCGGCGAAGCGCACCTCGGCGCCGATCTGCAACTTGTCGAAATCCGCCTCCACCACGCTGTTGCGGTGGAAATAGACGAGCCTGCCCTCGGACGTTGCGATCCTGCCATAGTCTTCCGCGGGATAAAGCTCCGCGATCCGCCCGTGCGGAGGCATCTCGTGCGCCTTGACCTGACGGCTCTGGCGCCGCCCATGATCCTCGAGCTGGCGGCGGATGGTGTCGAATGCATCCCGAATGGCGACATACACGTCCGTGTACGAATGATGTTCATCCGGCTCCCGGTTTGCCACCACCTCCCCCTCCGGCACCGTCACGTCCACCCGGACATGATAATGATTGCCGTGCTGGTGGTGCTTGTGTTGCGCCTCGACCACCACGCGGCAGCTCGTGATGCGATCGTGGAATTTTTCCATTTTCTCCATGCGCTCGCGGATCTTGGCCTCGATGGCCTCCGAATGATCCAGATTGCGGAACGTGATTTGTAGCGGCAGTTGCATAATTCTATCTCCTGGAATGTCGATGCGTCAGAATCGAGGGAAACGAGCCCCCATAGTTCAGGTCGAGAGGTCGAGCCCCCGATGTTTCCGGAGAAAATCGAGGATGTTCAGGTCCATTCCCGGCATGGCATACGTCCATAGTATGCCGTCCCGCGCGAGCTTGTTGAGCTTCCTCGCCTTGATGGTGACCCGGCAGCCCTTCCTTGCGATAGCCCTGCATCCCCATCACCAGGCGTTCCGGTTACTTGCACACCAGCACCGGTATTTTGCTGTGGGTCAGTACTTTCTGCGTTTCGCTGCCGAGCAGGACCCCGTTCAACCCTTTCTTCCCATGCGATGCCATCATGATCAAGTCGCAGCCGGATTGCCCGGCCTGCTTCATGATCATCTCGTAAATCGAGTCGCTGGTCGCCACGACGGTGTCGCATTCCACGCCCGCCTCGACCGCCGCCTTTTTGACCGGACTCAGGATCTGCTTTGCTTGCGCCGCCATTTCCTGTGCAAAGCGTTGCCGCAAGTCCGGTATGTCCGGCGTCCCCAAGTACTCGTTTGCCAGCATGATGTCATATCCGCCCATGACGTGGACTGCGGTGATTTTGGCGCCGAGCGCCTTGGCAACCTTGATCGCCTGTTGTGCGGTCCTCTCGGAAAGCGAGGACCCATCCGTCGGCACGAGGATATGCTTGAACATGTTGTTCTCCGATCCAGGACCCAAATCCTTCCTGTATGTAATCTAAGCTCGTTTGCTTGCCGTCGATCTGATTTGAGTCAAACTTGCGCAAAGTCGCCTGGCTTCCAATTAACTTGCTCCTGCCTGCTTTTTCACCGGGTAATCAATCATGCCGTCGAGCGTCGCAAGCTCGACATCCGTCGACGTCTGCAGAAGCCGCGCCGCGGTGATGCGACCGGGCAGTCAGCCTTTGACGCACGCCTTGGGCCGCAGAAACGCGACGCGGCGCGCCAGTCCGGCGCGCTCGGTCGCCTCCGCCACGAGGTCGACGTCCTTGTACGCGCCCGGAGCTTCCTCGGCGGCGCCGCGCATTGAACGCGTGCGGATCAGGATCCCCTTCGCGGCCAGCTCGTCGATCAGCTCGCGGCCGCGCCAATGCTTGAGCGCCGCCTTGCGGCTCATGGCGCGTCCGGCGCCGTGGCTCGCCGACGCGAACGCGTGATTTTCCGTCGCCGGATTGCCGGCGAGGATGTAGGAGCCCGTGCCCATGCTGCCGCCGATGATCACCGGCTGGCCGACTTCGCGGTAACGCGCGGGTAGCGCCGGATGGCCGGGCCCGAACGCGCGCGTCGCGCCCTTGCGATGCACGTAGAGCTCGCGCTCCCTGCCGGCGACGACGTGGCGCTCGATCTTGCACGTATTGTGCGAGACGTCGAACAGTGTTTCGAGCCGCACTGCGGGAATCCGGTGCGCGAAGGTCTGCCGCGTCAGGTGCGTGAGTATCTGCCGGTTGGCGAGCGCGCAGTTGATCGCCGCGTTCATCGCGCCGATGTATTGCTCCCCCTCCGGCGAGCGGATCGGCGCGCACGCAAGCTCGCGGTCGGGCAGCTGCAACCCGAGCCGTGGCGCGGCCTTCGCGAGGCTCACCAGATAGTCGGTGCCGATCTGGTGACCGAGACCGCGCGAACCGCAGTGGATCGATACCACGATCTGGCCCTCGTGCAGACCAAATGCCTGCGCCGCGGCGGTATCGTAAATGCGCTCGACGACCTGCACTTCGAGATAATGATTGCCGGAGCCGAGAGTGCCCATTTCCCCGCGCTGGCGCTGTTTGGCGTGGTCCGAAACATTCGCGAGCACCGCGCCGCGCACGCAGCCGCGCTCCTCGACGTACTCGAGATCATCGCCATCGCCGTAGCCTTGCGCGACCGCCCAACGCGCGCCGCCGCTCAGAACCCGCTCGAGTTCGGCAGGCGTTAGCTTGATCTCGCCGCCCGCGCCGACGCCGGCGGGAATGTCGCGGAACAGTCCGTCCGCAAGCGCCGGCAGCTGCGGCGCAATATCGCGCAGCGTGACGTTGGTGCGCAGGCAGCGAATCCCGCACGAAATATCGAAGCCGACGCCGCCCGCGGAAATAATGCCGCCCGCGTCTGCGTCGAACGCCGCGACGCCGCCAATGGGAAATCCGTAGCCCCAATGCGCGTCCGGCATCGTCATCGCCGCGCCGACGAGCCCCGGCAGGCGGGCGACGTTGGTGATCTGCTCGAGCACTTTGTCGTCCATCGCGGCGAGCAGTTCGCCGCTGCCGTAGAAATTCACCTCGCCGCGCCGTTCGCCGATCTGCCGCGGCGCGGCCCAACACCAGGGACTGATCTGCTGCAATCGCGAGAGGTCCATCGCTCGACGTCCGCCCGGGAAAACCGGGCCTGCGTTCTAGCCCGCGCCGCAGCGGCGCGCGAGATAGTCAAGCGCTCGATCGAGCGTGGCGAGCTCGGCGTAGTCGCTTTCGGGAATGTCGATGCCGAGCGTCTCGTGCAACCGCACGATGACGTTCAGGAAATCGAACGAATCGATATCGAGCTGCTCGCGCAGCGGTTTGTCCGGCGCAATGGCCGCCGGATCGGCCTCCGGCGCGATCGCGGCCAGCACGTCGAAGATAATGGCCCGAATCCCGTCCCGCGTGCGTGCCGTCATCGCAGCTTCTCCGGTTCCTGCAGCAGTCTGTTGAGCGCGGTCAGAAACAGCCCGCCGCGGTGGCCATCGCTCGCGCGATGGTCCGCGGCGAGCGTGGCCGTCGCGACATTGCGCGCGACGACCGCGCCGCCTTCGACGCGCGGCCGCGCGCTCACCTTGCCGAGACCGACGATCGCGACCTGCGGCGGATAGATCACGCCGAACACGCCGTCGACGCCCTGCTCGCCGAGATTGGTGAACGTCACGGTCGGGTCGCTCATCTCGGAACTGCGCAAGCGGCCGCCCCGCACCCGCGTCACGAGGTCGCGCAGGTCCGCCATCAGCTCGTCGAGGCTTTTCCTTTCGGCATCGTGGATCGCGGGGGCGACGAGGCCGCCGCCGCGCATCGCGATTGCCATGCCGAGGTGGACGGATGACGACGGCCGGAACGCGCCGTCGGCCCAGAAGCCGTTCAGCTCGGGCACCTCGCGCAAGGCAAGCGCGACCGCCTTCATGTAGGGAACGACGGGCAGCAGCCGCTGCGTCACGCTGCGCTTGAGATTTTCCGCGGCGAGCCAGTCGCTGACCCGCGTGACGTCGATATCGGTTGCCAGGTAATAATGGGGAATCTCGCGCTTCGAGCGCGACATCGCCGCCGCGATCGCCGCGCGCATCTGCGCGTGCCAGTCGGCGCCCGTCGCCTTGCCCCCTGCCGCCGGCGCAGTCTTCGCCGCCGCCGCCGCGCGTTCGACGTCGGCGCGCGATATCACCCCGTCAGCGCTGCTCGGCACCAGCGTTGCAGGGTCCACGCCCAATTCCTCCGCGAGCTTGCGCGCCGCCGGTGAAATTTTCGCGCGGCCCGTCGCAGCTGCGGGCTGCGCCCGTGCGGCGGCCGCTTGCACGGGCGGAGCCACGGGCCGAGGTGCGGCGACAGCAGCCGGCTTTTCCGCAGCAGCAGCCGGTGCGGCAGCCGGCCCGCCTTCCACGGCCAGCATTGCGAGCACCGCGCCGACCGGCACTTTCGCGCCGGGCTCGACCACGAGCTTGTCCACAATGCCGTCCTGCCAGATCTCGACGTCGATCGCGCCTTTCTGCGTCTCGACCACGGCCACCACCTGCCCGCGTTTCACCGCGTCGCCCGGCTTCACGTTCCATGCGACCAGCGTGCCGGCGTCCATGTCGGCACCGAGCGTCGGCATCCGAAACTCATACTCTGCCACGCATCACTCCCTGCACTGCGGCAACGATTTTGGGAACTTGCGGCAACGCCGCATCTTCCAGATGCTTTGCGTACGGGATCGGCACTTCGGCGCTGCACACGCGCGTCATCGGCGCATCGAGCTCGTAGAACGAGCGTTCCGCGATGCGCGCCATGATTTCCGCCGCAAGACTGCCGCTTTTCCAACCCTCGTCCACGATCACCACACGGTGCGTTTTGCCGACCGATGCGAGGATCGTTGCGTCGTCGAGCGGGCGCAGCGTCCGCAGGTCGATCACTTCCGATTCGATGCCGGCGCGCGCGAGCTCGTCCGCCGCCTGCAGCGCCTTGCCGAGCGAGCCGCCGTAGGTAATCAAGGTAACGTCGCTTCCCGTTCGGCGCACCGCCGCCTTGTCGATCTCAACCGCGCCCGCGTCCTTTTCGAGCTCGCCCTCGAGATTATAAAGCTGCGCATGCTCGAACATGATCACCGGATCGGGATCCGCGAGCGCGGTCCACAGCATGCCGCGGGCATCGGCCACGGTCGCGGGCGCCACCACGCGTATGCCCGGGATGTGCGCGTACCAACATTCGAGGCTGTGCGAATGCTGCGCCGCCAGCTGGCGTCCCGCACCGGTCGCCATGCGGATCACCAGCGGCACCGAAACCTGCCCGCCCGACATGTGGCGCAAGGTAGCCGCATTGTTCACGATCTGGTCGAGCGCGAGCATGCTGAAGTTGACCGTCATCACCTCGACGATCGGACGCATTCCCCCAAGCGCGGCGCCGATGCCGGCGCCGACAAACGCCGATTCGGAGAGCGGCGTGTCGCGGATGCGATCTTCGCCGAATTCCGCAAGCAGCCCCATGGTCACTGCGTAGCTGCCACCGTAGCGGCCGACGTCTTCGCCCATCAGGAACACGCGCGGATCGCGTTGCAGCGCCTCGCGGTGCGCCGCGCGCAGCGCTTCGCGGTAGGTCGTTTTGACCGCGGCGGCCGTCATGGCTGCGCCCGCGCCGTGTAAACGTCGCGCGTCAACAACTCGACCGGCTCCCACGTTCCGGCTTCCGCAAACGCGACCGCCTGCTCGATTTCGCGCGCGACTTCCGTCTCGATCGCATCGATTGCGCCCGCGGCGAGCCATCCTTCACGACTTGCACGCTCGACAAAGCCCGCGATCGGGCAATGCTGCTTCCAGCGCTCGACTTCGGTCTTGGCGCGATAGAGCTCGGCGTCGAACATCGAGTGCGCGCGAAACCGGTAGGTGCGAAACTCCAGGAAGTACGGTCCATTGCCCTCGCGCACGAACCGTGCCGCTTCCTGCGCCGCTTCCAGCACCGCGACCACGTCCATGCCGTCGACACTTTGGCCCGGCACGCGATAACTCGCCGCCTTCTCGACCAGATTGGTGTCCGCTTCGGAGCGTTCGAGCGCGGTGCCCATGGCGTAAAGATTGTTCTCGCACAGGAAGAGTGCAGGCACCTTCCAGAGTTCGGCCAGGTTCAGCGATTCGTGGAACTCGCCCTCGGCGACCGCGCCCTCGCCGAAGAAACATGCGGTCACATCGCTTTTCTGCTGCATCTTCTGCGCGAGCGCGTAGCCCACCGCCATCGGCAGCCCGCCCGCGACGATCGCGTTGCCGCCGTAGAATTTCAGCGCGGCATCGAACAGATGCATCGAGCCGCCGCGGCCGTGCGAGCAGCCCTCGGCCTTGCCGTACATCTCGGCCATGATGGCGCCGGCGGAGACGCCGCGCAGCAGCGCCTGGCCGTGCTCGCGGTAAGTCGCGAAAATGGCATCCGCGGGCTGCAGGCTGCGCATCACGCCCGTTGCGATTGCCTCTTCTCCGATATATAGATGCAGGAAACCGCGGATCTTGCCGGCGCTATACAGCTCGGCCGACTTTTCTTCGAAGCGGCGGATGCGCACCATGTCCCGCAGCAGCCCGCGCGCGAGGGCGGAATCGATCTTCATGCGCCGCTCTCCAGTGTGGACGTATCGCCTTCCGGCAAGCCGAGCTCGCGCGCCTTCAGGAGCCGCCGCATGATCTTGCCGCTGCGCGTCTTCGGCAAGCTTGCCAGAAAATCGATCTCTTTCGGCGCAACCGCCGCGCCGAGCCGCTTGCGCGCGAAACCGAGCAGCTCGCGGCGCAACGCTTCACTCGGCTCGTGTCCGGGCTTGAGCGAGACAAACGCCTTCACGGTCTCGAGCTGGACTGGATCGGGCTTGCCGATGACGCCCGCCTCGGCCACTGCCGGATGTTCCATCAATGCGCTCTCGACCTCGAACGGACCGATCAGGTGTCCCGACGACTTGATCACGTCGTCGGCGCGCCCGACGAACCAGTAGTAGCCGTCGGCGTCACGCTTCGCGAGATCGCCGGTCAGGTACCACTCACCCGCGAAGCACTTGCGATAACGCTCATCCTCGTTCAGATAGCCGCGGAACATCGAGGGCCAGCCGCGCTTCAGTGCGAGTTCCCCTTCGACGTTGGGCTCGCCGACGACATCCACCGTACCGTCGTCGCGGCGCTTCACGATGGCGGCATCAATGCCGGGCAGCGGCTTGCCCATCGAGCCGGGCTTGATGTCCATCGCCGCATAATTCGCGACCATGATGCCGCCGGTCTCGGTCTGCCACCAGTTGTCGTGGATCGGCAATCCGAACGCTTCCTGTCCCCACACTACGGCCTGCGGATTGAGCGGTTCGCCCACGCTGCCGATGAAACGCAGGCGCGGAAAGCGGTGCCGGCGCGCGAGCTCGGCGCCGCCTTTCATCATCATGCGCACCGCCGTCGGCGCCGTGTACCAGACGCTCACGCTCTGCTCGCCGAGAATGCGGTACCAGCGCTCGGCGTCGAAATCGCCCTCGTCGACGATGCTCGTGATGCCGTGCGTGAACGGCGATATGACGCCATACGAAGTGCCGGTCACCCAGCCCGGATCGGCCGTGCACCAGAACACATCGTCGGCGTGGAAATCGAGCGCTAACTTGCCGGTCGCATGATGGGCAACGACCGCTTGGTGCACGTGCAACGCACCTTTCGGCTTGCCGGTGGTGCCGCTCGTGAAATGCAGCAGCGCCGGATCTTCGGGAGCGGTCGGCCCGATCGTGTAGCCGGGGCTTGCATCCCGCATCAGCGCAGCGAGGTCGAGCGTGCCTTCGGCGTTGCTCGCAGCGCCGTCATCGCTCACCAGCAGCACGTGCTTCAGCTGCGGCAGCCTTGAACGCAATCCCGCGACCTTTTTCTGATACAGGCCCGCCGTGGTCACGAGCACGCTGCCCGTGCCGAGTGAAAGCCGCGTATGGATCGGCTCCGGACCGAACGCGGAAAAAAGCGGGCTCACGACGCAGCGATGCTTCAACGCGCCGAGCACCGCGATATAGAGCTCGGGAATGCGGCCAGCGAGCACGAACACGCGCGCGCCCGGCTCGACGCCGAGGCCGGCGAGGACGTTGGCGAACCGGTTCGTCTGCTCCGCGAGATCGCGATAGCTGAAATCGCGTACCGCGCCGGCCTTGCCGAGCCAGCGCAGCGCGAGATGCCCGGCGTGCGGTCCCTGCGCATGGCGATCGACCGCCTCGTGTGCGATGTTGAGGCCAGCGCCGCCGGGCAGGCCGGCAAGCTCCCGTCGCGCAAGCTCCCAGGAGAACGCCGACCGCGCCGACGCGTACTCGGCAAGATTGGGCGCGATCTTCGCGGCCGGCTTTTTGATGACAGTGACAACGTCCATGCGCGATCCGGAGCAAACGGCTACTGAATCGCGAACAGCCACGGCGTGCCGATCGCGAGCAGCACCGCGAGGAAAATCACGCCGAAGATCGCGCCGAGCCGCCAGTAGTCGCCCGCCGGCAGATAGCCGCTGCCGTAGTACACCGGACTCGGGCCGGTCGCGTACGGCGAGATGATGCCCATGATGCCGAACGTCAGGCACAGCAGCGTCGCGAATTGCTGCATCGGCATGCCCGGGATCGTTGCGCCCACCGCCAGCATCACGGGCAGCACCGCGGTCACGTGCGCGGTGATGCTCGCGAACAGGTAATGGAGGAAGAAGAACACCGTGACGAGCCCCAGCATTGCGACGGTCGGTGACAAGCCGCCCATGTGATGCCCGACCGCTTCAGCGAACCACTTCACGAAACCGACTCGGCTCAGGCCGTCCGCGAGCGCGACGAGCGTCGCGAACCACGTCAGCGTATTCCACGCGGCGGAATGCTTGAGGATGTCGTCCCAGTTCACGACTTTAAGCATGACCATGAGCGACACCACCAGCATCGCCACCGTCGTCGCGTTGATGAAGTCGCCGCCGAAGATCCACAGCGCGAGCGCGATTACGACCAGCACGCCCAGCATGATCTCGCGCCGCGTCAGCGCGCCGAGCTTGGCGAGCTCCTGCGCCGCCCACGCCGGCACCTTCTCGCTTTCCTTGACCTCCGGCGGATAGAGCCAGTAGGCGAGCAGCGGCGTCGCGATCAGCAGCAGGATACCCACCGGCGCGAAGGCGATGAACCATTGCGTCCAGCCGATCTCGACGTGCGCAAACTTTTTCGCCATCTCGGCCGACAGCAAATTGGGCGCCATGCTGGTCACGAACATCGAACTGGTGATGGTGGTCGACGCAATCGCAACCCACATGATGTAAGAACCGATCCTGCGCGCGGACGGATCGTTGGGTTTGGAGTCGTAGAGCACCGGCAGATGGCGGATCACCGGATAGATCGTGCCGCCGCTGCGCGCGGTGTTGGACGGCGTGAACGGCGCGAGTATCGTATCGGCGGCGGCGATTGCGTAGCCGAGCGTGAGCGTCCTGCGGCCCATCAGCTTGACCAGCGCGAGCGCGATGCGCTTGCCGAGCCCGGTCTTCTCGTAGCCGAGCGCGAATATGAATGCGCAGAAAATCAGCCACACGGTGGTGTTGGAGAACCCCGACAGCGCCCAGGTGAGCGCCGCGTTCGCCGGACTGAATCCCTGCTTGGCGAGATCCGCCGGGCTGTACAGCACATACTGCGCAAGCACGGTCGCGACGGTGATCCCGATCAGGCCGACGGCGGCCCCGGGCAGCGGCTCGCACATGAGCCCGACGATCACGCCCGCGAAGATCGCGAAGAAATACCACGCGTGCTGCGCCAACCCCTCGGGCGCCGGCAGCAGCGCCAGCACGATCGCAACGGCGATCGGAATTATTGCCTTCCACAGGTTATTCATGCTCCCTCTCCTTCAGCAAATCGATCCGTCACTTCACGTGTAAAGCGGTTCGTACATGATGCGCATCACATCGGCGCGCACATCCGGTGGCCGCGGCCGCGCGGCGTGTCCCTGCTCATAAGCAACCTCCACGACCGCGACGGCCACGGCGGCCGCCACCTCGCGCATGCGCGCCGCGACCGGGAAAATGCGGCCCTGTTCCAGGTCGGACGCCGTGGCCTGCGCGGCAAGCGCTGCGGCCGCAGCGAAAAACATCTCGTCCGTCGCCCGGCGGGAGCCGGACACCAGCAGGCCGAGACCCACGCCCGGAAATATGTATGAGTTGTTGGCTTGCCCCGGGCAATAGATCCGTCCGCCGGATTTCACCGGATCGGAAATACTGCCGCAGGCGAATATGGCGCGGCCGTTCGTCCAGGCGTAGGCCTGCTCGGCGGTGCATTCCGCTTTCGACGTCGGATTGGAAAGCGCGAGCACCACAGGCCGCTCGTTGAGGCGGGCCATCGTCCCGAGCACCGCCTGCGTGAATATCCCGCCCTGGGCGCACGCGCCGATCAACGCCGTGGGCTTGAAACTTTCCACCGCCGCGGGAATGTCCGGCAGCGGTGGGCGCGCCTGCGCATAGGGGCGTTTCTGTTCGGACAGGTCTTGCCGGCTGGCGACAACGAGACCCTTGGAATCGATGAACAGGCAGCGCTCTTTCGCGGCGGCCTCCGACAATCCCTCGCGCTGCATCGCCGCGATCACGATGCCGCCGATGCCGAGGCACGCTTCGCCGGCGCCGACAAACAAAACGCGCTGCTCGGAAAGCTTCTTGCCGGTAATGCGGCCGGCCGCGTACAGCCCGGCGAGTCCCATCGCGCCGCTGCCCTGCACGTCGTCGTTGAAGCAGCACAGCTGATCGCGGTAGCGCTGCAGCAGGCGGAATGCGCACGCGTTGTTGAAGTCTTCGAATTGCACGACCACGCCCGGGAACACCGTCTGCGTGGCGGCGAGAAACTCTTCGAGCAGCGCGTCCCACGGCTCTCCCGTCATCCGCCGCGCCCGCTCGCCGAGGTAAAGTGGATCGTTGCGCAGCGCCTCGTTGTCGGTGCCCACGTCGAGCGTCACGGGCAGGCAAAACTCGGGGCGCACGCCGGCGCAGCCCGTGTAGAGGGAGAGCTTGCCGATCGGTATGCCCATACCGTTCGCGCCCAGATCGCCGAGACCGAGGATCCGCCCGCCGTCCGTGACGACGATGATACCGACGCGGCGTCGCGGCCATTTGCGCAGAACCTGCGCGATGCGCCCGCGCTGCTGTGTTGAAAGGTACAAGCCCCGCGGCCGCTCGTAAATTCGGCTCCACTCCACGCACGCCTGCCCGACGGTGGGCGTATAGATGATCGGGAGCATCTCCTCGAGATGGTCGAGCACAACGCGGTAAAAAAGCGTCTCGTTCTCGGTTCGCAGCGCACTCAGGTAAACGTACTTTTCCAGCGGGTTCGTCTTTGCGCGCACGTTCGCAAGCACCCGAACTACCTGCTCCTGCAGCGATTCAACGCGGGGTGGGAGGAGGCTTTCCAGGCCCAGACGCAAGCGTTCGTCCCGCGTAAAAGCCGTCCCCTTGTTGAGGAACGGGTCGTTCAGACACGCAACGCCGCCGGCTTCATCGGAGCACGGCAAGGCAAGGTTGCGATCCATGATCTTTTGCTCGAATGCGCCGGCCATCGTTTTCCCTTATCTCGTCAAGCTACTCGCCGGCGGCGCGCCGACCTTGACCCAAGTCAAATAAGGTACGCGTCGATGACATGAAACTAGATGCCAAGATAGGCCCGCTGCACCTCCGGATCCTTCGCCAAATCGGCCGCGCGCCCTTCGCGCACGATTTGCCCGGTTTCCAGCACGTAGCCGCGGTCGGCGATGCGAAACGCCGAGTACACGTCTTGTTCGACCAGCAACACGGTGACGCCCTGCTTGCGGATTTCCGCGAGCACGTCGACCAGCTTGTCCACGATGACCGGTGCGAGGCCGAGGCTCAGCTCGTCCACCATCATCAGCATCGGCGCGGCCATCAGCCCGCGCGCAATCGCGCACATCTGCTGCTCTCCGCCCGACAGGCTGCCCGCAAGCTGGCGGGGTCGCTCGCCGAGTTCCGGGAACAACGCATACATGCGCTGCAGATCCGCCGTGACCGCGGCCCCGTCGCGTCGGCGGTACGCACCCATGAGGAGATTGTCTTCGACGGTCATCCGGTCGAATAGCTGGCGCCCTTCGGGCACTTGCACCAAGCCCAGATCGAAGACCTCGTCTGAAGTCATGGCTGCCAGATTCCGGCCCGCAAACTGGATCGTTCCAGCGCTGGGAATGACGCGCGACACCGCGCGCAGCAACGTGGTCTTGCCCGCACCATTGCTGCCCACCAGCGCCACGATTTCGCCGGCTCCGATCTCCAGACTGACGTCGCTCAGCACCGGCATTCCGCCGTAGCCCGCGCGCAGCCCGCGCACCCGTAGCAGCGCGCTGCTCATGCGCGTTTCCGCCCCAGATATGCGGTCACCACTTGCGGATCGTTCAGCACCGCCTCGGGCCTGCCTTCGGCGATCTTCTCGCCGTGACGCAGCACCAGCAGCCGGTCCGACAGGCTTCGAATGATTTTCATCACGTGCTCGATCACCAGAATGCTGATGCCGAGTTCGCGCACTCTCCTGATCACGCCGATCACCTGCTCCATCTCGACCGGGTTGAGCCCGGACATCACCTCGTCGAGCAGCAGCAGCTCGGGTCGCATGGCGAGCGCCCGGGCGAGTTCAAGCCGCTTGCGGTCCGGCCCGCCGAGGGCATCGGCGCGCTGGTCCGCCCGCCCGCCCAGTTCCACAAACTCGAGCCAATGCTGCGCGTCAACGCGCGCAGCGCCCAGGTTTTGGTGACCCGCTGCCTTGCCGAACAGCGCGCCCACCGCAACATTGTCGCAAACGTTCAGCCCCGGAAACGGCTTCATGATCTGGAAGGTACGGCCGATGCCCAGCCGGGCACGGCGGAACGCCGGCAGGCGATCGATGGGCGCCCCATTGAAAAACACGCTGCCAGCGCTCGGTTCCAGCGTGCCGCTGATCATGTTGATCACCGTGGTCTTGCCTGAGCCGTTGGGCCCGATCAGGCCGAGAATTTCCCCGCGCTCCAGACCGAAGTCGAGATGGTTGACCGCGACCAGCCCCTGAAAACGCTTGGTCAGGTTACGGACTTCGAGGATCGCAGCCATCTCAGACCCGATAGGTCCTGACGTTTTCCTGGAAGCAGCGCCATCCAACCTCGCGAAAGCGCCGCATCACATCGGTCAGTCCGCGCGGCATGAAAACGATGGCTATCACGACGACCAACCCGAAGAACATGCCGGCAAAGCTTGTAACGTTGACCGCGAGAATCTCTGAAATCGCCGACAGGAGCACCGCGCCCACCACGGGACCCAGGACCGTGCCGGGCCCGCCGAATACGACCATGATGATCATTTTCACGTTGAGCGTGACGTCGAATGCACCAGCCGGATCGATATAGGTAATCCAGTAAGCATGAATCCCGCCCGCCAGCGCCGAAAAAACCGCGGAGAGCATGAACGCGAGCACCTTGTGGAGCGTGGTGTCGATGCCCATCACCTCGGCGGCCTCTTCGTTCTCTCTGATCGCGATCAGTCCGAAACCGAAACGGCTGCGCGCAATCCAGGCCACGGTCAACGTCGTCAGCAGCGCGAGCGCGAGCGCGAGTTCGTAGAATAGCGTGTCGCCCTTCAACAGCGGCAGCACGAGCCCGCTGTTGCTGCCGGCGATATCGAGATTGGAGACTATTGCCGTCATCACTCCCACCAGCCCGAGCGTCGCAATCGCAAAGTACTGGCCGCGCAGCCGCAGCACGGGCAACCCGAGCAGCAGCGCAAACACGACCGCGAGCGCTGCACCGAGCGCGAGTCCCGCCGCGAACGGCAGATGAAACTGCACCATGGCAACGGCGGTGCCGTATCCGCCCAGGCCGTAGAACACGGAATTGCCGAACGCCGTATAACCGGTGTAACCGCCGATGATGTTCCAGCTTTGCGCGAGCGTCACCATGATCAGCGCGCTGATGCCGAACTGAACGATGATCGCCGGAGCGATCGACGGCACCGCCGCGAGCAACGCCACCACGATTGCAACGATTACCGCGCGCACGGGCAGCGTCATGCCGTCCTTCCGAGCAGCCCCTTGGGCCGCACGATCAGCACCAGCACGAGGATGCCGAAGCTCGCGACATCGGTGTAAGTCGGCCCGATATAAAGCGCCGTGAGCGCTTCGACGATACCCAGGACCATGCCTCCGACAATCACGTAGAGCGGATTATCGAGCCCGCCGATGATCGCGATTGCGAACGATTTGCCGGTGAGGCTCGATCCGATGTACGGGCTTACCTGCGACACGACGCCGTAGAGGCTTCCGGCCGCGCCCGCGAGCGCAGTGCCCAGCCCGAAAGTCACCGCGTACAGGTTGCGCGGCTCGACGCCGTACAGCCGCGCCGCGACGAGGTTCTGCGCGGCGGCGCGGATCGCGCGCCCGACGCGGGTACGCATGAGCAACAACCACAAGCCGAACGTCAGCAGCAGCGCGACACCGAATGCCGCCACGCGCACCAGCGGCACCGTCGCGCCGAGCAGCTCGAAATTGTCCCCTGCATAGCTTGGGTTGATCGCGCGAAAATCCGCGGTGAACGCGAGCTGCGCGAAGTAAGTCAGCAGCACGTCGATCCCGAAGGTGATCAGCAACGTATCGAACATCGGCGCGCGCACGACGAGATTGAGCACGCCGCGCTGTACCAGGTAGCCGAAAGTGAACATCACGAGCATTGCCACCGGCAGCGCGGCGAACGGATCCAGACCGAGCCCGGCGAAAAGGTAATAACAAACGTACGCGCCGAGCATAATAAAAGCGCCGTGCGCAAGGTTCACGATCCTGAGCACCCCCCACACCAACGCGAGCCCGAGCGCCATCAGGGCATAGAGCCCCCCGAGCAGCACGCCGTTAACCAGGATTTGCCACAGGAGCTGCACTCAGCGCTTTCCCCAAGCCGGCATCGGATAGAGCGGTTTCTCGATGAAGCCCTTCGGCCCGTAAATCGGCACGAGCTTGCCGCCCTGTACCTGGACCACGGTCTGGGGCATCTCGATCTGGCCGACGGTATTGAACCGGATGGGGCCGTACACACTGTCAAAATCGACCCGGGTGAGCGCGTCGCGCACCTTCTCCGGATCGAGGTTTCCCGCCTTTTCTATCGCCTTGATCAACGCTTCCACGGTGGCGGCCGCCGCGGCGGAGTGATAGTCGGGTTCGTAGCCGAAGCGCTTTTCGTATTCCCTGGCGAACTGCACGCCGTCGCCGAAATAGTCGTTCTTGAGCGACGCCGACGCGAGCCACGGCGTCATGCCGAACGCGTATTCGGCGTCGCGTCCGAGCGCCTTGCGGAAATCGTCGCTCTGCACGCCCACGGTGAACGCGTACATCGCGGGACTGACGTTGAGGCTCTTTGCCTGGCGGATGAAATTCAGGATTTCGGTTTCGTGCCCGGCAACCAGGATCGAGTCCACGTTGCGGCTCTTGATGAGCGAAAGCACCGAGTTGAAATCGGAGGTCTTCGAGCTGTAGCGCTGGTCGACCACGATCTTGAAACCCGCACTGCCGAGAAGCTTGCGCGTGCCCTCCGCCACTGAAACGTCGAAAGCATCGTCCGCGTAAAGCAGCGCGACATTCTTCGGCACCGGATCAAGCCCAGCCATTGCCTCGACGGTGCTGCCGAAGTATTCGGTTGCCGCCGGCAGGGTTCCGAATATGTATTTGTAGCCGCGGCTGTAAATCTGGTCCGAAGCCCCACCACCCTGCACCATCGGAACGCCGTACTTTTCGGCGATCGCGGAATCGGCCAGCACGAAGTCGCTCGCGTAAGGCCCCAGCAGGAAATTCACCTTGTCTTGGGTCACCAGCTGCACGTACTGCCTGACGCTGAGATTGGTGTCGGACTGGTTGTCGAGCATTCTCAGCACGATTTTCTCGCGGGCATTTCCCAGCTTGACGCCGCCGGCCGCGTTGATCTTATCGACCGCGAACTGGTAACCGTCACGGTAATAGCGGGCGGTATTGGCAAGGGGGCCCGTGAGCTGGATCGATGCACCCAGCTCTATGGGCTTGCCGAATGCGGAGTGGCCGAGCGCCAATGCCGCGAGCATACAAGTCACGAAATGTCTCATGAGCGAACCTCCTTCCGAGTGCTTATCTCGTTGCGCACAATGTGGCGGATTGCTTGGCGAGATGATGTGGCGTCCCACCGCATCACGATTCATTGCGTTCATCGTTGCCAGCCGCCGAAAGCGAACAAATTCAGGTTAGCGGGGAAGCCTTGGCCGGCATTTGACCCAAATCAAGATCGCGCACCGGCGCGTTGGCGGAAAGCAGCGCGGCCGGTGCCCGGCGTTGACCGCGCACTTAGAATGGACCGGCCGAGTGGCGGCCGAGTGAGGTTTTTTACGATGCTAGCCGCCGCGTAATCCGCGATATTGGGCGTCACGCGGCAAGGCGCGAAGCTTTGCCGATTACTTCAGGTATCGCGTTAACGGATACGGTCTCCGGCCTTTGCAGCAGTTCGCTGTCCGTCATAGACGGACCTCCCGCCGGTCGCATAAAGCGAGATGTTGCCCGCGGTGATCACGTTCGCACTGCGACTTCGCGCGGCCGGCCGGCGTCACCACCGGTCCTGGGCTGCGCGCCGTCGGCCGCGAAGATGGCATCGCACAGGCGTTGCAGCATCGGCAGGCCGCGGACCTCTTTATCGAACAGCGGCACGATGGCGCGCACGCTGCCGTCGAACTCCCGCCAGATGGTCTGCATGTGCTCCTGCTGCATGGCCACGCGGTTCTTGACGAACTCGGCGGCGTCCGCACCGACCGATGCGCGGTCGATGACCATGTTGACGAGGACACCGCCGACGGGGATGCCGAAGTCCTTGAACCACTGAATAAAGCGCGTGACCACCGCGATGGGCAGCGCCTCCGGCAGCGTCACGAAGTAGAACGCCGTGAGTTTCGAGTCCGTGAGGAGCACGCGCGCATGCTCCATGCGGTCGCGGAAGGAGATGAGGTAGTCCATCAGCGGGTCCGCTTCCTTCTTCTTCGTAAAGGAGAGCAACTCCCGCAGCGTGCGCGCCTCTTCGCGGCTCTTCATCATCTTGTTGACCCACAGCGCGTAGACCTTCGACATGCCGAGCAGGCGCCGCGCGTTGGCGGTGGGCGCGGTGTCGAAGACGTAGACGTCGTACTCGTTCTTGAACATGAGGTCGATCATGTTCTCGAACATCGCCGACTCCTCGAACGCGGGGTTCATTGTCGCCGACTCGACGAAGTCGTCCGCCTTGGTGGTGATGTCGGCGAACTTGAGGAACCAGCGGATCTTCTCCCGGATCTGCAGCTTGCTGCGCTCGATGGTCTCCTTGGTCTCGATCTCGTAGGCCCAGAGGTTCGGCACGCCGTCGATGGGGACGTGCTTGCCGAGCACGTCCTGGCCGAGCAGGTTCGTCAGGCTGTGAACGGGATTGGTCGACGCGAGCAGCGTGCGACGGCCCTGCCGGGCGAGCCCGACGGCGACGGCAGCGGCGAACACGGTCTTGCCCACGCCGCCCTTGCCGCCGAAGAAGAGGTACTTCTGCGCGGGATGCTCCGCGAGGTAGCGCCCCATGGGGTGCGTGATCCCGGTCATCGTGGTGTCTGGCATCGCATTCTCCACTAGGCGAACATGCCGGCGGCCAGCTTCTCGATCATCGGCAGCCCCGTGACGTCGCGCTCCATCTCCGGCACCATCGCCATCACCTGGTCGCCAAAGGCCGTGCGCACGCCGACCAGGTTCTGGTCCTGCATCGCGATGCGGTGCCGCAGGTACTCGGGGATGTTCTGCTGCAGCAGCTCGTGCGGGATGACCCGGTTCACCACGTACCCGGAGAGCGGCACGTCGAACTGCGCGAACAGCTTGGCCGCCTTCTGCGTGTCGTTGATGACCCCGGCCTCCGGGATCACCACGAAGAAGAAAGCCGTCTTCGCCTTGTCGGTGAGGATCCCGGCCGAGGTGTTGATGCGGTTCTTGATATAGAGCAGCTCGTTCAGGATCTCGTCCTGCTCGCTCATCTTCTCGCGCTTCAGCCTGCTCACCATCTCCTCGTACTCGCGCATGTCCTCGCGCAGCTTGGTCACCTTGTTGATCCACTCGTCGTAGACCTTGGCCATTGACAGGTAGTAGAGCGCGTGGCCGAGGGGCACGAGGTCGTAGATGTAGTAGTCGTAGTCGCCCTTCATGACCACGTCCACCACCGCGTCGAACATCGCGCTCTCCTCCATTGCCGGCTCGGCGCTTGCCGCCTGGATGTAGTTCTCGATCTCCTCCGGCACGGCCGGCAGGCCGTAGCGGTCGAGGATCTTCTGGCGGATCTCCTGCTGGTAGGCGCGGATGTGCTTGTCCGCGTCGATCTCCTGGGCCCACAGGTTCTGCATGATCGGCACCGGCCCCTTGCCGAAGATGTCCTGCTTGAAGATGTCGGTGAGCGACGCCTGCGGGTCGACGGAGAACACCAGTACCTTCTTGCCGTGGGTCGCGAGCCAATACGCCGCCGCCGCGGAAAACGTGGTCTTGCCCACTCCGCCGCCGCCCCCGAACATGATGTAGCGGCGCTCCGGATGCTGCAGGAATACGTCCTTGAATCCCATCATCGCCCCCTAGAACATCGCGTCCGCGACGTCTTTCTCGCGCAGCATGCGCCGCTTCCACGTCGCGATCTGCGGCACGACGTAAGGCAGCAGCCGCAGGCTGTAGTATGGCGGCAGGATCGGGATCCCGAGCAGGTCGCCCATGGTGATCAGAATGAACAGGTGCTCCATCGACGCGCGCGTGCGCAATGCCGCGCGGCTCATGTCGTGCGCGGCCATGCCGTAGATCGTGTCGGTGATGTTGTGCCACAGCCTCTTCGCCGCGGATTCCTTGTCATGCTCCGTCATGGCTTTCTCCTTCACACTCCGTGCAGGTGATGCTCGTGTTCGCTGCCGAGCTCGCGCTCGCGCAGCATGTGGCGCTTCCAGGTCGCGATCTGCGGCGCGACGTGCGGCAGCAGGCGCAGGCTGTAATAGGGCGGCAGGATGGGCACGCCCAGCATGTCGCCGAAGAGTCCCAGCATGAACAGCCTTTCCATCGCCGCGCGCAGCTCGAGCGCCTGGTGCGCGATCTCGTAGCCCGCGAGCCCGTAGAGAAACTCGCGCACCGCCCCCTTCCATCCGCGGCCGGCGGACGTGCTATCGTTCCTGTCCATGATGACTTGGCTCGTAGCCGTGCTGGCGGTCGCGGTCGTTGCCTGGTTCGCCGCCGGCACGATCTGGAACATTCGCAAGGGCAGCGCGCTCATGCGCTGGATGCAAAGCGGCCTGCCGGTGCTCGGCGGCCGCACGACCGTGAACTGGCTGGGCTCGACCGCGGTCGAGATGACGATCCGCGACGGCAAGCGCCCATTCTCCGACGTGACGTTGGTCATCTTTCTCGAGGCACGCGACCTGCCCTGGATGTGGGCGATCGGGCGCGCCCTGGGCCGGCGCGATACGCTGATCGTGCGCGGCGTGCTGGGCAAGACGCCGGACTGCGAATTCGAAGCGCTCGATCCCGCGAGCTGGTCCGGGCGCGACGCGCACCCGCGCGTACCAGCGCAATGGGCAGCGCGCCCTGCGGCGGGTGCCGAGCGCCTCGTCGTGCATAGCTCGAACGAGCGCGGATCGGCATTGGCGCAGGCGCTGCTGGACTTGTGCGGGCGGGCACATATGCACGTCGTGCGGCTCTCGCTGCGCCAGACCGGGCCGCATTTCCAGCTTCACATAGTGCTGCCCGATTGCCGGCAGCCCGCGCAGGGCTTCTTCGAAGCCGTGCGCGGTCTTGCGGAGCGTGCGCGCGCCTGACACGATCGTCGCCTAGGCATGTGCCGGGGGCGGGATCGTCGCGGCGCGTGGAACCGGCGCCGTGGGTGTCGCGTCGTGACGCAGGTAGGCCTTGTAGCCGTCCCAGCCGATGACCAGCGCCGCGACGAAGAGAAGCACCGAGACTGCGATCATCGCCCACGCCCCGCCTACCGGCAGTGCCGACATCTTCGGGTTCGCCGCGATCGTCACGTAGAGATTGCGCGCCGTGACCGCAGTTGCAGCCAGCGTCGTGAAGTACATGAAGACCATCGGCACCACCGCGAAGGTCGGGTTGCGCTTCTCCGACTTGAGCCAGACCGAAACCACCAGCAGGCTCAGGGCCGCCATCAGCTGATTGGAGGCGCCGAACATCTGCCACAGGTAGACCCACGTTCCGGTCAGCACCAGCGCCGCGGTGAGCCCCATCGAGATGAAGCTCGCCACGTGCATGTTGCGCACGAGCGGAATCTCGTCGCCGACCCATTCGGCGAGCGTCACGCGCATCACGCGGAACACGAGCTGGGTCACCGTCAGCACGATGATCACGAAGGTGGCGAAGCCGAGCGCCGTGCCGAAGGCCTCGGGAATGAGCCCGAAGGTCCCCGCGTAGACGAGCTTGCCGACGCCGATCGCGAAGCGGCCGCCGCCGCCGCCCGCACCCGCGATCGAGACCGCGGTCAACGAGAGCAGCGCGAGCGCGGTTTCGCCGAACATTCCGCCCGCGCCGACCGGCAGCGCGTCGGTCTCGTATTCGAGTTGCCGCGCCGTGCCGATCGAGCCGACCAGCGCGTGCCAGCCGGAGATCGCGCCGCAGGCGATGGTGACAAAGAGCATCGGCCACAGCGGTTGCCAGGCCTTGGCCGGATCCATCGTGAAACCGAGGTCCTTGACGGCCGGCAGCGCGAACGCGCCGATCAGATTGCCGGCCGCGTCCGTCGTGCCGAGGAGCGGCGCGACGATCATGCCGAGCGCCGAGAGCAGGATCGTGATCGACGTGATCCAGAATCCGATGTAATTCACCGGCTGTGCGAAACGCCAGATCGGCATGTTGGCGCCCATGTAGCTGAAGGCGAACAGGAACACCATCCACAGCAGGTAATTCGGCAGGGTCTTGAGCAACCCCGTCGATGCGTCATACGCAGGCGTGCTCGGCCGCACGCCGTCTTTGCCGGGTGCCGGAATGCGCGGGTCCGCCGCGGTCGGATCCTCGACGGCGAAGATCGGCTGGCGGTCGTTGATCTGGTCCACCGCCGTGTTCAACTGGACCACGGTGGCCGCCACCGGGCCGTTCACGAGCGCACCCTTCTCATCGCGGTGCTGGCCCCACGGCCCGGCCACCATGCCGGCGAGCGTGAGCGCTACGACGAAAACCGTGACCCCCATGATGCTCATCTTCCAGCGGTACATCATCTGGCCGGCGAGCAGCCCCATCAGGGCGAGCATCACGATGCCGAACGGAACGTCCGGACGTGCCGACAGGATGGCTGCCAAAATCCCGACGAACGCGCCGGCGAGCAGCATCAGGTAGAAGAATATGAATACGAACAGGATCGTGCGCGTGCGGGGCGCAATCAGCTTGTGCGCAATCGCCGACAGGCTGTTTCCGTCGTTGCGCACCGCGACCATGATGGCAGAGTAATCGCTCACCCAGCCGATGAAGCTGACGCCGAGGATCAGCCACGCCAGCGACGGCGCCCACCCCCAGAGATTCGCGGCGGTGATCGGCCCCACGATGGGCCCGGCGGCCGCGATCGCCTTGAAGTGATACCCGAAGAGGATGTTGCGGCTGGTCGGCATGAAGTCGACGCCGTCCATGTACATGCGGGCCGGCGTCGCCCGCTTGGCGTCGGCCTGGATGATGTTGCGGTCAATGCGCCTGGCATACAGGTTGTAGGCCAGATAAATGGTCAGCACGCCGATGACGACGATCCAGAGAGTGTTCATGATTCCGCTCCTTTCCCGATCGAATGGCCGGGACCGCGGTGCGTGCCGGCATAACAATGCACGCTGCCGCGAATCTGCCCGGTGGTGAACTCCTTGTGCACGCGCTCTCCCACTTGCCGGATGGTGCACACCCTGCGGTACGCCTTGAACCGTTGTTCACCGGTGAAATGCATATCGACCACCTCTAGGCGGTCTCAAGCACATTGTTCGCCTGAGAAAAGGGGCGCGTATTGATCTGGGTCAAAAGCCGTGTCCGGGGGTTTCCACTGTCAAGGCGGGCCGCCAGCGGCCCCGCGGCTCATAGCCGCTTCACAATGCGCGTCGTCGCGGGATCTTCGGGAATCGGTTGGATCTCAAAACCAAGTCCGCGCGCAAAACGCAGCATGGCAGAGTTGCGAGTCAGAACCTGCCCCTCCATCGTCGCCAGTCCGCGCGCCTGCGCCGCACCAATCAGCGCCTCCATCAGGAGTCCCGCGATGCCGCTCTTGTGCCAGGCATCGGCGATCATGATGCCGAACTCGCAGTTCCTGCCGTCCGCGTCTGCGACATAGCGTGCCTCACCTACCAGCTCTTCGTGGTCTCCTTGCGGCACCGTACAGACGAGAGCCAGATGCCGGTCGTAATCGATATCGGTCAGGAAATGGATCAACTTGTCCGAGGGCGCGTGCACCCATTTCTGAAAGCGCAAATAGCGGCTCTCGCCCGCGAGCTCGTTCAGAAATTCGCGCTCGAGCACCTCGTCGTCCGGACGAACCGGCCGGATCGTGACCGTTCTGCCGTCGTACACGCGATGCTTGCGGACCAGATGCGCGGGATATTCAGCCATACGAACGGGTCGCGTCCGCCTTGAGTTCGCGGCGCAGGATCTTGCCAATCGGCGTTTTAGGTAACCGGTCACGAAACTCGATGCGCCGGGGCAGCTTGTACCCGGTAAGATGCTGCTTGCAGTGCGCGAGCACCGCTTCGGCGCTAAGGGCTGGATCCTTCTTCACCACAAACAGCACGACTGCCTCGCCGCTGCGCGGGTCCGGCACGCCCACCGCGCCGGCGTCCTTCACGCCCGGGTGAAGCATGACGGCGTCTTCGATCTCGGTGGGATAAGCCTTGAAGCCGGACACCACAATCACGTCCTTGCGCCGCTCGGCAAATTCAATGTAGCCATGCGAGTCCATCCACCCCATGTCGCCGGTGCGCAGCCAGCCGTCAGCGGTGAATGCCTTGGCGGTCTCCGCGGGCGCATTCCAGTAGCCGCGCATCACCTGCGGTCCGCGCACGCAGATTTCACCAACCTCGCCTAGATCCACCTCGTTTCCCTGCTCGCTGAGAATGGCCACTTCCGTTGAAGGAACTGGCAATCCGATTTTGCCGCTGAAATGCAGTGCGTTGAGCGGATTCACACAAACGATGGGCGATGCTTCGGTCAGTCCGTAGCCTTCGATGAGAGGCACGCCCATGAGCTGTTGCCAGCGCTCGGCCACGGTCCGCTGCACCGCCATGCCTCCAGCGACCGCCACCTTGAGGGCACCGCGGTTCGCGGCCGGCACGCGTGCGAAGCCTGCCGCGTCGAGCAGCGCGTTGAACAGGGTATTCACGCCGGTAATGGCGGTAAACCGCGTGAGTTTCAACTCGGTAACGAATCGCGGGATATCGCGCGGATTGGTGACGAGCACGTTGCTGCCACCCAGCTTCAGAAACACGAACAGGTTCGCCGTGAGCGCAAAGATGTGGTAAAGCGGCAAAGCCGTGATGACAGTTTCAGCGCCTTCGGTCAGCACGCCGCCCATCCACGCCGCGGTCTGTTCTATGTTCGCGATCATGTTGCCGTGAGTGAGGATCGCGCCTTTCGGCCGTCCCGTCGTGCCGCCGGTATATTGAAGAAACGCGACGTCATCGGCGCGCAGTTCTCGATCCTCGAGTTTCGATCGCCGGCCTTGCGCAACGGCCTCGCGGAAGCCGACCGCGCCGGCGATGGTCCAGCGCGGGACGAGCCGCCGCACGTGCTTCACGACCAGATTCGTCAGCCACCGCCTGAGAGGGGGAAACAGGTCGCCTACCTGCGTGATAACGACGTGTCGCACGCGGATTTTCGCCAGCGCGCGTTCTGCGGTGTACGCGAAATTCTCGAGGACAATGATCGCCGTTGCACCGGAGTCGACAAGCTGGTGTTCCAGCTCGCTTGCCGTATACAGAGGATTGACATTCACGACCACCATGCCGGCGCGCAGCGCGCCAAAGAGCGCAACCGGGTACTGGAGCAGATTCGGCAATATGATCGCGACCCGGTCCCCCTTCCGCAGCCCGCGCGCCTGCAGGTAAGCGCCAATGTCGCATGACAGGCGGTCGAGTTCGCCGTATGTAATGGTCGCGCCCATGTTGCTGAACGCGATCTTGTCCCGGAAACGCAGGCAGCTTTGCTCCAGCATTTCCTTGATCGAGGCATAGGCACATGCGTTGATCTCGGCCGGGACGCCTTCCGGGTATGCGTCAAGCCAGATCTTCCTCATGGGCGCCGTGTTGCCTGTGAGAGAGGAATAGGGTGCTTCAGCACTGCTCGGCCCAGTCGTCCGCGCCTTCAAACGTCCACCACGCAGCGCGCTTCCCACGTGTCGCCGTGCTGTCCGACATGCAGCATGGTCAGCGTCGCGCCTTTCACTTCAGTCCCGCGCTCGAGTTCGCGACGCCACGCCTCGCCTGTCGCCGAACCGCGCCACACCACGCCATCATGGTCCAGACGGAATTCCGCGAACACCATCCCGTGCTCGCGCGCCGTTGCGAGCAGCAGATTGAGCCACCGCACCAGCGCGAGCTCGATATCGGCCTCCTCAAATTCAAGCCGTATCGTGCGTTCTTGGCGTACCGCGGCGAGATCGGTCATGACCGCGAACATGGCCGCCGCCGTCGACTCGAAGGCTTCTTCCGGCGTTGCCCCGCGGCCGGTCACGCCGATATCGGCATCGTGGTCAAAATAGCCGTAGCGTTCGATTTCCATCGCCTGTGCCGGTAATCAATTGAGTTAGATCAAACTTTGCGACGCCGCATTGCGCTCTACTGTCCCTAACCAGTCCAGCCTGCCGCTATGACCCGACCGCCATGCCGTGGAGCCATGACCGTTACCCGCCGGCTATGATGCATCTCGCACCGGCTGTGCGCGACAAAGCGATAGCGATCGCCAATGCGCTGCTCGCCGAGGGTTACCCTGAAGGGCAGGCGATCAGGATTGCAATCGCGCAAGCCAGGCAATGGGCACAGCATCATTTTCTCGCTTCCGCTAGCGGCCAGCGCTGAGCAACGCACGCAGCGCTTTGAGGCTGCGTGTATTGAGCACGTTATCGCGCTCGAGCCAGCCGCGCCGCGCCTGCCCCACGCCGTAGCGCAGATTGGCGAAATCGAACACGCTGTGCGCATCGGAATTGATGCTCACGAGCACGCCCTCGTCGCGCGCCATCTGACACGCCGTGTCGTCCAGGTCGAGGCGCTCCGGCTGCGCATTGAGCTCGAGGAAAATGCGGCGGCTTTTCGCCTTGCGCACGATGCGCAACATGTCGACGTCGTACGGCTCCCGCGCGCCGATCAGCCGCCCGCTCGGATGCGCGAGCAGGTTGACATAGCGGTTGTCGAGCGCGCGCAGGATGCGTTCGGTCTGCCGGCGGCGCGGCAGGTCGAACTTGCCGTGTACGGCGGCGATCACCACATCGAGCCGCTGCAACACCGAGTCCGGCAGATCGAGCGTGCCGTCCTCGAGGATGTCGACCTCGATGCCCGTCAGCACGGTGATGCCGGCAAGCCCGGCGTTGAGCCGGTCGATCTCGTCGATCTGCCGTGCCAGCCGCTGCGGATCGAGGCCACGCGTCACCGCCAACCGGCGCGAATGCTCGGTGATCGCGATGTAACTCAGGCCCTGCTCCCCGGCGGCGAGCGCCATCTCCTGGATCGTGTTGCGCCCGTCGGACGCCCCGGTATGCATGTGGAGATCGCCGCGCAGATCGGCAAGCGTTACGAGTTGCGGCAGGCGGCAGGCGCGCGCGGCCTCGATTTCGCCGCGCTCCTCGCGCAGCTCCGGCGCGATGAAAGGCAGGCCGACCGCGGCGAACACCGACTCTTCGGTATCGCCGGCGACACGCCGCTTGCCGCGAAATACACCGTACTCGTTGAGCTTGAGCCCGCGCGCCTGCGCGAGGCGGCGGATCGCGATGTTATGCGCCTTGGAGCCGGTGAAATAATGCAACGCCGCACCATAGGAGTCGGCGGGCACCAGCCGCAGGTCCACCTGCAGCCCGCTGTGCAATACGACGCTGCTCCTGGTTGCGCCGTGCGCCAGCACCTCGCGCACTTCGTCATAGGCGAGGAAGCGCTCCATCACCGCGCTGCCGGGCTGCGCGGTCACCAGAATATCGAGATCGCCGACCGTGTCCTTCATGCGCCGATAACTGCCCGCGACCACGACTTGTATGACGCCGCGCACGCGCTTGAGATATTCGACCAGCGCCTCGGCATACTGGGTCGCGACCGCGAGCTTGACGCGCCGCGCCTGCTCCGCGTGCGCCGAGAGCGTTTCGAGGATGCGCTGTTCGGTCTTCGCGCCGAAGCCGGCGAGTTCGTGGATGTGTCCCGCGAGCGCCGCCTGCTCGAGTTGCGCAACGGTGGCCACCCCGAGTTCGCGGTTGAGCGCCTGCACGCGTTTCGGGCCGAGGCCCGGGATCCTGAGCAGCTCGGTGATCGCCGGCGGCATCTCCTTGCGTAATTTGTCGAGCGCCGCGCAGCGCCCGGTGGTGACGATTTCATGGATTTTCGCGGCCAGGTCGGCGCCGATGCCGGGCAGCTTCGGCGGCTCCGCGCCGGCTTCGATCAGCGTCTTGAACTCGCGTCCGAATTCGCCGACGCTGCGCGCGGCGTTGCGGTAGGCACGGATGCGGAACGGATTGTCGCCGCGGATTTCGAGCAGGTCCGCAATCTCCTCGAAGATGGCCGCAATGTCCGTGTTGTGGACGGGCATGGTCTGCTATAACCTGGGCGTGGCCTCGTGCGCGTGGGTTTTTTCGTAATGGCCCTGGCATACCACACAGCGCACCGCGACCGGGTAAGCAAGCAGCCGTGCGTAGCCGATGTCGCCTCCGCACTCGACACAGCGATCGATGCTGCCGTCGGCAAGCCGCCGGCGCGCGGCCTCGATGGCAAGCAATTCCTGCACGTGGCGCTCGACGATCGCGTCATCGATCTCGATCAGCTCGTTCGCCACCGCCTCGTCGCCGAGATCGTGCACGCTTCCGGCAAGATCGGCGTGGCGCTGATCGCCGGTCTGCAGCAACGCCGCACGAATGTCGTTGCGTAATTGCCGTTCAAGCGAGTCCAGGCAAAGCCCGAGTTTGGCGTTCTGGGCAGGTGTGAATGGGGTCATGTTCGCCTTTTCAATTTTGACGTTCCGAGTCAATCCGATACATCAATGGCCACACGATGAGAACGTCCAGGTCGATCATCGCACGCATTCCGATCGCGCCGTCGATACTGACCGCGCAGGGCCTTTATTGCATATCCGCTCCACTCGCGCCCGAGCTGGACTCGTCTGGCATCTGCGCGATCATGCAATCCGTTGTCAGGATCAACCCCGCGATCGACGCCGCATTCTGCAATGCGCAGCGCGTCACTTTGCAGGGATCGAGGATGCCCATCTCGACCATATCGCCGTACTGATTTGTAAGCGCATTGAATCCGAAGCTGCCCTCGCCCTCGATCACGCGATTGAGAACCACCGACGGCTCGGCGCCGGCGTTCGCCACGATCTGGCGTAACGGCTCTTCGAGCGCACGCATCACGATTTTGATGCCCGCATCCTGATCTGAATTGTCTCCGTGCAGGCCGGCAAGCGGTTTGCGGGCGCGCAGAAGGGCAACGCCCCCGCCCGGCAGAATTCCTTCCTCGACCGCGGCATGAGTCGCGTGCATGGCATCCTCGACCCGCGCCTTCTTCTCCTTCATTTCGGTTTCGGTGGCGGCGCCCACTTTTACCACCGCGACGCCTCCTGCAAGCTTGGCCACCCGCTCCTGAAGCTTCTCGCGGTCATAGTCGCTGGTGGCGTCCTTCACCTCCTGGCGGATCTGCGCGACCCTTGCGGCAAGTCCGGCGGGGTCGCCGCCGCCGCCGATGATCGTCGTGTCGTCCTTGTCGACCTCGATGCGTTTGGCCCGCCCAAGGTCGCCGAGACCGGCACGCTCGAGCTTCAAACCGGCTTCCTCGGCGATCACGCGCGCGCCCGTGAGAATCGCCAGGTCCTCGAGCATCGCCTTGCGGCGGTCGCCAAACCCCGGGGACTTGACGGCACACGTCTTCACCACACCACGCAGCGTGTTTACCACCAGGGTCGCGAGCGCCTCGCCTTCAACGTCCTCGGCAACGACGAGCAGCGGCTTCCCCGCCTTCGCCACCAGTTCGAGGACCGGAAGCAGATCGTTGATCGATGCAATTTTTTTATCGTGGATCAATACGTAGGCATCCTCCAGAACCGCGCGCTGCTTCTCCGCGTTGGTGATGAAATACGGTGACAGGAAACCGCGATCGAACTGCATGCCCTCCACGATTTCCAGCTCGCTGGTCAGGCCGGTTGCTTCTTCGATCGTGATCACACCTTCCTTGCCCACCTTTTCCATTGCGTTCGCGATGAGCTCACCGATAGAGCGGTCCGAATTGGCTGAAATCGTCGCAACCTGCGCGATCTCGGTGCGCGTACTGCATGATTTTGCGAGATGCTGCAGTTCGTCGACGAGCGCGGAAACCACCTTGTCGATGCCGCGCTTCAGATCCATCGGGTTCATGCCGGCGGCGACGTACTTCATGCCCTCGGTCACTATGCTGTGCGCGAGAACCATTGCGGTGGTGGTGCCGTCGCCGGCGACGTCTGAGGTCTTGGTCGCGACCTCCTTCACCATTTGCGCACCCATGTTTTCAAAACGGTCCGCGAGCTCGATCTCCCTGGCAACCACGACACCGGAATTGATGATGGCGGGAGCACCGTATGCGCGCTCCAATACCACCGTGCGCGCCTTCGGTCCCAATGTCACCCTGACCGCCCGCGCCAGGATGTCCATGCCGGCCAGAATTTTCGCGTGCATCTGGTCATGAAAAACGAGCTGTTTGGCGGTCATGGCTCCGGCCCTCTAAATGACGACGTAAACGATTACAATTCAATCACGGTGGCCGGCCGCGGATTTGATCAGGGTCAAATTCCCTGCGCATAAAAAACGGTAATTTGATCATGGTTGCACCAATCTGACGTCGTCGTGCCGGCGACTGCATTATGCGAAACGCCGCATTATCCGGGGTCGGACAGCAGCGGGGGGAATTGGTAAATGCGCGCCATGCAACTTGACGCACCGGGTCGGCGGCTGCGAATCGCTGCCAGGCCGATCGGTCACCCAGGGCCCGGGCAAGTGTTGGTGCGCGTCGTCGCCTGCGGAGTCTGCCGCACCGATCTGCATATCATCGACGGCGAGCTGCCCGCCCTCGATCACCCCGTGATACCGGGCCACGAGGTGGTTGGAAGAGTGGTCGAAACCGGGTCCGGCGCCGAGCGATTCGCGGCTGGCCAGCGCGTCGGCATTCCATGGCTCGGATGGACCTGCGGGCAATGCCGTTATTGCCGCGCCGGCCGGGAAAACCTCTGCGATGACGCGCGGTTCACCGGCTACCATCTGGACGGCGGTTATGCGGAGTACGCGCTTGCCGACGCTCGTTACTGTTTCCCGCTGCCGCAAGGCTACGGCGACGCCGAAGCCGCTCCACTCCTGTGCGCGGGGCTGATCGGCTACCGCTCGCTCATGATGGCGGGTGACGCCGAGCGCATCGGCATCTACGGATTTGGCGCGGCGGCCCACATCGTGGCGCAGGTTGCGCGCGCGCAGGGTAGAAAGATATTCGCCTTCACGCGCCCCGGCGACACGCAGGCGCAGCGCTTCGCGCTCGAGCTGGACGCAGACTGGGCCGGCGATTCAACCGCGCCGCCGCCGGCCCCGCTCGACGCGGCGATATTGTTCGCGCCGGTTGGTGCGCTGGTGCCTGCGGCGCTACGCGCCGTTATCAAAGGGGGCACGGTCGTATGTGCCGGTATACACATGAGCGAGATACCCGCGTTTCCCTACGCCATCCTGTGGGGCGAGCGACGCATAGTTTCGGTGGCAAACCTCACCCGCCGTGACGGCGAGGAGTTTCTCGCAGTGGCGGAAAAAACACCCATAAAAACCCGCGTCGAGACATTTTCCTTGGAGCAAGCCAACGAGGCTCTCGCGAAATTGCGCGCAGGCGACCTCAACGGGGCGGCCGTGCTGGTGATCCCGGCCGATGCCCGGGATTAAGACTCGGGGCTAATTCATATTAAGAATGCGGAATCGAACAGAGTGTGCGACGCCGTAATCATGCCGACCAGCACCGCATCTAAGCCAAATGGCGCGGCAAGCAAATACTGGCTGCGGCGAAGCATCCTCAGAAACAATCACACGGACTCACCGCTCCGACCTCATCGCTGATCGTGTCTGCCCCCGACGGGATGCGGCCCCTCGACAGCACCTGGTTTCTCACCCGGTTGGGCCGAAATGCCGTTATGCCCTTGAGTCCCAGCCGATAGGCATTGGCGTAGATCGATCTCCATTGTTCATAGCTCACATCGGCTGGAGTATTGATGGTTTTTGAAATCGCGTTGTCGACGTATGGCTGCAGCGCTGCCTGCATTGCAAGGTGACCGGCGGGCTCGACTTGATCGGCCGCCACGAACCCGGGAGGCGGATGCTGTGCGTCGGGTTTAAAATCGCGATACAGGCGGCAAGCATAATCGGTGGCGGTAAATGCCCGGGTAACGCCGCTGGCCAGCCTCACGCGCCGTTTGCTATCGCACGCATAGACCGGCTCGAGTCCGCTCGATACGTTGCCCGCAAGCAGGCTCACCGACCCGGTCGGCGCGATTGCCGTCAGATGACTATTGCGGATTCCATGGCGCCGGATTTCGGCAACGATGTCAGACGGCAGCGCGGCGACGAACGGGCCTTGTAAATAACGTTCGACGTCGAGCAGCGGAAATCGGCCTTTCTCGCGGGCGAGCGTAACCGAACTGCGATACGCCGCATGACAAATGGTCTGCATCGCCTGACCGGCGAGATCGAGCGATGCTGCGCTGCCATAGCGCAGGCCGAGCATGACCAGGGCGTCAGCAAGCCCCGTCATGCCGAGACCGATCCGGCGCGATGCCAGCGCAGTCTCGCGCTGCCGCGCGAGCGGAAAATGCGCGATGTCGTAGACGTTATCGAGCATGCGCACCGCGATCCCGGCAGTTGCCGCCATCGCATCGAAATCGAGCTTCGCACCGGCGCTGAACGGTGCCTGCACGAAGCGCGTCAAATTGAGCGAACCGAGATCGCACGCGCCGTACGGCGGCAGCGGAATTTCCCCGCACGGATTGGTCGCGCAGATGCGCTCGCAATACCACAGATTGTTCGTGCGGTTGACGGTGTCGATGAAAATGACGCCGGGCTCGGCGCAATCGTAGCTGGCGCGCACGATGCGCTCCCACAGCGCGCGGGCCGGCACCTGCCGCACGATGCGGGATTGCGCCTGATCCCGGCCCGGAAACCGCAGCGGCCAGTCCTCGCCGGCCTCAACGGCATGCATGAAATCGTCGCTGACCAGCACCGACAAATTGAAATTGCGCAGTGCATCGCGCTCACGCTTGGCGTCGGCGAACGCCTCGATGTCCGGATGGTCGCAGCGCAGCGTCGCCATCATCGCGCCGCGGCGCGTGCCGGTCGAAAGTATCGTTCTGCACATCGCATCCCAGATGTGCATGAACGAGACCGGTCCTGATGCAATGTTGCCGCTCTGCTGCGCGGGTTCGCCCGCCGGACGCAGGGTGGAAAAGTCGTAACCAACCCCGCCGCCCTGCTGCATCGTTACCGCACCCTCCTTCAGCGCCTCGAAAATACCGTCGAGGGAATCCTCGATCGCGCCCATCACGAAACAGTTGAACAGCGTGACGTGATGCGTGCTGCCCGCCCCGGCTTGAATGCGACCGCCGGGCAAAAAGCGAAAATCCTCCAATGCCGCATAGAAACGCCGCTCCCAGCCGGCACAGCCGCTGCGCTCGGCCGCAGCCAGCGCACGGGCCGCGCGGCGCCAGCTGACTTCGATCGAGGATTCGATACCTTCGGCGCCGCGCAGGCGATAGCGGTTGTCCCATACGCAGTTCGCAAGCGGATCCAGGCTGATGCTCATCGCGAACTCCTACAAGCTCCCGCCGCCGCGCTCCGGCATGACCGTCGCAACCGCGGTGCGGGACATGGCATCCCCCTTACACGTAACCCAGCCAGGCCCAGTACGTCGCCCCCATCAGCAGCACCAGGAGGTAGCCAAGCACCGTGATTACTATGCCGGTGCGCACGAAGTCGCGCACCTCGAACGTTTCGGTACCATAGGCCACCATGGCTTGCGGCGAGTTGACGGGCAGGATAAAACCGAAACTCACCACGAATTGCAGCAGCATCGTCATGCCGATCACGTTGATGCCCGGCGTCTGCACCTGCTGCAGCACGCTGATGACGATCGGGATCATCGCCGACGCGAGCGCGGTGGCGCTCGCAAAACCGAGATGAACCACGATCAGGAACGCCGACATGACCGCCAGGATCCCGAATGCCGACATCGTCTGCATCCCCAGATGAGTCACGATCAGATTTGCGAGCCAACCCGCCGCCTTGGTCTGCAGGAGCGCAGTCCCGAGGCTGATACCGATGCCGAACAGGATGATCGTACCCCATGGAATCCTGTTCTGCACCTGCTTCCAGTCCATGATGCCGATCACCGGCAGAAACATGATCGCAATCGCGGTGATCGTGGTCGTCGAAGTGTCGAACTTGTGCAGCACCTGCTCGGTCGCCCAGAAGCCGAGCAATATGATCGAGATCACCATCAGCTTGATCTCGGAGACCTTCATCGGGCCCAGCTCGTCGAGCGCCTTGCGGATCGCTTCCCTGCCGCCCGTGATCTCCTCGGTTTCGGGCGGCATCATGCGGGTCATGATGAAATACAGCGCGATCGACATGATCGCCGAGAATGGCGCGGCGGCGATGAACCAGTCGAGCCAGGTGATCGTGCTCTTGAGGATCTTGTCGATGAATCCGATGGCGATCATGTTCTGGGCGGCGGCGGTCTTGATGCCCACGTTCCAGATGCTTACAGTCTGCACCGCGGTAATGATCAGCAGTCCCGCGAAACGGCTTTTCCTGTCGGCGCCGAATGCAACGATAATGCCCAGAATGATCGGTGCGATGCACGCAAAGCGCGCGGTCGCGCTCGGCACAAAAAACGCCAGCACGAAACCAACCAGGATGCCGCCGATCACGACGCGCCGAGTGCTGGTGCCGACCTTGGAAAGTATCCACAGCGCGATGCGCTTGTCGAGGCCGGTCACCATCATCGCCGCCGCGATGAACAGCGCCGCGGCGACCAGCGCGAGCGCGGTGTTGGCGAAGCCGCCGAGTGCCAGCGTCAGTGCACCGGTGGTGCCGAGCAGTTGGGCCGGTTTCGCCACATCGGGCGCGAGGCCGAGCAGGAGCGCCATCAACGCTGCGATCATTACCGCGCTGACCGCGTAGTCTACGGCTTCAGTCATCCACAGGATGACCGCAAACAGCAGCACGCCGAGCATGTATTGACCCGCTACCGGCAGGCCTTCAGCCTGCGGCAGCAACATGACGGCAAGCAATGCGATTAATGCAACCCACAGGCCCCAGCGTTTGAGCAGCGGGGCCGGCAGCGCCACCGAGGCGGACGGTTTGGCAGTCATCATGTCATAACTCCCCAAATGAATTTGCACATCTATACTGTGAGTCGGTGGCGGTGCGTGTATCTTGATCTGGATCAAAAAGATGGCGCGGCGATGGGTATTTAATACAACGGACGGGCGGTGCCGGTTCAAAATACCGCGATCCGATCAGACAATATTTCCAAAGGAGTTGGCATGTATCGACGAATTCTTGTGCCGGTAGACGGCAGCCACACTGCGACGCTGGGGCTGCAAGAGGCAATCCGGATTGCCAGAAACCAGCGGGCGCGGCTGCGGCTCATCAACGTCGTTGACGAGTACGTGGTGACGCAGAATTTTGAAGGCTTCGTCAATACGGGCGATCTGCTCGATTCGCTGCGCGATGCGGGCAAAAAAACGATTAAAAATGCGCTGGCGCTGACCCGCAGGCACGACATCAAGGCGGATGCCTCGCTCTACGAAACCATGGGCACCCGCGTGTCGGATGTCATCGTGCGCGAGGCGAAGAAGTGGAAAGCCGACCTGATCGTGATGGGCACGCACGGCCGGCGCGGCGTCGGCCGGGTGGTGCTCGGCAGCGACGCCGAGGCCGTGCTGCGGACAACCCCGGTGCCGGTACTGATGGTCAGGTCTCCCGACCGCACGAAACGGGCACGGAGAAAATAGGCGCTCCGCTTCATCCGGACGGTAATGAACGGGCTGCGCCCATTGCCGCCGCGCAGAGGAATCTTTGGATAGTCTGTCGTTAGAGCCCGTAACATAATGAAACACGCGATGCGCTGGCACGATTTTGGCTCAGGGCGCGAAGCAAGGCCCGCTGCTTAGTCATTCTAAGCAAG
>Ga0209415_10000672_pt1 | contig 64083 bp, 59 predicted proteins | sample PeaSoiSIISIP2007_FD_187696 | JGI IMG/M metagenome (GOLD analysis project Ga0209415, IMG submission 187696) | Peat soil microbial communities from Weissenstadt, Germany - SII-SIP-2007 (SPAdes) (version 2) | ecosystem: Environmental > Terrestrial > Soil > Wetlands > Peat | place: Germany...
GGAAACCTCTATGGCACTACCTTCAAGAACTTCCTCATTCAGCAGGTACAGGGGGGCGGTGTCTTCAAGATCAAGCCCTAGGTTTGCGGCAAGATGGAGGACCTTGCATGGGGGCCCACACCCGGGCCCCGTATGCGACGGCAAGGCATGGTCCTGCTGACAAAGTGTATGGGCTACGGGATTCACTCTTGGCAAGCGTGAGCCGAGAACCGTGACTGTCTCCTACTAGGGTTTGTAGGCAATCGGCCGCCCAGTTCACCAGCCTTGCAGGAGGCGGTGTGTCATCCAACATCGTTATTCCGGGCCAGAAGTCGGCTTGTGGGAAGCTAGCAATTCCAGCCAGGGCTTGCCGATTTCCGCCGAATGACGGATTGCCGACCCGTAAAGGAATTCTGCCTTAAGTTAGCGCCCACGGGGTCCCGCTCTCAGAATCCAAGGTTTACTCGTAGCGCAGCGCCTCAATGGGATCGAGTCGGGAAGCGCGAATGGCTGGCAGCATCCCGCTGACCAGTCCCACTACGCCAAGGATCACGGTGGCAATTGCCAACGTGGTGGGGTCAATCACGAGACGGATGTCCCCGGCCGCTGCATTCTTGGCGATCGCACTGTACAGCGTGAGCCTTCCCACCGAGAGCGCAACGGCGTAGGCAAGAATGACGCCGAGCGCTCCGCCCATAAAGGTGATGGTGAGCGCCTCGGCCAGGAACTGCAGGAAAATGTCGCGGCTGCGCGCCCCCAAAGATTTCTCCATGCCGATCTCGCGGGTACGCTGCGACACCGAGACCAGCATGATGTTCATCAGGCCAACTCCGCCAATCCCGAGTGTGAGCGTGCCGATAAAGGCCAGCAGGACCTTCAAACCCAGAGTGATCACTTCAAAGGAGTGCACTTGTTCCATCAAGTTGAACACAAACATCGCGCGCCGGTCAGCAGGATTGAACTTGTGCTGCATGCCCAGCACATATCGCACCGACTGCTCCAGCCGCAAATACTCGGTCGTCTCGTAGTTGAACCAGATGGAGTCCAGGTAATGAAGATCCTTCAGGTCGCCCATCGTGGTGAAGGGGATGAACAGGATGCGGTTAATGTTGTCGTCCCCGGCTTGCATTTTTGGCGCCAGCACACCGATGACTTCGAAGCCAAGGCCATCAATGCGCACGCGCTCCTGCAGCGCATTCCTCCCGGAAAACAGTTTTTCCTTGGCCTCGGAGCTGAGCACAACCACGTGAGCGCGCTGCATCTGGTCTTCCATGTTGTAGAAGCGACCTTGAGCAACATCCAAGGCGCGAATCGAAATCACGTTCGGGTAGCCTCCCGTAACCTGGAAGGTGTAGGTTCGCGTTTCATACTGAATGTTCGCCTGCTTTCCGGCTTCCGGTGTGATGTGGGTAATCTGAGGAATATTGCTCGTGAGGGTATCAATGTCTTCCAGGGTAAAGCGAAGCTGGGCGCCCGCCTTCTGTCCGCCCGCCTGCATGGAACTGCGGCCCGGAACGAGAATCATCAGCTTGGTTCCGAAGTTGGCAAAGATGTTTGCGCAAGCCTGGCCGAAACCGTTTCCGTAGGAGAGCAGCATCACCACCGTAGCGATGCCCCACGCCATGCCCAGCATGGTGAGCGCGGTGCGGCGTCGATTGTGCCGCATGGCGGCGTAGGCTTCGCGCAGCAGATCTTTCAGCATCGCTTATTCCTGGCGCAGCGCTTCCACCGGCTGCAGCATCGCGGCTTTGCGCGCAGGATAGAGTCCGGCGACCACTCCGGCCAAGGTCAGGCAGGCAATCGCCAAAGTCGCCGTCGCGGGCACCAGTTTCGGCGGATCAAAACCCTCGGGACCTTGCAGCGTGCCCAGCGCCGCCATCAGGCCGCCCGCCAGGGCCATGCCGATCAACCCACTGAACAGCGTCAGAAGAATCCCTTCCAGAAAGAATTGAAACAGAATGCTACGGTTCGTCGCGCCCAATGCCTTGCGCAATCCGATCTCCCGGGTGCGCTCGCTCACCGCTACCAACATGATGTTGATCACCCCGATCGCGCCCAACGCCAGCGTAACCAGTCCGACCGTGCCCAGGAACATATTCATGGCGTCGAAGATCAGGCCCATCATTTCTGCCTGCTGCACCGTGTCCCAGCCCTCGAAGGCATCCGCGTCGTGATAATCGAAGCCATGATTGCGGGCGACAATCTTGTGAACTTCCTCGAGGGCCAGCTTGTGCTCGGCGGCGACTCGGGGCTGGTAGTTGATAAGAGAAATCGCATTGGGCTCAACCTCGCCCTTGATCCGGAAATACGTGTTCATTACCTGGTATGGAATGTAGCCGCGCATGTTGGTGGAGTTATCGTCGCCACGCCCCACTCGCTTCACGGTCCCGATCACCTCAAAGCTGATGCCGTTCAGCAGGACGGTCGCGCCCACCGCGGGTCGTCCCGGAAACAGGTTCTTGGTCATTTCGTCGCCCAGCACGATCACGTTGCGCCTCTGCGCTTCATCCAGATCGTTGAGCCAGCGTCCCTGCTTCAGGGGCAGATAACGGATTCCGTCGTACTGGGGTTCTACGCCGCAGATCTCGCCATTCGCGTTGGCAAATTCGCTGACGGCGTGCACGTCGTTGCGCAGAAGTACAGGTGCTGCATCGCGAACATGTGGCGCTTCCCGGCGAATGTCGGCATAGTCCTGGTAAGTGAGGTGGTAGTAGCGCGCCGAGTTCATGCTTCCCTGCACTTGCGGCGCCCGGCCCGGGTAGAGAAACATGATGTTTTCGCCGTACTCGTTGAGTCCGCGCTTGTTGCCGGAGCGGAAACCTTCCCCCAAACCGACCAGCAGCAGCAGCGATCCCACGCCCCAGGCAATACCGAACATGGTGAGAAACGAGCGCAATTTGTGCGCCCACAAGGTGCGAAAGATCTGCCCGAATGTATCCAAAAGCGTCCGCATAATTCCGCTGCACCAGGACACCACGATTTTACATATAAGAAGCACTGCGGGCCGATCTCCTGCAGTTTTGGACGTCTCACCTGCAAAGGGGATAGCGGGATCAGCTATTGGGATGACCGCAATGCGCGCAGGACCTCCCGCAATGACCCTTGGGCGAAGGGAGCAGGCGCCAGAGTGAGGATCAGCATCGCAAGGGCGAACACCGCGAGCCAGCGCCGGGCGCCGGTTATCCCTGGCCATTCCGCGACCATGGGATGCCGCATGCCGCTGAGCCGCAGCAGGATTGCCCAGATCAGCCAGCCGGCCCAGAAATAAAACGCCATTGGAATCAGCGCGAGGATGGTCAGACGAGAGACCATTTTGTGCGCGCGCGGTGCGATCGCGAAAACAATATGCCCACCATCCAATTGCCCACCAGGTAGGAGATTCAGCGCGGTGGCGAACATCCCGACCCACGCCGCAATCGCCGTGGGATGAAAATAAATGGCATGCAGAGCCGACGAGTGTGCCTTCAGTTGAGGCAGCCGCAGTGCATACCAGACGAAGCGAAAAATCAGCGGGTATCCCAGTTGCAAATCGGGGGCGCTTGGATACGGCATCACTCTCGAATAGGGCATGGCAAAGATCAAGACCGTCAATGCCACAACGAAACCCGCGATCGGCCCCGCGATTCCGATGTCAAAGAGCGCCGTGCGTGAGCGTATCGGGGAGCGGATGCGGATAAACGCGCCCAAAGTTCCGATCAGCGTCGGCGCAGGAATGAAGAAAGGAAGCGTCGCATAAACCCCGTAATATCGGCAGTAGAGGTAGTGCCCCATCTCATGTGCCAGGAGAATCAGCATCAATGTTGAGGCAAAGGGCACACCCAGCAGCAGCCGCGAAGGTTGCGATAGCGCCCACCGCATCGGGAAGAACGGTAAGTCATCGTCATTCATGGAAAAGGCAGGCAGGTTGTGCAGGAAGTTGAATTCCATGCGCGCGCCCACTACCAGGGTGGTGAAGATGGTGAGCAGGAGCAGAAGAATATGCACCCAGTACCTCTGCTTCTGCGGAGGGGCGACGAAAACCTCCATCGGCCGGTAGTACTCGATGGTCGAAGAAGAGGATGGAGGAATGATTTCAGACATGAAGAAATCCGTGCGGCACAACCCTGGAGATACGGGCGTACTCACCCGTATTTACTCTAGCGGATTGCAGCGAGATACCTGGATTAGTCGATGGACTGCAACTCCTTGCCGGGCTTGAAGCGTACGGCCTTGCCCGGCGGGATCGAAACCTCGGCGCCGGTACGCGGATTGCGTCCAATGCCGGTCTTGCGGGGCCTGACGTTGAACACGCCAAATCCGCGCAGTTCAATGCGATCGCCCTTGGCGAGTGACCGCTTCATGCTCTCAAATACGGTTTCCACGGCCAGTTCAGCTTTGGTTTTGGTGATCCCGGTCTTATTGACCACTTCGTTGATGATGTCCAGCTTGATCACAGGCGGTCCCCCGCGGCGAAGTCGTTGCGCTGCACCAAGTGATTGATGCTAAGGGAGATATGGGGAGATTGTCAACGGGAGCCGTTGTCTCGTAAGATGCAAGCCAGACAAAGGCATTGAGTAATTTTGTAATTGAGTAATTTGGTAATTGAAAACCCTTTAGACTTCTGCGTGCTCTCAGTGGATTTCAAATTACCCAATTACAAAATTATTCAATTACTCAATTCTCTTAGGAGACACATGCTGAAGAGTGACCGCTGGATCCGTAAAATGGCCCTCGAACACGACATGATTAACCCATTCTCCGAGAAGCAGGTGCGGGAAGGTGTCGTGTCCTATGGTCTGTCTTCATACGGATATGACTTGCGCGTGGCCGACGAATTCAAGATTTTCACCAACGTGAACTGCACGGTAGTGGATCCCAAGCAGTTCGACGAGCGCTCTTTCGTAACCATGCGCTCGGACTGCGCGATTGTGCCGCCGAACTCGTTTGCGCTAGCTCGCTCGGTCGAATATTTCAAGATTCCACGGAGTTGTCTGACGATCTGCGTGGGCAAGTCTACTTACGCGCGCTGCGGGATCATCGTGAACGTGACTCCCTTCGAGCCCGAGTGGGAAGGCTTTGTGACCCTCGAAATCTCTAACACGACGCCACTCCCCGCCAAGATTTACGCTAATGAAGGCCTGTGCCAGATCATTTTTTTCCAGTCGGATGAAGTCTGCGAAACCAGCTACGCGGATCGCAAAGGGAAGTATCAGGCACAGAAGGGGATCGTGTTGCCGAAGTTGTAAGAAGCCGTTTCGGCACTCAGCGGTCAGCCTTCAGCCAAACCAAATTGGAATGCTGTCGGCTGGGATTGGGCTCGGCCTGGACAGTTGAAGGGGCTCTCCCCACCTGAGGAGTCCCGCTATCGGCGGCAGCAAGAAACTGGCAAGATCAGGGTGTCGCCGGGTTGGCTAAGTGCTGAATGCTGAGTGCTGACTGCTCCGAACTCCCTACTTCCTCGCGTTCTCCCCTTCCTTGAACATGTACTTGATCGAGAGTTTATAGATCATCAGGTTGGGGGCGCCGTTGCGGCTGATCTTGAGGCAGGTCTTGTCGTACCACTCAATCGTGCCGCGGACCTCTTCGCCATCGCAGAGCACGATGACCATCGGTGTCTTGGACTGCATCTGCTTCTGGTAATAGAAATTCTCGGCGTTGGTCTGCTCGGGGGGTGCTGCCTTCCGCCCGCCGCCATTGCGATCGCCACGCTCGGAGCGGTCACGGTCGACTCGCTCGGGCCGGTCGCGGCGTTCCGCGATAGGGGATACGGCATGGTTATGGTTGTGGTCATTGCGGGTGAGCGAAGGACGGATCAGCTTCCGGTTGGCAAAGCTCTCCTGCTCGATTGCCTGCTCGGCTGGCATCGAATCAATCGTATCTTTCATAGTGTCACCTGTTCGACACGCTTTTTCTTTCGCGGGCCACAACCCGGCGCAACTGTGATTGTGGATTCTGAAGGCGTGAACTTTCCAATACCGTAGCACAGGAGTGGGAGGAATGACAATGCTCAAATGGTCCTAGATGAAGCAGTTAGCATTTAGCAATCGGGATTGGGGAATTTGACGCTCGTTCCGCCGCCTCGAGCAGTGAGCTTAGAAGGCGAGTGCTAAATGTTAACGGCTTAAGTGCCGGTTCTCTCCAGTGCCGTGGCGAAGGCATCCAGCGAGAGCGACCGCAGCAGGTTACGGCGCATGCCGCGCTCGACTTCGGCCAGGCGCTCGGCGGCGAAAGCAATCCACGCAAAGTCGGCGGCTTCCGCGAGCTTCTTCAGCTCACCCGGAATATCGGTGTTGCGAACCAGTTCCGGGGTCCCGGAATTCAGAAATGTCAGATCCTGCAACAGCGAGTAAATCGTGCGCAGGAGCTTTTCGGTTTTGTCCCGGCCTTCGGCTCCAGCGCGGTAAGTTTCGGTTACCTTGAACAATTCGCTGTGATCCGCGGCGCGCAGCGCGGAGTTGAGAATGGTCAAAGCGTGCTCCCGAGCTGCGGTGTAGCCGGCAAGATCGAAGCTGCGGGCGCGTCCCACAGCGCCTCCTGAAAGTCGAGCCACCAGCGCGCGCTGTTTCGGATTCCAGTCCGGACGGTGCTTCGCCAGATACTGTTCGATTTCCTCGGCAGGCAAGGCATTCAGCGTAACCACCATCGAGCGCGAGCGAATCGTCGGCAGCAGTTCGCCCGGGTTCTCGGTCAGAAGGAAAATCGTGGCGAACTCGGGCGGTTCCTCCAGCACTTTCAGCAGGGAGTTCGCAGCCTCTTTCATGAAAGCCGAATCGGTAAAGATGTAGACCCGTTCCTTGGCTTCGCCCGGCCGGAAGTAGATGGTCTCGATTACCCGCCGCACCTGGTCGACTTTGATCATCATCTGCGGCGGATCGGGCGGGATGACCAGCACATCGGGATGAGTCTGAACAAAAAGGCGCGTCTCTTTCTTGTCAGTTTCGCGCAGACCCTCGCGGGCCTCCACCGCCTCCGCGAAGCGAGCCTCCAGATCTTCCGACTGGGCGATGCGGACACAGTTGGAACACTTGCCACAAAAATCAGGCAAGCCGTCCGTGCTGATCGGCGTGCGGCAGTTCAGCGCCTTGGCCAGCATCAGCGCCAGAGTGTATTTTCCCGAGCCGGAAGGCCCGGCCAGGATCACAGCCTGGGGAAAGCGATTGCGCGCCAGCGTTTCGCGCAGGCGACGGATGATTTCGGAGTTGCCGTGAAAATCGCTAAAACCCATGTTCAGCACAGAGACACAGGGTGACAGAGAAAAAACCGCACAAGTCAAAGATTACCAGGCGCGCGTAGCGATGACACAAAGCCAAGAAGCAGTAGTCATCTGACTCCTCTGTGACTCCGTGTCTCTGTGGTGCATTCAAGCGGTCTTCGCCAGCTTCAACTTGTGCCGGACCGCCTCCACAATCTGCTTGTGGGTTTCCTCCGCAGTGCCCCGGGCGTCGACCATGACCACACGCTGCGGTTCGCGAGCCGCAATTGCCAGATAGGCGTTTCGCACCCGTCCAAAGAATGCGCGGCTCTCCTGCTCAAAGCGGTTCTCATCGCTTTCCGCTCGTGCATTCTCGGAGATACGCGCCTTGTTGCGGCGGCGGGCGCGTTCCACGCTGGCAGCCAGGTCCGAATCCATCAGAATGGTGAAGTCGGGCCACAAATCCCCGCACAAGATGCGATGCAGAGCCAGAACCGGTTCGCTGCCCAGCTTGCGGCCGCCGCCTTGATAGGCTTCCGTCGAATCCGTGAAGCGGTCGCAGAGCACCACTCGCCCTTCGGCGAGCGCAGGCTGAATGACTTCCTTGATGTGTTGCGCTCGCGAGGCAAACATCAGCGCCAATTCCGCCAGCGGGGCCAGCGCCGACGTCCCGGTGTCAAGCAAAAGCTGACGAATCTTTTCTCCGGTTGGCGTGCCGCCCGGTTCGCGAGTCATCACTACGGGCAGGTTCTGGGCGCGCAGCACCGCGGCCAGCTTTTCCAGTTGCGTGCTCTTGCCGCACCCGTCGAGCCCTTCGAGGGTAATGAATCTGCCGCGATGTGAGTGAGCGGGCACGGAAGAATCATAGCATTCAGCACACAGCGGTCAGCACTCAGCATTCAGCATCAGCAAGCCGGACGGATTCGACGGCACCTCGGCAGTTTCAGTCTTCGATCGCCGCAAATAAGTCCGTTTCCTGCACGATGAGTCCGGTAGTGACTCGCGCCGCCAAGTGGAACATCTCCTGCCGCCCGCGCTGGCGAACATGAGATTCAAACAACGGCCACAATGGCGCCTGGCTGGTGTGGGCCTTGAATGCGGAGATCTTGGTCTCAAGATAATCCCCGATTTCAATAATCGCCGTGGCTGGAGGCAGCGTGACCGGCTGCCGGTCCGGCAAGCTGAAATTGACCGTCGAGTAATAGAGTTTCTGGGTTCGATGTGGCGTGAGACCGTCCTTCAGCTGGTCGGGATAACGGTTGTTCCGTCCTGCCCAGTGGAAAGCCAGCGCCCCGAAAATTGAGGCCATGGAATGATCGGTATGGCCAGTGACCGAGCCGTCCGGGCCAAACGTGAGCAAAACGTCGGGGCGAAATTGGCGAATGTGCAGCGTCAAATCGCAGACGACTTTATACAACTCCTGGCGGTGCAGCTGGCCGTCGGGATAGTCAAGTACCATCCCACGCGAAACTTTCAGGATTTCGCAAGCTGCGGCAAATTCCTTCCGCCGCATGGCGGCCAATTCCTGATCGCTTTGGGCGCCACCACGATTACTGGCCGCCTGTCCCGGAGTGAGGCAAACTACGCAGGTCTCGACTCCACGGTCATGATAGAGGCGGAGCGAGCCGCCAAAGCCGCCCGCCTCATCATCCGGATGGGCGGTGATGCACATCAGCCGCAGCATAGATTCATTGTAAACGTGATACTTGCTGACATCTTTTTGGCGTACCTTATGCAATGTTTTGCACTCGCCGAGCCACAGTGGAAGTAAATGCTTCAATAACCGGACATTCCGCACTAAAATAATCCGGCGAATTCGCTGGCCTGCTGCGGCCGGCAATTGCATCCCGGGGGAAGCCAGTGCACGTTCTTGTGACCACAGATACTTTGAGCGGAGTGTGGACCTACACCCAGGAACTGGTCACCGGACTCGCTGGCCGCGGGGTGCGAGTCACGCTCGTGAGCCTCGGCGACATTCCCCTGCCGCAGCAAACTTCGTGGATGGATCCGCTGCACGGCCTGGACTATCGCCCAACCGCCTTTCGCCTGGACTGGATGCAGGAAGCGGAACAGGATCTGAACGATTCCTCCGCATATCTCACAGCGTTGGTCCAAGAACTCAAGCCCGACTTACTGCACTTGAACCACTTGTGCTATGGCGACCTTCCGGTTGAGACTCCCCGAGTAGTGGTTGCCCACGGCGACTTGATCAGTTGGTGGAAGGCAGTCCACGGACATGAGCCCAAGGCCAGCCGCTGGCTGCGCTGGTATCGGGAGGTGGTGACGCGGGGTCTGCGCCAGGCCAGCGCCGTGATTGCACCTTCGGTGTGGATGCTCGATGCGATTCGCTCCTGCTACACCCGGCCGCGGCGGGATGCGGTCATCTACAATGGCCGCAATCCCATCTCTTTTAATCCCTACGTCAACAAAGATGATTCCGTGCTGGCGGTCGGGCGCCTGTGGGATGCGGGCAAACAGGTGAGCCTGTTGACTCAGCATACGCACCCGCTCCCGGTCTGCATCGTGGGTTCGGACGTCCCGGTTGCGGATACCCGCATTCCCATCCGCGCTGATGTCAAACTTGCCATCAACCAAGTCTGCGTGGCTCTGCGCGGGCCCCAGACCGAAGCGCAACTCCGCATGTTGTATAGCCGCGCGGCCATTTATGCCGCTACCTCGCGTTACGAACCGTTCGGCATGGCCCCGCTGGAAGCTGCACTCTCCCGCTGCGCGATCATCGCGAATGACATTCCGTCCCTCCGCGAGATTTGGGGCGATGCCGCCATTTACTTCCAGGCCAATGACGCGGACAGCCTGGCCGACGTGATTCAGCGCTTGCATGACCAACCAAACCTATGCCGCGGCTATGCGACCCGCGCTTATCAGCGCGCGCGCGAATGTTTCACCGCCAAGCGCATGATTGACGATTACCTGCGGCTGTACGCGAGCCTTCTTGGATTCAAGGTCGCGGCGGCATAAGGACGGTTTCATAAAGTGTCTTGTGCAAGAGCACGGCTTCAGCCGTGCCGATTGAGCTGCGAAAAAAAAGCCGGCTTCAGCCCCGGAGGCAAATGTCTCACGAGGCGTCAAGGCAGCTGTGAAGCCAGCCTGGATCATTTGCCGATTCCGCGAAAGATTTTGGGCGGCTGTCGGTGACTGCACGACGCTGGGCTTAACTCCCGCGCTAGAAGTACAATGTTGCAATGTCCACCGTAAAGATCACCGTGAGGCCGAACGGCCCCTATCGCGTAGAAGCTCCTGAAGGCTCCATCGAACTCGTCGACGCGAACGGCAACAAGTACGACCTGACTGGCAAACCGGCCTTTTCCCTGTGCCGCTGCGGCGGTTCGGTCAACAAGCCGTTTTGTGATGGAACTCACAGCAAGATCGGTTTCCAGGGAGCAGAGTTGGCCGTGAAAAGCGCCGATGCCGTCAGCCAGCCGGCGGGCAATCCCAAGCTGCCCTGACGCCTTCATCTCTCCACCGGAGCTACCTGCTTGCGCCATTCACGAGAGCAAGAATTAGGAATGGACCGCGGCATCACCCGCCGCGACTTCCTGAACGGAGTGGCGTTGGCCGCGGGCGCGGCCCTGCTCCCTTCCTATTTGTTCGCAGCGTTCGATCCGCAGACCGATCCCGAGAAATCTCCGAACTATTATCCTCCGGCGTTGACCGGGCTGCGCGGCAGCCCGCCGGGATCGTTTGAAACCGCTCACAGCCTGCGCGATGGAATTTTCTGGGACCTGGCCGGCAAACCTTCCGATACTGGCGAGACCTACGATCTGGTTGTCGTAGGCGGCGGCATCAGCGGACTCTCTGCTGCTCATTTCTTCCGCAAAGTCGCGGGTTCCAAGGCGCGTGTGCTCGTTCTCGACAATCACGACGATTTCGGCGGCCACGCCAAGCGCAACGAGTTCCGTGCCGGCAATCGCACTCTTCTGGGCTACGGTGGGGTGTATTCCATCGAAAGTCCCGCGCCCTACAGCGCCGTGGCGAAGGGACTGATTCACGAATTGGGAATCGAAGTCGAGTCCTATTCCAAATACCTGGACAGGGACTTGTATCGCTCGTTCGGTCTCGGTCCCAAAATCTTCTTCGACAAAGAAACCTTTGGCACAGACAAGTTAGTGGCCGACCCACGTCCGTTGGAAAACCAGATTGAGGGCGCGACCGCAAACCCGTGGCAGGAGTTTCTCGCCCAGGCACCTCTTTCCGATAAGGCCAAGCACGATTACCAGCGCCTCTACCAGGAGAAGAAAGATTATCTTCCCGGCCTCAGTTCGGACGAAAAAAAAGAACGCCTGGCGCGCATGAGCTATGCCAAGTTCCTCACCGATCTGGTCGGAGTGAATGAGGAAGTGATTCGCGTCCATCAGACCCTGCCGCAGCCGTGGTTTGGTGTAGGGATTGATGCGGTCTCGGCACAAGATGCTTGGGGGCTTGATTATCCGGGATTCCAGGGGATGAACCTCGACCCCGGCCCGGGGCGAGGGATGAATCGCGACGCCATCCCCAACGAAGAGGCCAAGGACTACTTCTTCCACTTCCCCGATGGCAACGCCTCAATCGCGCGGATGCTGGTGCGCAAACTGATTCCAGAGGCGATTCCGGGAAACTCGGCCACGGACGTGGTCACAGCCAAGGCCAACTACGCCAAGCTCGACGAAGCAGCTTCTTCCGTACGCATCCGGCTCAACAGTACGGCAGTGCGCGTTCGGCACCAGGGCGATCCCGCCAGCGTGAAGGAAGTCGAGATTGCGTACGCGCGCGGGGACAAAGTTTACACGGTGCGCGCCGCGCACTGCATACTCGCCTGCTGGCATGTGGTCATTCCGTATATTTGCGATGAATTGCCTGATAAGCAGAAAGACGCCCTGGCTTCAGCCGCCAAAGTACCTTTGCTGTACACCAACGTGGTGATACGGGACTGGACGTCGTTCCAGAAGCTGCGGGCAAGCTCCGTCTATGCTCCGGGCTGCTACCACTCGAGCTTCAATCTGGATTTGCCGGTGAGCATCGGCGAATACCAGTGCCCGCGCAAGCCCGAGGAGCCCATCGTCATCCACATGATGAAGACGCCTTGCAGGCCCGGGCGCCCAGCCCGCGACCAACATCGCATCGGGCGCATGGAACTGTTCAGCACGACGTTCGAAACCATGGAGCGCAACATCCGCGATCAGTTGGCGCGGAGCCTGGCTGCAGGCGGATTCGACCCCGCTCGCGATATCGCCGCCATTACCGTCAACCGCTGGCCGCACGGCTACGCCTACGAATACAACTCGCTGTGGGATCAGTTCTGGCTCGAAGGTGGCGAACTGCCCTGTGAAGTTGCGCGCAAGCCGTTTGGACGAATCGCGATCGCAAACGCGGACGCCGGCGCATACGCCTACACGGATGAAGCGATCAATCAGGCCTGGCGAGCGGTGGGAGAAATCACGAAGGCGTAACACCTTCCAAAACTGCCGATATCCACGCTATCCACATGAAAACACACACTGTACTACGGGGCGATTGACATTATATCCAAAATAGTAGACAATATACTACGTATTTGGAGTAATCCTATGATTGCATCGACACTCGTCCCCGACTTGGGTTTGGATCTGAGGAAACTGCCCGACCTTACTGATCCGGCTACCCGCAAGAGACTTAGCCGCGCTGCGGTTGAGGCGTTCCTGAGAATAGCCGAGAAATGGGAATTGAAGAATGAAGATGCGATGGCCCTGCTCGGCGGTGTGTCAAACGGCAGATATTACGAACTCAAGAGAAATCATAAGGGTTTCTTGACCCAGGACGAGCTCACCCGAGTTTCCCTGTTAATCGGTATTTTCAAGTCGCTCAATATCCTGTTCAGTCCCACGCTGGCGAACCAGTGGATTTCGCGGCCCAACGACAATCCCATGTTCAACGATGCGCCGCCGCTAGTGGCTCTGATTCAAGGCGGCGTGCCGGGCATGATGGGGGTCCGCCGGTTGCTCGATAGCCGCCGTGGCGGAAGGTAAAGCGGTCATTGGCCACCACCAGTCAGTCGATCAGCCTAACACTCACCGCTTGATTCCCGTTCAATTCGCCGAAGGCGGCGCTTCTGTACTCACTCGCCTTACCGACGATGAGGATATCCTGAACGGCATCTTTGAACTAGATAGGGCAACCAATGATCGCCTTTGGGCGGAATTGGGACGGTTGCCCGGTATTGACGCGCGGGAACTGGTGTTTGGAATCCCGTCTTATCGAATTATCAATGCGGCGTTTTGTCACCCCGCGCCGACTGGAGCAAGGTTCAATTCGTCGGATCGTGGTGCCTGGTATGCGGGGTTCGAGCTGGAAACTTCACAGGCGGAAGCCGCCCATCACCGGCAGCTCTGGCTGCAAGAGACACGATGGGATGAACCAGACGCCGCCGATTACGTTGATTATCTCGCAGACTTTCGAGGCGAATTCCATGACCTCCGAGGAGTGACCGAACACGCGGATTGCCTGTCTCCGGACAGCTATGTGGCGTCCCAGGCACTGGCGGCCCAGTTATTGAAACTCGGCTCTGCCGGAATCGTCTATCCCAGCGTGCGCCACGCGGGAGGAACTTGCATCGCTTGTTTTCGACCGGTGCTGGTAACGAATGTGCGCAGAGGCGACACCTTTACGTTCGTATTCTCGAACTCAAGCACTCCGCCAACCATCCGGCGCAGGTAGCCTGTTTTTGCAATCGCTAGTGAATCGTCTTGGTCTTCCTTGACATGTAATCCATCAGCAGATACTGCCCCAGCGTATAGGGCGTAGTGAAGTAAGCCTTCCCGCGGCACATCTCCGTAACTTTCTGCACGAACTGCACCAGGCCGTAATCCGACGCCAACATAAACGTATTGATCAAGACCCCGGCGCGCTTGCACTTGGAAACCTCTTCCAGAGTCTGGCTCACGACCAGCGGATCGAGGCCGAACGCGTTCTTGTAAATCCGCCCATCTTCGAGCGTGAGTGCCGAAGGCTTGCCGTCGGTGATCATCACAATCTGCTTCATGTCTTTGCACTGGCGCTGCAGAATGCGCTGCGCCAGCCGCAGGCCTTCTCGCGTGTTGGTGTAATAGGGTCCCACTTTCACGCGCGCCAGTTGTGAAAGCGGCACTTCCTCGGCTGAGTCATGAAACAGGATCAGCGAAAGCGAATCGCCCGGATACTGGGTGCGAATCAAATGCGACAGCGCCATGGCAACTTTTTTCGCCGGCGTGAAGCGGTCTTCTCCGTAAAGAATCATGGAGTGCGAGCAGTCGAGCATGAGCACGGTGGCGCAGGAAGACTGGTATTCGCACTGGTGTACCTGCAGGTCGGAGTACTCGATGTTGAGCGGTAAATTCAGGCCCTCGCGCTGGATTGCGCTGGAAAGCGTCGCTGTGATGTCGAGGTTCAGCACATCCCCGAACTCATACACCCTGGAGGCGCCGCTGGCCTCGATGCCGGTGGCCAGATCGCGCGTATCGTGGCGGCCGAAGCTTGATTTCCCCAGTGACCCCATCAGATCGCGCAGGGTCTTGAAGCCGAGGAAGTCCAGGCTCTTGTCGGTGATTTCGAACTTCACTTGCGGCTGCGCCTCGCCCACCTGCCCGCTGAGGCTCGACTGCGGTGAAGGATCGTGGGCTTCATCAATGCTGATGTAATCCTCTTGCTCCATGCGTTCGATCAACTGATCGATGAGTTCCTCCAGCGTCCCTTCCATCTGCATTTGCTGGAGCCGCTGCCGCATCTGCTCATCCAGCAGGTTGCCGTCGAGTAGAGCCTGCTCGATGGCCCGGCGCAGATCGTCCAGGGTCTGCTCGCCATCGGGCGGGCCATCGTACAGGTAATTCTGGAACCCGCTCTGCAGCAGATAATCGGAGAGAGCGCTGAGCAAGTCCTCCATGCTCATCTCGCCCACCGGATCGGGCACGTACTTGCTGTAGCGGATGCGTTTCATAAGAAAGCAGTAGTCAGTAGCTCGCAGTCAGGAGTCCGAGGACAAGCTATTAGGAAAAATGCTACTCCTTGCGGTCAAGCACAGCAAGGTCGAGCAGGAATTACCGTGGAAGACGCTAACGCTCCAGCCGCGCCGGCGACACAGTTGAAGCTAGGACCGCAGCGCTGGACGAAGAGTGAAACCAGTCTCTCGAGGGACCCGCACACGAGTAGCCGCGCAGAAGCTTTAGACCTCTGCGCGGAGTCAAGAACTGGCGTACCTCCGACCGCCGAAGTTACTTCACTGTGTCGGCGGTTTTCTTGGCGCCCGTGTCTACACCGTGGCCCACGGCCTTCGCGCCTTTCTTGATGCCGTGCCCGGTTTTCTTCGCGGCGTGGGCGGTGGTATCCGCGGTGGTGTCGGCCGCCTTCTCGGTTCCATGGGCGGTCTTAGTAGCAGCCGTCTTGGTAACGTGCGCTGTATCTTTCGCGGCCTTCCCCACATCGGAAGAGGCGTCCTGGCCAAAAGCGATTGGGCTTACAGCCATCACAAACACAGCAACGAATGCCAACAGTCTGGATCTCATAGTTCTGCTTCCTTTCGGTTGTGGAGATTCTGATGGTTATGCCAATTAGATCACGCCGCCGGATTCGCGGCAATGTAGAAATCAACATTCGCGCGGTTGATTACGGTTCCGGGACAAACATTCCCGAATCACGGTTCGTCTAGCCGAATCTAAGAGCAAATGGAAATGGGGGCGAGAAGAACTTGAAAATCCCTCTGTATCACGTCGACGCTTTCGCGTCCAAGGTTTTCCAGGGAAACCCTGCCGCCGTCTGCCCGCTGCCGAATTGGCTCGAGGACGAGCGAATGCAGGCGATTGCAGCAGAGAACAATCTCTCCGAGACCGCTTTCCTGGTTGCGCAGGGCAACCACTATGCCCTTCGGTGGTTCACACCGCGATGTGAGGTCAACTTATGCGGGCATGCGACGCTCGCCTCCGGGTTTGTTATTCTCACTATCCTCGAACCCGCGAAACCATCCGTTCGCTTTGAAACCCGCAGCGGGTCCCTCTGCGTGCAGCGCGACGGAGATTTGCTCTCCATGGACTTTCCGGCATTGCCGCCCTGGACTTGCGCCAACCCTCCCGCGGAACTGCTGCAAGCTCTCAACCCGGCGCCCGGCCTCGTCCTCCAAATCAAGGACAACTACTTTGTGGTTTACGAGAATGAGGACCAAGTCCGCAACGCGCGGCCTGATTTGACTCTGCTGGAAAAACTTCATCCCTTCGGCGTCTGCGTGACCGCCCCTGGCACGCGGGTGGATTTTGTTTCCCGCTATTTCGCCCCGAGTTACGGCATCCCGGAGGACCCAGTCACCGGTTCCACTCATTGCTCGCTGGCTCCGTACTGGTCGGGACGCGTGAACAAGAAACGGCTTCTGGCCCGGCAACTCTCGCAACGCGGAGGCGAAGTGATCTGCGAGCCTAGCGGAGAACGAGTGATCCTGGCGGGGCGGGCTGTGCTGTACCTCGAAGGCTCGATCTCAATCTGAGCAGATCTGCCATCTACGCCAGCGATTGCTTAACGATGGCTTTCACGTGAATCCGGGTCGTGTCCAGGAAGGGAATGCGGCGGTTTGTGGTACGCCGGGTAGCCTCATCCCGAAGAATCAAGGGCAGTTCCGTGCCGCCGAGGATCAGCCCCTCCATTCCCTCCCGCTCTTGCATCCGGTCTGCGATCGTTAGCAGTCCGGCCCGCGTTTCGGGTAGAAAAATGCCGTTCACCAATTCATCCATGTACTTCTCATGAATATAGGTTTGGTCATCCGGATCGGGGATGACAAGCGCAATCCCTTGCCTGGAAAAGACGTCCGGGTAGAATCGCCCTTGCATGGTGAAACGCGTGCCAAACAAGCCCAGTCTTTTCAACCCCATGGCTTTGGCCTCCTCGCAGGTGGCTTCTACAATGCTGACCAGGGGAATCGGCGACTGGCGGCGAACATCATCGAAAACGATATGCGGGGTATTGGCGGCCAGCAAGCCGCACTCCGCCCCTGCTCTGGCGAGGCGTTGCACTTCGTCCAGCATGTACTCGGTCAAACGGACCAATTCGTTGGCTGTAACCAAGTCCACCAGTTTCTTCAAGTTGATGCTGTTGAGGATGATCAAGGGATAACTCCCATCCAGCACCTGTTCGCGGTAGGCAGCAATCATCAGGCGGTAATACTCAACCGTCGACTCCGGACTAATTCCCCCAACCATCCCAATGGTCTTCAATCTGTGCGCTCCCGGCCGATGACTGCAATATGGGCGACCCGATCTCCATTATCGCTCGGCCTATGATGTCGTGGGAGAGACCGCCCGCTCTCATAGTCAAAACTCTGTCACGCACAGGTGTGCTCGCCCTGCTTCTTCCCGATGTGACTTGGCGAAGGGCGTCACCACGCTTTGGTGATGTGTGAACCTCGACGTGTGATGAGCGTCCTAGAAGAGAGTAAGCAACAGTGTCACCATTCGGTTGTCCCGAAACGGTATTGCCACGCGAGCGGGAACCGGACTTTGGGCTCCGTCAGAAAGTGCTCGTCGTCTTCCCTTTTCGGTTTGATTCCTCTTGCCCCCAGGCGACTGGAATCCCAGGTCTCATAACAGAAATTATTTTTGATCGCAAAATTAGAGTCAGGAGGCATTACGTGGACAAAGATCGTGAAATCGTCGTGCTAAGCGCCGTCCGCACTCCCATTGGGAGATACGGCGGCTCGCTGAAAGATACGCCAATGTCCGAACTGGGTGGGATCGTCACACGCGAGGCAATCACTCGCGCCGGCATCGCGCCCGCAGATGTGGAACATGTTGTTTTCGGAAATGTGATCCACACCGAACCCAAAGATATGTACCTTTCCAGAGTGGCTGCGATTCGCGCCGGCATCCCGGTGGAAACGCCAGCCTTGACGTTGAATCGGCTCTGTGGCAGCGGTCTTCAGGCCATCGTCTCCGCGGCGCAGTGCATTTGGATGGGCGATGCCAAGATCGCAATCGGCGGCGGCGCGGAGAGTATGAGCCGGGCTCCCTACTGGCTGACCGGCTTGCGTTGGGGCCAGCGCATGAACGACAGTGCAGCGCTGGACATCATGGTGAATGCGCTTACGGATCCCTTCGAAGGTGTTCACATGGGGGTCAGCGTCGAGAGCATTGCCAAGAAGTGGAACGTCACTCGCGAGGACCAGGACAAACTGGCGGTGACCAGCCACCAGCGGGCCAGCAAGGCCGTACAAAGCTGCTTCTTCCAGAGCCAGATCGTGCCGATTGAAATCAAAGACAAGAAAACCACGATCAAGTTCGAGAAGGACGAGGGGCCGCGTGCGGACACCACGCTGGAGAACCTGGCGAAGCTGAAACCAGCGTTTAGCAAGGACGGTACCGTCACCGCTGGCAACGCCTCCAGCATCAACGACGGTGCGGCAGCGGTCGTGCTGGCGGCAAGTAAAACCGCAGAGGAGCGCGGGCTGAAACCAATTGCCCGGCTCATTGACTATTCCATCGTCGGCGTAGAGCCGAAGTTCATGGGCATGGGGCCGGTTACCGCGGTCCAGAAGGTTCTCAAGCAGAGCGGATTCAAGCTCGAAGACATCGACATATTCGAGGTCAACGAGGCTTTCGCAGTGCAAGCTCTCGCGGTGGCTCGCGAACTCGGTCTGCCGCCGGACAAGACCAACCCCAACGGCAGCGGCATCGCCCTGGGTCACCCTGTCGGGGCCACGGGCGCGATCATCACCGTTAAATTAATTCACGAATTACGCCGCACCGGCAAACGGTACGGACTGGCGACCATGTGCATCGGCGGCGGACAAGGCATGGCAGCCATATTCGAAGCTCTTAGTTGAGCTAAAGGAGGAATACGGTCATGGCAACAGAAGTACTAATCCAGAAAGAGATTACTCAGGCGAAACCGCTCCAGGGCAAAGTCGCCCTGGTCACCGGCGCAGCTAAAGGGATCGGGCACGCAATTGCTGTTGAACTTGCCAATCGCGGGGCCGCGGTCGCAATTAATTTCCGTTCCAGCTTGCACGAATCTGAAGCACTCAGAGAGCAACTTCGTGAGACTGGCGCGCAAGCCACTATCTATCAAGGCGATTTGTCGAAGAATGACGAGGCCCGCCGGGTGGTCAAGGATGTCATCGAGTTCTACAAACACCTCGACATCCTGGTCAACAACGCGGCCATCACGCACGACCACTCCTTGCGCAAGATGACCGATGCCGAGTGGGTGGAAGTGATCAATACCGACCTGAATGCCGTGTTCTACACGGTGAGCGCCGCGCTGCCGGGAATGATCGAACGCAAGTACGGCCGCATCGTCAACGTCACCTCCATGACGGGGCAGACTCCCAACTTTGGCCAAGCAAACTATGCCGCCGCCAAAGCGGGAGTTTTCGGCTTCACCAAAGTCGTAGCCCTCGAAATGGCGAAGTACAACATCACCGCGAATGCGGTGTCGCCCGGTTACACCGCCACCGAAATGCTGAGCACGATACCCGCTGAGATTCTCGACCAGGTCAAGACCAAGATCCCCATCAGCCGCCTTGCGCTGCCGGAGGAGATCGCCAAAGCCGTTGCTTTCTTGATCTGTGACGGGGACTACATCACAGGGCAGCAAATCAGCGTGAACGGTGGTCTGTACATGTAGATTCGGCAAGCTGGACCCGAATCTGCGCCAGAATTGCGATGAGCGGAAGGGTATTCACCCTTCTGCTTGTCGCTATTTTCGGATCCAGCTTGGCCTCCTGCCCCGGAGTGCACACGGCCGGCGCCCATCGCGACGCTCTCCGGGTTGATGACGTGCAAGCGCTAAAGATACCGGGGATCAGGCTGAGACTTTCTAGCGAGGTTGGAGGATAGGCGGACTGAAGAGCCTTAGCTGATCCAGAGAGGAGTTGGAGATATGTCGCAGTTCCCCCAGTATATTGATACCGTCACAGCAGAGCCCAGAAATTTCGGATTGCTCTTCCTTTCAGCAGGCGAAGAAGAAGAAGAAGAGTACCCGATGGCTGACCCCGGGGCCAGCGCGGAGATCTACCTGCGATCCTTCACGCGCGCAGAGTACGATAAGGTTACCGTGACTCTACGTTGCGGAACCATCAATGATTTTGAGCAAGAGGTTGACCGTCTTCACAAGGAACTGGAACACCTTCGAGAGTTGGCCCGCAGGAAATTCGCGGAAATGGGGAAACTGGAGAAGTCCGCGTAATTCCTCCCAGGGTTTAGGCACGGCCAGTTAGGCATGATTCTTACCCGATCTGGGTGGGGAGCCTTAGCCCACCAAACAAGGTTCGATGGGCTAAGGGACCCTCTTTTGTGCCAGTGCCCGTGCGGGCCAAATCGACTAAATCTCCGTAGAGCCGCGGCGAACCGCGGCTCTACGGATTCCCAAGCAGGTCAGGTCGTGGACCCGTTTGCCTTTGACCGTGGGCCGAGCCAGTGATCCATGTGCGGCCAAGTCACCTTGGGCCCCGAGCTCCCTGCCATAAGGCCAATGTGCCCGCTGCGGATCAAAAACAGCTCTTTGTCCTTGCTGCTCACGTGGTCCATGATCGCCTTCGACATGCACGGCGGCGTAATGTGATCCGACTCGGCGATGATCGTCAGCAAATTCGCCTTGATCCGGCTCACATCTACTCGTTCACCGCGCAGAAACCATTCTCCTTTGAGCAGGAGATCGTTGCGAAAAAGGTCAACCACCAGTTGCCGGAACGCGCCGCCGGCGAGCGGAATGGTGTCCGTGACCCAGGTGTTCATGGCTTGCCAGCTCTGTACAGCCTCCGGGTTGTCCAACATATCCCAGAGCCGCATGTAGTTGAGCAGGTAGTTGTCCACGGGTTTCAGCATGCGGGCGCCGGCATCCATCATCCCTCCCGGCATATTGCCGAACGCTTCCAGTACTTTATCGACGTTGAAGTTTTTCTCATCGGTCCACTTGGCGAAGGTCGTTTCTTTGTGAGAAAAATCCAGTGGAGCGGTGAGCAGAATCAGGTTGCGCAATCCGTCGTCAGGACGAAGTGCGGCGTACGCCGTAGCCAGAATGGCCCCGATGCACCATCCCAACATGCTGAATTCTTCGACACCCGTGAATGCCTTGAGCTTGCGGATCGCCCGGGTCAGGTACTCAAGGACATAGTCGTCAAACTTAAGATTCTTGTCTTCCGGACCTGGAATCCCCCAGTCCAGCAGGTACAGGTCGTAACCATGATTGAGCATCCACTCGGCATAGCTGTGCCCTGGGCGGAGATCCAAAATGGAGGGACGGCTCATGAGTGCGAAGACCAGCATCAGGGGAGTACGGTGGCGTTTTTCTTCTGGTAGAACCGGACAGTAGCGATAAAGTTTTGTCTTGTTCAGCGCCCAAATCAACTGCCTTGGCGTTTGGTCAATCTTGATTTTTGTCGTCACCGCCTTGGTGAACGACATCAGTTTGTTTTCCATGCCCGCGAACGGATCAACGACATTGCACGCGTCTGCCATGGCTATTCCGCCCCCTTTCTCGCCGGCTTTCGAGCGGGTCTTGCGATTGGGGCTTTGGTGAACGCTCGCTCGATCCGGTCCAGCTTGGCATCCATGTCATCCAGGCGCATTTCCACGTTAGTGAAGCGTTCCGCCAGCGACAGAACATCCGCGCGCGAAGGCATACTCAATTGCTGCAGCGCCTGCAGCATGGCTTTCTCGACGGTTTCGCGGAAGGGGGACGAAACCGAGAGGTAAGTGTCGAGTATGGTGCCGGTAGCCTTGGCGTAGGCATCCGTATTGACGGCGTCAATCATGGCCTTCGCCCAAGTTTCAAGGTAAGTATCCCGCATCTGCCGCAGGGGGTCCATAGAATCGAAGGGTTTGCCATTAGCCGCTTGTTTATCTGCCATTTGCAACTCCTTCCCAATCACGCAAAACCGCCGCGGACGGCCGCAGAAGTTGATCCCTCTGGCCGCTCGCCGCCAGACAGGCCGATGCCTCCGGCCTGTCTATCAAGCTACAGTATACAACTCAGTTACACCGTTGCAGCATGCTTCAATGGCTTCGTGGCAATGTCCAGCATCGCCTTCTGGGTCTCAATCAGAGTATCCAGCCCGCTTTGGAAAACTTCGGCGGCGGGGTTGGACATCCGGAACTGCCGCTTGGCAGTCTCGTAGGCCGTCTTATGCTGCTCCGCATAATAATCCAGCGCTTTTTTTTGCGCTGCAACAGAATGTTCCACCGACTGCTGGAACAGGTGGGTCATCCCGCCGGTCATTTTCGCCATCGAGCCGCCCCGCTCCTTGGCCAGGTCGGTCATGGCATGGGTCTGCTCTACGGTCATGTCAATGGCGCCCTTCTGGGTTTCGACACAGCGCTCGAACATCTGGCCAAACAGGTCAAACAGAAACATTCCGGGCGTGTCGGGAACATACCGGAAAACTCTCTTCCAGGCGTCCATCAGCTCGGTGCTTTGTTCGGCGGCCATGTCGAGTGATTTCTTCTGCAGTTCCGCCAGGCGCTCCATGTTCTTGGCGTAAAAAGGAACGAAGGTATCCATTACTTCGGCTTCGGGTTTCTCGGTTGCGCGTCGGGTTGACTTATGGGGGGTAGTCATGTTCTGCTCCTTTCTGGGGCTTCTGCCCTATGCTGCATTTGATGCTGCATTGCAGCAAATTCAGATTATGCCCGGCCGCCCTTGATGTCAAGCAAAAAATGAGAAAAAAATATGGACCGCAAAACGGTGATTATTAAGAAGTACGAAAACCGCCGTCTTTACGACACCACCAACAGCCGGTACATCAACCAGGATGAAGTGGCTCAGATGGTGCGCGATGGTTACGACGTGCAGGTGGTGGACGCAGCCACAGGGGAAGATCTCACCCGCCTGGTGCTGACGCAAATCATTGTGGAGCAGGCCAAGGCGCCGGATTCGGCTTTCCCCCTTGATATTTTGCGCCAGATGGTGGTCGCATCCGGCAAAGCCACCCAGGAGACCACCTTGAAATATATGAAGGCCCTCCTCGACATGTACCAAAACGCCTACCGCGTCATGGCACCTCCCCTGAGTCCTTTTGAGTTCATTCCAAGATCCCCGTCCACGCGCGAGGCTCCCCCGGAAGCGCCTCCGTTTTCTCGACCGCCCGAGACCCCGCGCGAATCGCGTGCCCCGCAAAAAAAGGATAGGCCGGCTGCCGTCGGCGAACTCAAACGGCGCGTGGAAGAGTTGGAGGCTCTGGTTTCGAAGTTGGGAGCCGGAAAAGGGGCGCGCAAGCGTAAGACAGCATCACGCCATAAGCCCTGAGTCACTGCCGCTGTGGTTGCAGGTCACAACATTCCGTGACGGAGCGCACACCGGAGGAGATGCGATTGCGATAAGCTTATCCCGACTCTAGAGATCCCAGGCCCCGCTGTCTCGAATGCAGCAGGTGAGGCGATCCGGCTCAAAAAAGGGGAATCTGTCATGGCGACTGCACTGGCATCACCAGTCGAAACCGAAGCCCGGCTCCGTCCTGCTCTCACCTCGTACGACACAGGTTTTGAGCACAGTTTGCAACACCTCATGGAAGTTCGGCGCATGGTTGAAGAAGCCGATGAGGAACCGCAACCGGCGCCAATGCAACTCAGGGGAATACTCGCCGCTTAAGAAACGCTGATTAAATATAGGTCTCCACGCGGGCGCCGCAACAGTGCGACGCTCGCGTCTGCATTGGGATTCGATCACGGGGTCCCGGCCTAGAAATGATAGCCTCCGCCGCAGATCAGTATTTCTCCTGTAACGTAATCTGACAGCGGTGAGCAGAAGAACAGTACGGCGCTGGCAGCCTCCGCCGGAGTACCCAGTCGCCCGAGAGGACATGCGCTCTTGACCGAGTCGAGCATGCTCTGTTGCACACCGATCCGGATCTGGTGACCGTGCATTTCTATATTCGCCTGCTCGCCGGTGAGCGGCTGAACCAGGCGGGTCTCGATCAGACCGAAACCGACAGCATTGACGTTCACGTTATACCGGCCCCATTCCTTGGCCATCGTCTTGGTCAGGCCGAGCACACCGGCCTTTCCCGATGAGTAGCCCGTCTGCCCGGCGTTACCCTCGGTGCCCGCGATCGAGGTAATGTTGACCACCTTGCGCATCACCCGTTTGCCGGCGGCGATTTCGCTTTTTGCCGTTTCGCGAATGTAAGCGGAAGCTGCCCGCAGCACCCGGAACGGGGTCACCAGATGGATTTCGAGCATGGCCTGGAACTGCTCGTCGGTGGTCTTCTGAATGACATTGTCCCAGCTATAGCCGGCGTTATTAACGATGATGTCGACCGAGCCAAAAGCCTCGAGAGTGGCCTTGACTAGTTTGTCCGGGAAAGACGGTTCCGTAAGATCACCGCCCAGGCGCTCCACGCGATGGCCGAGTTCGCGCAATGAACATCGAGTCTCGCAGAGCGCTTTCTCATCGAGGTCATTCACCATCACGGCGGCACCCGACTGCGCCAACTTCTCGGCAATCGCCCGGCCGATACCGCGGCCCGCCCCGGTGACCAGTGCTGTTCTACCATCCAGAGTAAAAGACATTCGTTTTCGGTTGCCTCCAGCCCTCGCGCAAGCCGCCGCGATTTAGATATTGTGCGGCGCAGCGTAACTTATTGCTGCACTGCATTAAAACACAAAAGATCAGGAAGAACAACTCGAAGGTTGGTCACGAAGCACGCCAGCTGGGCAACCCGCTCTGCTGCAAGAAGTTAAACCACCGGCCGGTTGAGGGACGATTTCTGCATAAATGGCGGGCTGATCCCTCAAGGCTGCGGAAAGTGGCCGGGCTTTCGCGGAATATTTTGGGTGCTGGCTACAGGCCTGGCGGAGGACAAACCCCTCCCTACGCCCCTTTGTGCTGGTATCACGTAACCGTTATCGTTTGGGTTCGGTATTGGTCTAAGCCGCCTTTGCCACTCCGATCTTATCGGCGGCGTCCTGATCAAAGGCCTCCACCAATCTCCCGTTTAAGTGGTTGCGGTATACGTTGTGGGTGGGTTTGCCCGTGATCGGACAGCTCACAACGTATTCCGAATAAGCTACGACGCCTTCTGCCTGGTCAGCCGAACTCACATCGTAGCTGAGTCTCATAGTTTCGCCCATAACATCCTCCTGTACGCTGGCGAAGTTTTCTTATCGGACTCGGCAAAATTGTCGGCCCATGTGACCTTCTACAGCCCCTTGGAGCAATTCCCTGCTTTTTCCCGCCTGCCGATCTGGCAGACATCAACACTCTCGGAATCGGTAGAGCCTGATCCGGTCTCTCTATCCGTGCCACGCCAGCCCACGCCACCGATCATGAGGCGCGGATGCCTGGCGGGCGAGCACTGCCACGGCGTCTTCCTGGCATTGCTCGTCGGATTGCTCATCGATGAGCGACAGGTTCGAAACTCCCGAGTCTATCTGCAGCAGGCTGCCCATGGACTCCTCCCGAACAGAAAGAGAGAGACCGATTCCAACAATGCGGTGTTGTCATTTTGACCGGGCGTGGACGGCTGTGCAGTGACGCCGATCACGGGTCGATGTTTGCCTTTTCAGACCGCAAATCAGACTACGCCGAGCCTTGAGGGTAGCGTTATACTGACGCGTCCACATGCCGACACACCGTCCCAGTTTCCAATTGAAGCTGAACAACATCCTGGTGGCGACCGACTTCTCGTCTTTCTCCAAGATGGCAGTTCTGTACGCCACCTCGATCGCGCGCCGTCACGGGGCAAAGCTGGTTGTAACACACGTGGTCACCTCCGGTTCCGAGAGAGCCCTGATGGACGGTTGGCGCGCCGGGCAAACGGAAATCATGGGACACTTGCTGGCGAATCGTTTGGATGGCATCGAGCACCAGTTAGTCGTGCGATCCGGCGATCTCTGGACCGTGCTGTCGCAACTCATCACGGAGATGGCAATCGACTTGGTGGTGGTCGGGACTCGCGGACGGACGGGAGTGCAGAAATTCATCCTGGGATCGGCAGCGCAGAGCATATTCCGTCAGGCTCCATGCCCGGTGCTGACGGTCGGGCCGAGTATCGTGGACCAGGATCCAGAAAGCGGCCCGGAGCGCATACTTGCCGCTACCGGCTTTGCTCCTCACTCGCTACTGGCGGTCAACTATGCGATGAAGTTTGCCCGGGATCTGAATTCGCCCCTGGCTCTCATGAATGTCGTGACCGACTCCAATCTTACCGGCGAGGCAAAAGACCGGGTGAGAGACGAACGTCTGAGGCGGCTTCGCGGGCTGATTCCCACGAGCGTCCATCTGCCCTCTGAACCCGCTTTCTTCGTGGAATTCGGTTCGGCCCCGGAGAAAATCCTCGAGGCCGCAGCCCGGTGGAAAGCAAATCTGATTGTCCTGGGGCTGCGGCACGTGGAAGAGACATCCCGAGGTGAGGCGACGTGGGCCAAGGCCTACAAGATCGTCTGCCAAGCTAGTTGTCCCGTGCTCACCGTTCGTGGCCCGGAATAAACACGCCGCCGCTAGTCTGCCGCCATGCCTTGGGTCTCCTGCTCAAGTTGCCCACGGAGTTGCTCTTCATAGGCAGCCAACTGGGCTTCGATCTCCTGTTCGGCTTTACGCTTGTTGATGATTTCCTCGCGGTAGCGGCGCAGGAAGTAGTCAATCGTTTCCACGCGGATCCTGATCGAACCGGAGGGCTTGTTCTCGTCGAGATCTTTGAAACAGAAATACGGTGTCCCCGATTGCTCGATGATCCCCTCGACCACGCCATAGATCGGCGCGTCGTGGCCGCACTTGAAGCTGGAAATCTCCAGCGCGACCAGGTTGGGATGCCGGGCGGTGAACTTCGCTGCCCAGACTTTGTGGTTCGTGCTGCAGGAGTACGAGTTCTTCCAGGCGTCAGAGATATCCAGAGGATGACTGATCACTCCCGCGCGAACTTCGTCCCCGAACAGCCGCTCCAGCATGTCTTCATCCAGCGGCAGGGTGTTCTGGGAGAAGATGGGATAGCCCAGCTTCTGGAACTCTTCCATGATCTCGTGATTCAGCCCGGGGTCGTGATGATACGGACGCCCGAGCATCACGATACCGATGCGATCTTCACCCTCCAACTGATCGAGTACCTGGCGCGCGCGCTTCCGGATGCTGGTTTCGTAATCGGCAAGCGCCTGATAACCGACTTCCACGGCGCGATCATTTTCTTCCTGCGACAATCCCAGGATCGGCTGCCACGCCTGCAGCATCTGGTGGGCGAACAGCTTGCGATCTTTGAAATTCAGAATGGGATCGACGTACTTTACGTTGTTCTCGCCGAAGACGTCGTTTTCCTTGGTGAATGCCGCCTTCACCGTTTCCGGAGTCGCGGTCACTGTCGGACACGCGTTGGCACCAACGATGTTCACCAGCGGGGAAGTCAGAACGTCGTACATGGGGAAGAAGATGACGTTCAACGGCTTCTTGCGGTGCTTCTCCTGAATCAGGTTGTACACATGCGAAATCCCGATTTTCGCCGGGAAGCAGGGATCGATCGCTCCGCGGTTGGCGCCTGCCCGGTATAGCTCCGAGCTGGTGTAATCGGAGTAGATGATATTCTCCGGCTGCACGCCGAGGCTCTCGAGGTAGGCATTGAACAAGGGCGCGTAGGTGTAAATATTAAGAACGCGCGGAATGCCGACGCGAATCTTCTTGCGGCCCTCCATGAGCGGAATGCGCTCTTTGGCAGCTTTATTCCAGAACTTCGCGGCCGGGATCGGATCGGCTACGCTCTTCGGGCTCACCGGCCGGAAAACTTCCTTGGAAGCCATATCCACGAAATTCGGATGCGCGTCTTTGAGCTGATCGAGACCCTTCTTGATTTCCTTCATCTCGTTGACATCTTCCACTGCGCCCTTTTCGCAAGTCGCAATAATCAAACGCTGCTCGCCCTGCATTAACGGAACCTTGGTGACCTTTTGAATCGGTACAAAACTCTGTTCCGTCTTGGGTTCAGTCCTGATGTCGATGAACGTGCGCAGACAGTTGTTCTTGCAGAAATTGCAACGCGTGGCCTCGTTGCGAGTGGTGCGGTATTCGATCTTGCGTACGGCGTCCAAGCCGACGAACGTAGTCTGCAATCCATTGCGCCACAGGCGCAGAGATTCGGCTGCCGCGCCAATTGCGCCCGACTCGCCGCAGAATTCATGGACGATAATTTCCGGTTTCTTCCCCGACGCCCGGAAACTGCTGTGGATGAAGTCCACTTCCGCCTTGACCACCGCCATGTTGTTTTGCGTTCCACCTTGCAGAACGAAGCGCGAACCGAGCGCGGCAAGGTTGGGAATACTGGCGACGTACAGGAAAACATTCTTGGGGAGCACGGCCGCTAGACCGGCGAGAATTTCTTCCGCCCGCCAGCCTTGGCGCTGGAAGTTCACAATGTCCGACTGCATGAACACTGCGCAGCCGTAGCCGAACACCGGCATGGCTTGGGCTGAAAAAGCGAGATCGGCGTATTGCTCAACCCCGAGCCCAAAACCTTCGGCGGTGGACTGCAGGAAATATCCGTTGCCGGCCGAACACTGAGTGTTCAGCTTGAAATCTTTCACCCGGCCGTTGTGCAGGATGATGATCTTGATGTCCTGGCCGCCCACGTCCACAATCACGTGGGGATCGTCGTAAAACTTCAGCGCGGACTCGGTGTGGGCGACAGTCTCGACCAGCGCAACGTCGGCATTGAGGACGTCTTTCAAAATGTCTTTGGCATAGCCAGTCGTCGCGACTCCGAGGACTTCCAGCTTGGCATTCTGTGCCTCCACTTGCCCGCGCAGGTTTTCGAACATTTCAATCGTGTCCTGGATCGGGTTACCGTTGGAAAGCTGGTAAGCCTTGCACAGAATGTCGCCCTGTTCGTCGAGCAAGACTGCCTTCGTAGAAGTGGAACCGCCGTCGATTCCGATGAAACCGGCAACCGTCGAGTTCTTCTGGAACGTTGCCGGAGTGAACGTCTTGCGGCGATAAGCGGACTTGAATGCGTCGAGTTCCGGTGCATCCTTGATCAATCCCTTGGCGCCAGACTTAGCCTTCTCTTCTTGTCGTCCGAAATCGATGTAGTGCACCAGGCGCTCGTACCCCTGATAGCAGCCGATGCAGTCTTCCTCGCTCTTGCCAAACTCGATGGCGCCCATCGCGGCGAAATACTGCGCGTTCTGCGGAACTTTGATGAGATCTTCCGGCTTGGCGCCATCGGGAACTGCGACTTTGCGCTCCTGCCACATGCGCGGAATATTGGCCTGCCAGGCTTCGCGCATACCTTGTATGAAACTGTTGGGACCTCCCAGCAGCAAGACGTGCGGGCGAAGAGTATGACCGCGCGTCAAAACGCTCAAGTTCTGAAGAACGATGGCCTCAAACAATGACGCCATCAGTTCATCGGGCGGCGTTCCCACTTTTTGCAGGCTGTTGATGTCGGTCTCGGCGAACACGCCACACTTACCGGCGACCTTGTGCAGCTTGATTCCGTTGTATCCCTGCTTTGCGAGTTCCTCCGTCGGAATCTTCAGCTTGGCATTGATCTTGTCAATGACGGCTCCGGTGCCGCCGGCGCACTTATCGTTCATTGATGGAATCTTCTTCTTCCGCCCGCTCTCTTCGTCGTCCTTGAAAACGATGATCTTGGCGTCCTGCCCGCCAAGTTCGATGACCGAATACACTTCGGGATGCAACTTCTCGACCGCCAGTGAAACTGCCGTGACCTCCTGCACGAACTTGGCGCCAATTTGATCAGCGATCGCGCCGCCTCCGGAGCCGGTCATAAACATGCGCGTGTTGTGCCGATCGATGCCGACCTCCGCTTCCATGCGGCGGAGGAACTCCAGACTCTTCTCCGGCTGCTTGGTCTCGTGGCGCTGGTAGTCCTGCCAGAGAATCTGGTCGGTCGCGGCATCAACCACCGTCGCCTTGACGGTTGTAGATCCCACATCGAGTCCGACCAGGAATTTGGTCGTATGGGTGTGCGGCTTCAGGTGCTCTTGCGGCCGCTCGGGGCCTGGGCAAGTCGGATGCTGGGGTTGCGCGTGGTGGTCGTGTCCTAAGTGGTCGTGCATTCCGTCCTCTTTCAAAGCCAAACTACGCTGATCCGATTCTGCGGAACACAAAAATCGTGCTGACTCCTGACTACTAGCCACTGACTACTGCTTTTCTCAGTCGCCGCCGGCGACAGCAGGCACCGCAATTCCCGGTACGCGCGAGCGCTTCCGGAATCGCGTGCTCTTATCCATGCGATCGTTGACGTGCAGGATGAACTGCGCCGCCGTGCCGGCGATTCCTTCGCGATGCGGAACGTGATAGAAAGGCCGACGCAGCTCGGGATGGTCCGCAATGTATCCGCGAATATCCTCGAGGCTCTTGCCTGTGTCCTTCAGGCACTGCTCGAACTCGGCCTTGGCTTTTACCTTCGCCTCGCCCAACGCCATCTGCACCCGGCTGTGGGCATTGACCTCGCCTTCGCCGGACGTTTCGATCGGCAGGAAGATCATGTCTTTGAACTTGTTGATCACCGCCGATTGCACTCCGTCAGACTGCGAAGAAGGCATGCAGCCGAAGGGCTTGAGCGCCAGCACCATGTGGCAAAGTTTGTGAACGGTGTAATAAACGTTCTTGCCCACTTCGAGGTGGCCTTCTCCACCGCGCGCAAACTGGTTATAGAAGGGATGCGCCAGCTCAGCCAACTCCTTCTGTGGAACTAAGTGGTGGGTGATCCCGCCCAGATTCTTGATGGTGCGGTGATAGAAGAAATTCCACATCCTCTGCCCGGCGCCGATGCCCCAGAGTTTCTTGTGTAGTCCGAAATAATTGGCCGCCTGCTTTTTCAACTCGTACCACTCGGGATTGCGATGCGGACGGTTCACCGGCCACTTTGCTATGGCGTGGGCTTTGGCCTGGTACATGAGATAGGCGACCCAGGTGGCGATCGGCTCCACCATCACCTGCGCGCCTTCGCGCTCCAGGAACTCGAACATGTGGAAGTTCCCGTCGCCTTCGGTGGTCTGCGCCCAGAACTCGCCCGTGATTTTCACCACCGGCTTCACCTTCGTACGATCTACTTCAATCGAGTTCATCCTGTCGCGGGCGGTATGGAGCGCCTTCAGATAGTCCTCGCCCCACATGTGCTCGTGCCATTTGCCGAACACATTGAAGGTATTTCTCAGAATTTTGTTGCTCTTGAACTTGGGCTTGGCCCAATTTGGCGCCCGTTCCTCGATCTCGAAAGACTGGCGCTTCTTGAGGTCTTCGCAAAGGCCGTCCACAGTTTCACGGAACACGCGATCGGTCTCGCCTTTATTCACTTCGAAGGGTCGGACTTGGTAGATGAGATCGTTAATCACGTCGCCCAGGTGCAGCGCATTCAACATGCCGAAGCCAAAGTCGATAGTGAATTTCAGTCCAGGCTCGCCCGACGCCGCCTTGATGCCGTCGCTGTCTTTGAAGAGCAGCACCCGGAAGCCGTCGAAGCCGGCATTCTTCAGGGCGAAGCGGTACTCGGCCTCATACATGCCAAAGCGGCAAGGACCGCAGGAACCCGCAGTGAAAAAGACGTAATTGTCCAGAATCTGCTGGCGCGGGATGCCTTCCTTTTCCAGGAACTGGAGGTATTGCACCAGGTTCCCCACGGTAAAGTAAGTAGGATTGCATTGCCCGTTGTTGCCGTATTCTTTGCCGATCTGAAATGCAGGCACATCGGGTACGGGCAGCTTCTCGCAACGATAATCGCAACCCTGAAACACCGCCCGGATCAAATCTTCGTGCTTCCAGGTGAAGCCTCCGAAGAGAATTGTGACTTTGCCACGCTCTTCGGCGGTAAAGGCCCGCTCCACCGGCCGATGAAAATGGTTGGGCTGGTCCAGGCCAGCGATTCTGCGCAGCCGCGACCGTTCAGCCGCCAGTCTCTGCTTGATTTCTACGTCATCTTCAATGTGGACAAGTTTCGTCGCCATTATCTTCCTCCAGCGGGTGCAGTCTCTTGAGATTGAGATGGGAAAAGACAGACAAGGGGATCGCTTTCCGCGAAAAGCGGCATCCGGCGGGACACAAACTCGCCCCGAAGCCGACGGCAGTCGGAGACTTCGGGCCTATCATCAAAACGCATCGGAAACTCCCTACATCTTGCGGAAAGGAAGTTCGATGTTTTACGCCAACAGGACTCGTTTTGCGACGAAATCTCCGCCAGCGCCGTACAAGAGCGATAGAACATGATCTCCCGGCATTTCGCTCAAGAGATCCATGGGTTCACTTCAATCCAGAGATGAAGTTACCGAAGCCGCCGCTCGCCCTCGGAACTCAAGGGTAGCTTGCTTGATCACCCACATCATGACTCTCGTATCTTTGTAACAGAAACCTAGGTTGCGATTCAAGACGAAGAAACAGTCGATCAGGCCCGGCTTCTTCCCTTCGTCCAAATCTGAGACTTCGGACCCATGATTCGCGGAAGGCCCACTTCTGGCAGGCGCTCCAACAGCACATGGAGGCACGAGTCCTCTTCACGTTCGCTGTGCCCAGGATCGCGCGGGATCTGCGCTACCTAACTGTCAGGTTCGAAAAGTACGCCTCAGTATTTGAGCCGGTCCACAGCGCAATCTCGCCGCGGTGTTCGTTAGCATCTCTTCCGACTAGACTGAGCTTCTTTGCCGCCCTGTTTGCTCTGCGCACTCGGCGTCCTCGCGGTTTTCATTTCGTTCTTCCCCCCTCGACTTTCAGCTTTTCGCTGGCTGCGGCCTGAGCTGCCGCAAGCCTGGCCGTCAGCACGCGGAAAGGGGAACAGGAGACGTAGTTCAGACCCACCTGATGGCAGAACTCCACCGAGGAAGGTTCGCCGCCGTGCTCGCCGCAGATCCCGACTTTCAAATCTGGACGGGTCTTGCGCCCGCGTTCGGTAGCCATGCGGATCAACTGGCCGACTCCCTCGCGGTCGAGCACCGCGAAGGGGTCTTGCTTCAGGATTCCTTCTGCAATGTAAGTCGGCAGGACTTTGTTCACGTCGTCGCGAGAGAATCCGAACGTAGTCTGCGTTAGATCGTTGGTTCCGAAGGAAAAGAACTGTGCTTCTTTCGCGATCTCGTCAGCGACTAAGGCCGCGCGCGGCAACTCGATCATCGTGCCGACCAGGTAGTCGACAGTTCTTTCTTTCTCCTTGAAAACTTCTTGAGCCACACGATGCACGATGGCCGCCTGATTCGCCATCTCTTTCAACGTAGCGGTAAGTGGAATCATCACTTCGGGCTTTACTTTGACGCCCTCTTTGGCTACGGCCACAGCCGCTTCGAAAATGGCGCGAGCCTGCATTTCAGTGATCTCGGGATAGGTGATTCCCAACCGGCAGCCGCGATGGCCGAGCATGGGGTTGAATTCGTGCAACTCTTCCACGCGCCGCAAAATCGTCTTGAGTTCTTTCAGTTTCGGCGACTTTGGCTTGGTTGCTTCGAGCACCGCGATCTCGACCATCAGGTCTTCCCGGCGGGGCAAGAATTCGTGCAGCGGCGGATCGAGCGTGCGGATCGTGACCGGGAAACCGTCCATCGCACGGAATACGCCGATAAAGTCGGAGCGCTGCATCGGCAACAATTTCTTCAGTGCCGCGCGGCGCTCTTTCTCGGTACGAGCCATGATCATCGCCCGCATGTGCGGAAGCTTCTTTTCGCCGAAGAACATGTGTTCGGTGCGGCACAGTCCGATGCCCTCCGCGCCGAATGCCCGCGCCTGGATGGCATCGCGAGGAATGTCGGCATTGGCCCGCACGCCCAACTTGCGGAACGGTTCGGCCCAGCTCATGAACTTCAGCAGTTCGGGATCGTCAGGCTTAGCATCGACGGTCTTCAGCCTGCCCTTGATCACGCGGCCGGTCGTGCCGTCGAGAGAAATCCAGTCGCCGTCCTTGAATACCTGGCCTTTGGCGCGCATTTCGCGAGTCTTTTCGTTCACCTCGATATCGCCGGCGCCCGCCACACAGCACTTTCCCATGCCGCGCGTGACCACGGCAGCGTGGCTGGTCATGCCGCCGCGTGAAGTCAGAATGCCCGCCGCAACTTCCATTCCGTGAATGTCTTCGGGAGTGGTTTCCGCACGCACCAGAATGACCGGGTTCTTCTTGGTGCCATGGCCGGCTTTTTCGACGGCTTCATCGGCGGTGAACACAATCTGACCGACGGCGGCTCCGGGCGATGCCGGTAGGCCCTGAGCCAGAACTTCAATCTTGGCGCTCTTTTCGTCCAAGCGGGGAACCAGGAAGTCGTAAAGCTGGTTCGGCTCGACCCGGAAAATGGCTTCTTCTTTTGTGATCAGCCCTTCTTCCACCATTTGAATCGCCACGCGAACCGCGGCGCGTCCGGTACGCTTGCCATTGCGCGTCTGCAGCATGTAGAGCTTGCCATCCTGGACGGTGAACTCGAAATCCTGCACATCGCGGTAGTGCTTCTCCATGCGCGTGGTGATGCCTCGAAGCTGGTCGTAGACATCGGGCATAATCTTCTGCAGTTCCAGAATGTGCAGGGGTGTGCGAACGCCGGAGACCACATCTTCACCCTGCGCATTCATCAGGAACTCGCCGTAGAATTCCTTGTCGCCGGTCGCGGGGTTGCGTGTGAAGCCCACACCCGTGGCGCTGGTCTCGCCGAGATTGCCGAAAACCATCGCTTGCACGTTCACCGCGGTCCCCAGATCGTCGGAGATGTTGTTGATGCGGCGATAGTGTTTGGCGCGATCGTTCTGCCAGGAGCGAAACACGGCATCACGCGCCATGACCAGTTGTTCGTGCGCATCCTGCGGGAAGTCGCGCTGGGCGTGCTTCTTGACGACCTTCTTGTACTCGGCGATGATTTCCTGCAGCGCCTTGGCGTCGAGGTCGGTGTCGAGTTTGGACTTCTTCTGCTTTTTCTTGGCATCGAAGACCTCGTCGAACTCGGACTTGGGAATCTCCAGCACCACGTTGCCGAACATCTGGATCAGGCGGCGATAGGAATCGTAGGCGAAGCGCGGATTGTTGCTGCGCTTAGCCAGCGCTTCTACGCTCTGATCGTTCAAGCCGAGATTGAGGATTGTGTCCATCATGCCGGGCATGGAAAATTTCGCGCCCGAGCGCACGCTTACCAGCAGCGGGTTCTCGCCCTTGCCGAGTTTCTGCTTCTGCAGGTCTTCCAGCCTTTTTAGCGCCTCCTCGGTCTGGCGTTCGACTTCGCTCGAAACCTGGTTGTGCCGCATGTATTCGCGACAGGCTTCGGTCTGGATGGTGAAGCCGGGAGGCACGGGAAGCCCCGCGTTCGTCATCTCGGCTAGGCCAGCGCCTTTTCCGCCGAGCTCGTCTTTCATCTTGCCATTGCCATCGGCCTTGCCGCCGCCGAAAAAATAAACGTACTTGGTGGTGGGTTTCGTTTGCTGTGTTTCGGTTTCCGCTTGAAGAGTAGTGGTAGCCATAAGGATTAGTCCTTTATTCTGGATTTCGGAGTGCCGTTGCTATGTCGGAAGGCAGGTTCTCTTCGCTCTGAGATCCCCCAGGTTTGTTGTCATCCCGAGCGTAGCGAGGGATCTGCAGTTCGATCTTCTCACCCCAACCCTCGGCCAAGTCCTGCCACGTTGGGATCAAGGTCTTAATCAAGGCGATCCGTTTCGCTCGCGTCCACGCTTTGACTTGCTTCTCTCGGGCGATGGCGTTGCTTACATACTTGAAAGTCTCGTAATACACCAGCCGATTGATGTTATACCTCTTCGTGAAGCCCTCGATCGTGCCGTGCTTATGCTCAAGGGCGCGGCGGTAGATGTTGTCGGTAATCCCGGTATACAGGTTCAACGATCGGCTCGCCATGATGTACACGTAATAGCGACGCTCAGCTTTCAACTGCAGATCATCCCTCGCTTCGCTCGGGATGACAACAAGTAAGAAAACCTGCTAACAAATCAACTCTTGCCTTCGGTCACGATCTCAGAGAAGTCGGCAATGGTGGAGAATTCCTTTAACAATTTTTGCAGCAGTGCCAGGCGGTTCGCGCGAATGCGCTCGTCGTCCACCATCACCATGACTTTGTCAAAAAAACGGTCCACGGCTGGCCGCACGGTAGCCAACTGAAGTAGCGCATCAACGTAATCGCCCTTCTGTCGAGAAGCTTCCACCCGAACAGCAGTGCGCTCGACTTCCCCTGCCAGCATTTTCTCCTCATCCTGTGCATCGGCGAGATATTCGAAACGGTCGTTCGGTTGAATCCCCTTTTCCCGCGCCTGCCGGAGAATGTTGCTCATCCGCTTGCACGCCACCGCGATCGACTGGAAATCAGGCATGTCTCTGACCTGGCTTACGGCCTGTGCCCTCGCGGTCGCACGTACGACGTCATAGGGATCCACAGTAAGCACCGACGCAGTGACGTCGTAGCGATAGCCCTTGACATCGCGTAAATAGAACGTCAACCGCTCAAAGAAAAAAATGGTCATTTGACGCCGAAAATCTAGCTCATCATTGAATTTCGCCTCGACGTTAGAGCCCTTGTAGGCTTGGCGTGCGTCGGCGAAAAGCTGCCCGAGGCTCAGCGGCAGCTTGTGCTCTGCAATGGTCTTCACGATCCCGTTCGCTTGCCGCCGCAGCGCAAACGGGTCTTTTGATCCGGTCGGTTGTAATCCTAGAGCAAACATTCCGGCAATGCTGTCGGCCTTATCGCCAATCGAGAGCACGGCGCCTTCAACTGTCCGTGGAACCGAGTCTTCCATGGACACGGGCTTATAGTGATCGTAGATGGCCTGCGCGATCAACTGCCGGGTCGCATCTGGAATGTCGCTATCGAGTTCCTGCACGCGCGCGTACAGGCCGCCCACGATACCCTGCAGCTCGGTGAACTCTTTTACCAATTCGGTCGTAAGATCAGTCTTCGCGAGGTAGGCCGCTTTGTGGACAATGCCGGGGCGAACCGCCGTCCCACTCTGGCGAATGATTTCACACAGCCAACTGCATAGGCGTTGGACCCGGAGCGTTTTTTCGTAGTAGCTGCCCAGATCCTTTTGAAACGTGACGTGTTTGAGCCAGGTGGTCCGCTCGCGCAGCGGATGCTTCTGGTCGGTCTGCCAGAAAAAGCGGGCATCGTTGAAGCGCGCGCGCAGAACGCGCTCGTGCCCGTGGCGAATGATTCCCTGGGGATCTCCGTCAGTATTGAGCACTGCAAGAAAATGGGGCAGCAGCTTGCCGCTGGCGTCCTCGACAGCGAAGTATTTCTGATGATCGCGCATGACCGTGACCAGCACTTCTTCGGGCAATTCGAGGAATTCCCGGTCAAAAGTGCCAAGAATAGCCGCCGGCCACTCGGTCAGATTTACGACGGTATCGAGCAGACCATTATCTTCACGCCAGCGCGCCCCAGGAATCGTGCGAGTAGCGGCATCGAGCGCCTTGCGAATCTGCTGCTCCCGATCACCCCGGCTCAGGACTTTCGCCCTCCGCAAGGCTTCCACGTACGCCGAGCCGGCATTTGGAATCCGCACTGCGCCTTTGGCCAAGAAGCGATGTCCACGCGATTGGTCCCCGGCACGAATTCCATCGAATTCCAGGGGAATCACCTCGCTATCGAGCATGGCCACCAACCAGCGCACGGGCCGCACAAACTTTTCGCTGGGCTGGCGCCAGTACATGTTCTTAGGCCAATAAAGCGAGTTGATCTCTTTAGGCAGCAGTTCGGATAGGATCTCCGCCACTTGCCGCCCTTTTTTCGTGACTTTCGCGGCCAGATATTCTCCCCTGGGAGTTGTCACTCGCTCCAGTTGCGAAACATCAACGCCGGCTTTCCTGGCGAAGGCCTGAGCGGCGGGAGTGGGTTGGCCATCCTTAAATGCGACGTTTACCGAGGGGCCTGTGACTTGCTCCGTGACATCCGGTTGAGCAGCTGGAATCCCGTCTGCCAGAATTGCCAGGCGCCGAGGTGTGTCGAGGCTGGAGATTGTGCCCGCAGGCGAGAGACGTTCGCGTTGCAGTAGTTTTTCGACCCGCTCCCGCAACTCCGACGACGCATCGTCAATCATGCGCGCGGGGATCTCTTCGCAACCGATCTCAAGCAGAAAGTCCGGCATTTAGCAAGCTTTCATTGTGGCAGAAATGATGCGCGCTTCATGTGAGCGCCGTCACAACATTTCCACAACTGTCATCCTGAGCGCTTGTGACTAAATCACGTTTCGCTTCAAGTCGCCAAGATTCTTGAGGCCGCGTTTGATCGTACTTACCATCCGTCGCGGCTGCGGTCCCGTGGGCCGCGTTTGCTCAAGCCAACCGTCGTACGGAGACATCGTTTTGATGCGTCCGTTAGGGCAGCAGCGCGGCGCCGAAGTGCAGCACGTTGTAGGCCAGCGCGCACCACAGGGCCACGCACTTGGCCTTGGCCAGTCCGCGTACGGTAATTGGCGTCAACCCGCGATAACTGCGCAGATCGGCATTGACGGTTTCACTGGTCGCTGCCCTTTGCCGGTAAATCTCTTGGCCCTCCGCGCTCGCCATGCGACGCTTCCACGCCCGCACCGCCGCCTGGCTTGTTCCCGCTTCTCCTGCTGACTCGATCTCGCGCTGGCTCATGCTTCCTTATAACTTGCGCTACCCTCAAACGCACCAAAAAAGTCACAAGCTCTGAGCGAAACGAAGGATCTATGCATTTCACATCAAATACATAGATCCTTCCCAGCCTGAAGGCTGGTCAGGATGACATGCTGAAATATGACAGGACTTGACGAACAGAACACGGCGTTCTAGTGTTTGCGCTTCTTCCCTCCCGACTTGGCCGCAGGCTCCTGTTTTGCGCTGGGTGCCAGCTCGTCCGCGGTCACGAAAATCGGCTCGATGTCAGTAGGAATTCCCTGCAAACTGTCCAGGACCTTGCGCATCGCGGGCCGCAGCACGCCCAACTCGTCCAGCATCTTCTTTGCGCCCGCATAATCCCCTTCGGCTTCGATGGTCAGCAGATCGTGATCGAGTTCGGTCACTGCCATCTTCATTTTCGGTATGTCCACCGAGAATGTTCCGTCCCCTCGCTGGAAGAACGCGCCTTTATCCATGAAGAAATTGAACTGCATGGCCATCCCCTTGCCATGCGCATCATTCAACCCGAATCGCAGACTGCGGAAAGCAGACGCCAGATACGTGGTATAGAGTTGGCGCTCCGCCGCCTCATCGGAAGGCAGCAATTTACCCAGTCCCATGTCCTTAGCGTGATCCATCATGTATTGCAGAGCAAACAGACCGGTCACGTCGGCCTTCGCCTCTTCAATAGCGCTGTACAGTTCCTTTAACTCTTCCCGGGGAGTGGTGTCGCGGCCCTGGACTTTGATCTGATGCGGGCCCAGCCCGTGCATGAGTTCATGCGCCAGAATGTGAGTGAAGAAGGGCTCGAAACTTACATCGACCATCGCCGACTGCGATAACGTCCGCCGAGCGATGGGCAGCAGCACGCTGCGAAACTTTGCCTCCTGCACATTTTTCAGCATGACCCGCTTGCTGCCCTTTTGCTGCACGACGCGATCGTCGTTGGGCAGATTGTAGGCGGCCGTCTGCACGCCATGTGCGCCATCGCCCGCGCTCAAGATCTCATCCACGACTCGAATCGGCGCCGCCACACCCAGCTTCGGATTCCGGTACTGCGGGTCGATCGGCAAGTTGTTCTCGATCTCCTGCAAATGCGCGGAGAAAGCCGCCAGCTTCGTGCTCTCCTCGTCGTCGCGAAGGTTCACATAGGCTTCAAAAGCCGCCTTGTAGCCGAAAAGCTCGTCGTTGTAAGTCTCGTACGGACCAATGGTGATATCGAGCGGCGCATCCAGATCCATCCACGCCATGTCGCTTTCGTAATAATCGTTGGAGAGAAAAGCGTCCGCCCGCAGGCTCAGGAATTTCTTCAGCGACGCATTGTCGGTCAAGCCCGCGGCTTCGCGAAGCAGACCTGCCGCCCGCGTCAAGTCGTCCACGTATTGTGTGCTATAGGGAATGGCTATGAGGTTGTTGGACGGGGAATTCGAGTTCTCCCGCCAACGGATCACCGTGAAGAAACCTTTTGCCTGTTCCTGCTCGTTCGGCGGCAGCAACGCTACCCACTTTTCAAACTGCTCCTTGGTCATGGTTTCGGGATAGAAGCCGGCCCCGAGCAGCTTGCGCGCCGGTACTCCCGGCAGAAACGACTTGTATTCGTCCAGATCAGACCAGGGGCCTTTGTTGATCCAGAAGTAGTGCAGGCGTGCTTTTCCCAGCGGTGTAGTGTCCTTCTGCAACCGGGCATACAAAGCGGGATTGCCATCCCACATTTGCTTCATAAAAATGTCGTCGAGGATTCGCGCTGCCTCAATCAGCTTGACCAGCGCTGGCCGGTCGCCGGCGGAGAGTCTTGACGTATCCACCCGCAGCGGTGTCGGCGCAAAACGGCTGGCCATTTTTTCCAGCTGCGCTTGGTCTGGCACTGCGCCGCTGTTCTTTTGTGCCTTCGCAGAAATGCTCATGGCTGCCAAAATCAATACAAATACGAAGTACGCGGTGGATTTCATTAACTATAACCTCCAGGGCAAGTTTCGCCACGGATCGGGGCCGAAACCCGATCATCATAACAGGAAGTAATGGCTCAGTTTGATTGTCATCTCAGTCCGATTGTCATCCCGAGCAAGCGTTCTTTGCGCAGCGAGGGATCTGGGCGAGCCGCGCGGAAGCGTCGCGCTCTTTGCGACGCAATAATCGCGCGTTTGGCTCGCTTCCATATCACCCTGAGGCACTATCTAACAGGATACGCAGTGGCCGCGCCCGCATATCCGGAGGTACAATTTATTGAGGCCGTCATCCCGGATATCCTGCACCAGCCAGTCTGCGATACGGCCCCGAATTTCTATGCGAAAACCAATTCTTTTCCTGATCTTCGTTTTCCTCACTGCCCCGCCTGCTGTTTGGAGCGCCGACACAGTGGTCGAAGAGATCATCGCTCGCGTCAACAACCAGATCATTACGCGCAGCGAATACCTGCGCAGCAAAGACGAACTGAAGAAGGAAGCGCAGCAACAGGATCCGGTCAATGCGGATAAGCTCATTGCCGAGCGCGATAAAGACGTGTTACGCGACCTTATCGATCAGCAATTGCTGCTGGCGAAAGGCAAGGATATGGGCATCACCGGGGACACCGATCTGATCAAGCGGCTGGATGAGATGCGCAAGGACATGAAGCTCGACACCATGGAAGATCTGGAGAAAGCCGCCCAGGCACAAGGGGTCTCGTTTGAGGATTTCAAGCAGAATTTGCGGAACCAGATCGTTACTCAACAGGTCATCGGCAGAGAAGTCGGGCAAAGGATGAACCTCAGCAAGGAGGACGAGCAAAAGTTCTACGACGAACACAAGAGCGAGATGGAGCAACCGGAGCAGATCCGGCTGAGTGAAATCCTGGTCTCGACGGAAAACAAAAACGCCGGTGACTCCGCCGATGAGTTGCAGCGCCTTCAGGCGGCGCAGGCCAAGGCGGAGGATGTGCTGGCCCAGATTCGCAAAGGCGCTGGGTTCGAGGACATCGCCAAGAAGAACTCCGATGGGCCCTCCGCGGCCCAAGGTGGCGATCTCGGCCTCTTCAAACGTGGAACCCTTGCCAAAGAACTTGAGGACAAAACCTTCGCCATGAAACCGGGGGAGGTTTCCGACGTGATCCGCACCAAGCAAGGTTTCGTCATTCTTAAAGTCACGGAGCACCACAACGCTGGAGTGCCCCCGTTCAGCGAGGTCGAACCGCGCATCCAGGACGCGGTCTACATGCAAAGGCTGCAGCCCGCCTTGCGCGCCTATCTCACAAGACTTCGCGAGGATGCCTTCATTGACATCAAGCAAGGCTATGTGGACGCGGGCGCCAGCCCCAACCAGACCAAACCGGTCGAAACCACGGCGAAGGAAGCGGGCGCAAAAGAGCTCAAAAAGAAGAAAAAATTTGGCTTGTTTTAGTTTAAGCTTGGCGTGATCCGCAGGTTGCGACGCCTGCCTCAAGGTGAGGCTTGCGCATTGCGACCGGAATTCGCTGTCCTGTGTGGATCGCCCGGGCAAATACGCTATGAAGGAATTCTTCTTATCCGATTGCTGCCATCACGAAAACGAGGTCATCACTTCCAGCTTCGTGGTGACTTCCAAGCAAGTTAAGCCGAAAAAGACCGGTGAGCCCTACCTGGCACTCACTCTCGCCGACCGTACCGGCCAGATTGAAGCCAAGATGTGGGACAACGTCGAGGATGCACTCAACGCCTTCGAACAGGACGACTTTCTCAAGGTCAAGGGGCTGCTCAACAAGTACAAGAACCGTTTCCAAATCACCATTCACAAGCTCCGCCGCCTGCTGGACTCAGAGGTGGACTTCTCCGATTATCTGCCCAAGACCACGAAAGACATTGGCCAACTGTGGCAGACCCTGGCGGGCTTCGTCAGCACTTTTCAGGACCCACATCTCAAGGCTCTGGTGGAAGCTTTTATGTCCGACCCGGAAATTGCCGAAGCCTATCGCAACGCTCCCGCTGCCAAGACGCTGCACCATGCCTACATCGGCGGCCTGCTCGATCACGTGGTCTCGCTGTTCCGCTCCTGTGACCTGATTTGCCGGAATTATCCGCAGATCAATCGTGATCTGTTGCTTACCGGAGCATTCTTGCACGATATCGGCAAGATTCACGAACTCACGTACATCCGCTCTTTCTCGTACAGTACTCGCGGGCAGTTGCTCGGACACATGGTCATCGAACTCGAAATGCTGCACGCCAAGCTTGCGCAGTTGCCAGACTTTCCCGAGGAACTCAAGATCCTGGTCGAGCACCTTATCATCAGCCACCACGGGGAATACGAGTTCGGTTCGCCCAAGCTGCCGATGTTTCCTGAAGCCCTGATGTTGCATTATCTCGATGACCTCGATTCCAAAATGGAGAGTATGCGCGCGCACTTCGAACGCGAAATTGGGTCGGAAGGCCCTTGGACCGGCTACAACTCTTCTCTGGGCCGTCCGTTGCTCAACTCAACGAGATTTCTGGAAAAGAAACCAAATCCTCCGGCTACGCCGGCTGCTGACCAAAGCGTTTCCGACGCCGAGGCGCCGACGTTGCACCGCCTGGAATCACCTGAAGAGCGGACAACAGCCCAGCCGATCGCTGTAAACACACAGGTAAAATCTTAGGCTCTGCGGGGGATCAAGCCCTGTTACGACCGACGCACTAGCTCAATCATCGTTGCTGCAATAGACTGTCTATGACAAATGTCCGGATGGAGGGAAACATGAAAGCACGATTGGTGACACTAACCCTTGGGCTTTACTTGTCTCTTATGGTTCTTGCCTGCAGCAAGCCTGCGCAGCAGACGTCCGACACGAGCACGGCCACACCACCCCCAACTGCCACTGCTCCTGCCGAGACCAAACCGGCACGGGAAGCTGAGAAACCGAAGCCGGAACCGATCCTCATTCCGGCAGGCACAACGCTGACCGTGCGTCTGGGCCAAGCCGTCGGTTCCAAGATCAGTCAGCCCGGGCAAAGCTTTTCGGCCGCTCTTGCCAATCCCGTGGAGATTGGCGGCAGAACCGCGATCCCGGCGAATGCAAATGTGACTGGCACGGTGGTGGACGCCAAACCTCTCGGCCGTTTCGCCGGCGGAGCCAGCCTGCAGTTGCAACTGAACTCCATCAACATCAAGGGTACGGACTACCCGATCCAGACCTCCGCCCTGACTCAGACAGAAAAGGGCAAAGGCAAGCGGACCGGCGCCATGGTCGGTGGTGGCGCAGGGTTGGGAGCAATCGTCGGAGCCCTGGCCGGAGGCGGGAAAGGCGCTGCCATCGGTGCTCTTGCCGGTGCAGGCGCGGGCACAGCCGGAACCGCTTTCACCGGCAACAAAGATATTGTGCTTCCGGCGGAGTCCGCACTCAGTTTCAAGCTCGAGCAACCGCTGGAGATTAAGGAGCGATAGGCTCTCGGCCGTCAGCGCTGAGCCGCAGACAGTCCAGCGCTCGCGCTGCGATCTTGGTCTCAATGTGACCGGCTGAGAACTGAGAACTGTGAACTGACAACTGGCTGCTCAAGACTCCCGACCCTCCGCAAACGACTGACGGCACAGGACTGTGCGGCCGAGGCCCTGCTTTCCACCAGAAGGTTGAGAGCTGAGACTCCCTATGATCGACTTCACCCGCCCCCGCGTTCTGACCTTCGATTGCTACGGCACTCTCATTGACTGGGAAACCGGCATCTTCTCCGCCCTGCGCCCAATTCTCGCGGCGCACAGCAATCAGATGACTGACTCCGCCCTCCTGGAGCTGTACGCCGAACTGGAGCTCAAGGCCGAGCAGGGAGAATACCTGCCTTATCGGGATGTCTTGCAGTCCGTAGTGCGTGGCTTCGGCGAGCGGCTCGGATTTGTTCCAACCGAGGCTGAGGCCCGCTCACTGCCCGAATCGCTGCGGACTTGGCAGCCTTTCCCGGACACGGTTGAGGCGTTGCGCAAGCTGAAGAGCCGCTATCGGCTCGCGATCATCTCCAACATCGACGACGACTTGTTCGCCGCCACTGCCCCCAAGCTGGGCGTGGCATTCGATCACGTAATCACCGCGCAACAAGCCCGCTGCTACAAACCAGGCGCCAAAATCTTCAAGTTGGCACAGGATCGAATCGGCGTTCAACCCGAGCACTGGCTGCACGTCGGCCAGAGTATTTATCACGACGTGATTCCCGCGAAAGGGTTGGGAATCGCGACGGTTTGGGTAAACCGCCATTCCCGGCGTCCTGGCGCAGGCGCGGCCAAAGCGGCCTCTGCGACGCCGGACCTCGAAGTCCCCAACCTGCGCACCCTCGCCGACCTAGCAACGGCAATCCGCTGAGAACCGAGAGCAAAGAACTGAGAACTGGGTCGCACGCTGAGTGGCCCGCAATCAGGGTTTTGACTTGAGTGGGGCAGTTCCTTTCGTAGGTTTTGATTTTGCCGGCAACGCCAAAGATGGGGTGCTCCATCCTTGCGCGGTTTTCGCAAGGGTGGGAGGCCGGAATGTCATGTCGCCCAGGGCTCATCTCCCCTTCCCCCAATCCTCCCACCTCAAACCTTTAACTCGCGCAAACTCCCTCGAGTTCGCGGTAACCAAGGTGAGTTTGTGGCGCAGAGCCTGTCCTGCGATCAGCAGGTCGTAAGCTCCGATGGGTTTTCCTGCCGCTTCCAGGGCGGCGCGGACCGCGCCCGAGACCTTGGCGTCCTCGTCATCAAACGCCAGCAGACCCACGGGCCCGGCGAAAAAGGTGGTCAGCAGTTGCGCATTGGCGGCAGCGCGAGCGCTCTTGGCGGCCCCATACCAGAGTTCGAAGGCGACAACGGCGGGCACAAACACCTTCACCTCGGCAGCCAGCTCCTTCTGGAGCCTCACTCGCACCGACCGCGGCTTGCCGTTGAGCACCGCGATGCAGGCGTTGGTATCAAGCAGATACATTACTCAAAGATCTTGCGACGCGGAGTCCTGGGCTGGTTGCGGGTTTCACGGCTGAATTCTGCGGAATTCAGGCGGTCCAGCTCGGCGAACCACTTAGCGGGATCAGAGATGAGAGGCTCCAGCAAAACTCCCTCCGCGACCTGGCGCACCCGGACCTGGCTTCCCTCGAAGCGGAACTCGCGGGGAAGGCGCACCGCCTGGCTGCGGCCGTTGCGAAACAACTTGGCGATCCCGGTTCCAGCCATGAACATCCTCTCTTGATATATACCATAAATATATATCAGAGCGCAAGAGTCGCGGTATTGGTTCAGTTTGATATGGAAGCGAGCCAAGCGCGCGATTGTTGGGTCGCAAAGTACGCGACGCTTCGCGCGGCTCGCCAGATCCCTCGCTGCGCAAAGAGCGCTTGCTCGGGATGACAATTCGTGACGGGAGCGTGGGCGGAGACGCCCGCGCCAGCCTCCTGCCGAGCTGCGCTCGGCCTGGACGGGCGAGGGCGCCCGTCCCCACGCAAGCAATGCGACTGCTCGCGAACGACCAACGACGAACGGCCAACGACGTTCCTAAATCACCACCGCTTCCTTGTACTCCCCGAACACTTTTCTCATAGCGTCGGAGATTTCGCCGACAGTGGCATTGGCTTCCACAGCGGCGAGAATGTGCGGCATCAGATTGGCGCCCGAGCGGGCCGCATCTTCCACTTTCTTCAGTGAATCTTTCCAGGGCTCGGGAGCGCGGCGGGCGCGCACGGCGCGCAGACGCTCCACCTGTTTGCGCTCCAGGGATTCATCCAGGTGCAGGGTCGGGATGGGTTTTTCTTCCTCCACGGTGAACCGGTTCACGCCCACTACCACCGCTTCAGCGCGATCCACCTGGCGCTGATAATCGTAAGCCGCGTTCTGGATTTCCTGCTGCACGTAGCCGCGTTCGATGGCTTTCAGCATGCCGCCGAGAGCGTCAATCTTGTCCAGATAATCGGAAGCGCGCTTTTCGATTTCGTTGGTCAGCGTTTCGATGTAGTAGGAACCGGCCAGCGGATCAATGGTCTGGGGCGCGCCCGATTCGAAAGCCACAATCTGCTGCGTGCGCAAAGCGATGCGCGCCGCCTGCTCGGTGGGCAGCGCCAGGGCTTCGTCGTAGGAGTTGGTGTGCAGCGACTGCGTCCCGCCAAGCACAGCGGCCATAGCCTGAATCGCCGTGCGGACAATGTTATTCTCGGGCTGCTGCGCGGTCAGCGTCGAACCGGCCGTCTGGGTATGAAAGCGCAGCATCCAGGATTTCGGATTCTTGGCCTTGAAATGCTCGCGCATGATCTTTGCCCACATGCGCCGCGCCGCCCGGAACTTGGCAACTTCTTCCAGAAAATTGCTGTGCGCGTTGAAAAAGAACGAAAGCCGCGGAGCAAATCTGTCCACATCGAGCCCGCCGTTAATCGCGGCCTGCACGTACGCGATGCCATTGCCCAGCGTGAACGCGACTTCCTGCACCGCGGTCGAGCCCGCCTCCCGCATGTGATAACCAGAGATGGAGATCGTGTTCCAGTCGGGGACGTTTTCATGCGTCCAGGCGAACATATCGGTGATGATCCGCATGGCCTCGTGCGGACGATAAATGTACGTTCCGCGAGCGATGTATTCCTTGAGGACGTCGTTCTGCACGGTGCCCGAGAGCTTGCGGATGTCGGCGCCCTGGCGGCGGGCGACCGCGACATAGAGCGCCAGCAGGATCGAGGCGGTGGCGTTGATGGTCATCGAGGTAGAGATTTTCGTCAGCTCGATGCCGTCGAAGAGGCGTTGCATGTCCTCGACGCTGTCGATGGCGACGCCGACTTTGCCCACTTCGCCCTCGGCTAGCGGGTTATCGGAGTCGAGGCCGATTTGGGTGGGCAGGTCGAAAGCCACCGAGAGCCCGGTGGTGCCGTTGGCGAGCAGATATTTGTAGCGCTTGTTGGATTCCTCGGCATCCCCCATGCCGGCGTATTGCCGCATGGTCCACAGCCTCCCGCGATACATCGTGCTTTGGACGCCGCGGGTGTAGGGATATTCACCGGGAAAGCCCACTTGCCGGTCGTAGTCCCAGCCTTCGAGGTCCGCCGGCGTATAGAGCGGACGGACCGAAATGTGGGAGGCGGTTTGCGGGTCGGCGAGCGCAGCGGCGTTCCCGGCAGTCTTGGATCTGTCCGTCATCTTTCCCTCCCAAAAGGCGTGTCAGCGAGGGTCAGCCCTTTGTTCTCTTGATGCGCCAGAATGAGCTTACGCCGAACCAGCCGAATAGCCCAGTAAAGCACACCGCTAGCGCGGCGCGGCCGGAAGTTGCGTGCCCGGCGTGATATTTGGCGTATTCGCGAAAAAAGGCCAGAGCCCCGATCCCCGCCAACGCCAAGAAAACAAAACCAGTAACTTCGAGCCAGAGCTGCCCAAGCACACGCCCAAAATGGGACAGCGTGGCCCGCCCGGCTTTCACCATTGCCCCCAAGGTCCGGCTGCGCCCGGCATGCTGGGCGGCAACCCGGGTCGCCACCCGCGCCACGATGCCCAGCTTGCGGGCGGTGGAAATGTTTGCCATGGCCGTATTTATCAAGCTGATTTTATCAAGGTTCGGGTTACAATAACGCGGCGCGGGGAGTTTCGTCACGAAGCCCTGTGACGGGTGACCGCATCTAAAGGGAAAGAGCATCGCCCGAAGCAGGCGATTTTTCGACCGGGGCGATTCTTTGACGGCTTAGCGGGGCAGTTAGAACTACGGCAACGACGATCCTGGAAGGGGGTTATGTGGACCAGCAACTGAAGCAACTGATGAAAGAGCTAGGCGAGGCCATCAACGAGTCGCTGGCCGACTCCGACCAGATCAGCGAAGTCGTTTCCAGGATCAAAGAAGGTGGATACGACATCTTCCTGGTGCTGGAAGCCACCATCGGGGTCAGCAAGCCGGGCGAGAAAGCGAACGACAAGACCTCGCTCGTGACCACCCTGACCAGCAATCCCGAGCTCAAGATCAGCGACCAGGATCTGAAGTTTCTTAAGTCGCTACGCATCAAGATTGAGAACGACGCCGCGTAGGAAGTGAGCACCGCCCCAGAAGGAAAGATGTGGTCATGGGCGTTCGGGAGCGCGGCGGTCCACCCCGCATGGACAGGGTTTACGTGCAGGGCGACGTGCACGCGAGCACCGTGAATCCGCCTTTTGTCATTCAAACGCCAGCCTCATGGGGCCTTCCACAAAGTTTCCTTAAAGCTACTTCTGCGGCGGGATTAACTTCTCCGGCTTCTTCTTGCTGACCTTCCACGTCGGAACTAAGTGTCTCACAGTGACATGAAGAGAACACATGTAAAGACTTGCGCATCCACAGAAATTAAGATTGACTTGAATCCTCTGAGCAACTAGATTTTCTGCGACTGGTTACTTGCCTCTACCGTGACCATCGTGGAGTTGTGCGTTCATGGCTACCGCACCGAAACCCCCGCAACCACCGGATTCGGAATCATTCAGCATAAATTTTGAACAGGAAGAAGATGGGCGCTGGCTGGCGGAGATTCCTGAACTTCCCGGGGTGATGGCATACGGTAAAACGAAACAGGATGCCGAAGTTGCGACTGTTGCCCTTGCACTGCGGGTTCTGGCTGATCGCACCGAACAGGTCAGGAAGCCGCCGAAATCTATACATTTTTTGTGAGCAAGTGGCCTAGCAGTAAACCAAACCGCGTATACCGAGCATTGCTTCGGATCGGATGGACACCAAAGCCGCAAGCATCCGGCTCATCGCACGTGCAGCTTCAGCGTGCCGGATATAAAGACTTTACTTGGGCCTGGCACGATTCCGACGAAATTGGACCTGTTGCCCTTAAGAAAATAGCAAAGTTCACTGGTCTTACTCCAGAGGATTTGTGAAGTTTTGTTTACCTCTGCGGCCGGGTTAACTTCACGGGTTTCTTCTTGCTGACCCTCAGATCTTCGCGCTTGATGTGCCTGGAATGAAGCAGGTTCTTCACGATCCCCTCAGTTCCCGGTGACACAGCCAGATTGCCCCGTAACCTTTCCCTTCCTCGACAGTTTGTATTATTAGAGGCACGATGGTCGCCAGAGCGCCGGCATCGAGGGTCCGGGAGGAAGCAGACGAGCGTCTGCTGATCGAAGCTGCGCAAAAGGATCCCACCCGCTTTGCCGATCTCTACGAGAATCACTTCGAGCGCGTGTACGCGTTTATCGTGCGGCGGGTAGGCGCCCGCGAAGTGGCCGAGGATCTGACCTCGGATGTATTTCACAAGGCGCTGGCCAATCTCAAACAGTTCCAGTGGCGTGGAACGCCGTTCGCAGCGTGGCTTTTCAGGATCGCAGCCAACGCCATTATGGATCGCGGGAAGCGAGCTTCGCGGGAAGTCACAGACATCGACGATCCCGACCAGATCAGCGCCGAGCCGCCGATCGAAGAAGTCGAACATCAGGCGCAGTTATTCCGCATGGTGAACGACCTTCCCATTGAACAACGGCGAGTCGTAATGATGCGGTTCGCGGAGGAAAAAAGCATTAGCGAGATTGCACGCGAGATTGGACGCAGCGAAGGCGCGGTCAAACAGCTTCAATTCCGGGGTTTACAGAATCTGCGGATGAAATTCGGGAAGACCGAGGCGAATCAACCACAGAGGACACTGGAGACGCAGAGGAAGAAGAAGTCAGGTGGCAGGAATGCCTAAGCGCAGTTTGTTTGAACAACTCGATGAGGCGGTGAGCGGGATTCTCGCCGATCCCAAGTCGCCGCTGCCCCGCCTGGACGCTCGAGTTGCGCCCCTGGCTCGCCTTGCCGCCGATTTGCGCGGTTTGCCACGCCAAGATTTTAGAACCCGTCTTAGATCACAGTTGGAAAGGGGATCACCAATGGCAACGACAGCGGAACCCATCACCGGTGCTCGGAGCAAAGCAATTCCACAGTTGACGTTCAGGCGTGCGGCGAAGGCCATTGAGTTCTACCAGCGGGCCTTCGGCGCCCGGGAGACCATGCGCTTCGAAGTCGGAGGAATGATACCGCATGCGGAAATCATGATCGGCGACTCGGTTATCACTCTGAACGAGGAGTGGCCTGAGGGCGGCCGCTTCAGCGCCGAGACTCTGGGAGACTCCCCGATCAGGATGCTGCTCGAGGTCGACGACGTCGACTCGTTCGCCGAGCGAGCTGTGGCAGCGGGCCTGAAGGCTACCAGTCCAATTCAGGACCAGTTCTATGGACGACGGGACGGGAACTTCATCGATCCTTTCGGCTATTCATGGAACATCTTCACGGTGAAGGAAGACGTGTCGGTTGAGGAAATGCATCGACGGATGGCGGCGGAAGAGAAGCAGCAAGAACCCAAGAAGACTGCGGTCGATCCTGCCCCCAAAGGCTACCGCACCGTAACGCCATACCTGGTCGCGGCCGATGGACCGGCGCTGCTGGAGTTTGCCAAGCAGGCGTTCGGCGCCGAAGAGACGTTCCGCACCGTGGGATCGGCGGGCGGGATGCACGCCGAGGCGCGCATTGGCGATTCCATGCTGATGATCGGCGGGGGCATCCCCGGCCGCGAGTTCCGTTCGACGCCGCACACCCACGCTCTTCACCTCTACGTGGAAGATGCGGATGCCGTCTACGAGAGGGCGCTGGCAGCGGGAGCTACGTCCCTTGACGAAGTACGCGATCAGGAATACGGCGAGCGTTCCGGCGCCGTCAAAGACCCGGCAGGAAATTTCTGGTATATCGCCACACACAAGGGCGCCACATACATTCCAAAGGGTCTGAACAACGTGAACCCGTACTTGCTTCCGCTGCGGGCTGAACCCGTCATCAGCTTCCTGAAGCGGGCCTTCGGCGCGCAGGAGATTGGGAAATACGCTTCGCCCAACGGGGTTGTTCATCACGCTGAGATCCGCGTCGGCAGCTCGGTGGTGGAGATGGGTGAGCCGCAGGGAAAGTATCTACCGATGCCGACGATGTTTTATCTGTACGTTCCGGACTGCGACGCAGTGTATCGTCGCGCGCTGGCGGCGGGAGCAACTTCAATCTCTGAGCCTGCCGACCAGCCTTACGGCGATCGGACAGCCGCAGTGAACGACGCGTTTGGAAACCAGTGGTACATCGCGACCCATATTAAGGACGTCGCGATATGATGCCTGCACCGGAGAGACACCGATGACTGCTGACGGTTTTCGACACCTGGCGCTTAGCCTCCCAGAAACGTCGGAGAGCGCTCACATGGGGCATCCGGATTTTCGAGTGCGCGGGAAAATCTTTGCCACAATCTACCCCGACGAGACCTGTGGGATGGTCAAACTCACGCCGGAGCAACAAGAGATGTACATCAAAGCCGAACCCGCGGCGTTTGCGCCAGTAAAGGGCGGCTGGGGACGCCGGGGCGCTACGAATGTGCTTCTGAAGGAAGCTAAGAAGGCTATTGTGCAACGCGCCCTCGCGACAGCCTGGCGCAACACAGCGCCGAAGCGGTTGGTTAGGGAGTTCGCCGAATAGATCCGCTCCAGAACGCTCGGTCGCGGCGCGCCGGGCTACTTCCTGGCAGGCGCAGAGAGTTGCAAATGGCGGAAGCAGTCCGCCAGGTGGTCGTTCACCATCCCCATGGCTTGCATAAAGGCGTAGCAGATGGTGCTGCCCACGAAGGTGAACTCGCGCTTCTTCAGGGCCTTGCTCATGGCATCCGATTCGGCCGTCCTCGCCGGGACTTGCCCCAACGAGCGCCGCGAATTCACGATCGGCTTTCCACCTACAAACTGCCAGATGTAGGTATCGAACGAACCGAACTCTTCCCGTACGGCGAGAAACGCCTTGGCATTTTGCACGGCGGAAGCGATCTTGAGCTGGTTGCGAATGATGCCCGAATCCCGCAGCAACTGTTGGATCTTTCGCCGTTCGTAACGCGCGATCACTCTGGGATCGAAGCTGTCGAACGCTGCCCGGTAATTCTCCCGTTTCTTGAGGACGGTGTCCCAGCTCAGACCTGCTTGCGCGCCTTCGAGCAGCAGAAATTCGAAGAGCCTTCGATCGTCGTGCGTGGGCACGCCCCATTCTTCATCGTGGTAGCGAATGGAGATTTCATTACGCGCCCAGGGACAGCGGGTGAGAGTTGTGGATTCACCTCTCATGGTAGCTGCCGAACCTCACTCGGCTGGACAGCCGGCGGCCTGGTTTCCGCGGCGCCGGTGCGGCTCCTGTGCCGATTCCGTGCACTCCAGATGAAAATCTTTTCACAGTGTTGCGAGCGACGAGATGGGTGTAGACTGGCTACCGCTTTTGAGGTCGAAAAGAAGATTAAGGCTAATAAGGGGAAAAACATGATTCGAAGACTCAGTGTATCCTTACTTACGATCATCGCGCTGGTGGCGGGCGCGACCATCGTTTGCCAAGCACTGCCACAGTCTCTGTTGACCCACCATGTGCTTGATGTAATTCTTAGTGGGCAAGCGCCGTTCGTTGGCCGGCTGCCCGCAACCCAGTCCATGCACTTCGACATTGTTCTGCCGGTGCGCGATCAGGCCGGGTTGGATCGTTTCTTACGACAGGTCTACGATCCTTCCAGCCCCTCCTACCGAAACTTCCTCACGGTGGAGCAGTTTACCCAGATGTTCGGCCCCAGCCGGGAGGATTGGGATGCCCTGACTCGTTTCGCGACCGCCAACGGTTTTGTCGTCACTGGTGGCTCCCGCGACGCTATGGACCTTCGTCTGACGGGTTCGGTAGCGGCCATCGAGACAGCTTTCCATGTAACCATGGGCCTCTATCACGACCCCGTGGCAAACCGGGATTTCTATGCTTCGGACCGGGAGCCCACGGTGGATCTGCCCTTCCAGCTCATGCACATCTCGGGCCTGGACAACTATTTCGTCCCGCGTCCGGCATTGGTGCATCGGTCTGCGGGCGCGCATCGCCTGGCCACGACCGGTTCCTGTCCTAGTCAGTCGTTCTGCGGCAGCGACATGAGGGCGGCCTACTACGAGGGAACGTCTCTCACCGGCAAGGGCCAGAACATCGGGTTGCTGGAGTTCGCTGGATTCGATATCGCTGACGTGACCACCTACTACACCAACGCTGGGCAAAAGCGGTACACCCCGATCAAAGGCATTTCCACGGATGGAACTTCCATAAACTGCTACGCCAATCAAGGCTGTGATGATACGGAACAGACCATTGACATCACTCAGGCGCTCGGCATGGCTCCGCACGCAAAAAAACTGTACGTGTACGTGGGCTCCAGTGGTACTGCCCTGTTGAGCGCCATGTCTTCCGATAAGCCGTTGCCTTTGAACTTGAGTTCATCGTGGTATAGGTGGAGCCCGCCCAGCAACTCGGACGATATGTACTTCAAGAAGATGGCTTCGCAAGGTCAGAGCTTCTTTGAAGCGGCTGGCGACAGTGGCGCATGGTCGGGCACGGACACCTGGTGGCCGATGGAATCGCAATACGTCCTCTGTGTCGGCGGCACGGACTTAGACACCAAGGGTCCGGGCAAGGGCTGGGCTTCGGAATCCACTTGGGTCGATGGAGGCGGCGGCATTTCTCCCGACGACGTCCCGATTCCGAGTTGGCAGAAGCTGAAAGGCGTCATCAACAAGACCAACAAGGGCTCAACCAAGTATCGCAACGGCCCGGACATCTCCGCAAACTCGAATTTCACCTTCTACGTTTGCGCCGACCAAACCACCTGCACTGCCAACGAGTATGGCGGGACCAGTTTTGCCGCGCCCATGTGGGCTGGCTACCTGGCTCTGGTGAATCAACAGGCGGTCACCAAGAAAGATAAACCGCCCGGGTTTTTCAATCCAACCATTTATTCGTTGAGTCTGGGGAAGACCTATCCCACCCTTTTCCACGACATCACCAGCGGCAGCAACGGCTTCCCGGCAGTCAAAGGCTACGATTTGGCGACCGGCTGGGGCAGCCCCAACACGGACGGCCTGATTAACGCATTGGCGCCCTAGAACCACTGTTCCCGTCAAACGGTGACAGTGCAACCTTTCGCTGATTGGGCACGTGAACTTACACAAAGGAAGGCCCGGATCATCTGGTCCGGGCCTTTTTTGTATCGAACTCCGCAATGCAGGATTAGGCTCTGCTTTCACCGAGCACAGCTATTGCAGCGATTTGGGATCGGAGCGGTTCTTGGGACTCTTCTTATCCAGGAGCGAGACCAACTCCTGGCCGCATGCGGGAGTTTTCACTTTGCCTTCCCGGATGATTTCCTTCGCACTCAGACTCCGGCCATACAGCTTCTCGTTTGCGCTGCCATCGGAGCGCAGAGTCGAACCTTCGAGCGAGATTCCAGCGAACAGCCCCTTAGTGCGCGAATACGAAAGAATCTCGGCGTTCATGACCACATCGGTTGCGCCCTCCGCGGTGCGTCCTTTGGGGCCTGCTGCGGCGGAGGCGTCGGCGCCCAGCTTCACTTTGCTGCTCAAAAGCGATCGAGCGCCTTTAGGATTCATTACCAGCAGCACGAAATCGGTGGCTTCGCCGCCCAGCTGGAAACCGATGTTGACGCCTTCCAAGGCATAGAGCGCCGGCACGCCCCAAGGACCGGTGTAGTGCTCTCCGCTGCGGCAAATCATGACCCCGCGGCCGTAGCTGCCGCCGATCCCGAACGCACCCTTCTTCACCGAGGGCAAAACCACGATGCACTCGGCCTTGTCGAGCAGATCCTGGGGAATGTCGTCGGGAATGTTCAAGATTTCTTTCAGAACTTCTCCGGATTCCTTGACCCGGTCTTGTTCTTTCTGACTATCCGCAGCAGAAGCGGGCAAGGTAAGTGCACACACCAGCAACAGCGCCGTTACCGTTTTCATGGGTCTCCCTTTTTTTGGTACTGCTATTTTAAACCCTGATGAGGGTTCAGTTTTCCAGTTGCAACCAGTTGGCCGTAAACCTGGGGAGAATCGGGAACTTGCCGTATGACCATTCGTGTGCTCCTTTTGTAACTTGGCAGTGGTCGAAGGGGCTCCTACAGTTAGACCAGTTAAAAGCCCGTCTGGTGGGGTCTTCGGCCCGTGGCGTGCATCTATATAGTCACGTTGAACCAATAGACGGGGTTAACCAAAGAATTACGTCCGGGATGTGGAATGAAGTACATGAGGCGGTATTTTTTTCTCGGTGCATGGCTATGGGTGGCGAGCGCGTTGCCGCTCGCGGCGCAGTCGGGCTATGTTCCGATGGGAAACGCCTTTGTCTCCTCTGCTCCGTCCAGTCCTGACTCTGACCAGCCCAGCGACCCGGTTCTCACCATCAAGAAGCGGGTGGACGAAGTCAATGTTCTGTTCATCACCACCGACAAGCATGGCAAGTTTGTGCGCAACCTCAATGAGCACGACTTCTCCTTTCTCGACGATCACAAGCCACCGCAATCTATCGTCAATTTCCGGCGCGAGACCGATCTGCCCATCGAACTGGGGCTGCTCATCGATACCAGCGGTTCGGTGCGCAGCCGCTTCGACTTTGAGCAGGAGGCGGCTGTAAGTTTTCTGCAGAACACCATTCGGCCGAAGTTCGACAAAGCCTTTGTCATGGGTTTCAACGATCATAGCCAGGTGACGCAAGACTTTACGGACAGCGCCACCTTGCTGGCTGCGGGTGTGCACCAGCTCCGCGATGGCGGCGGCACTGCGCTTTACGAAGCTATCTACCTCGCCTGCCATAACAAGCTGATCAAGGAGCAGGACGATCATCCGGTACGCCGCGCTATCGTGGTGGTGAGCGATGGCGAAGACAACCAGAGCGAAGTCAGCGAGGCGCAGGCCATTGAAATGGCGGAACGCGCGGAGGTCATCATCTATGCCATTTCAACCGATGACAGTGGCTTGATCCTGCGGGGCGACAAGGTCTTGCAACAAATGGCGGAGGCCACTGGTGGCCGCGCCTTCTTTCCTTTCAAGATGAAGGACATCAAGAACTCGTTCGCAGCCATCGAAGACGAACTGCGCAGCCAGTATGTTGTCTCCTATCATCCGGCGGACTTCGAGGCGGATGGCCGCTTTCGGCCCATTTCGATTACCGCGCTGAAAAAGGACCTGCAAGTGCGGGCCCGCAAGGGCTACTATGCGCCCCGCCAGTAGTCATGCCTCGTTGGCGAGGCCACTCTTAACCATACATTCTCTTCAAGATAAGAACGGCAGGCACGCCGAGAGTATTCTTTCAGCGGCCTTTGACGGGAGTTGGTGCTACAATTCTTATAAGATTTGCAGCAAGATCGCCCGGTTCGGGCGTTCTTCATGCGAGGTGGACCCTTGAAGCGCGAAGCTCTTCCCATTGCTGTCATCTTGTGCCTTCTGCTGGCAGGCCTCTGTCAAGCTGAGCGGCGTACTACAAAGCCGCAAGTCAATCCGGAGCAGGCCGCAGCAACCCCTCCACCCACACTCGAGGAAATGCCGGCGACTGCTCCCCAAGTTACGTTTCGTGACGGTCAATTGACCATCGCCGCAACGAATTCCACTCTCGCTGACATTTTGAAAGCCGTGCGCACCCAGACGGGCGCTGCCGTGGACGTGCCTGGCAACCCGACCGAGCGAGTGGTGGGGCAATTCGGGCCTGGTCCAGCCCGAGATGTCCTCGCTTCCCTTCTGAACGGATCGCATTTCAACTACGTTTTGCTGGGATCAGAGACTAACCCCAACGCCCTGGATCGAGTGATCCTGATGGCGAAGTCTGGAACGATGGAGCAGTCCAGCGGCGGCACCTCGGAGCAGGCCTATGTGCCGGATCGGTCGGGGCCATTGCAGCCTCCGATGTCGGCCCCCGGGTTCGCGTCCCAAACCGTGACAGTCCAGGGCCAATCCCCGGATTCGGCTGACGCAGACGCCGACTCCGACGATTCCCAAGATGCGGACGCAGAGGACGCAACGGACGATTCGGACGCGGATCAGGCTGACCAGACCGACCAGGCAGCGGATCAGCAGGGAGCAGCCGAGGGGCAGGACGGACAGCAGAACGTTAAGACTCCAGAGCAAATCCTGCAAGAACTGCAACAGCAGCAACAACAAAACCAACAGCAGCCCGGAGTACCGCCGGGTGCCATGCCGCCAGGCATGATTCCACATCTGCCGCCCGGCGTCCAACAACCGCCTCACTAGCCGATTGCCTGTTTTTGGGCCGGCCGAGGATGAATGCGTTAGTGTAGCTGTGGACCGTTAGCCTGGATCATTCTTGACGCCATGAAATGACCATTATTACTGGCTGGCGACTCGTGATGAATAATCCGGGCTAGAGCGTTGTCAAGCAGGCGTGAAGCGTCCATCGTCAGCAGGTTGAAGCAGAGCTTGTTATTTCATCTGGCATGGCGGAGGCCATGTCCTTCCACAGGTTGTTCCTACAGTATGATCTGCCGGCGAGATCTGCGCTAGGCGCCGCTGGCGTGGGCTGCGCGGGCCTGACCGCCTACCAGCACAGGTTGTGTACTGCCCGGTTGCTGAGACTGCCGTGCGAAGGTGTGCAGAATTCCGATGACGGCGCCGTAAGCGGCGAAGATGCCTGTTGCTACGGCCACGAACACTGTGAAAGAGAGAACGAAAACACTCAACAAACTACTCAAGTTGCCGCCTTCTTATGGATTGCCGCAGCCGCAATTCCTGCATTTTCACTTTGGCATGACTGGCAGTTGCCGCGCTCCCTCAATCTACCCGCGTTGACGCTTGCTGCTGTTAGCAAATAAGATACGTGAGTAGAGGTGCGCACTCCCACTCTCCAGCATTTCTGAGCATCCGTCCACATTACGGAAGGGCATTGAAGGGTATTACTTTCGCGGTTTATGGCCATCACCAAGATCTCGGTGCGCGGGGCGCGCCAGCATAATCTGAAGAACATTGACGTCGAAATTCCTCGCAACAGCCTCACGGTAATCACCGGCTTGAGCGGATCGGGCAAGTCCTCGCTGGCTTTTGACACCATCTACGCCGAGGGCCAGCGGCGCTATGTAGAGACGCTCTCCGCCTACGCGCGTCAGTTCCTGGATCAAATGGAGCGGCCCGATGTGGATGCCATTGACGGCCTGAGCCCGTCCATCTCCATTGAACAAAAGACCACCAGCCGCAGCCCTCGCTCCACCGTGGGAACAATTACCGAGATTTACGACTATCTTCGTCTGCTATTCGCCTCAGTGGGAGTGCCCCACTGTCCGAAATGCGGGCGGGCGATCAGCCGCCAAACAGCAGACCAGATCGTGCAGCGGGTGATGTCGCTGACGCCGGAGGACCGGGTGATGGTGCTGGCGCCCATTGTTCGCGGGCGCAAAGGCGAATTTAAGAAGGAGATGGAAAAGTTGTTGGAGCACGGATTCAGCCGGGCGCGCATTGATGGCGAACTGGTGAATCTGGAGGACGACATCCCGCTCGATAAGCGGAAGAACCACACCATCGAAGTCGTGATTGATCGTTTGCTGGTCAAGCCGGGGATTGAGCATCGGCTCGGACTTTCGATCGGACTGGCCATGAAGCTGGCGGGAGGATTGGTGCAAGTGGCCGTGGTCGGGGGTGAAGAACAGCTTTACTCGGAGCGGCTCGCCTGTCCGGATTGCGGTATTAATGTTCCCCAGCTGGAGCCTCGGTCGTTCTCCTTCAACAGCGCCTACGGCGCCTGCCCGGAATGTCACGGACTGGGCAGCCGATATGATTTTGACCCGGCCAAAGTGATTGTGGACTGGTCCAAGCCCCTCTTGGACGGAGGCCTGGGGCCGGGATCAGCCTCGCAAAATCTGGTTCACATGCTGCAGATCGCGGCCGCGGCACACGGCTTGGACTTGAGCACTCCTTTCGAGAAGTTTCCAGAGAAGATTCAGAACCTGCTGCTCTACGGCGAAGCCGGCAAGGGCGGAAAGACGGGCTTCGGCGGAATTCTCGGGTATCTCAAGCGAGCCTTAGAGGAATCCACATCGGAGGGCTACCGCGACTTCTTGCTCGATTACATGTCGGCCACGGAATGCCCGGCCTGCCACGGGCAACGGCTGCGTCCGGAGAGCCTGGCGGTGAAGGTGAACGGCATGTCCATCGCGGATTTTACCGGGCTGCCGGTCTCGCGCTCGTTGGAAATGGCGAAGAAGATCCAACTCGCCGGGCGCGAGGCCATCATTGCCGGGCGCATCGTGCACGAAATCATCGAACGCCTGCAGTTTCTGAGCGCGGTGGGACTGGGCTACATCTCGCTGGACCGCTCGGCGGCAACGCTTTCCGGAGGCGAGGGGCAGCGCATCCGTCTGGCCACGCAGATCGGATCGAAACTGAGAGGCGTGCTGTATGTGCTCGACGAGCCTTCCATCGGGTTGCATCACCGCGACAACAACCGCCTGCTGCGCGCTTTGGAAGAACTGCGCGACCTGGGCAATACCGTGCTTGTCGTGGAGCACGACGAAGAAACCATCCGCCGGGCTGATTACGTGATCGACCTCGGCCCCGGCGCCGGCCGCCATGGCGGGGAGCTAGTTGCACACGGCACGCCGGGCGAAATCGTGAATGTTCCGGAATCGCTTACCGGAGCTTATCTCTCTGGCAAGGCGCACATCGAAATGCGGTCCGAACGACGGCAGCCGAATGGAGCAGGCATCACCATCCTGGGTGCTCGCGAAAACAATCTGAAGAATCTAGATGTCACGTTCCCGCTCGGGGTGATGACGGTAGTGACAGGCGTTTCGGGCTCCGGCAAATCGACTTTGGTCAATGACATTCTCTACCGCGCCCTGGCCAAGACGCTGTATCGTTCGCGGGAAGAAGCCGGAGCGCACAAGGCGATTTCGGGCGCGGAAAATGTGGATAAGGTCATCCGCATTGATCAGTCGCCCATCGGTCGCACCCCGCGCTCGAATCCCGCGACCTACACCGGAGTCTTTGCCCAGATTCGCGATCTCTACGCCATGCTGCCGGAATCGCGCGAACGGGGCTACAAGCCAGGGCGATTTTCTTTTAACGTCTCGGGCGGGCGTTGCGAGGCCTGCCAAGGCGAGGGTCAGCGCCGAATCGAAATGAATTTCTTGCCCGACGTGTACGTGCTCTGTGAGGTCTGCGGCGGCAGGCGCTACAATCATGAAACGCTGGCGGTGAAATACAAGGGATATTCCATCGCGGACCTGCTGGAAATGCCGGCTTCCGATGCGTTGCCGATCCTCGAAAACATTCCGCAGGTAAAGCAGAAACTGCAGACGCTGGTGGATGTGGGTCTGGGATACATTCACCTGGGGCAATCGGCGGTAACGCTCTCGGGCGGCGAGGCTCAGCGCATCAAACTGGCGCGCGAGTTGAGCAAGCGGCAAACCGGGAAGACTCTATATCTGCTGGACGAGCCTACGACCGGCTTGCACTTTGATGACGTCAAGAAACTGCTCGATGTGCTGCACCGGCTCACCGACTTGGGCAATACGATCGTGATCATCGAACACAACCTGGACGTGATCCGCAACGCCGATTGGATCATCGACCTCGGCCCGGAGGGCGGCGAGGAGGGCGGGCGGATCGTGGCCCAAGGCACGCCTGAGCAAGTAGCACGGAATAAGAAGTCCTACACGGGGCAGGCGCTGGCGCACTACTTCGGTGGGAACGGGCAGATGAAGAAGCTTCTCACGGGATAGTGCCTTTCTGCATTCGGTTTCTTTTTCGTGTAAATTCAAAGAGTTCTCGGCGGTAACTCTGAATCGCGTGTCTTCCCCGCAAAATCCGTGGCTTGAGCCCGGCCCGTCAACTCCGCCGCCGGAATCACCTATCTCGGTCCCGGCTGAACCTTCCGAGAACCCACCCTGGAGCGGGTGGGATGTGTTGCAGATCGCCGTTCTTACCTTCGTGTCCATTGTGGTTTTTTTGCTCGCGACTACGCTGGCGGCGCAACGCCTGGTTTATCCCAAGCTGGCAATCATTGAAGTGGCGAAGTATCCGCTGGTCACTGTGCTGGCGCAGTTCTTGGCTTACCTGTTAGTGCTGGGATTCATGATTTCTCTGGCAAAACGCGCCCCCGGCCAACAATTCTGGCAAGCCGTCCGGTGGAACTGGCCGAAGAACTGGTTCGCCTATTTGGTTGGAGGTTTGGTGCTGTCGGTGGGGTTGCAGGGTTTCGCGCATCTGCTGCCCATGCCAAAGGAGCTGCCTATCGACCGTTTCTTCCAGACCAGGAATGAAGCGTGGGCGTTGTCGCTGTTTGGAATGACTCTGGCGCCGCTGCTCGAAGAGCTGTTCTTCCGCGGATTCCTTTATCCCGTGCTGGTCCGCCGCCTTGGGGCTGTGGCGGCTGTACTGCTTACCGCAGCCAGTTTTGGCCTGGTTCATGCACCGCAACTAGGGCGGGCCTGGGGCCCTGTGCTGGTGATATTCGCGGTCGGGCTCGCCTTGACCATCACTCGTGCCGTAACCAAATCGGTTGCACCGGGTTTCTTGATGCACGTTGCTTATAACGGCACAATCTCAGTGTTGCTCTTTGTAGTCACGGATGGATTCCGCCATCTGGAGAAATTGAATCAGTAGCGAGTAGCTGGTAGCTAAGAGCTAGGGGTGCGGTTTGATCCGCCCCGAGCAAGCGTTCTTTGCGCAGGGAGAGCCTGCCCTGAGCGAAGTCGAAGGGGCTCTGGGCGAGCCGCGCGATGTGTCGCATTCTTTGCGACACCATATTCGCGCGTTTTAGCTCGCTTCCTTACCACACTGCGCCACTATCTGAGCCCCCAGCTACTAGCTACTAGCCCCTAGCTACTGCTATCTTGAGTATTCATGCCTTCCCCGCGTCAGGAACTCCTGCGTCTGCTGGCGATGAAATCTTTCCGGCTCGGAAAGTTCAAGCTTTCGTCGGGCGGCACGAGCGATTATTACGTGGATTGCCGCACTACGACTTTGGACGCACGCGGTTCGCAACTCACGGGGCAGGTGTTCCTCGACGAAATCCGGAAGCATGGATGGCGGCCACAAGCCGTCGGCGGATTGAGCTTGGGCGCAGATCCGATCGTGGTGGCGGTTGCGCTCACCAGCGGCGAAATCCACGGCTTCCTCGTTCGCAAAGGCGAAAAGGGCCACGGGACCCGACAGCGGATCGAAGGCTTTCGCGAGGAAGGCGCGCGCGTAGTGATTGTGGACGACGTCTGCACCACGGGTGCCTCCACGATTCAGGCCATTGAAGTCGCGCGGAAATTTGGATTTGAGATCGTCGGCGTAATGTGTTTGGTGGAACGCGAGGAAGCCAAGGGTCGACCGGAGGTAGAGAAAGCCGCTGCGCCTGCACCCTTTGTTTCGATCTTTACTGCCAATGACGTCCGCCGGGAGCACGTGAAACGGCCCCGGGTACCCTTGCCGACCGTATTCGCGGTGGCTGGCGCTTGCGAACTGTGTGGACGGCCTGCAGTTACGAATATGCCGAGGAACCGCTGCCAAGTGCATAAGGTCTAGTGCTCTACGACGGGGCGACGACCAACGACGAACGACCAACGACGAACAAATGATTCAAACTCTGGAATGGACTGACAAGGGCGTTCGCTTCATCGATCAGACGAAGCTGCCCACGGAAGAAACCTACGTCACCTGCAAGACCTACGAGCAGGTCGCGGACGTGATCCGCAACATGGTGGTGCGGGGCGCGCCCGCCATTGGCGTGGCTGCAGCCATGGGGATCGCGCTGGCGGTAAAGAACTCGAAAGCCGAAACCGTCGGCGAACTGAAGCGGGAGTTTGATCAAGCGTGTGAAGTGATCGGCAAGACCCGGCCAACCGCGGTGAATCTTTTCTGGGCCATCCGCCGCATGCGCGACAAATTCGAGTTGCTCAGGATCCGGCCTCTGCCGCAGATCAAGCAGGCGCTCATCGAAGAAGCGCAGCGCATGCACGCCGAAGATATCGCCGCCAACCAAGCTATGGGGCGACACGGCGCGACCCTTATGCCTGCCAGCGGAGGTGTCCTCACGCACTGCAACGCCGGGGCGCTGGCGACTTGCGGCTATGGCACGGCGCTGGGCGTGATCCGGGCCGCCGTCGAGCAGGGAAAGAAGATCCACGTCTACGCCGACGAAACCCGGCCTTTTCTGCAAGGCTCGCGGCTGACCGCGTGGGAACTGATGAAAGACGGGATTCCCACTACCGTCATCTCCGATAACATGGCCGGCGCTCTGATGCAGCATGGCAAGATTGGCGCGATTGTGGTGGGCGCGGATCGCATCGCGGCCAACGGCGACGTCGCCAATAAGATCGGAACTTATACGCTCGCGGTGCTGGCCAAGGAACACGGCATTCCGTTCTATGTGGCCGCGCCGTTTTCGACGATCGATCTGGAAACCCCGGACGGCAGCAAGATTCCCATTGAGCAGCGCGACGCGAAGGAAGTCACGCACATTGCCGGCAAGCAGATGGTTCCGGACGGGGTACAGGTGGAGAACCCGGCGTTCGATGTTACGCCCGCAAAATACGTGTCCGCGATTGTGACCGAGCGAGGAATTGCGCAGGCCCCGTTTGGAGACTCGCTCAGGAAGCTTGCCGGAGCCGAGCGTTTAGTCCCCAGTACGTAGCAATCACTCAGCAATCGGTAGTGGCGCAGTTTGATTTGTCATCCCGAGCGAAGTTCTTTGCGCAGCGAGGGATCTGGGCGAGCCGCGCGAACTGTCGCGCTCTGCGCGACAGAATAATCGCGCGTTTGG
>Ga0209415_10000673_pt1 | contig 64054 bp, 61 predicted proteins | sample PeaSoiSIISIP2007_FD_187696 | JGI IMG/M metagenome (GOLD analysis project Ga0209415, IMG submission 187696) | Peat soil microbial communities from Weissenstadt, Germany - SII-SIP-2007 (SPAdes) (version 2) | ecosystem: Environmental > Terrestrial > Soil > Wetlands > Peat | place: Germany...
TCCGCTCAGGGTGAGGTAGAATTTTCGCCTCATCCTGAGCGGAGCAAGCGAAGCTTGCGCAGTCGAAGGACGCACGGGCCGAAGTCCAGCGTTCGGCGACCGCCGCACCGGCCCTGGCGCCATGGGGCGCGGGGGCGCTAGAATAAGCAGATGGCAGAAACCGCGCTCATCGTCGGCGCCGGCAGCGGCTTGAGTGCCGCGCTGGCGCGCTTGTTCCACAAGGAAGGCATGCGCGTCGCGCTCGCCGCGCGCAATGCCGACAAGCTCGGCCCCCTCGCCGGCTCGACCGACGCCCGCGTCTATGCCTGCGATGCCAGCAATCGCCAGGACGTGGAACGGCTGTTCGGCGCCGTGGACAAGGATGTCGGGCTGCCCGACGTGGTGGTCTACAACCCCAGCGCCCGCGCCCGCGGCCCCATCGCCGAGCTCGATCCCGATGCGGTGCTGAAGGCGCTAATGGTGAGCTGCTATGGCGGCTTCCTGGTCGGGCAGCAGGCGGCGCGCGCCTTGCTCGCCAAGGGCAGCGGCAGCATCCTCTTCACCGGCGCCTCGGCGAGCGTCAAGGGCTATGCGCTTTCCGCGCCCTTCGCGATGGGCAAGTTCGGCCTGCGCGGCCTGGCGCAGAGCATGGCGCGCGAACTGGCGCCCAAGAACATCCATGTCGCACATTTCGTGATCGACGGCGGCATCGGACGGGCCGACGATCCGCGCGCGGCCGGGCGCGGCCCCGACGGCATGCTCGATCCCGACGCCATCGCCGCCAACTACCTCGCCATCCACCGCCAGCAGCGCAGCGCCTGGACGTGGGAAGTCGAGCTCCGTCCCTGGGTCGAAAACTTCTGACCCGCGACGGCTTGCCGCCACCATGATCCTCCGGCGGAATCTGCCCCAGGTGATCGCCCGGGCGCTGGCCAGCGCGCGCGTGCTCGATGTCGGCGGCTGGTATCTGCCGCTCAACGCCGCGACCCACGTGCTCGACATCAATCCCCACGCGAGCCGCGGCCAGCCGCTCGACCCCGAGAATCCCGAGCGCTTCACGGCGGCGACCTGGATCGTCCACGACGCCTGCGTCCCGCCTTGGCCCTTTCCCGACCGGTTCTTCGAGTTCAGCTTCTGCTCGCACCTGCTCGAGGACGTGCGCGATCCGCTCGCGGTGGTGCGCGAGCTGACGCGGGTGGCGAAGAGCGGCTATGTCGAGACGCCGTCGCGCGAGCGCGAGATTTTCGCCAAGGAGCGCTGGGCCGGACTCGCCGCGCGCTTCGGCCGCCCGCCCGAGGTCGGGTTCTATCATCACCGCTGGTTCGTCGAGGCCGAGGGCGCGCATCTGCGCTTCCTCGCCAAGACCGCCGAGGTGCTGCGCGATCCGGACTATTACCTGACGCGCGCCGCGCTCGGCCGCAAGATGCGCGAGGAGGAAAGCGGCATCGGCATCTTCTGGGAGGGCAACCTCACGGCCGAGGAGACCATCATCATCGACGCCGACGAGGCGCGGCGCGATCTGCGCCGCTTCCGCGACGGCGTCCTCGCCCGGCTGCGCTGAGCGAGCGCGCGATGGGGCTGGGCCAGTTCGGCGTGCCGGAGCCGCTCGCGCTTTTCCTCAAGCGCCGCCTCGACCTCAGGACCTTCGTCGAGACCGGGACCTTCGGCGGCGCCACGGCGGCATGGGCCGCGCGCCACTTTGCCAAGGTCTACAGCATCGATGCGTCGGAGAAATTCTGGCGCGAGGCGCGCCAACGCTACGCCGCGCTCGACAACGTCACCTTCGCGCTTGGCGATTCGCCGCAGCAACTGGCCGCGCTCATGCCGCGCTTCGAGCGGCCGCTGTTCTGGCTCGACGCGCATTGGTGCGGCAGCGATACCGCGGGGAGCGCCATGGAATGCCCGCTCCTCGAGGAACTCGCGGCGGTCGCCGCCGCGGGGCTGGCGCAGCCGGCGATCCTGATCGACGACGCGCGGCTCTTCCTCGAGCCGCCGCCGGCGCCGCACCGCTGGGAGCAATGGCCCGATATCGCGGCCGTGCTCGCCGCGCTGCAGAAATGCGGCGCGCTTTATGTCGGCGTGCGCGACGATGTCATCGTCGCCGTGCCGGCTGCGCTCCGGGCCGAGCTGACCGCGTTCTGGCGCGCGCAGCCGGCCGCGAGCGCGCTTCCGCCGGAGCGCAAGCCTCTGCTGCGCGGTTTCCTGAAGAAACACCGCGGCCGCCCATGAGCGACGCGCTGCCCGGCGTCAGCTACATCGTCACGATCTACAACAAGGCGCCCTATCTCGCGGGCGTACTCGCCGCGCTCGAGGCGCAGGAGGGCGGGTTTCCACGCCAATACATCCTGGTCGATGATGGCTCGACCGACGGATCGGGCGCGATCGCCGAGCGCCTTGCCGCGCGGATGGCGAACGCGCACCTGATCCGGCAGGACAATCGCGGCCCCTCCGCGGCGGTCAATCGCGGCCTCGCCGAGGCGGCGATGCCCTTCACCCACATCATCGACGGCGACGACGTGCTCGCACCTTACGCGACCAAGATTTTGCTGAAGGCGGCGCTCGCGAGCCGCTGCGGCGCGGTCTATGGCCGCAACACCTGGTACGGCGCGCCGGAGGAATTGCGCTTTCCTCCCGAGCCGGAGCATCTTCCGGTGACGGTGCTGGAGGACGCGCTCTACACCATCATCCGCATCGGCCATGCGGGCGGGAGCACTTACATCCTCGACACCGCGATCTTCAAATCGGTGGGCGGCGCCGACCCGCGCGTCTTCGTTCAGGACCAGTCGATCCCGCAGCGGATGGCGCGGGCATGCAAGATCGGCCTCATCGATTGCCTCATCTGCATGGGGCCGCGCGACGAGCCGGGGCGGCTGATGAAGACGCCGGTGCAGCAGCAGCACGACCAGTCGCTCACCGCGTTGCTGACCTTGAGGGACGATCCGGATCTCGCTCCGCGCTTCCGCCGCCTGGTGCAGAAGCAGGTCACAGGGCGCGCCTGGAAATACGCGGCGCGGCACGACGGCGCCTCATGGGCGTCGCGCTATTTCCGGCTCTTCGTCGCAGCGCGGCTGCCCTTCGTGCGCTTGAGCGACGAGACGCTCGAGGCGACGCTTGGGGCCTTCCGCCGAAGCAACGACATCCGCCTCATGGCGCCTTCCGCCGCAGGAAGCGCGGCAGGAGCGAGCGCCGGCGCGGCTCCGGCGCGCCGAAGCGCTGCCAGAAATGGTCCGTAGCCCACGGATCGTAGGGCTCGAAATTCTGCGTCGCGATCGCGGGGATGAAGCAGCGCTGCGATGGAGGTGCGAGCAGCGCCGCCACGCGCGAGAAGCTGCTGTTGCAGATGGCGAGCAGGTTCGCCTGCGCCATGATCTCGAGATCCGCGATAAGGCGCGGCTCCGGCATCTCGGCCTCGGCCTCCGCCGATGTCAGCGGCGCGAAACGGCGGAACGACGGCAGCACCGCCGCGCGATCGTCGCTCGCGACGAACAGCACCGGGTTGGCGAGGCCCGGCCACACCGCGTCGAGCCAGCGCAGGTACCATTCCTCGGGAATGAGCTGGAACCATGGTTTCTGCGCCGGATCGTAAGCGCGGTAATCGCCGCGCCGCAGATGGATGGCGACGAGCGTCGCGCCCGCCGGGACGTGCCGCGCAAGCCAGCGTTCGACCGGCGCGCGCCATGGCGGCAGCGGCTCGTAGAGGCGGCGCAGGAACGCGCGATGCTGGCGCCAGCTTTCCGGCACGTTCTGATAGTAGCCCCAGAAATCGACATCGACCGGCGCGCGCTCCATCGACCACAAAGCGAGGTCGCGCACCGACCACTCGTCGCCCTTGCGCATGCGCAACGCGCGCGAGATGCGGCGCCGCGGCAGGCCATAGACCGTCTCGCCGAGCCAGGGCGGCGTCTCGATCGCGGCATTGTTGCGCAGGCCGTAGAGCTTGAGGAACGCGTACTGGAAGAGCTGGTTGGCGAAGCCGGCATTATGGCCGAGATTGGACATCGCGACGGTGCCGCGCGTGCGCCCGCCGAGCGCGTTCACGTCGCTGATGCGGCTCGACCGCAGATAGAGCGAAGCCGGCGCGAGCGTATCGTCGTCGAGCCGCAAGAAGCCGCGATCGAAGAGGGCGCGGTCGCACGCGGCAAGCGCGCGGCCGTCGCGCGCCATCGCGACCGCCGCGTCCATCCCGTCGAGCGCGGGCACGCCGGCGCTCGCGTCGAACACGAGGAATTTACCGTCCGCGACGCCATGGCGCTCGGCGAGACGGCGCGCGTCCGCGGGGTCGGGCGCTAGCGCGCGCCGCATTCGGCGAGATAATTGGTGATCAGGAAGCATTCCTGCGCCTCGCCGTAGCGCGGCACGGGCCACAGCCTTCCGCCCGGCGCGATGCGGTGAATGCGGTAGCCGAAGCCGGTCAAGAGCCGCCAGAAGTCGCGGAAATACGTCCGCGTGTCGATGTTGCAGCCGCCGAACTCGAAGGCGAGCGCGCGGATGCGCCGCGCCTCGAGCGCGCGCCGGGCGCCCTGCAAGGCCATCAGCTCGTAGCCCTCGATGTCGAACTTGGCGAAGGCGATCTCGGCGATGTCGTGGCGCTGGATGAAGCCGTCGAGCGTCACGGTCTCGACCGCCTCGGTCTGGTCGAAGGTGATGCCCATGTGATCGAGGCGGCGCAAGGCGAGCGAGGCGAGCGGCGAGCCCGGGGCGCAGGTATAGAGCGTCGCCGCACCGTCACTGTCGCTCGCCGCCTGTTTCACCAGATGGACGCGGGGATCGCCGATCGCCTCGATCACGGGCCAATGGTGCGATGACGGCTCGAACGCATAGACGGCGGCGAGCTCCGGCCGCGCGCGCAACACCGCGCGCGTCCATTCGCCCTTGTGCGCGCCGACATCGAACACGACGGCGCCGCGCGCGGGAATGAAGGTCAACGCGGCGCGCACCTCGTCGGCGAGCGAAGAGCCGCCATAGCCCTTGCCCTGCCAACGCAGGATGCGGCTTTCCGCGCGCCGCAGCAGTCTTTGCGTGAGGCGCGATGGCACGGAGGGAGGCATGGCGCGGCAGCCTATACCGGCCGCGCGCGCCGGTCGCGCGCATAAAACGCGTCGCCCCAGCTTTTGTGGAACGGACAGATGGTGGCGACGCGGCGGAACCCGCGCGCCTCGAGCAGCGCGTCCAGCTCCTCGACTTGGGCGCAGCCGCGATAGAGCTCCTCGAAATTCACCTCGACATTGATGCCTTCGATATGCGCGAGGAGACCGGTCGCGCCGGAAAGCGCCTGCAGCTCGGCGCCCTGGATGTCGATATTGAGCAGGTTGAACCGCTCCGCCGCGAGGCCGAGCTCGGCGAAGAGATCGTCGAGCGAGCGGCCCGGCACCACGACCGTCTCGGTCTCGACGATGGTCGGGTAGTAGTCGCTGTGGCGGTGCAGCGGCAGGATCGAGCTGCTCTGGTCCGACGAGGTGACGTGGAGCGTGACCGGGCCGCTCGTCGCCGCGATCGCGACGTTCGCGAGCGTGACGCCCGGCGACGCGCCGAGCTTGGCCTGGAGCCGCGCGAACACGGCGGGATTGGCCTCGATGAAGAGCGCCGCGCTCACGCCCATGCGGCGATAGTCTTCCCATTCCCGCCCCTCATGCGCGCCCACATGGACGACGCCGCGCGGGACGATGCCATAGGCGCGGCACAAAGCGGCGAGATCGAGCATGGTCTTGGGCAGGTCGAGCACCAGCGGCAGCAGCCGCTCGTGAATGGCGATGATGCGGCCGCCGCGCGCTTGATGCGCCTCCACCGGCTTCAGCGCGCGCGCGCCGGCGCGAAAAAGCCGGTAGGGCAAGCCTTCGAGTGGCGGCGCGCCGGCGCAAGCGATGACATCGATGCGCGCGTGCTCGAGCAGGGACTTCGCGCCGGCAAGCGCGGCGGCGGGCGCGTCGAGCGTCAGCAAGTCGACATGGCGGATGCCGCGCGCGGCGCAATACTCGTCGAGCCGCCCCAGCTCGCGCGCATCGGGATAATAGAGGTGCGCGCCGGGATGGAGCGCCTTCACCGCCTCGCCCCAATGGCGCGCGCCGCGGCCCGCGAGGATCGCCGTGCCGCTCGCGCCGACGAGTCGGCGCAGCACGCGGCGCTCGCTGCGCGGCTGCAGCACGTGTGTCACGAGGGCGGAGAGGCCGTTCAACAATGCGCCGTTCGCGTTCCTGACGACGGGCGGCGACCCTAGCGCAGGGGCCATGTCGGCACAACGCGCGCTGGCCGCCATCCTGCGCCCATTCGACTTCGCTTCGCTCCGCTCAGGGTGAGGTAGAATTTTCGCCTCATCCTGAGCGGAGTGCGCGAAGCGCACGTAGTCGAAGGACGCACGGGCCGATATGCATCCGGTTGCATTGGCCGGCGCGCGGTTTCCTTTCTATGATGGCGCGATGAGCGGCGTCTCCTTCATCGTCACGATCTTCAACAAGCGGGACTATCTCCCGCGCGTGGTCGATTCGCTGGCGCGCCAGGAGGGGCCGTTCGCGCGCGAGTTCGTGTTCGTCGATGACGGATCGGGCGACGGCTCGGCCGATCTCGTCGCGTCGCTGACGCGGGCCTGGCGCGACCCGGTGGCGATCCACCGCCAGGCCAATCGCGGCGCCTCGGCCGCAACCAACGAGGGCGCGCGGCGGGCGTCGATGCCGTGGCTCAAGCTCCTCGACGGCGACGATCTTCTGGTGCCGGATGCGACGCAGTGCCTCCTCGCGGCGGCGGACGCCACCGGCCAGGGTCTGGCCTATGGCGAGCTCGGGCTTTATCGCTATGACGATCCCGATCCCCTGGCGCACGCGCCGCAATTGCCGGACTTCGCGCTCGAGCGCGACGGGCTGCAGCGCTTCATCCGCAACTGCCCGTGCAATTCCAGCACCATCCTGGTCTCGGCCGAGCGCTATCGCGCCGCCGGCGGCTGCGACGAGCGGCTTGTGTCGCCCGACCAGGCGCTGTTCCTGCGGCTTTTCGCCGGCGGCGGCGGCGCGCATATCGATGGGCCTGTCGCGCTCGCGCCCGATGAGGCGCCGCGGCGCCTGTCCGAGCAGCGGCGGCGCAGCCGTTACGAATCGGTGCTGGCGCTCTATTACCTCGTGACCGAGACCAAGTCGCTCGACCGGCGCTATGCGGCGATGGCCTATCGCCGCGCGCTCTCGCGCGCCTGCCGCTTTCATCGCGCCCATGGCGGCGCGGTCTTGTCGTCACATCTTCTGCGCTATCTCGCGAGCCTCGTCCACGTGCCGGCAGCGCCGGGGCCGGACATCTACCGCTCGCTCGCCGCCTTCACCGAGGATGGCTCGACCGAGCGGCCGGCGACATGGATGCCGGGCGCGCTCAACCGGCGCGAGGCGTGACGCGCGAATGTGCGGCATCGCCGGCTTCTTCGATCCCGATCGCCGCATCGATCCCGCGCTCTACGACCCGGTCGCCGCCGCGATGGCCGCGCGGCTCGCCCATCGCGGACCCGACGGCAGCGGCGCGTGGTGCGAGCCCGAGGGGGGGATCGCGCTAGGCTTCCGCCGCCTCGCCATCCTCGATCGCTCGCCGGCGGGGGACCAGCCGATGCGCTCGGCCGACGGACGCTTCGTCGTCGTCTTCAACGGCGAGATCTACAATCACCACGAATTGCGGCACGCGCTCGAGGGCGAAGGCGCGCGCGCGTGGCGCGGCCACAGCGACACCGAGGTGCTGGTCGAAACGATTGCGCGCTGGGGCATCGACGCGACGCTCGAGCGGCTCGACGGCATGTTCGCGCTCGCGCTGTGGGACCGGCGCGAGCGGCGCCTCACGCTGGCGCGCGACCGGCTGGGCGAGAAGCCGCTCTATTACGGCTGGAGCGGCGGCGTGCTGCTGCTCGCGTCGGAGCTCAAGGCGCTCGCGCCCCATCCTTGCTGGACCGGCGCGCTCGACCGCGGCGCGCTCGCGCTGTTCCTGAGCCACAATTACGTGCCGGGCCCGTGGAGCGCCTTTGCCGGGATGCGCAAGCTGCCGCCCGGCCACGCGATCGAATTCTCGCGCGCCGCGCGCGACGCCGAGAGCCGCGCTTACTGGTCCGCGCCCGAGCGTGCCGCGGCATCCGCCGCCGCGCCCTTCGCCGGCACGGAGCGCGAGGCGCGCGACGCGCTGCAAACGCTGATCGACGAGGCGGTAGCGCTGCGCATGGAGGCGGACGTAGGGCTGGGCGTGTTCCTCTCGGGCGGAATCGATAGCACGACGGTCGTCGCTGCGATGCAGGCGGCGCGCAAAGGGCCGGTGCGCAGCTTCTGCGTGGGATTTCCCGATGCGGGCTACGACGAATCGCCGCACGCCGCCGCGGTCGCGCGCCATCTCGGCACCGACCACACGACACTCATGGTCAGCGAGGCGCAATGCCTCGACCTGCTGCCTCGCCTGGCGCAGATCTATGATGAGCCGTTCGCCGACGCATCGCAGATCCCGACGCTCGCGCTCTGCCGGCTCACGCGCGAACACGTCACGGTCGCGCTTTCCGGCGACGGCGGCGACGAGCTGTTCGGCGGCTACGACCGCTATCGCCGCGCGGCCTCGTCGTGGGCGCGGCTGGAGCGGCGGCCGCATGCGTTGCGCGCGCTGGCCGGCGCGGCGGCCGCGTCGCTTGCAGGCCGGGACTGGCGGCCGGCACGGCGGCTGCGGCGGCTCCTCGAAGGCGCGGCGCACCGGAGCCTCGAGAGCCTCTATCGCGACCATCTCACGAGCTGGCGCCCGAGCGACGGGCTGACGCCAGGCGTCGCGCGCCCGGCAACGCTCCATGACGCGGCGCTCGAGCCCGCGCTCCCGTCGCTCGAGCAGCGCTTCATGCTGCGCGATGCAATGACCTATTTGCCCGACGATCTGCTGGTGAAGGTCGATCGCGCCAGCATGGCGTTCGGGCTCGAGGTGCGTGCGCCGCTTCTCGCCCACCGCATCGCCGAGTTCGCCTGGTCGCTGCCGCCCGCGCTCGCCGGCGGCAAACGGCTGTTGCGCGAGGCGCTTTACGAGCGCGTGCCGCGCGCCCTCGTCGACCGGCCCAAGCACGGGTTCGAGCCGCCGCTGGCGCGCTGGCTCAGGGAAGCCTTGCGCGATTGGGCCGACGATCTCTTGAATCCGGCACGGCTCGCGCGGAGCGGCATGGTCCAGCCCGCGCTCGTGGCGTCGCGCTGGAGCGCCCATCGCGCCGGCACCCGCAACTGGAGTCGCGCGCTGTGGCCGGTGCTGATGCTCGAAGCCTGGCTCGCCGAACTCAATTCGGTCTCGGCCCCATTGGAGCGAAGAGGGCTGGGGTGAGCGACCGTCTGGCTGCGTCCGCGCTACGTGCGGGATCGGCGATCGTCCGGCTTCGGCTCGTCCTCGCGGGGCTCGGCCGCTTTCGTCTCCAAGACGCCGAAACTGGTCGATTTCTCGCGCGACGCCGCCACGGAAAACCCTTCCGCGCTCAACCCGCGCTTCATCAACTCGCGAACGGCTGCGGCGCGGCTTGGCATGCGCGTGCGAAAGCGAAAGTCATCGACCGCGTCCATGGCCCGCATGAACGCCGCGCGCGACATCCTTGCCGCGCCCCCCGGGATCTGGGCGAGCAGCCGGACCGAGGAACTCTTGGCACCGAGGATCGCCTGCACCGTCGTGCAACCCTTCCTTCCGACCGTCGCCATCTCGATGATGCTGCCGTCCGCATAAACCGCCACCACCGAAACGACGCCGCTGTCGGGGAAGAACACATGGTCGAGCACGCTGTCGGCGTCCATCAGGACCTGCTCGCGCTGGCAGCGAATCTGCTCAGGCGCCGGCATGAGCCGCCGGAGGTTGGAAGCCGGCAGCGCGAGTAAAAGCCGATTGCGGGGCCAATTCGATTGAGCGCTCATGGGCGCCCGGTTCGCTGTGGTTGCATCGACGAATTATGCTGGCGTCCTACACCCGCGAACAACGTCGGAAACTACTCACACCGAAGCGGAGCAGCGCTCGCATGCTGGGACGAGATGCAGACTGGATGGGCTGAAGCCGGCGTCAGCCGCGCGCTGCGGCCGGTGCCGATGTTGGAGATGTGGCTCGCCGCGCTCGGCGTCTTAGGGTTCTCGTTCATTGCGCGGCGAGAAAGGACGCGACCTTGGCGATCCCCACATCGATATGGGTGAAGGTCGGAATGACCATGGCCGCGACCGGCGACAGGTTCGGCGTGCCGCCCTTGAGCGTGTAGCCGTTGCGCTTGAACAACCTGCCGTAGGGGGTGAGTTCGGGGAGGCCGTTGTGAAGCGCGGCGGGTCGCCCGGCACCCCGGGCGTTGTCTCGCGCGCTGCGCGCCCCGGCCTTGGGGCATGGTCCGAAGCTCAACGTCTCGATCGGCGCAACGCCAGCGACAGCGCCAGCAGCGCGCAGCCGAACATTCCCAGCGACGCCGGCCCGGCAATGCCGCTGGCAATTGCGATCGCGCGCCCAGTGTCGAGAAAGCGCGGCCCGCCGCTGCCGCCGTTGGTGTCGCCTGACCCGGTGTCAGCGTGGACATCGATCGCATCGCCGGGCAGAAGCGAGAGGACCGTCGCGAACGTGTCGATCTGGCCCTGATTGTCCATGGTCGCGAGGCTGAAGAGCGACGCGCTGTTGTCGTCGACTTCGACCGACGGTGCTCGCTCGTTCAGAACGATGCCGAAGAAATCGCCTTGGATGGCATCGTCGCCGGCCGCCGGCGCTGACCACCGCACCACGACATTGGACATATCCTGCGGATCGGGGTCGAGGCCACCGTTCCGCCAGCAACCCAGCTCTGCGCCCGCGGACTCGGCGGCGCAGGGATTTTCGCCGGCCGCCCGGACGGAGCCGCCCGCAAGATACCTCCCAGCGCCGTTGGAATTGCTGCCGAGGGAAAAATCGTCGACCGCGCTGAGGGTGGCCGCGAAGGCGCCTGACGTGGCAAACAGCGCCATTGCGAGGGCCGTCACCAGAATCTTGGGCAAGTCCATGAGATCCCCCTCGAAGGGAAAATCTTGGTCGTATCTCCGGGCATGTCTGGAAATTGGCGCGAAGCACCTAACTCATCGGTGTACCCCCAAATGGAAACGTCTCATTACCTGGGTTGACGTAACAATTACGTCACCGCTTTTCTGTTGCGACGACCTTAAAACTTGGCGTCCGGCAAAAGTGTGAGAAATTTGTGTGCTTCGCCCATGTCCGCCATTGGGAATTTGCAACCGCCATTTCGGTTGCGCGCGGACGCGAAGGCGCGATCGCCGTCGCGACGGGCGTGCCGGTGCGGCGAAGCTCCAGCAGCCTGAAGCAGCGCCCGGTTTGCCGCTGCGCTTCCCATTGTCTCGCCCGGTGCGCGCCCCCTAGCATGGGGGCATGTGCGGTCGCTTTCTCAATCGGACGCCGGCCTCGGAAACGGCGAAGCTCTTCGGCACCTCGAACCCGGTGCCGAACTACCCGGCGCGCTACAATCTCGCGCCAACCGAGGGCGTGCTCGCCGTCCGCTTCAGCCCGGATGACGTGCGGCGTCACCTCGAGGTGATGCGCTGGGGCCTCATTCCGCTGTGGGCCAAGGACCGCTCGATCGGCAACAAGCTGGTCAACGCGCGCTCCGAGACGGTGGCGGAGACGCCCGCCTTCCGCGACGCCTTCGCGCGCCACCGCTGCATCGTCCCGGCGGACGGGTTCTACGAATGGAAGAAGACGACGTCGGGCAAGGAGCCCTTCGCCATCGTTCCGGCCGAGGGCGAGCCGGTGTTCGCCTTCGCCGGACTGTGGGCGCGCTGGCGCGACCCGGCGACGCAGGAGTTCGTGAAGAGCTGCACCATCCTCACCTGCCCGCCCAACGAGCTGGTGGCGCCCATTCACGACCGCATGCCCGTGATCCTCGACCGCGCCGATTGGGCCAAGTGGCTGGGCGAGGACAGCGCCAAGCGCCCGGAGCTCAACAAGATGCTGAAGCCGTTCCCGGCAGGCCGCATGCGCGCCTTCCGCATTGGCCAGCGCGTCAACAACGTGCGCAATGACGATGCGGCGTTGCTCGTGCCCGAATGACCTTGGCCGGGAGCGCTGAGCGGCGCCGCTCCCTGTCGTGGTGCGCGCGGGTGCTGGCGTCCTGCGCCCTGCTCCTGCCGCCGCTCGCGGTGTTCGATCCCCTGGCGCTGGCGCCGCTCTTCGCGCTTGCCGCGGTTGCGATCGTCGCGCTCGACCGCCGGGCCTTGCGCGATGCGCTGCGACCGCTGGCGCCGCTGGCGCTGCTGCTGGCGCTGCTCGCGGGATTGGCGACGCTCTCGGCGGCGTGGTCGATCGTGCCGCTGCACAGTTTCCTCGAAGGCTTGCGCCTCGGCGCGATCGCGGCCGGAACGCTGCTTCTTCTTGCCGCGGCGCGCGCCGTCGACGCGGACGAGCGCGGCCGCATCGCCGCCGCCGCCGCCATCGGCTTCGGCATCGCGGCGGCGCTGCTGCTGGAGGAGGCCATCACCGGCGCTGCATTGACGCGTCTCGTGTTGCACCGGGAAACCGTGCCGCTGCAGCGCTTCGACCGCGGCGCCACCACCCTGGTGCTGGCGCTGTGGCCGGCGCTGGTGGGCGCAGCATGGCGCGCCGCCATCGCGCGCGCGGCGCTGGCGGTCGCGGCCTTGGCCGCCGTATTCGCGCTCGACAGCGCCGGCGCCGCGCTCGCGATCGTCGCCGGCTTGGTCGCCTTCGCGCTCGCCTGGTTCGCGCCGCGGACGGTGGCGGTCGCGCTCGCCCTGGGACTGGCGGCGATCGCCATTGCACTCCCCGTTGCTGCGCCAGGCGACCGCACCGTGCTGGCGCTGCGCCATGACGCGCCGTGGATCAAATGGTCGGGCATCCATCGCCTGCTGATCTGGCGCTTCACCGCCGACCGCATCGCCGAGCGGCCGCTGCTCGGCTGGGGCATGGACGCGTCGCGCGCGCTGCCCGGCGGCAAGACCAGCTTCGCCGACCTATATCCCGAGGCGGGTCTGCCTTCGACCGCCGAGGCGCTGCCGCTCCATCCCCACGACGCGGCGCTGCAATGGCAGGTCGAGCTCGGCATTCCCGGCACGGTTCTGGGATTGGCGATCGTCGCCTGGGGCGTGTGGTGCGCCGGCGCGGCACCCGGTCTTTCGCGCCTGACGCGCGCCGGCGCGCTCGCCTGGGCCACATCGGCGCTGGTGATCGCGCTCCTCGCCTACGGGGCGTGGCAGGCGTGGTGGCTGGCGTCCCTCGCCTTGACCGCCGCGCTCCTCGTCACCGCGGCGGCAGGGGGAACTCCTGCAGATAGCGCTGGTAGCCCGGCTCGACATCCACCTTGAGGCTCTCGAGGATGCGGACGGTCGAGTTGTAGAACGCTACCGCGAGCACGAGATCGACGATGCGCTCGTTGTCGAGATGCTGCTTCAGCACCGCGAACGTGTCGTCGGCGATGCCGCAATCGACCGTCATCTCGCGCGCCGCCCGCAGCACCGCCTTGGCCAGGGGATCGAGCTTGGTCGGACGGCCGGCGCTGTCCTCGGCGATGGCGCGGATGTCGTCGTCGGAGACGCCGAACTCGCGGCCGAGCTCGATGTGATGCACATACTCGTAGGCGCAGCGCGCGGTGTAGCCGACCTGGAGGATCGCCATCTCGCGCAGGCGCGGGTCGAGCTTGCTCTCGTTGCGGATATGCATGGCCAGCGCGGTGTTCTTCGGCCCCGCCGTGGGGCTGTTGGCGAGGGCGCGGCGGATGTTGAGGGCGTCCTTGCCAACGTCGATATAGGGCACGCGGGCCATGTGCTTTCTCCTAGGGTCGCTCACTTGTTGAGATAATTGCGCTTGTACCAGTCGACGATCTCCGACCCGGTGGTGACCCAGGCTTCGCGCCGCGCCGTGATGTGCTCGAGCGCCTTGGCGAAATAGCGCGCGCGGTGCGGATGGCCGATGAGGAAGGGATGGAGGCAGATGGCCATGACGCGGCCGCTCGCCGCGCCGTCCTCGTAGAGCACGTCGAACTGGTCGCAGATCTGGCGGCCGAACTCCTCGCCGGTGCGCTTCAGCTCGAGGAAGTTGGGGATGTCGTTGAGCTCGATCGAATAGGGGATCGAGATCATCGACCCGCTCTTGACCCGCATCGGATAAGGCTGCTCGTCGTTGACCCAGTTGCCGACATATTCGATGCCGGCCTCGGCCAGGAGGTCGAGCGTGTTCACGGTCTCGCTGAGACCCGGACTGAGCCAGCCGCGCGGGCGCTTGCCGGTGCCCTTGGCGATGGTCTCGACCGATTCGCGCACCAGCGCGCGCTCCTCGTCCTCGGACTGGGCGTTGAGCAGGATCGAGTTGGTGGTGCCGTGCCCCATCCATTCCCAGCCCAGCGTGTTGCCGGCCTCGATGATGCGGGGGTATTTGGCGCACACGTCGGAATTGAGCGCGACCGTGCCCTTGACGCCGTAACGCTCCATGATCTCCATCATGCGCCAGATGCCGACGCGTGCGCCATAGTCGCGCCACGAGAAATTCATCACGTCGGGATTGAGCATGGCGCCGCTGCCGCTGACGCGCACGCCCGGCCGGTCGAACAGGAAGAACTCGATGTTCGGGATGACCCAGACGGCGACGCGCGCGCCGTTGGGCCAGCGCAGCGGCTTGCGGTCGACGATCGCGGAATAGTCGAAGCGGCCGTGCTCGCGCGGCACGGGCGATGGCGTTCCGGCCATGGCAACCTCCCTCAGGAACCGACGGTCAGCACGATCTTGCCGAAATGCGCGTTGGAGCGCATGTGCGCCTGCGCCGCCGCGGCCTCGGCGAGCGGGAAGGTGCGGTCGATCGGCACGTTGAACTTGCCGGCCTCGACCAAGGGCCACAGATCGGCGCGCATGCGTCGGACGATCTCGTGCACTTCGGCCGTGGAGCGGGTGCGGAAGGTCGCGCCGACATAGTCGATGCGCTTCAAGGCGTGGAGATCGAAATCGAACTCGCCCTTGAAGCCGCCGAGCCGACCGATATTGACGATGCGGCCCAGGACGCGCGTCGCCTTCATATTGTCATTGGCGACGCCCGCCGACACGAGATCGATGATGAGATCGACGCCCTTGCCGCCGGTCGCCTCGATCACTTGGTCGGGCCATTTGGGATCGCGCGAATCGAAGGCGAGGTCGCAGCCATAGTCCTTGAGACGCGCGCGCTTTTCGGGCTTGGTCGAGGTCCCCATCACCAGCTTCGCGCCCATCAGCTTGGCGATCTGCAGCCCGATGATGCCGACGCCCGCGCTTGCCGCCTGGATGAGGACGCTGTCGCCTTGCTTCATGCGGCCCTGCGTCATGATCGCGTCGTGCATGGTCTGGAGCCCGATCGGCAAGGTCGCCGCCTGCTCGAACGTCATGTTGTTGGCGGGAATGGTGGAGCAGCGGCCGGCATCGGCGACGGCGTATTCGGCATAGCCGCCGCCGCCGCTGCACATGACGCGCTGGCCGGGCTTGAGGTCCTTGACCTGGGCGCCCGCCTCGACCACCTCGCCCGACCATTCGAGGCCGACGATGGTGCCGGGCCCGCCCTGGCTGCCGTGGCGATAGCCGCTCGCCATCAGCACCTCGGCGCGGTTGAGGCCGCAGGCGCGCACCCGGACCAGGATCTCGTCCGGCTTGGGCTTGGGCGCGGGAACGTCGCGGATCTCGAGCCCGTTCTCGCCGAGCACCGCAGCCTTCATCGAAGCCTCCCTCTTTGAGGGCGATGTTAGCGGCGGCGCAGCGGGCCGCCAACGCTTACGATCGCCGCGCCTCGCGCAGCGGGTTCAAGCCGCGCGGCAGCACGAACGCGGTCGCCAGCACGCCGAGCGCAAGGAGCCCGATGATGATGTAGACGTCGTGCAGCCCCGCCGCGATCGCCCGGGTCAGCGGCGCCACCGCCTCGGGCGCGAGGGTGCGGCGCAGGCCGGGGTCCATGATGCGGTCGACGATGTCGGCCCCCGCGCCCTCGCGCGCCAGGTGCGCGTTGATGGTGCCGCCGAACACGGCCGCGCCGAGCGCCTGTCCGACCTGGCGCATGAACGAAATCATCGAGGTGGCGACGCCGCGCTGGGCCCAGCCGACGCTGCTCTGGATCGCCACCGTGAAGGTGTTGCTGGTGAGGCCCATGCCGATGCCGATCAAGGCGGCACCGATCCCCGCGAGGAGCGGCCCCCGCGTCGGATCGAGGGCGATGATGAGCACGCTGCCGGCGACGAGCGGCGCCGCGCCCATCACGGCGGTCACGCGATAGGAGGTTCGCAGCATCAGCCAGCCGCCCGACGCGCTGCCGATCGGCCACGTCACCGACGGCGTCATCAGCACGATGCCGGCGATGACGGCGCTGCGCCCCATCACGCCTTGCACGTAAAGCGACAGAAAGGCGGTCGAGCCCATGATGATCGCGCCCAGCGCGAAGCAGCCGAGCGTTCCGGCGGCGATGGAGCGGTTCCTGAACAGGGCCATCGGCAGCATCGGCTCGGCCGCGCGGCGCTCATGCAGGAAGAACAGCGCCAGCACCACGAGCGACGCCGCGACCGCGGCGGCGAACATCGCGCGGCTCAGATGGATCGCCTGCACCGAAGCGAACATCAGCCCCGTGCTGCCCAGCACCAAGAGCGCCGCGCCGAGATAGTCGATGCGGTGCTGGCGCGGCTTCAGGTCCTCGTGCAGCCACAGAACGAGCATGAGCGCCGCCACCGCGGCGATCGGCACGTTGACCCAGAACACCATCGGCCAGATCGTATGCGCGACCAGGAAGGCGCCCAGCAGCGGCCCGACGATCGAGCCCATCGCCCAGACGCTCGAGAGATAGCCCTGCAGCTTGGCGCGCTCGACCGGCGAATAGAGATCGCCGATCACGGTCTGCGCAATCGGCACGAGCCCGCCCGCGCCGATCCCCTGCACCACGCGGAAGCCCACCAGGGATACCATGCTCCAGGCGAACCCGCACATCACCGATCCGACCAGGAACAGGCCGATCGAAATGAGCAGCATGAGCTTGCGGCCGTAGATATCGGCCAGACGGCCATAGAGCGGGATGGTGACGGCTTGCGTCAGCAGGTAGGCGGTGAACACCCAGCTGAACAGGTCGAAGCCGCCGAGCTGGCCGACGATCTGCGGCATCACGGTGGCGACGATGGTGCCCTCGATGGCCGAGACCGAGATGACGGCGATGGTCGCCGCCAGCACCAGCGGCCGGGCCGACGTGCCGGCCGCGGCGGGGCGGTCCCGCAGGGCGGCGGTCGGGGCTTCTGGGCTGGCGCGGTCGGACAAGCGGGGCTCGCTGCGGCACGGTTTCAAGCGATCTTCCTAGCGCCCGCGCTACGCCTGTCCTAGCGCTAATCGCGCGAGGCCGCCTGTGAGCCGTCTCACGCAAATCCGCCATCTTCCCTAACGATTTATTACGGGGTGTGACGCGCGTCACAATCCGGCTGGCCGCGGCATCCCTAAAAGTGGCAGGAGGCGAACGCCTCCCCAAAGAGAGGGGTAAAGACAATGACCGCGATCAATCTCAACAATATCGACACCCAGACGGCCATCACCGCGGCCCTCTACGTCGTCATCGTCGCCAACATCGTCTACTTCGCCTGGCTGACCAAATCGCAGACCAACGCCAAGCGGCGCCGCCAGCGCCTCTACAGCGTCGCCGATCGCGCCCGCGGCCTGCGCTGACCTCACGGTTCCGGGGCGGCGAAGAGGGCTTGCGCATCAGGGTGCCGCATCGACGCCAGCAGCGCGTCGAAGCGCCCCGTCGCACGCAGCTCCTGGGCCAATGCCCTGACCGCCGACATCGCGACCAGCGCCGGCGCCGTCGCGATGGTGATGCGCGCGACGCCGATGGCTTCTAGCGCGGCGGCGTCGGGCATGCCGGCGCGGCCCGTGATGTTGACGGGCGCACCCACCGCCGCGACGAGATCGGCGATGACCTTGGGGTCGCGCAAGCCGAACGGATAGACGCAGTCGGCGCCCGCGGCGAGATAGGCGCGGCAGCGCTCGACCGCCGCGGCGAAGCGCCCCGCCTCATCGCCGACCTGCCAGAAATAGAGATCGCAGCGCGCGTTGATGACGATCGGCACGCCCGCGCGCTGCGCCGCCGCGCGTGCGGCGGCGATGCGGCTCGCGGCGTCATCGAGGGTGCGGATGGGCGGCGTCGCGTGCAGCCCGTCCTCGAGATTGATGCCGACGACCCCGGCGCCGATGATCTCCGCGACATGGGCGCCGACCTCGTCCGGCGTCGCGCCATAGCCCGCCTCGATGTCGGCGCTGACCGGTCCCTTGGCCGCGCGCACGATGCGGGCGGTGGCATCGACCACCTCGCGCCACGGCGTCTTTTCGCCGTCGGGATAGCCCAGCGCCCAGGCGACGCCGCCGCTGGTCGTCGCCACCGCCTCGAATCCCGCCGCCTCGAACAGACGTGCGCTCATCGCATCCCACACATTGGGCAGCAGCAGCACCGGCTTGCGGCGATGCCGGGCGCGGAACGCCTCGGCCGTCGCGGCCTGTTGTGATGTGTCCACGCGCCGCTCCCTCGTCCAAGGAGCGCCAGCGTCCGCCGCGCGTGCCTCCGGGTCAAGGGCGCGAGGCGCTTGACCCCCGGGAGCCGGCAGCGCAAGTTGAAGCCGCGCGCGCACATCGCGCCACGATGGGAGGCGAGCCGTGAGACTGGTGCTCTTCAAGACCAACGCCAACGGCGACATGCTGCCCGGCCTCCTGACCGACCGCGGCGTCGTCGGCATCGCCGAAGCGGTGCGCAAGGGCGTGACGCCGCAGCAGACGATGGAAGGGATCATCGACGAATTCGCCGCGCTCAAGCCCAGGCTCGAGCAGCTCGCGCGCGAGGGCAAGGCGGTGCCGGCTGCGCAGGTGCGCCTCTGCCCGCCCTTGCCGCGGCCGGGCAAGATCCTCGCCTGCATCGCCAATTACTGGGAGCACGCGCAGCGCGAGGCGCGGCCCCTGAACATGTTCCTCAAGAATTCCTGCGCCCACGCCGTGATCGGCCCGGGCGACACCATCGTCCTGCCGGAATTCACCGAGCCGTGGCAGTTCATGCACGAGGCCGAGCTCGCCATCGTCATCAAGGGGCCGGCCAAGCAGGTGAAGGCGGAGAATTGGCGCAGCGCCGTCTTCGGCTATACCGGCATGATCGACGTCTCGGCGCGCGGCGACGGGCGCCGGACATGGAAGACCGGAAGCTGGCTCGGCAAGTCGTTCGACACGTTCTGCCCGTTGGGCCCGTGCATCACCACGGCGGACGAGATCCCCGATCCCAACGATCTGCGCATCAAGTTCTGGAACAACGGCCAGCTCCGCCACGACTACAACACCGACGACATGGAGCACCGCGTGCCCGAGTTGATCCAGTTCGCGACCACGGTGATGACCATGGATTCGGGCGACCTCATCGCCTGCGGCACCAATCACGAGGGGCTGGGCGCGCTGCAGGACGGCGAGACGGTCGAGTTCGAGCTGCAGCACATCGGCAAGATGACGCTCAACGTGCGCGATCCGCTGAAGCGGAGCTGGGAGCGCGGCGTTTATATGGGCGCCGATTCGACCAATCCGGAGGCGGTCATTCGCCACCGTCCGAAGAGCTGAGGATCAGGGCGACACTTCCTCGAGCGGCCGCCCGCCGGTCTCCTCGGCGAACATGAATGTGACGATCCCGCCAATGAGCGCGAGCCCGCCGAAATAGATGAACACCGGCCCGAGCCCGTAGATCGGCGCCAAATAGCCCACGACCAGCGGCCCGACCGCGGCGGCGACGCGCTGCCACGCGCCGCCCACCGCGCCGCCGAAGGCGCGGATGCGGGTCGGATAAAGCTCCGACGTATAAAGGTTGAGGCCGATCGCCGCGGTCGACATGAAGAACGCGCCGACCGAGACGAAGGTCAGGAGAATCTGCGCCGTGCTCGGCCCCACCGCGGCGAGCGTGAGCAAGGTCGCGGCGCCGCCCAGAAACGCCGCCGTGAACCACGGCAGCCGTCCCGTCCGGTCGATGGTGAAGGCGCAGATCAGCGAGCCGAAGATGCCGCAGCATTGGGTGATGAAGCCGTAAAGATTCGCCTGCCCGACCGCGAAATGGAACTCGGTGCGGTAGAGCGTCGGCAGCCAGGCCTGGAGGCCATACGTGGTCGAGAAGCAGCAAAACCACATCACCCAGACCGAGAAGGTGCGGCGGCGATAGATGCCGCGGAAGATTTCCTGCCAGCGGCTCACCTCGCGCACGGCGGGCGTCGCCGCGGCTTCGGTCGGCACCGGCGCGGGGAGGGTCTTCCCTTGCGCCGCGATCGCGCGCTCGATCCCCGTCACGACTTCGCTCGCCTCGCCGAGCCGCCCCTTGGACACGAGCCAGCGCGGCGATTCCGGCAGCAGCCTCATGATGAAGAAGACCAGGATGATCGGCGCCGTGCCGAGATAGAACATCGACTGCCAGCCGATCCGCGGCACCATGACGAAGCCCAGGAACCCGGCGGCGATGAGGCCGAAGGCGAAGAGGGTCTGGTACAGGATGTAGAACCGGCCGCGCACGGCGGAGCGCGCGATCTCGTTGATGTAGGTGTTCGCGATCGGCACCTCGGCGCCGAGCCCGACCCCTTCGAGGAAGCGGAAGGCGATGAGCGACGAGGCTCCCCACGCGAAGGCGCAGGCGAGGCTCATCACGCTGAAAAGGCCGATCGCGACGGTGATGACGATCAGTCTTCCATAGCGCTCGGCGAGCCAGCCGGCGGCGATGGCGCCGACGAACTGCCCGATGAAGGCGGCCGACAGCACCCAGCCGACCTGCGCCGGCGTCAAGTGCCACTCGTTGACGAAGGCCGGCAGCGCGAAGCTGATCGCCAGCAGGTCGAAGGCATCGAACAGCAGCCCGACGCCGAGCACCGCCCGCACCTTCAAGTGCCAGCGCCCTACGGGCACGCGCTCGAGCCGCGCGAGAATGCCCGCGGCGGAGGCGGGATCGAAGGCGGCGGACGGAGTCATGGCGGCGTTCCCCCAGGTCTGTTGTGCGTTGCCCGCTACTCCGCGGCTTGGCGCTCCGGCCGCCAGCGCAGCACCGGATGCCGGGCGGCGTTGGTCTCGTCGAGGCGGCGGCGCGGAGCGAGATGCGGCGACGAGTGGAAGAACTCCGCCTCCCCCGCCTTGGCGCGCGCCGCGAGATGGCGCAGCACGGCGATGAAGCGGTCGAGCCCGGCCTTGCTCTCGTTCTCGGTCGGCTCCACCAGCAGCGCGCCGTGGACGATCAAGGGAAAATACATCGTCATCGGATGGAAGCCCTCGTCGATGAGGGCCTTGACGAAATCGAGCGTGGTGACGCCGGTGCCGTCGAGGAAGCGATCGTCGAACAGCGCCTCGTGCATGGCAAAGCCGGGGAACGACGCCGACATCACATCCTTCACCCGCGCCAGCACATAGTTCGCATTGAGCACGGCGTCGCCCGAAGCCTGGTGCAGCCCGTCCGCGCCGTGGCTCATGGCGAAGGCGAGCGCGCGCACGAACATGCCGAACTGGCCGTGATATCCCTTGATGCGGCCGATGGATTGGCTGGCCTCGCCCGCGCGATGCTCGACCAGACGAAGCCCGTCCTCGCCATGCACCAGCCACGGCAGCGGCGCATAGGGCGCGAGCGAGCTTGCCAGCACCACCGGGCCGCTCCCCGGCCCGCCGCCGCCATGCGGGGTCGAGAAGGTTTTGTGCAGGTTGATGTGCATGCAATCGATGCCGAGATCGCCCGGCCGCACCCGCCCCATCAGCGCGTTGAAATTGGCGCCATCGAGATAGAAATAGGCGCCCGCCGCGTGGACCGCCTCGGCGATTGCCAGGGTCTCGTCCTCGAACAGGCCGCAGGTGTTGGGATTGGTGAGCATGATCGCGGCCACGTCCGGGCCGAGCTTCGCCTTCAGCGCCGCGAGATCGACCCGCCCGCGCGGATTGGCCGGAACCGGATCGACCGCATAGCCGCAGGTCGCGGCCGTCGCCGGATTGGTGCCGTGCGCCGATTCCGGCACCAGCACGCGCTTGCGCCGCTCGCCCCGCGCCTCGAGAGCGGCGGTGATGCACATCATGCCGCAGAGTTCGCCATGGGCGCCCGCGGCCGGCGTCATCGCCACCGCCGGCAGGCCGGTCATGGTCTTGAGCCAATGCGCCAGCATGTCGATCAGCTCGAGCGCGCCCGCGACCGTCGCCGCCGGCTGCATCGGGTGGAGGTCGGCGAAGCCCGGCAGCCGCGCCAATTTCTCGTTGAGGCGCGGATTGTGCTTCATGGTGCACGAGCCGAGCGGATAGAGGCCGGTGTCGATGCCGTAATTCTTCTGCGACAGGCGCGTGAAATGGCGGATGACCTGGGGCTCGCTCAGGCCCGGAAGCCCGATCGCGCCAACGCGGCGCAGGGAGCCGAGCCGGTCTTTCACCACGGGCGGCGCGGGCAGGTCGACGCCGCTGCGTCCGGCCTCGTCCTGCTCGAACAGCAGAAGCTCCTCGATCTCGAGCCCGCGATTGTCGGCGCCGGCGCCCGGCTCGCGCGCGAAGCCGGAGAGCGCCTTGCTCCAGTCGCTCATCGCAGCGCCTCCGCGAGCGCGGCGGCGAATCGATCCATCTCCGCCTCAGTGGTCATCTCGGTGGCGGCGACGATCAGCAGATCGGCAAGCTCCGGCCGCTCGGGCCAAAAGCGGCTCGCCGGCACGCCGCCGAGGATGCCGCGCCGCGCCAGCGCATCCACCACCGGCGCCGCCGCGCGCGGCAGGCGCAGCGAGAACTCGTTGAAGAACGTCTCGCTCGCCAGAACGACGCTGGGCACGCGCTCAAGCCGCTCGGCAAGCCGCACCGCCTTGGCGTGGTTGAGCGCAGCGAGCCTTGTGAAGCCGGCCTCGCCCAAGAGCGCCAGATGGATCGTGAAGGCCAAGGCGCACAGGCCCGAGTTGGTGCAGATGTTGCTAGTCGCCTTCTCGCGCCGGATATGCTGCTCGCGCGCCGCCAGAGTCAGCACGAAGCCGCGCCGCCCCTCGACATCGACGGTCTGGCCGGCGAGCCGCCCCGGCATCTGCCGCACGTATTTGTCGCGCGTCGCGAAGAAGCCGAGATGCGGCCCACCGAATCCCACCGCGTTGCCGAGCGACTGGCCCTCGCCCGCGACGATGTCGGCGCCCATTGCGCCCGGCGGCACGACCAGGCCCAGCGACACCGCCTCGCCGACCGCGACCACCAGCAGCGCGCCGGCGCGGTGGCACGTATCGGCGAGCGCGCCGTGATCGCGCAGCCCGCCGAAGAAGCCCGGGTTCTGCACCACCACGCACGAGGTCGCGCCGTCGATGAGCGCGGCCGGATCGTCCTTGCCCGCGGGATCGGGCGGCAGCGCGACAACCTCGAACCCGTTGAAGCGCGCGTACGTGGCGACCGTCTCGGCGTAGTGCGGATGGAGGCTGCCGGCGACGATCGCCCTGCGCCGCCGCGTCAGGCGGTTCGCCATCATCACCGCCTCGGCTGTCGCGGTCGCGCCGTCATAGAGCGAGGCGTTGGCGACCTCCATGCCGGTGATGAGCGCGACCTGGGTCTGGTACTCGAACAGCGCCCGGAGCGTCCCTTGCGCGATCTCCGGCTGATAGGGCGTGTAGGAGGTGAGGAACTCGCCGCGCTGCACCAGGTAATCGACCGCGGCGGGGATGTGATGGCGATAGGCACCGCAGCCGAGAAAGCTGGGCGCCACACCGGCGGGCAGGTTCTTGGCCGCGAGCGCCGCGAAAGCGCGCTCGACTTCGAGCTCGCCCAACCCTTGCGGCAGATCGAGCGGGCGCGCGAGCCGCGCGGCGGCGGGAACGTCGCGATAGAGATCGTCGACCGAGGCGACGCCGATGGCGTCGAGCATGGCGCGACGATCGGCATCGGTGAGCGAGAGATAGCGCATCACGCCAACCCTTCGACGAGCTTCTTGTAGGCGGCCTCGTCGAGCAGCGTGTCGAGCTCGGACGCTTTCGCCACGCGCAGCTTGAAGAACCAGCCGCCGCCCATGGGATCGGTATTGACCAGCGCCGGGTCCTTGGCGAGCGCGTCGTTCACGGAAGTCACCTCGCCCGAGAGCGGCGCGTAGACCTCGCTCGCTGCCTTGACGGATTCGACGACGCCGGCTTCCGTGCCCTTGTCGATGCGGCGCCCTATCTCGGGCAACTCGACATAGACGACGTCGCCCAATTGCGTTTGGGCATAGTCGGTGACGCCGACCACCGCCTCGTCGCCGTCCACCCGTACCCATTCATGGTCCTTGGTGTATCTGACGATGCTCATCTCGGCCCTCGCGAGGTTCAGGAGCGGCGATAGCGGTGCGGCACGAACGGCAAGGTCGCGATGCGGGCGGGCCGCGCGGTGCCGCGGACGACGAGGCCAACTTGCGTCCCCGGCGCCGCATGCGCGGTCTCGACATAGCCCATCGCGATCGGCCCGCCCACCGATGGGCCGAAGCCGCCGCTGGTGACGCGGCCGATGGACCTGCCGTCGGCGGCCACGATGTCGGTGTTGTCGCGCGCCGGCGCGCGGTCGTCCGGCCTTATGCCGACGCGGCGGCGCGCGGCGCCGCCGGCGAGCTGGCGCGCCAATATCGCGGCGCCGGGATAGCCGCCCTCAGCGCGGCGCCGCTTGGCGATGACCCAGGCGAGATCGGCCTCGATCGGCGTGGTGGTTTCGTCGATGTCGTGGCCATAGAGGCACAAGCCCGCCTCGAGCCGCAGCGTGTCGCGCGCGCCGAGTCCCGCCGGCTTCGCTTCCGGTTCCGCCAGCAGCCGGCGCGCAAGCCGCTCGGCCGCGTTCCCCGGCGCCGAGATCTCGAACCCGTCCTCGCCGGTATAGCCGGAGCGGGTGACGTGGCATTGGATGCCATCGAGGGCGACATCCACCATGCTCATGAAGGGAAGCGCGGCAATGCCGGGCGCGAGCCGCTCCAGCACCGCGGCGGCGTCGGGTCCCTGCAACGCCAGGAGCGCGCGCTCCGGCAACGGGGTCACGCCCAGCATGTGGCGGCGCAAATGGGCGATGTCGGTGTCGCGGCAGGCCGCATTGACGACCAGGAACAGATGGTCGGCGCGGTTCGTCACCATCAGGTCGTCGATGATGCCGCCCGCATCGTTGGTGAAGACCGTGTAGCGCGTGCGCGACGGCGCCAGCCCCGCGATGTCGCCCGGCACCAGCGTCTCGAGCGCCTTTGCCGCGCCGGCGCCCTCGAGCCGCACTTGCCCCATGTGCGACACGTCGAACAGCGCCGCATGGGCGCGGGCATGAAGGTGCTCGGCGAGGATGCCGGACGGGTATTGCACCGGCATGGCATAGCCGGCGAACGGCACCATCTTGGCGCCGAGGCGCAGATGCAGATCGTAGAGCGGCGTGCGCGCGAGGGATTCGTCCGCCATGTCGTCTCCAGGACGAAGCGCCGCCGAGCGCGGCCGCTGCCCCCTCTGTCCCGGGACCTGAACGATGCGCCGGGTTTCGAGCCCGATCTCCTATCGGGGCGTCTGGCCGAGAAAGCCTAGCACCGCCCTCAGCCGAAGGCCAGGGCCGGCGCCTGCCGCGTCGCGCCGCTGCGCGCGCGCTCGGAGCGGTTGTCGAGCCGCAGCGTCAGGCAGAAGGCGGAGCCGCCGCTCAACGCGAACGAGCCGAGCGGCGTCTCGTGGAGCGTGTAGCGGCGCTCCTCGAGTCGGCGGCGCAGCTCGTCGCCGCAGCGCGACAGCACGATGTCGTCGCCGAGGCAAACCGCGTTGGCCGCGAACGAGGCCGCGTCGTCGGCGGCGATGGCGATGCGCAGGCGCGGCTCGATCCGCTCGTGAATCTCGGCGAGCCCGGCCTCGGTGAAGGCCGTCGGCACATAGAGCAGCTCGCCGCCGCTCAGCGGGCAGAGCGCCGTGTCCATGTGATAGAAGCGCGGGTCGGCCAGCTCCAGCGCCACCGTCTCGACGCCGAAGCACGCCTCGACCGCGGCGCGCGCCGCCTTGTCCGAGCGCGGGCCGTAGCCCATCCAGAACAGGTTGCGGGTCCTATCCCACACGCAATCTCCGGCGCCCTCGAGGCGAAGCCCCGCAGGCAGTTCACGCACCTCGTCGATCACGCGCGCGGCGCGGAGCTTGGCGAAGGCGCGCGCGAAATGCGCCTCCTCGCCCTGGCGCTCCGGATGGCGGAAGCGCGCCAGCAGCGCGATCCTGTCCATCACCACTGCGGCATTGGCGGTGAAGACGAGATCGGGCAGGCCCGCCTCGGGCGGCACCAAGTGGATGCCGGCGCCGAGCGACTTCAAGGTGCGATGGAGGCCGCGCCATTCGCTTTTTGCGCGCATGGCGCGCGCCTGCGCCTCGCCGGCCCAGTCGGCCGGATTCATCCACGGATTGATGGAATATGTCACCCCGAAATGATCGGGGCGGCACATCAGGATGCGCGCAGTGTCGTTCATCGCGTTCTTCTCCGTCACGCCGCCACCGGATGGCGGTGCAGCTCGAGCTCGCGCAGCACGTCCTCGAACCGGTCGAGCGCCCAGTCGAGATCCTCGCGCGCGATCACCAAGGGCGGCGCCAGGCGCACCACGGTGTCGTGCGTCTCCTTGGACAGTACGCGTTTCGCCATCAAGCACACGCACACCTCGCGCGCGCTGGCGAAAGCGGGATCGATCTCGGCGCCGACCCACAGCCCGCGGCCGCGCGCCGCCTTGAGGCCGGGCCGCTTCATGGCGCGCAGCCGCGCCAGCATGTGCTCGCCCAGGATGCGCGAGCGCTCGATCAGGCCCTCGTCCTCGAGCACGCTCAGCGCCTCGAGCCCGACCGCGGCCGCGAGCGCGTTGCCGCCGAAGGTCGAGCCGTGCGAGCCCGGCGTGAACACGTCCATCACCGCGTGCGTCGCGACGAAGGCCGAGACCGGCAGCACGCCGCCGCCCAAGGCCTTGCCCAGCACCAGCCCGTCGGGCTTGGCGTTCTCGTGCTGGAACGCGAACCACTTGCCGGTGCGGCCGAGCCCCGACTGGACCTCGTCGAAGATCAGCAACACGTTGGCATCATCGCAAATCTGCCGCAGGCCGGAGAGATAGCCCTCTTGCGGCACGATGATGCCGGCCTCGCCCTGAATGGGCTCGATCAGCACGGCGGCGGTGTTGCCCGTGATGGCGCGGCGGACCGCGTCGAGATCGCCGAACGGCACCGGCACGAATCCGGGCGCGAACGGGCCGAACCCGTCGCGGTAATCGGGCTCGGACGAGAACCCCACGATGGTGGTGGTGCGGCCGTGGAAATTGCCCTCGGCGACGATGATCTCGGCGCGGTCGGGCGCGATGCCCTTGACGCGGTAGCCCCAGCGCCGCGCCGCCTTGATCGCGGTCTCGACCGCCTCGGCGCCGGTGTTCATCGGCAGCGCCGCATCGAGCCCGGTGACCTGGCACAGCTTGGCCAGGAACGGCCCGAGCGTGTCGCTGTGGAAGGCCCGCGACGGCACCGCCAGGCGGCGCGCCTGGTCGGTCAGCGCGTTGACGATCCGCGGGTGCGAGTGGCCGTGGCTCACCGCCGAATAGGCGCTCATCATGTCGATGTAGCGGCGTCCCTCGACGTCCCAGAGATAGGCCCCCTGCCCGCTCCGCAGCACGACCGGGAGAGGGTGATAGTTGGCGGCGGAGTACCGCGCCTCGAGTTCCATCGGGCCCATGTGCGCATCCTTTTCCATGCGCTTAATATGCTTCCACCACCGCCACTTCTGTTGTCAAAGTGGAGTCCCAAAACAGCCGATTCTGCTGTTGGAAGGGTCTCTCGCGACCGATCCGGGAGTCTAGCGCCGGCGAGGGGCCAGCAGCGGACTCGGGTATCCCGCGAATCGGCGCACCGGCCGCAGCACGATATGGGACACGATCCGCGCCACGCCGAGCACCCCATCGCCGATCAGCTGCGAGGTCAGGCTCTCGTATCCCGACAGGTCGGCGCACACGACGCGGGCGATGTAGTCGAAGGCGCCGCTCACCTCCCAGCACTCGACCACTTCGTCGATCGTGCGCAGCCGCCGCTCGACCTGCTCGCGCCGCGCCTGGCTCTCGAGCGCGATCTCGGAAATGACGGTCACGGGCCGCGAGAGTTGATCGAGGTCAATGACGGCCTGGTAGCCGATGATGACGCCGCTGGCCTGCAGCCGCCGCACCCGCTCGAGGCATGGCCGCGGCGTCAGGCCGGCGCGCCCGGCGAGCTTCTGGATGGTCATGCGCCCGTCGCGCTGCAGCGCCGCCAGGATGCGCACGTCGATCGCATCGAGGCCGCGGGACCGTCGCGTCGGCATTGGTGCCTCGCCAGGGAACAGTCCGTCGCGCGCGAGGCTACCGGATGGACAGGGTTTCGCAAAGTGGCTGCAAAAGCATCGTGCGTCCTTCGACTTCGTTCAGGATGAGGGAGATCCTTTGTGGCACAAAGAAAGGTCCTCATCCTGAGCGGAGCGCATAGCGCGTAGTCGAAGGACGCAGGGCCGTATTCCAGCCCAATCGCGATTGCCGTAGAGTGCGTCCATGGACGCCCCCATCACCTTGCGCGCGATGCGCGAGAGCGATCTCGCCGCCGCCGATCATCTGTTTCGCCTGGCCTTCGGCACCTGGTTCCAGCTGCCCGACCCGATGCAGTTCCGCGGCGATGCCGGGCTCTTCGTCGGGCGCATGCATGCTTATCCCGATGGCGGCGTCGTCGCCGAATCCGGCGGCGCGATGGTCGGGCTCACCTTCGCCAGCCGTTGGGGCAGTCTCGGCGTGCTGGGGCCGGTCGCGGTTCATCCCGATTACTGGCGCCGCGGCGTCGCGCGCATCCTGCTGCCGGCGACATTGGAGAATTTCGCGCGCTGGCAGTGCCGCCTGGTCGGGCTCTTCACCTTTCCGGCCAGCCCGGTCCATCTGCGCCTTTATCAGGATTTCGGCTTCTGGCCGCGCCACCTGACGCCGGTCATGGCGAAGCCGGTTTCGCCGGACGCTAAGAGCGATGACGCGATCTCGCTGGCGGAATCGCGCGACCGCGCTGGCCTGATCGCCTCATGCGGCGAACTCGCGAATTCGGTCTTTGCCGGGCTCGATCTCGGGCGCGAGATCGCCGCCGTGCTCGAGCGCAAGCTCGGCGACGTGATTGCGTTCGCCGCGGGATCGCGGGTCGAGGGATTCGCCATCTGCCACACCGGCGCGGGCAGCGAAGGCGGCTCGCAAGGCTGCTACATCAAGTTTGCGCTGGCGCGCTCGGCCGAAACCTTGTCGCGCCTGCTCGATGCCAGCGAAGCCTTCGCGCACCGCAGCGGCGCCGCGCAAATCAGCACCGGGACGCCCACCGGCCGGCACGGCGCCTATCGCATGCTGGCCGAACGCGGCTTCCGCCAGACCCTCGCCGGCGTGCAGATGCACCGCCCCTACATCGAGGGGTTCGACCGCCCGGACGTGTTCGCGCTCGACGATTGGCGGTGAGCTAGGACGCCGCTGCCATCTCCGGCCGCCGGTCGCGCCAGCTCGTCGCGCGCTCGTAGGCGTGGCCGGCGCGGAGCAAGGTCACCTCGTCGAACGGCTTGGCAACGAGCTGCATCGCCAGCGGCAATCCGCCCTCGCCGTAGCCGGTGCACACGGAGAGCGCCGGGAAGCCGCTGACATTGAAGGCCGAGGTGAAATTCGGCTGCTCGACGATGCCCCATTTCGGCACGTGGTCGATCAGCGGCGCCTCGGCCGGCACGGTGGCGGTGACCAGGATGTCGATCTCCGCCATGGCCCGCGTCATCTCTTCCGTCAGCGCGCGCCGGCGCCGCTGCGCCTGCACGTAATCCGCGCCGCTGATGAGGCCGCCCAGCACCAGCCGGTCGCGCAGCAGCTCGCCATACCAGTCGAGGCGCGTGCGCATCCAATGCTCGTGCACCGCGAAGCCCTCGACCAGCAGGATGACGAGGCCGCAGGCGCGCCACTCGATCAGCGGCGACAGGGTTACGTCGCTGATCTCGGCGCCCTCGCGGCGGAAGAGGTCGAGCGCGGAGGAGAGTCCCTTGCGCGTCGCCTCGTTGATGGGATTGTCGCGCTCGTGGAAATGGCGCAGCACGCCGATGCGCAAGCCCCTGACGCCGTCGCCGATGCGGGCGCGGAAATCGGGCACCGGTCGGTCGGCGCTGGCGGGATCGGCGGGATCGTGGCCGGCGATCGCCTGGAGCAGGATGGCGCAATCCTCGACCGTCCACGCCATCGGCCCGGCGTGGTCGAGCGAGAATGCCAGGGGAATGACGCCGGTGCGCGGCACCAGCCCATAGGTCGGCTTCAAGCCGGCGAGGCCGCACAGCGCCGCCGGCAAGCGGATCGAGCCGCCGGTGTCGGAGCCGAGCCCGCCCAGCACCATCCCCGACGCCACCGCGGCGCCGGTGCCGCTCGACGAGCCGCCGGTGAAATGCGCCGGGTTCCACGGGTTGCGCGCCGGCGGCCAGGGCAGATCGAAGGACGGCCCGCCGAACGCGAATTCGTGGGTCGCGAGCTTGCCCAGCAGCACCGTCCCCGCTTCGGCGAGGAGGCGCGTGCAGGTCGCGTCTGCGCTCGGCCGGTTGTCTTGGAGCTGGCGCGAATGCGCCGTCGTCGGCATGTCCTTGGTGTCGTAGATGTCCTTGAGGCCGATCGGGATGCCGTGCAGCGGCCCGCGGGGACCGCCGCGCAGGATCGCGGTCTCGGCGGTGCGCGCCGAAGCGAGCGCGCGGTCGCCGTCGAGATGGAGGAAGGCGTGCAAGGTGCCGTCGAGCTTGGCGATGCGGTTGAGGCAGGCCTGCGTCAGCTCGACCGGCGATATCTTGCGCGCGGCGATGAGGCCTGCCGCCTCCGCGATGGTCGGGAACGCGTCGCTCACTTCGCGTCCTTGGGGAAGGCGTAGATCACTGCCGGCTCGGCCGAGAGCGGCAGCTTCGCGTGCAGCCGCTCGATCAGCATCTCGAGGCTGGCGTAAGGGCTGTAGAGCTCCGCCTTCTGCGCCTCGCTCAGGGTGAGGCCGGCGCGGCGAATGAGGAAATCGAACTCGGCGCGGCTGATCTTGGGCGTTCCGGTCATGCGAGCTCCGCCACTTTGCCGTCGGGAAGCCGCCCCTGGGCGCGGTATTGCGCGATCTTCTCGAGCAGCGGCTGGTCCGACACGGCATAGAGGATGGCATCGCCCGCGCCCGCGTTGACGTGGCGGCGCCACAGGAAATTCGGCACCACGAAGAAATCGCCCATCAGCCATTCGAGGCGCGATCCCGCCACCTCGGTGGCGCCGCTGCCGGCGATGGCGCAATAGAGCGTGCTCGCGGTCTCGCGCTTCCACCGCGTCGTCTCGCTGGGGCGCAAGAGCTGCGCCGAATAGTCGAGCGTCGGGAACACGCTCGCGCCGGTCGCGGGATTGACGAAGCGAATCCTTACGCCCTCGTAGGGATCGCCCGGCTCGCCGCGCAGGCCTTCGAGCGCGGCGCGGATCTCGGCGCCGCGATAATGCAGCATCGGCGTGCCGCCATGCCAGTCGCCGCGCTGATGCGGCACGAAGGACGGCACCATGCCGCCATGGGCATAAAGGCGCTGGGAATAGTCCGGCGCCTCGCGCACGGCTTGCGCCCGCGAGTTGCCGTCGAGCGCGCCGGGAAAACCGTCGTCGAGCCAGCCGCAATCGAGATATTCGACCAGCGGCCAGTCGAGGATGTCAGCCCAGATCACCGGCTCGGCATCCTCGTTGCCGTGATCGTGCCACGTGCCCGTCGGCGTGAAGATCAAATCGCCGTACTCGGCGATGCAGCGCTCGCCCTCGATGGTGGTGTAGCCGCCCTTGGCGGAGAGGATCGTGCGGCTGGCATTTGGCGTGTGGCGATGCACCGGCGCCACGTCGCCGGGATTGTAGATCGAGATGGCGCAGCGGATCACGCTCGACACTTGCAGCCTGCCGCCGAGGCCGGGATTGGTCAGCAGGAACTGCTGCCGGTCGGCGAACTCGATAGGCGGCACGTCGGCGGTCCGGGCGATGGCGGCGATGCGGTCGAGATAGGGCGCGATCTCGCGCCAGCGCCACAGATGCGCCACCGCCTTCAATTGCCCCGCCGCGACCCGGCCCGAGGCGAGAATTCCGCCCTCCTCGATGCCGCCGTCGCGGAACCAGGGCCGCTGCGCCGGCGCGTTGGCTTGGGTGCGAAGCCAGATATGGAGCTTCGATGCGTCCTCGTTGAGCCGCTCCATAGCGTCGCGCGCTGCCGACGGCAGGTCCGCTCGTCCGCCGCCCTCGCGCGGCTTGGTCGCGGCGGACATCCGCGCCTCTACTTCACGCCGCCGGGATGGGTGATCGGACCCACCAGCTTGGCGAAGCGCGCGCGCAATTCGACGAGCTGCTTGTCGTTGGTGAGGAACTCGCGATAGTCGTTGACCACCTTGTAGGACAGGATCGGCTTCTGCCCGGCGGGCGGCTTCGCGTCCGAGCGCACCGGCCAGGTTCCGGGCGCCAGCGTGCTCTGGAATTCCTTGGACAGGTACCACGAGATGAACAGCTTGGCCGCGTTGGGATGGGGCGCGCCCTTGAACACGGCGCCGGTCACCGCCCAGATCGGCAGCGGGTCGACCTTGGAGAACGCGATCTCGTGCGGCTTGCCGGCGGTCTTCTCGGCGAGGCTGATGCTGGCGATGGTGTCGAGCGTCACCAGCGTGTCGCCCGCGGAGATGCTGCGCGCGACGCCGAGATGGCCCTGGATGAACACCGGCTTGTTGGCCATGTACTTGTCCCAATAGCCCCAGCCGTATTTCTTGGTGATGCTGTTGAAGTCGTAAAGCGTGGCGTCGTCGTCCTGCGGATAGGCCGAGACCACCTTGCCCATGAATTGCGGCTTGAGGAAATCGAGCGCCGATTTCGGCACGTCCGCCGCCTTTACCAGTTGCGAATTGTAAGCATAGGTGTGCGCGTTGACCGACATGCCGAAATAGGCGCCGTCCTTGTCCTTCCAGTGGGCGTCGATCTTGTCGAACCCCTCGGGCTTGAAGGCATCGAGCGCGCCTTCCTTCTTCCAGCGCACGTAATCCTGCACGGTTTGGAGGACCGCTAGGTCGACTTGCATCGACTTGGCCTTGATCATGGCGTCGATCTTGACGTCGAAGACGTTGCTGAAGCCGCCCTCGATCGCGACGTCGATGCCCGGGAAGCGCTCTTTGAAGCGCGCCGCGACGGCCTCCCACGGCGCGGCCGGACCGCCGCCCCAGAGGGTGAGGCTCTTCTCCGCCTTGGCCTTGGCGTAGAGCTGGTCCATCGTTTCCGCCTTCGCTGCCGCGACGAAGGACGCGATGGCGATGCCGGCAAAGAGCGCGACGCGCAGCATGGACATGATATTTCCTCCCGGTTTTGCGCGAGTCTATCCGATCGCGCGCGCGTCGTCACTTGCCCTTGAACGCGCGGCGCACGAACAGCGGATAGAGCAAGAGGCCCGCGACGAAGCCGCCGACATGGGCGACCCAGGCAACCGGCTCGCCTTCGGCGCCCATGCCCGTGAGGCCGGTGGCGGCGTTCATCGCGAACCACAGCGCGACCAGGAGCCAGAAGCCGCGGCGAAAAACCGCAAGCCGCAGGATGCCGCCGAAGAGCCCGCTGGTCGCGGCCGACGCGCCGATCATCACGTCGTTGGAGCCCGGATCGTAGGCGAACTCGGTGAAGGCGCCGGCAATGCCGCACAGGATATAGAAGGCGAGGCAGCGCCAGCGCCCCAGCCGCTGCTCGACGCCGGCGCCGAACGCCACCAATCCCAGCATGTTCACCGCGAGATGGGTGACCCCGGCATGGAGGAACTGGTAGGTCACCGGATCGACCAGCGCGGTCCAGGTGAGGAAGTGTTGCGCGCCATATCGCGCCGGGGTGAACCCGAAATTCTGCACGATCGCGTCGCTGACCTCCTCGGGCAGCACCAGCATCAGCGCGCAGATGACGACGTTCGCGGCGAGCAAACCCTTGGTCGCCGGCGGCAGGATGAAGATCGGCTGCCGCGGAGCCTGGTTCGCGTTCATGGTCCGGCACCTCGCGCCGGCATTAACGATGAAGCGCTGCCGGTGGCAGCCATCCTTCCCCGCCCGGTAATGCAAGGTCAATGTTTGCCGCCTAGGCTGCCCTGTTCCCCAAAGGCAAGGGATATGGACGCCATCGCCAGCACCGCCGCTCCCGCGGCCGAGATCGATCCCGCCGAGCGCCGCCGCCACCAGCGCATCGGCGTCATGTGGATGGGGACGCTCCAGGCCAAGCGCGGCTATTTCGACTGCATGGTGATCGACGTGTCGTTGGGCGGCGCCAAGCTCGCGTTCGGCGAGCCCCACGCGCTCGTGGCGGGGACGCAAGTTTCGCTCATTCTCGAGCGCTTCGGCACCTTCCGCGCCGAGACCGTGTGGCAGCGCGCCGGCATCGCCGGCATCCGCTTCCTCGATCCGCCCGAAACGGTCGCCGCCGCGTTCGGAAGCATCCTGCCGGCCTGACGAGGGCTTACGCCGCATTCGATCCGCTTTCGTGATAAAGTCCGCGCGTGGGAGGCACGCGGGCGATGCGATCACGATTTCTCGGCGCAATGCTCGGTCTGGTGCTGGCCGGGACGGCGGCGCGCGCGGACGAGCCGCTCAAGATCCGCATCGCCTGGGCGGCGGTGCCGGGCCAGCTTCCCGCCGTGCTCTACCAGAAGCGCGAGATCCTCCAGCACTACGGCGCGAGCTACACGGTCGAGCCGGTTTATAACCGCGGCAGCGGCACCCAGATCACCGCGCTGGCGGCGGGCGAGCTTCAGCTCGCGCTCTATGCGCCCTCGGCCTTCGCGCTCACCATCGCCAACGCGCGCATGGACGACATCCGCATCATCGCCGACGCGACGCGCGACGGCTACCAGGACTATTTCTCGCGCGAGTACATGGTGCGGGCCGACAGCCCGATCCACACAGTGGACGATCTCAAGGGCAAGGTGCTGGCGATCAACAGCATCAGCGGCGCCGTCGACATGGCGCTGCGCGCGGCCTTGCGCAAGCGCGGCATGGAGGACAAGCGCGACTATCAGATCGTCGAGATCGACTTCCCCAACATGTTCGCGGTCCTGACCAGCGGCAAGATCGATTTAGGCGCCTTCACCACGCCGTGGTCCTTCGCCGCCGAGAAATCGGGCGAGACGCGCACCGTCTTCACCATGAAGGACCTGGTCGGCGAGCAGGACATCACCATCATGGCGGCGCGCGCCCCGTTCATCGCCGCCCACCGCGCCGCGCTGGTCGATTTCTTCGCCGATTCACAGCGCGCGATGCGCTGGTTCTACGACCCCGCCAACCGCGCCGAGGTGCTGCAGATCATTGCGACCTTTACGAAGCAGCCGGTCTCGGCCTATTCCGACTGGCTCTTCACCAAGCGCGACGATTACCGCGATCCCGACCTGCGCCCCAATCTCGACGCGGTGCAGCGCGACATCGACCGCGAGGTCGAGCTGGGCTTCTTGAAGGCGAAGTTCGACGTGAAGCAATACGCCGACCTGTCGCTCGTGGACGAGGCTGCCAAGCGCCAGGCCGCGGGGCGTTGACGAAGGAGCAAAGGCGGCCCGATCATGCGGCATGATTCTCGAAGCGAGGCCTGCGCTATGGCGAAGTTCTGCGGCGCGATCCTGATGAGCGTGATCCTGGCGCTCGGCGCGACCAATGCGCGCGCGGACGAGCCGGTGAAAATCCGCATCGCCTGGACCACGGCGATCGGCCAGCTCGTCGCGGTCCTGTTCCAGAAGACCGACGTGCTGGCGCATCACGGCAAGAGCTACGTCGTCGACGCCGTCTATTACAAGGGGAGCGGGCCGCAGATCACCGCGCTCGCCGCGGGCGAGCTCGAGATCGCCGAATACGCGCCCTCGGCGCTGGCGCTTTCGGTCGAGAACGCGCAGATGCAGGACGCGCGCATCATCGGCGACGCCACGCGCGACGGTCACGCGGACTTCAATTCGCGCAAGTTCATGGTCCGCGCGGACTCGCCGATCCGCGCCATCGAAGACCTCAAGGGCAAGGTGCTCGCGACCAACAGCATCGCCGGCGCCATGGACACGGCGATGCGGGTGATGCTGCGCAAGCACGGGCTCGAGGACAAGCGCGACTACCAGGTGGTCGAGCTCGACTTCCCCAACATGTTCTCGGCAGTCACCAGCGGCAAGGTTGACCTGGCGTCGATCTCGCTGCCGTTCTCGATCGCGGCGGAAAAGTCCGGCGAGGTCCGCACCCTCTTCACCATGAAGGACGCGATCGGCGAGAGCGACATGACCATCATGGTGGCGCGAGCGCCCTTCATCGCCGCGCACCGCGCCGCCCTCGTCGACATGGTCGAGGACATGCAGCGCGCGCTGCGCTGGATCTACGAGCCCGCCAACCGCGACCGCGTCGTGGCCTTGGTCGCCGAGACGACCAAGCAGCAACCCTCCGCCTATACCGATTGGCTCTTCACCAAGAAGGACGACTACCGCGATCCCGACATGCGGCCGAGCCTCCAGGCGGTGCAGGAAGACATCGACCGCCAGGCGCAGATGGGCCTCTTGAAGAGCGGCATCGACGTCAAGAAATACGCCGACCTCTCGCTCGTCGACGAGGCGGCGAAGCGGCCGCGCTGAACAGCGCTCACACCGCCTCGAGGACGCCCGAGACCGCGGTGCCGGGGAATTCTTCCTTGAGGCGCGGATAGACCTCGCGCGCGAATGTCCGGATGCCGTGGACGGTGTCGTCGTGCTCGAGGAATCCCGCCTGGCCCATGATGAGGAGATGCCCGAAGCCGCCGACTTTGTAATAGAACCGCTTCACCTGCTGATACACCTGGTCGGGGGTGCCGCAGAACAGGATGCCGCGCTCCATCGCCGTATCGACATTCATGTTGCGGCCGAAATTGGCGTGGTCGCCTTGCGTTCGCGAGCCCGCGCCCTTCATCCCCGCCACCATCGCCGGCACCCCGGCATAGCCCGGCGGGGTCGCGTAGTGCGGCGGCACCTTGTTGGCATTCAAATACCACAACAGCTTGTCGGCGCCGGCCCGCGCTTTCGCTTCGCTGTCGGCGGCATAGACCAGCGCGGCATAGGCGAGCCGGTCGACCGGCACCTCGCCCTTGCGTCCCGCCTCGCGCCAGCCGCGGCGATAGGAATCGTAGATCGCGCGCGTCCCGTCGCCGGTGAGGAAGGTCGCCTGCACGAAGCCGTGCGCGCCCACCCGCGCCGCGCCCGACGCGCTCGTGGTGCTGACCCACACCGGCGGGTGCGGCTGCTGAAACGGCCGCGGCCAGATGTTGATCGCGCGGTAGTGGAAGAAGCGCCCCTCGTGCGAAAACGGCCCGTCATGGTGGGTCCACGCCTTGACGATGAGGTCGAGCGCCTCCCAGTGGCGCTCGTTCATGCGCACCGGATTGCTGTTGGCCGGCAGCACCTCGTAGGGGACGCCGCGCACGAATCCCGCGTCGAGCCGCCCGTGCGACATCACGTCGATCATCGCCATCTCCTCGGCGATCCTGACCGGCTGATGGCGGTTGGCGATGGGATTGCCGAGGATCAGGAGCCGCGCCTTCGAGGTGACGCGCGCCAGGGCCGCGAGCATCAAGGGCGCCGTCGGATCGACGCAGGTCGCCGTCTGATGATGCTCGTTGAGCATGATCTCGATGCCTTCCTCCTCGGCGATCTGCCATTCCTTGATGTAGCGGTCATAGAGCGCCGCGCCCTTCTCGGGATCGTAGTGGCGGTTCGGCAGATTGACCCGGATCGATTCATAGCTGTCGGCGGGCGGCAGGTAGGGATATGCCGTCTCGGTGAAATGCCAGGCCTGCATGGCGCTGTCTCTCCTTGGGAATCCGGATCAGGCGTCGAGAAATGCCAAGAGCTTGGCGGCGAACGCTTCGGGCTGCTCGGTCTGGAGCGCGTGGGCGGCGAGCGGCACGGTTTCGATCCGCGCGTTCGGCACCAGCTTGGCATAGCGCGCGAGATAATCGGCCGTGACCAGACCGTCGCTCTCGCCGCGCAGGAACAGGGTCGGGATGCCGATCCGGTGCAGCCGGCGCTTGAGCTTGGGATTGTGCATCCACGGCTCCCACACCAGCAACGCGGTGGTCTCGCGGTTGCGCGCGATGATGGTGAGCTCCTCGTCGCTGAACTTCGACGCATCGAACGCGAACTTCGACGGATCGTGGAACAGCAGGCGGTTCACGTTCTCCTGCGGCATGGCGAAGATGTCGGGGATGTCGAGCGTGTCCTCGGGTCCGGTCTTGACTCCCACCGGCGCCACCAGCGCGAGCTTGCGGAACCGCTCGGGCGCCTTGGTCGCCATCTCGGCCGCGATCCAGCCGCCGAGCGAGGCGCCGACCAAGTCGACCCTTTCCAGGCCGAGCCGGTCCATCAGCTCGAGATAGATATGCGCGATGTCGTCGGGCGTATCGAGCCAGTCGGGCAGGCCCGAGCGTCCGAAGCCCGGATGCGACGGCGCGATCAGTCGGCGCTTCTTCGCGAGAAGGCCGACATAGGGCTGGGTCGGAACGAAGCCCTGGGCGCTGTGCAGGAACAGGAGCGGCGCGCCCTCGCCGTCCTCGTGGAGCTCGATCTCCACGCCGGCGAGCTTCAACATCTCTCTCCTCACGGCCGCGAACCTCCCCTTGCATATGCTGGTAAATCGACGCGATGCACCGCTAATATTTCACCTCGGCGCAAGCGGTGCAAGCGTGCGTCCTTCGACTGAGCCCGAAGGGCGTAGTCGAAGGACGCAGGATGCAAATGCAGCTTCGACGTATGGCGATCCTCGCGCTGGCGCTTTTCCCGCTCGCGGCGCAAGCCGAGACGATCACCGTCGGCTCCAAGATCGACACCGAGGGCGCGCTGCTCGGCAACATGATCGCGCTGGTGCTGGAGCGCGACGGGCTCGCCGTCACGCGCCGCATCGGATTGGGGCCGACCAACATCGTGCGCGGCGCCATCCTCGCCGGCGAGATCGACATCTATCCCGAATATACCGGCAACGGCGCGCGCTTCTTCGCGCTCGACGCCGATCCGGCATGGCGCAATGGCGCGGCGGGATATGAAAAGGTCGCTGCGCTCGACCGCGCGCGCAACGCGCTCGTGTGGCTCGCGCCGGCGCCGGCCAACAACAGCTGGGCGATCGCGGCGGCAAAGTCGCTCGCGGCTCTGACCGGCCCGTCGCTCGCGGGCTTCGCGCGCTATGTGTCGTCGGGCGGCACGGTGCGGCTCGCCGCATCGGCCGAATTCGTCGAGAGTCCGGGCGGGCTGCCCGCGTTCGAGCAGGCTTACGGCTTCACCTTGAGCCAGCGCCAGATGCTGGTGCTGGCGGGCGGCGACACGGCGGCGACGATCCGCGCCGCCGCCGAGGGCATGTCCGGTGTCAACGCCGCGATGGCCTACGGCACCGACGGCGCGGTGGCGGCGCTCGGCCTCATCGTGCTCGCCGACGACAAGGGCGCCGAGATCGTGTACGAGCCGGCGCCGGTCGTCCGCGCGAAAGTGCTCGCCGCGCATCCCGTGATCGCTTCGTTGCTGGACCCTGTGTTCCGCTCCCTGACATTGGAGCGCTTACAGCGCCTCAATGCCGAGATCGCGGTCGAGGGCGGCGACGCGCGCGACGTGGCGGGCGAATATCTCGCTGCGCAAGGCTTCGCGCGGTGAAGGCGCCGGGCAATGCCGTGCTGCTGGTGCTGGTCGTCGCCGGCGCCATCGCGCTCGCGAGCCTCGGCTTCGTCGCGCACGCGCCCAACCGCCTCGTCTCGGGCACGCCGCTGACGCTGTGGCAAGCGGCGGGAGCGCCGCGTGCCGCCACGATCGCGGCGCTCGGCGCGGCGTTGCTGGCCGCGGCATTTCCCGCGCCGGGCCGGCGCCTCGGCGGCGCTACCCTCGTCGTCGCATCGCTCTTGCTGCTGCTGTTGATCGAGAGCGCGGGCGCGGCGGCCGCTTCGCTCGCCGCCGGCGCGCCCAAGGCGGCCCGCACCGCGCTCGGTCCCGCCTTCTGGATCGCCGGATTGTGCATCGCCTTCGCCGTCCTCGACGCGCTGCAACGGCTCGCAGCCGGGCCGGCGCTGAGGCTCGGCACGGTCGCGGCACTCGTCGCGCTCGCGGCGGCGCTCACGTTGTCCGGCCGACTCGACCAGCTCTCGCTGCTGCGCGAATTCGCCAACGAGCGTGCGGACTTTCTCGGCGAACTCTTGCGGCATTGCGAGCTGGTGGCGGGAGCGGTCGTGCCGGCGCTCCTGATCGGCATACCGGTCGGCCTCCTGGCGGCGCAGCGGGAGCGATCGCGTGCGCCCATCTTCGCGGCGCTCAACGTGGTGCAGACGATCCCGTCGATCGCCCTTTTCGGCCTCCTCATCGCGCCGCTGGCCGCGCTAGGCGTCGGCGGCATCGGCATGGCGCCGGCGCTGATCGCGCTCACGCTCTATGCGCTGCTGCCGGTGGCGCGCAACACGCTGGCGGGGCTGCTCGGCGTCGATCCGGCGGTGATCGAGAGCGCCGCCGGCATGGGCATGACGCGGCGGCAGATTTTCTGGCGGGTCGAGCTGCCGCTGGGAATGCCGGTGCTGCTCGCCGGGGTGCGCGTGGTGGTGGTGCAGGCGATCGGGCTCGCCGTCGTCGCCGCGCTGGTCGGCGCCGGAGGGCTCGGCAGCTTCGTCTTTCGCGGCATCGGACAATACGCCATCGATCTGGTGCTGCTCGGCGCGCTGCCGGCGATCGCGTTGGCGCTGGCGGCCGATTTCGCGATGGCGCTGGCAATCGACTGGCTCGGGCGGAGAGCGCGATGATCGAGCTTCAAAACGTGGTGAAGACGTTGGGCGGGCGGCGCATCGTCGATGGCGTCAGCCTGACGGTCGAGACGGGCGCGTTCTGTGCGCTGGTCGGCTCGTCCGGCGCGGGGAAATCCACCACGCTGAAGATGGTGAACCGGCTCGTCCCGATGGATTCGGGCGCGATCCGCATCAACGGCGAGGACATAACGCGGCTCGAGCCCGAGACGCTGCGCCGCCGCATCGGCTATGCGATCCAGTCGGTCGGGCTCTTCCCGCACTGGACCGTGGCGCGCAACATCGCCACCGTGCCGCATCTCCTCGGCTGGACACAAGCGCGCATCGACGCGCGCGTCGCCGAACTGATGGAATTGCTGCGGCTCGACCAGGCGGTCCATGGCGGCAAGTATCCGCACCAGCTCTCGGGCGGGCAGCAGCAGCGCGTCGGCGTCGCCCGCGCATTGGCCGCCGATCCCGAGCTCCTGCTGATGGACGAGCCGTTCGGCGCGCTCGATCCCATCACGCGCGACGCGCTCGCGGCGGAGCTCGCGCTCATCCACCGCCGCACCGGCAAGACCATCATGTTCGTGACCCACGATCTCGACATGGCGCTGGCGCTCGCCGACATGATCGCGATCATGCATGACGGGCGTCTGATGCAGTATGCGAAGCCGCGCGACATCATCGAGCGCCCGGCCGATGACTTCGTCCGCGACCTCGTCGGCCGTTCGGGATTGGGCCTGAAGCTCCTCGCCGTGCGCAAGGCGGCCGAGCGCGCGCGGCCCGGCACAGCCGCCGGCGAGCCGCTCGACCCGGCCGCGTCGCTCGCCGACGCGCTCTCCGAGATGGTGCTGCGCCATAGCGACGCGGTGCCCCTGGGCGGCGGCGCGGGCATGGTCGCGCTCGCCGACCTGGTGCGCTGAGCGATGGCGCGGTGGCGCGAATGGCGCTCCGTCGCCGCGCTGGCGGCGGCGCTGGCGCTGCTCGTCGTCTTCATGCCGGCGCTCGGGCCGCTGGTGGCGTCGGCGTTTCCGGAAGTGAAGCCGCCGGTCTTCGCCTTCGCATCGTTTCCCGAATTGCTGCTCGCGCATGTCGAGATCGCCGCGGCCGCATGCCTGGCGTCGAGCGTGGCGGCGCTGGCGCTCGGCATCTTCGTGACGCATGCCATTGGCCGCGAATTCCGCGCCATCGTCGGCGCCATCGCCACCATCGGCCAGACCTTTCCGCCGGTCGCGGTGCTGGCGATCGCGGTGCCGGCGCTGGGCTATGGCGAGAGGCCGACCTTCGTGGCACTCGCGCTCTACGGGTTCCTGCCGATCATCGCCAACGTCATCGCGGGGATCGAGACCGTGCCGTCAGCGGTGCGCGAGGCCGCGCTGGGCATGGGGTACCGGCCGCTGGGCATGCTGCTCGCGGTCGAGCTGCCGCTGGCCGCGCCGGTGATCCTGGCCGGAATCAGAGTGTCGGCGGTCATCACCATCGGCACGGCGACGATCGGCTCGACCGTGGGCGCGGTGACGCTGGGCACGCCGATCATCGACGGGCTGGTGGGCGACAAGCTGCCCTATGTCATCGAGGGCGCGTCGGTGGTGGCGCTGCTCGCCATCCTGGTCGATGCGATCTTCGAACGCATCGACAAGATGCTGCGCGTGCGGCGAGAGGACTAACCCTTCGCCGCGCGCGCGGCTTCGGTGCCGGCGATGCGGCCGAAGACCGCGCCGGCGGTGAGGCCGGAGCCGCCGGGATAGTTGAAATAGAACAGGCCGCCCACCAGCTCGCCCGCGGCATAGAGGCCCTTGATCGGCTTGAAGTCGAGATCGACCACCGCCCCGTCTGTCGTGATGCGCAACCCGCCGAAGGTGAAGGTCAGGCCGCAGGTGACGCCGTAGCCCTCGAACGGCGGCTCGTCGATCGTGTTGGCCCAGTTCGATTTCGGAATGGCGAGCCCCTCGGCGCGGCGCCCGTCCTTGACGTTGGGATTGAAGGGAATGTCGGTGCGGACCGCCTTGTTCCAGGCGGCGATGGTTTTGACGAATTCGGCGGGATCGACGCCGTCGAGCTTCGACGCCAGCTCCTCGATGGTGTTCGCGGTCACCTTGGTGATGCGGCGGATGTTGTATTCGTCGCGCTGCAGGTGCTTCACCTTCTTGTCCCAGATCTGCCACGCGAACTGATTGGGCTGCTCGAGGATGACGCGGCCGTATTTGGCATAGGTGTAGTTGCGGAAATCGGCGCCCTCGTCGACGAAGCGGCGGCCCGTTGCGTTGACCATGATGGCGAAGGGATAGGAGTGCTTCTGGAACTGGTCGCCGACCGCGAGGTCGCCGAACTCCGGCGCGTTCATGTCCCAGCCGACCGCGTGACAGCCGGACCAGTTGCCGCACGGGCTGGCGCCGATGGCGAGCGCCATACGGATGCCGTCGCCGGCGTTGAAGCGCGTGCCGCGCACCTTGGCGAGGTCCCAGCCGGGCCCCAAATAGCGCGTGCGCCATTCCGGATTGGCCTCGAACCCGCCGCACGCGAGCACGACCGTGCGGCCCATGATCTCCGATGTCGCGTCGCCGCTCTTGACGCGCACGCCCGTGACCGCGCGCCCGTCATAGACGAGGTCGGTGGCGCGCGTCTCGTAGCGGATGGCGATGCCGCGCTTTGTCGCGGCGTCGGTCAACTGCTGCACGAGGCCGGGACCGCCCCCCACCGATTCGACGGTGAGGCCGCCCCAGAACTTGAACTTGCCGTCGATCTTGAACGCCTGGCGCCCGTAGATGGGCACGAAGCGCACGCCCTTCTCGCGCATCCACAGCGCGGTCGGCAGGCTGCGCGTCACCAGGAGCTCCACGAGGTCGGGATTGGCGCGGTATTGCGTCACCCGCGCCATGTCGTCGAAGAACTGGTCCTTGGTGTAGGTGCCGAAATCGGAGGTCGCGATCTCCTGGGCGGTGAGGTCGGGCATCAATGACTTGATGTCGTCGACGCCGTCATAAACGACGCGCATCGAGCCCGCGGTGAAGCGGCTGTTGCCGCCCGCCTCGTCCACGGGCGCGGCCTCGAGCATGATGACCTTGGCCCCCGCCTCCTGCGCCGCCAGCGCCGCGCAGAACGCGGCATTGCCGCCGCCGACCACGATCACGTCATAGGTATCCATGGCTCGCTTTCGCGTTGAGACCGGAGCGACGCCGTGCGCCCTTCGACTACGCTTCGCTCCGCTCAGGGTGAGGATGAATCTTTATGCCGTCGGCAATTTACCTCATCCTGAGCGGAGCGCGAAGCGCGCAGTCGAAGGACGCGAGAAGCCTATGCAAGTCAATCCCGACCGCCTATAACTTCGACAGGCTTCGATGGCGCGGGACACCTCACATGGCACGGCTCGATTTCGCCTTCTGGGACGCGGTCGGCGGCTACGGCACGAGCACCGAAGTGATGGCGGACATCTATGACGAGCATATCCGCCTCGCGCGCGAGATCGAGGAGATGGGCTACCACTCCTATTTCGTGATCGAGCACCAGAACTCGCCGATCGGGCGCATCACCGCGCCCACCGTCTATCTCACCGCCGTGGCGCGCGCGACCACGAAGCTGCGCATCGGCGCGATGATGTGGCAGCTGCCGCTCTACCACCCGCTGCGCCTCGCGCAAGAGGTGGCGATGCTCGACCAATTGTCGCGCGGCCGGGTCGAGTTCGGCACCGGCATCGGCGTCCACGAGCACGAGTTCATCCGCTGGGGCGTCGATTACTACCAGCGCGCCGCGATCTCGGGCGAGGTGCTGCAGCTCGTCAAGATGGCATGGACGCAGGACGAGGTCACGTTCAAGGGCAAGTATTTCACCTTCGACGAGGCGCTGCCGCAGCCCAAGCCGTTCCAGAAGCCCTATCCGCCGATCTGGGCCGCGGTCCACAGCGACGCCGCCATCGAGTTCGCCGCGCGCGGCAATTTCCACGTGTCGCAGAATCTCGACACCGACGAGGTGGTGGCGCGCAAGTTCGAGCTCTATCGCAAGATCTGGCGCGAGTGCAAACACCCCGGCCCCATGCCGCGCGTCTTCCTGCAGCGCCAGATCCACGTCGCCGAGACCGACGCCAAGGCGCGCGAGGAGGCGGAGCCGTGGCTCGTCAATCCGGCCGGCGGCGCGGTCCCGGTAGGGGGCGGCCCGATCGAGAAGACGCGCATCGGGTGGGGCACCAATCCGCGCGGCATGGGCAGCGACAGCATGCGCCCCGACGACGCGGCGCGCGGCCTCACCATCCGCCGCTCCGGCGAGAGCTGGGACTTCAACATCGACAATGGCCTCGCCATCGTCGGCTCGCCCGAGACGGTGCGGCGCAAGCTCGAAGAGGGCAAGAAGCTGATCGGCTACGACATCTTCTGCGGCAACCACGAGATCGGCCGCATGCCCAAGGACCAGGTGCTGAAGTCGATCCGCCTCCTCGGCAAGGAAGTGATCCCGGCCTTCAAGTGAGGCATCGCTATTCCGACGCCTCGCCGGCGCCGCCATGCGCCTTGGACCATGACACCGGGTCGCGCATGAAGGATTCGATGTCGGCGAGCTTGGCCGCCGGAAAGCGGCCGCTGTCGCGCGCCACCGCCAGCACGTCCCACCACGTCGCCAGCGCGTGCATGGTGATGCCGAGATCGCCGAGGATTTTCCGCCCGGCGGGGAAGATGTCGTAGAAGAACACCACGAAGACGTGATCGACGGTGGCGCCCGCCGCGCGCAACGCCTGGCAGAAATTGACCTTGCTGCGCCCGTCCGTGGTCATGTCCTCGACCAGCAGCACGCGCGCGCCGGGCGCAAGGTGCCCTTCGATCTGCGCGTTGCGGCCGAAGCCCTTGGGCGCCTTGCGCACATAGAGCATCGGCAGCGCCAGCCGGTCGGCCATCCAGGCGGCGAAGGGAATGCCCGCCGTCTCGCCGCCCGCCACCGCGTCGAAGCGCTCGAACCCGGCGTCGCGCGCCAAGGTCGCCTCGCCGAACTCCATCAAGGTCCGGCGCACGTGCGGGAACGAGATCAGGCGGCGGCAATCGGTATAGACCGGGCTCGCCCAGCCCGAGGTGAACGTGAACGGCTTGGTGTCGAAGAACCGCACCGCCTCCACCTCGAGCAGCATCTTGGCGGTCAGCTCGGCGATGGTCTTGCGCTCCACGAACGCGGCCGTCATGTCGTCCTCCTTCTCACCCGCCGCCTTGCGTCTTGGCCCAGCTGTCGCGCAGCGCGATGGTGCGGACGAAGACGGGTGCTGCGGCCGACGAAGCCGGATCGCGGCTGAAATAGCCGTGGCGCTCGAACTGCACGGCCTCGCCTTCCGCCGCGCCGCCGAGCGCGGGCTCGAGCCGGCAGCCCGTCAGCGTCTCGATCGAATTGGGATTGAGGTCGGCGAACACGTCGCCGCCGGCGCCCGGCAGCGGCGCGGCGAAAAGCGGGTTGAGAAGCCTCACCTCCGCCGCCACCGCATCCGTCGCCGACACCCAATGCAAGGTCGCCTGTACCTTGCGGCCGTCGGGCGCGTTGCCGCCGCGGGTCGCCGGATCGTATGTCGCGCGCAGCTCCACCACCTCGCCCGAAGCGTTCTTCACCGCCTCGCGGCAGGTGACGAAATAGGCGTAGCGCAGCCGCACCTCGCGGCCGGGCGAAAGGCGGAAGAATTTCTTGGGCGGGTTCTCCATGAAATCGTCGCGCTCGACATAAATCTCGCGGCCGAAGCGCACCTTGCGCGTTCCGGCGGACGGATCCTCGGGATTGTTGACCGCGTCCAATTCCTCGCCCGGCCCTTCGGGATAGTTCTCGATCACCAGCTTCAAGGGCCGCAGCACCGCCATGCGGCGCGGCGCGGCCTTGTTGAGATGCTCGCGCACGGCGTGGTCGAACATCGCCGGATCGACCACGCTATTGGCCTTGGCGACGCCGGTGCGGCGCACGAAGTCGCGGATCGCCGCCGCCGGAACGCCGCGCCTGCGCAGGCCCGCCAGGGTCGGCATGCGCGGATCGTCCCAGCCCGCGACGTGGCCCTTGGCGACGAGCTCCGTCAGCACGCGCTTCGACAGCACGGTGTAGGCGAGTTCGAGCCGCGCCGACTCGTATTGCCGCGGCCGCGACGGCACCGGCAGATGGTCGAGCAGCCAGTTGTAGAGCGGGCGGTGGTCCTCGAACTCGAGCGTGCACAGCGAATGGGTGATGCCCTCGATCGCGTCCGACTGCCCGTGCGCGAAATCGTAGGTCGGATAGATGCACCACGCGGTGCCGGTGCGCGGGTGCGCGGCGTGCAGGATGCGGTAGAGCACCGGGTCGCGCAAATTCATGTTGCCGGCCGCCATGTCGATCCGGGCGCGCAAGGTGCGGGCGCCGTTCGGAAACTCGCCCGCGCGCATGCGGCGCAGAAGATCGAGCGAGACCTCGGGCGTGCGGGTGCGGTAGGGGCTGTCGCGGCCGGGCTCGGTGAAAGACCCGCGCATCGCCTGCATCTCGTCGGGCGGGAGATCGCAGACATAGGCGTTGCCGGTCGCGACCAGGTGCTCGGCCCATACATAAAGCCGCTCGAAATAGTCCGAGGCATGATGAAGATGCGCGCCCCAGTCGAAGCCGAGCCAGCGCACGTCGCGCTCGATGGCGTCGATATATTCCTGCGCCTCCTTGGTCGGGTTGGTGTCGTCGAAGCGCAGGTGGCAGCGCCCGCGATACTCGGCAGCGATGCCGAAATTGATGCAGATCGCCTTGGCGTGGCCGATATGGAGATAGCCGTTGGGCTCGGGCGGAAAGCGGGTGACGATCTCGGCAACGCGGCCCTCCGCGAGGTCGGCGTCGATGATGTCGCGGATGAAGTCGCGACCGGCCTCCGCCACCACCGCCTGCGCCATCCCTCTCCCTCCGCCGCGCGCGCCTCGAAGCGGACGGGAGACTAGGGCGCGCGGCCTGCGATTTCTACCTCGCCTTGACGGATTTGAGCCGTTGCGCCGCGTCGAGCGCGGCGGCGACGATGCCCTGGTAGCCGGTGCAGCGGCACAGATTGCCGGAGATCGCGATCCGCACCTCTTGCTCGGTCGGATCGGGATTGTCGCGCAGGAATTCGATCAGGGTCGTCAGCATCCCCGGCGTGCAGAAGCCGCATTGCAGGCCGTGATTGTCGCGGAACGCCTCTTGCAGCGGGTGCAGCTCGGTGACGCTGGGGGCGATCCCTTCGACGGTGAGGAACTCGTGGCCCGCCGACTGCACCGCCAGCATCAGGCACGAGCGCACCGACTGCCCGTCCATGAGGACGGTGCAGGCGCCGCACACGCCGTGCTCGCAGCCGAGATGCGTGCCGGTGAGGCCCAGTTGGTGGCGCAGGAAATCGGCCAGGGTGACGCGGACCTCGACCTCTTCCTCGTAGCGCTTGCCGTTGACGGTGAGCGCGATCGTGCGTTTCTCGTCCATTATTTCGCGCCGCCCACGCGTTGGTGCGCCTTCTCGAGCGCGCGCCGCGACAGCACCGCGGCCAGGTGCTGGCGATAATCGGCCGGCGCGTGCACGTCGCTCATCGCCTCGATCTTGCGGCAGCTCTCGCACGCCTCGCGGAAGAGCGCCTCCGTCGCGGTCTGGCCCACGAGCGCCGTCTCCACCTCGCGCGCGCGCACCGGCGCCGGTCCGACCCCGCCGATCGTGACCGAGGCGCGCGTGATGCGGCCGGATTTGTCCTCCTCGAGCAGCGCCGCGGCCGAGCAGATTGCGAAATCGCCGTGCCTTCGCGAGAACTCGACGAAGGCATAACCGTGCCCCGCCGGCCACAGCGGCAGGGTCACGCCGGTGACCATCTCCTCGGGCTCGATCGACGGCGTCATGTAGCCCTGGGGAAACGACCCCATCGCCACGTCGCGCGCGCCCTTGGCCGAGACCACGTGCACGGTGGCGTCGAGCGCCGCCGCGACCGAGACCAGCTCGGCCGCCGGATCGAGATGGCACAGCGAGCCGCCGACCGTGCCGCGGTTGCGCGTCTGGCGGTGGCCGACCTGGAGGATCGCCTCGTGCAGCAGCGGGCAGCGCCGCTTCACCTCGTCGGAGAACTCGAGGGTGCGCTGGCGCGTCATCGCGCCCAGCTCCAGCGCCTTGTCGCTCGCCCGCAGGTAGGAGAGCTCGGCAATGCCGTTGAGATCGACGACGTGGTCGGGCAGCACGTAGCGCATGGCGAGCATCGGCATGAGCGACTGCCCGCCGGCCAGCATGCGCGCGTTGTCCAGGCTGGCAAGCAGCCCGGTCGCCTCGGCGATGGTCTTGGGGTCGTGATAGCTGAACCGCGGCGGCTTCATGCGTCCCTCGCCGCCCTATGTGAGGGCCGATCCGGCCCGAAATCAAGCGGATTGGTTGGGCTGGAATTCGGCCGTGCGTCCTTCGACTGCGCTTCGCTCCGCTCAGGATGAGGCGAAAATTTTACCTCACCCTGAGCGGAGCCCGAAGGGCGAAGTCGAATGGGCGCAGGATGCCGTTGCAGCACGAGGGCGCGTGGTGTTTCATGGCGCGGCGCCAACGATGTCAGGACGGCGATGCTCGAGGCGGCGATCCATGCGCTGGGGGTGGTGCTCGAGCCGATGCGGCTCCTCATCATGGCGGGCGGCGTGGTGCTGGGCCTGTCCCTGGGCGTGATCCCGGGCTTGGGCGGCGTGGTTGCGCTGGCGATCCTCATTCCCTTCACCTACCACCTCGATGCCTACAGCGCCTTTGCGCTGCTCTTGGGCATGGCGTCGGTGACGACGGTCTCGGACCTCATCCCGGCGGTGCTGTTCGGCGTGCCGGGGACGGTGGGCGCGGCGGCCACCGTGCTCGACGGCCATCCGCTCGCCAAGCAGGGCCACGCCGCGCGCGCCTTCGGCGCGGGCTATGCCGCCTCGCTCATCGGCGGCGTGTTCGGCGCCTGCCTCCTGGCGGTGACGATCCCGGTCCTCCGCCCGGTGGTGCTCTATCTCGCCTCGCCCGAGCTCCTGTCGTTCTGCATCTTCGGCCTCTCCATGGTGGGCGTCTTGTCGGGCAAGGCGCCGCTCAAAGGCCTCACCGCCGCCTGCCTCGGCCTGATGCTGGCGATGATCGGCAGCGATTCGCAGACCGGCACCCTGCGCTGGACCTTCGGCTCGCTCTATCTGTGGGACCATCTGCCGCTGGTGCCGGTGACGCTCGGCGTGTTCGCGCTCCCCGAGCTCGCAGACATGGCGATCTCGCGGGCCAGCATCGCGCGGGGCAACGTGCGCACCGACATCCGCTTCGCCGACCAGTGGCTCGGCATCGGCGACGCGCTGCGCTCGTGGTGGCTCATCCTGCGCTGCTCGTGGCTGGGCGCGTGCCTCGGCGCGGTGCCGGGGCTGGGCGCGGCGGTGATCGACTGGATCGCCTACGGCCACGCCATCCGCACCGAGAAAAACACCGAGAATTTCGGTCACGGCGACATCCGCGGCGTCATCGCCGCGATCGCCTCAGACAACGCCAAGGAAGGGGGCCATCTCGTCCCCACGATCGCGTTCGGCGTGCCCGCCGGCGCGTCGATGGCGCTGTTGCTGAGCGCCTTCCTGATGCACGGGCTGGTGCCGGGTCCGGAGATGCTGACGAAGCATCTCGATGTGACCTATGCGATCGTCTGGACGTTGACGCTTGCGCATGTCCTGGGCGCCGCCATCTGCATCGCGGCGAGCGGCCTCTTCGCGCGGCTCGCCCTGGTGCGGGTCGGCATCATGCTGCCGCTGGTGCTGACCGTCATCTTCATCGGCGCCTATCAGGGCTCGCAGAGCTGGGGCGATCTTTATTCGCTGGCGCTCTTCGGCGCTCTGGGCTGGGTTATGAAGCATCTCGGATGGCCGCGCCCGCCGCTCATCCTGGGCTTCGTTCTGGGCGCCATCTTCGAGCGCTATTTCTTCATCTCGACCGAGATCTACGGCGCCGCGTGGATGCTGCGGCCGGTGGTGCTGGCGGTGTTCGCGGCGGCGCTGTGGGCGGTGGTGCCGCCGCTGCGCATCCATGTCCGCAATCTCGCCTCGACCTTCGGCGCCTTCAACCGCTCGCTGTTGCGCTTCGGCCGCGACACCATGTTCACGACGGCGATCATCGCCGCCATCGTGGTGGCGGTGTCGTTCTCGCTGCCGTGGCCCGCGGCGGCGAAGTTCGTGCCGCGCGCGGCGGCCATCGCCGCTTTGTTCTTCGCCGGGCTCAACCTCCTGACCGAGATCTTCGCCCCGGCCCCGCGCGCAGCCGAGGCGCCGCGCGAGCAAAGCCCCCACGCCCAGCGCCTGGCCGCGCTCGAGGCGGAAGACGCGGTGGCGCCGGCGCTGGTGCGCGTGCGGGCGCTGCGCTATTTCGGCTGGGTCGCAGGCTTCCTGGTCGCCGGCGCCGTCATCGGCATGCTGCCGGCGCTGTTCCTGTTCGTGCTGCTGCAGATGCGGCTCGAGTTCCGCGAGCGCTGGAGCCATGCGATCGGCGCCGCCTGCCTCGCCACGGCGGCGATCTACCTGCTGTTCGACCGCACCTTCTCGCTGCCGTGGCCGCAATCGGCGATCGGCGACATCTTCCCGGCGCTGCGCGACGCCAGCGGCCTGGTCTAGGTCAGGCGCGCCCTAAGACCTTCGCAGCGCGCTCATGAGCTTGGCCTTGACGCGCTCGATCATGGTCAGCTCGCGCTGCTCGCGCCGCCGGTCCTTGAGCTTGTCGATGACGCGGCGGGTGCCGAGATAGGCGTGCTCGGCCATGGCGGCACGGACGATGTCGCGCAGCGGCGGCGGCTTGGGCCTGCCCGCGGCCGTCGCCGCGCCCAATCCCACATGCTCCCGCGCGCGCTCGACCTTGGCGGCGACGCTGCGGTCCTCGGCCCAGTCGTAAAGCCCCATGATCGACGCCTTGGCGGCGTTGATGGTCGCCATCAGCGACTGGGCCGACGCGTTGGACTGGTACTTGCGGGCGAGGCCGTAATAGGCGGCCCGGAACTCCGTCCGCGACATGGCGTTGACGTCGAAGCCCAGCCGGCGGAACACCGCGACCGCGTCTTCGAGCGGCATCAATGAATTGAGCGGGGGATCGTTCATCGTCGGCGGGCGTTCGATTCGCCGGCGCAGACTAGCATTGTTCCCGCGCCCGCGCGAGACCGGCCTCGGGTCCAAACCCGACCGGCCCGATTGCCGCCCGCGACGCCGATGCGACCGGGTCTTGCTTCAGTAGGGAGGCTCGACGGCACCCCCTCCCGTGCTACCATTTCGCGGGGCATGGCCGAGGGGGACCGTGAAGCACGAAACCAGCGCCGCCGGACGGCCCGAACCACTCAAGAGTGCGAGGGTGTTCGCCGGCTCCGATGAGGCGACCGCGTGATGAAGCGGCGCGATTTCATCGCGGCGATCGGCGGAGCGGCCATGCTGCGCAGCGTGCCGGCGCGCGCGGCCGGGCCTCGGCCCCGAGTCGGCATCCTCACGCTGCTCACGCATAGGCGAACCAACGACTTTGTCGCGGGCCTGCGCGATCTTGGCTATATCGACGGGCAGACGATCGACATCGACTACCGTTTCGCCGATGGCGATGTCGCGCGGCTGCAGCCGCTCGCACGTGAGCTGATGGCGATGCATCCCGACGTCGTCTTCGCCCGCGAGCCGGCCGCGGCGCGGGCGATGAAAGCCGTCGCGCCCGACCTGCCGATCGTCAGCGCTGTCCTTCAAGACCATATGCCCGACCTCTACGCGAGCTTCGCGTATCCGGGCGGCACTGTCACCGGCATCGCCAATGTGGTCGAAGGCATGAACGCCAAGGTGGTCGAGCTGGCGGGCGATTTTCTGCCGCATATGTCGCGGCTCGGCTACCTCAACAACCCGGCGACCGCGAACGACAAGATCATCGTCGCACAGGTCGAGGCCGGCGCGCGGGCGCGCGGTGTCGCGCTGCTGGTCGAAGACGCCACGACGCGCGACGAGATCGCGCCGGCGCTCGACCGGCTGGCCAAGAACGGCGCGCAAGCCGCCGCCGTCATCGCCAATGGCATGTTCTTCAACAACGCGGGCGTCATCGCGGAGCATGCACTCGCGGTCCGGCTGCCGACGATCTTCCAGGCCCGGCTCGGCCCCGACGCCGGCGGCTTCATGAGCTACGGCACCAACACAGACGAGACCGACCGTCGCGCTGCCGTATTCGTGGACAAGATCCTGAAAGGGGCGAAGCCGAGCGAGCTGCCGATCGAGGTGCCGACGCGGTTCGAGCTGGTCGTCAACCTCAAGACCGCGAAGGCGCTCGGGCTCGAAATCTCGCGCGAAATGCTGCTGCGCGCCGACGAGGTGATCGAGTAGGTGGCCGATCGAGTTTCGGCTCTAGAAGCTCAGCTGCCGCGCCTGGACCACGTTGGCGATGGCGCGCACGCGCTCCAGCAGCGCATCGTCGAGCGCCTGGTCCACCTGCACCAGGCACACGGCGTCGGCGCCGGGGCCGCTGCGGCCGAGGTGGAAGGTCGCGATATTGACGCCCGCCTCGCCCAGCGTGCGGCCGAGATTGCCGATGAAGCCTGGCTTGTCCTTGTTCCGGACATAGAGCATGTGGGCGCCGAGCTCGGCCTCCATCGGGATGTCCTCGACGCTGACGATGCGCGGCCGGTCGCCGCCGAAGAGCGTGCCCGCGACCGAGCGCGTGCGGCCCGGCGACTTCACCGTGAGCTTCACCAGCGTCTGGAAATCCGTCGTGTCCGAGCAGCGCGTCTCGCTGACCCGGATGTCGCGCTCGCGGCAGAACACCGGCACGTTGACCATGTTGATCGATTCGAGCTGCGGCGCGAGCAGGCCGGTGAGCGCGATCGCGGTCAGCGGCTTGACGTTGAGGTCGGCGGCATGGCCGCAATACTCGATCTCGACGCTTTTTATGTCGCTGTCGGCGAGCTGGCCGGCGAAGCTGCCGAGCTGCTCCGAGAGCTTCAGATAGGGCTTGAGCCGCGTCGCCTCCTCGGCCGAGAGCGACGGCATGTTGAGCGCGTTCACCACCGCGCCGCCAATCAGGAAATCCGACATCTGCTCGGCGATCTGCAGCGCCACGTTCTCTTGCGCCTCGTTGGTGGAGGCGCCGAGATGCGGGGTCGCGATCACCTCGTCGCGGCCGAAGAGGATGTTGCTCTTGGCCGGCTCGACCGGAAACACATCGAGGGCGGCGCCGGCGACGTGGCCTGAATCCAGCGCCGCCTTCAAATCCTCCTCGACCACCAGGCCGCCGCGCGCGCAGTTGATGATGCGCACGCCGGGCTTGGTCTTGGCCAGCGCCTTGGCGTCGATGATGTTGCGGGTGGCGTCCGTGAGCGGCGTGTGCAAGGTGATGAAATCCGCCCGCGCCAGCAGCTCGTCGAGCTCCACCTTCTCGACGCCCAGCGCCACCGCGCGCTCGGGCGAGAGGAAGGGATCGAAAGCCGCGACCTTCATCCTGAGGCCGAGGGCGCGCTCCGCCACCACCGAGCCGACATTGCCGCAGCCAATGATGCCCAGCGTCTTGCCGGTGATCTCGACGCCCATGAAGCGCGATTTCTCCCACTTGCCCGCCTGGGTCGAGCGGTCGGCGGCGGGCAGTTGGCGGGCCAGCGCCAGCATCATCGCGATGGCGTGCTCGGCGGTGGTGATGGAGTTGCCGAACGGCGTGTTCATCACCACGATGCCGCGCTGGGTGGCGGCCGGCACGTCGATATTGTCGACGCCGATTCCGGCCCGTCCGATCACTTTGAGATTGCTCGCGCGCTCCAGCACCGCCTTGGTCACCTTGGTGGCCGAGCGCACCGCGAGCCCGTCGAAGCGGCCGATGATCTGCTTCAGCTCGTCGGGGGTAAGGCCGACCTTCATCTCGACCTCGATGCCGCGCTCCTTGAAGATGTCGACGGCGCGCGGGCTCAGATCATCGGAAATCAGGACGCTCGGCATGGCGAGGCCTCGTGTTGGCGTAGGCGATGAAGCTGGGAATCAGGCGGCCGCGGCGCGGCGGATCTCGGCATAGGCCCAGTCGAGCCAAGGCAGCAGCGCCTCGACGTCGCCGGTCTCGACCGTGGCGCCGCACCAGATGCGCAGGCCCGGCAGCGCATCGCGATGCCCGGCCACGTCATAGGCGACGGCCTCGCCTTCGAGCAGCGCCTCGAGCCGCTTCACCTGCGCGCGCTGGGCGTCGGGCTTGAGGCCCTGGAACCACTCGTCCACCAGCTTGAGACAGACCGAGGTGCAGGAGCGGGATGCCGGATCGGCGACCAGGAAATCGATCCACGGGGTGCGCTCGACCCAGCGCGCGATGGCGGCGAGGTTGCCCTCGCAGCGCGCCTTGAGGGCCTTGTGCCCGCCCAGCGCTTCGGCCCAGCGCAGCCCATCGAGCGCGTCCTCGACCACGAGGAGCGACGGCGTGTTGATGGTCTCGGCGTCGAAGATGCCGGCGCTCAATTTGCCCTTCGATGTAAGGCGGAAGATCTTGGGCAACGGCCAGGGCGGGGCATAGCTCTCCAGCCGTGCAACCGCACGCGGCCCGAGCGCCAGCATGCCGTGCGCCGCCTCGCCGCCCAGCACCTTCTGCCACGACCAGGTCGCGACATCGAGCTTGTTCCAGGGCAGGTCCATGGCGAACACCGCCGAGGTGGCGTCGCAGATGGCGAGCCCGGCGCGGTCGGCGGCGATCCAGTCGCCGTTGGGGACCCGCGCGCCCGAGGTGGTGCCGTTCCAGGTGAACACCACGTCGCGGCGCCAATCGACCGCGCCGAGGTCGGGCAGCTCGCCATAGGGCGCGCTCATCACCCGCGCGTCCGGCAGCTTCAACTGGGTCTTGACGTCGGTCGCCCAGCCTTCGCCGAAACTCTCCCACACCAGCACGTCGACGCCGCGCGCGCCCAGGAGCGACCACAGCGCCATCTCGAACGCGCCCGTGTCCGAGGCCGGGGTGATGGCGACGCGCCAATCGGCAGGAATGCCGAGCAGCGCGCGCGAGCGGCTCACGACTTCCTGGAGCTTGGCCTTGCCGACCTGGGCGCGGTGCGAGCGGCCCACCAGCGCATCGGCAAGCGCCGCCACCGTCCAACCGGGACGCTTGGCGCAGGGACCAGAGGAAAAGCAGGGGTTGGCGGGCCGGACGAGCGGCTTCATGACCTATTCCTTACAGAATAGCTGCGACCCGTTGGGGGGCCGTGTCCCGACGCAACGTTTAGGCACTGGCGCGCATCGCGTCAATCGCGGCGCCGTGATCGCGGCAAAGCGCCGCAGCACGTGGATTAACAATTCCAGCCGAAACGCGCGTCCGAGCACGGTGCGGAAGGCATTTGTTAACCCAATTGGATTTGAGTCAGCGGGCCGTCGCAGCATCGGGAAGGGCAGGGTCCGCGCATGTCGCCATTGGGAGAGTCCAGCCCGCGCGCGCCCGAGGATTCGGACGCGGCGGCGTGTCCCATCGGCATCGCCCGCCTGTCCAAGCGCGCCTTCGACGGCGAAGACCTGAAGCCGCTGTGGCGCGGCCTCATGGACCGCTATGTCGTGGGCGACGACGACGCCGCGACGCTGATGGATCTCGCCACGCTCGAGCAGCTCTTCGGCGACGTCGAGAGCGGCCTCGTGTGCCAGCGTGCGGCGCTCGACCGCCAGAAGCTCTACCGCACGCCAGCCGCGGTGGAACCCGCCGCGCTGCGCCTCCTCGCGCTGGCGGCGGCGGGGGACATCGGCGCCAACACGCCGCTCGAATTCCTGCTCGAGGGATCGGACGTGGCGCTCGACACGCTCTATGTCGTGCCGGGGTGCACGCTGCCGGCCAAGCTGCCGCCGTTCGACCTCGCCATCGTCGCGGTCGGCGAATCCGACGCCAACCGCCCGGTGCTGGCCGAGATCGCGCGGATCACGTCATCCTGGTTAGAGCCCGTCCTCAACGACCCGGCCCGCATCGCCGCGCTGTCGCGCGCAAGCGTGGCGGCGATGATGCAGGACGTTCCCGGCCTGCTCGCCCCGCCGACGCGGCGCGTCGCGCGCGCGGCGCTGGCGCGCGAAATCCTCGCCTTCCCACTCATCATGCGGCCCGTCGATTCCCACGCCGGGCGCGGCCTCGCGCGGCTCGAGGGCCGCGCCATGCTCGAGACCTATCTCGAGGCGCACGGCGACGATTCGTTCTATATCGCGCCCTTCATCGACTATCGCAGCGCCGACGGGCTCTTCCGCAAGTACCGCATCGCCTTCATCGACGGCGCGCCCTACGCCTGCCACATGGCGATCTGCGACCAGTGGATGATCTATTACCTCAACGCCGGCATGCGCGAGAGCGCGGCGAAGCGCGCCGAGGAAGCGCGCTTCATGGCGGATTTCGACGCCGATTTCGCGCGCCGGCACGGGGCCGCTCTCGACGCCATCGCCGAGCGCATCGGGCTCGACTATTTCGCCATCGATTGCGCCGAGCTGCCGGACGGCAGGCTGCTCCTGTTCGAGGCCGACATCGCGATGATCGTCCACGCGATGGATCCGCCGGAGATCTTCCCTTACAAAGGCCCGCAGATGCGCAAGGTGTTCGACGCCTTCCGCGCCATGCTGCGGCGCCGGGCCGCGCATCTGTCGTGAGCGACGAGCGCTCGCTCGACCCCGACGATTGGGACGAGGCGCGTCGCATCTTCCACGCCGCGGTCGATTGCTGCATCGACCGCTTGCGCGACATCCGCCTTGACCCGGTCTGGACCGCGACGCCGGCCGAAGTGAAAGCGCTTCTGGCAACCCCCGCGCCGCCCAAGCCCGAGCCGCTCGACCAACTGTTCGAGACGTTCCGGCGCGACCTCCTCCCCTATGGCACCGGCAATGTCCATCCGCGCTTCTTCGGCTGGGTCCACGGCGCGGGCACGGTCGCGGGCGCGCTGGGCGAGATGCTCGCCGGCTTCATGAACTGCAACGTCGCGGGCCGCGACCATGTCGCGGTCTATGTCGAGCGCCAGGTGGTCCAATGGTGCAAGGAGTTGTTCGGCTTTCCCGAAAGCGCCAGCGGCCTTCTCACCACCGGCACCTCGATGGCGACCATCATCGCCCTCGCCGTCGCGCGCGACGCCAAGTCCGGCGCCGATTTGCGACGCGCGGGCGTTGCGTCCGCGCCGCGCCGCATCGTCGGATATGCCTCGCGCGAGGCGCATGGCGCCATCGCCAAGGCGTTCGCGCTCCTGGGGCTGGGCGAGGATGCGCTGCGCCTGGTGCCGACCGATCCATCGTTCCGGATGTCGCTCGACGAGCTCGGCGCAATGATCGACGCCGACCGCGCGGCAGGGCTCGCGCCCGCGCTGGTGGTGGCGTCGGCGGGCACGGTCAATACCGGCGCGATCGACGACCTCGCCGCCATCGCCGCACTCGCCCGCGCCGAGGGATTGTGGCTCCACGTCGATGCCGCGTTCGGCGGGCTCGCCATCCTGGCGCCGGAATTCCGCGCCGCGCTTCTGCCCATTCGGCATGCGGATTCGATCGCCTTCGATTTCCACAAATGGCCGCAGGTACCCTACGACGCCGGCTGCGTCCTGGTGAAGGACGAGGCCGCGCACCGCGCCGCCTTCTCGGCGCGGCGCGACTATCTCGCGCCCGACGGCAGCGCGCTCGCGGGCGGCGATCCGTGGTTCTGCGAATACGGCCCCGAGATGTCGCGCGGCTTCCGCGCGCTCAAAGTGTGGTTCACCATCAAGGCCTACGGCACCGAGCGCCTGGGCGAGATCGTGGCGCGCAATTGCCGCCAGGCCCGCGCGCTGGGACAGGCGGTCGCGGCCTCGCCGGCGCTGGAATTGCTGGCACCCGTTTCGCTCAACATCGTCTGCTTCCGCCACGTGGCGCCGGGCTTGAGCGAGGCAGCGCTCGACCGGCTCAACGCCGACATCGTCGCCGCGCTGCAAGAGTCGGGCATCGCCGCGCCCTCGACCACGCGCATCGGCGGGCGCCTCGCGATCCGCGTGTGCCTCACCAACCACCGCACCGTCACCGCCGATCTCGCCCTCCTGGTGCGCGAGGCGGAGCGGCTGGGACAGGCGATGCTCGAAGATTTGCGCGGGAGGCCGGCGGCATGAGAACGCTGCTCCGCTCCGAACCGAGGCCGCAAGCGTTTCCGCTCAACCGCGCGCTGCCGCCGCTCGAGACCTTGCTCACGTCGGGCGGCGATGCGCGGCTCCATCTCGATCCGTCGTCGAGCCTCAACTGCTATGGCTGCCGCCCGGCGCCGCGGCCGGAGGCGCTGGCCTTCTCGTTCTCGACCGCAAGCTCGATTTCGGAGCGCGCTTTCTGGCACGCGAGCCTGGTGCGCCGCCGCCTCGCGCGGCACGATGCTCACGACGACCTGGTCGAGGAAACGCGCGCCGAGCTGACGCGGCTCCTGGGCATCGAGGCGAGCGGCACGGCGGTCGTGTTCGCGCCCTCCGGTACCGACGCCATGCTGCACGCGCTCGCCGTGGCGCGAGCGGCGCTCGGCACGCCTCTCATCAGCATCCTCGCAGCCGCCGACGAGACCGGCAGCGGCGCGTCCTTCGCGGTCTCCGGCCGCCACTTCAACCGCGCCACCGCGCAAGGCAGCGAGGTGGTTCCGGGCGCTCCGATCGCAGGCCTGGCCGACGGCGTGGCGCTCGCCGCGGTGAAGCTGCGCGATGCGGCGGGCGCGCTGCGCGATGCGGGCGAGATCGACGGCGAGATCGTCGCCGCAACCGGGGCCGCCATCGCGTCCGGCCGGCGCGTCGTGCTCCATGCGATGGATCATTCGAAGCTCGGCAACCGCTCGCCGAGCGATCACTGTCTCGAGACGATCGAGGCGCGGTTCGGAGACGCGATCCGGATCGTGGTCGACGCCTGCCAGGCGCGGCTCGGCCTTGCCCGGCTGCAGCGCCATCTCGGCCGCGGCCGGATGGTGCTGATCACCGGCTCGAAATTCTTCGGCGGGCCGCCCTTGAGCGGCGCGCTCCTGATCCCGCCCGAGGCCGCGGCAGGGGCCGATGCATCAGCCCTCCCGCCGGGCCTCGGCGGCTATTCCGTGGCCAGCGACTGGCCGCGCACCTGGCGCGCGGCGCGAGGATCGCTCGGCGCGGGCGAGAATATCGGACAGTTGCTGCGCTGGAGCGCCGCGCTCGAGGAGATGAGCGCGTGGTTCGCGGTGCCGGAGCGCAGCCGCCGCGCCGCTCTTGCATCCTTCGCAAAGAGCGTCGCGCGCGCCCTCTCGCGCCGCCCCGAACTCGACTTGCTGCCGTCTACGCTCGCCGGCGACGAGGACTTCCCCGCGCCGACCATCTTCCCCTTCCTGGTGCGCCATAACGGAGTCGAGCTGACGCCGGCGCAAAGCGGCGTCCTCCATCGCGCCTTGAACCGCGACCTTCGGGCATTCCTGCCGGGGCTCGGCGCCGGCGGGCGCGAGCTTGCCGCCCTCGCCTGCCATATCGGTCAGCCGGTCGCGGTCGCCGGAACGAGCGGCCCGCGCGGCGCGCTCCGCCTCAGCGTCGGGGCACGCAACGTCACCGACGTTGTCGCCGATCTCGACGGCGAGCTCGAGCGCATCGTCGCCAAGCTCGGCCTGCTCTTGGAGAATTTCGTCGCGATTGCGGGCGCCGCCTGACGCGCTCGTTCAGACCGCGGTATCGACGTGGGTTCCGATCACCACCACCGAGGGGTCCGCGCCCGCGACCTGCGCCAGCGCGGTGCGCATCGGCACCTGCACAAGCACCTGCTGCGAGGCCGGGTCGCGCCAGTCGAGGACATAGGCCGCCGACACGCCGCGCGCGAAATCCGGCACGAAAGCCTGCCCGCCGGACGGGGGCGCGCTCGGCGCCGAGGGCGGCTTCGGCGCGGTCGGGGCTCCTTGCGGGGCGTCTCCGCGCGGCGGCACGGCTTGCGCATGCGCGGCCGCGTAACCGTTCGCCGAAAATGACACGCCTTCAACCGGGTCTACCACGGGCACCGATCCACTTGTCATGGTCGATGGCACGACATTGACGACGCGAAATTAACGCGGCGTTGACGATTCCGGCCATTTTAGAAGATCGAATTTTCGCGGCATGCGGCGCTCAGTCGAAGCGGTGCGCGTGATTGAGCGGACCCTTCCCCCGCCCGAGCCCCGGTGCCGCCGCGATGGCGCGCTGAACATAGTCGTGTGCCCGCTCGATCGCCGGACGCAGCGCCATGCCCTGCGCGATGCCCGCGGCGATGGCCGAGGCCAGCGTACAGCCGGTGCCGTGGGTCGCGCGCGTCGCGACCCGCTTCGCCGTGATGACGAAGCTCGACCCGGACTCGGCGACAAGGTCGGAGACAAGGTCGCCTGTGCCGTGCCCGCCCTTCAGAACGACGCAGGCCGCGCCCAGCGCCAGCAGCCGGTCGGCCGCGCGCCGCATGTCGTCGAGCGAGGCGACCCTCAGGCCGGTCAGGACCTCGGCCTCCGGCAGGTTGGGCGTGACGACACACGCGCGCGCGATAAGGCGGCGCAGCAGCACGTCGGTCGCGTCGTCAGCGAGGAGACGCGCACCGCTCGAGGCGACCATCACCGGATCGACCACCAGCGGCGCCCCGGGCGCGAACTCTTCGAGCGTGTCGGCGACCGCATCGATCACCGCGCGGTCGACCAGCATGCCGGTCTTGATGCAATCGGCGCCGATGTCGCCGAGCACGGACATCATCTGCAGGCGCACGAAGTCGGGCGCGACCGGGACGATGCCCAGCACGCGCTCGGTGCTTTGCGCTGTGAGCGCGGTGATGGCTGTCGCGGCGTAGGCGCCGAGCGTGGTGATGGTCTTGATGTCGGCCTGGATGCCGGCGCCGCCGCTCGAATCCGAGCCGGCGACCACGAGCACGCGGCCCTTCATTCGGCGGCGCTCTCCGCCGCCGTTCCCGCCGCCGCAATGGCCTGCGCGATCTCGTCGACCACGGCGGCGATTATCGCCTCGTCCTCGCCCTCGGCCATGATGCGGATCAGCGCCTCGGTGCCGGACTTGCGCACCAGGAGCCGGCCGGTGCCGGCGAGACGGGTCTCGCCCGCCCGGATCGCGGCCTTGACCGCGCGCGAATCGAGCGGCGCGCCGCCGCCGAAGCGCACATTGTGCAGGAGCTGCGGGATGGGCGTGAACACGTTGCACACCTCGCTCGCGCGCGCGCCGGTCTCGACGATCGCCGCCAGCACCTGGAGCGCCGCCATAAGCCCGTCGCCGGTGGTGCAATAATCGCCGAGGATGATGTGGCCCGACTGCTCGCCGCCGAGATTGCTGCCGATGCGGCGCATGGTCTCGACCACGTAACGATCGCCGACCGCGGCGCGCGCCAGCTTGATGCCGTGCGCGGCAAGAAGCCGCTCGAAGCCCAGATTCGACATCACGGTCGAGACCACGCCTGCGGCCGACAGCGTGCCGCCGCTCTGCCAGTTGAGCGCGATGCGCGCCATGAGCTGATCGCCGTCGAGGACGCGCCCGCTCTCGTCCACCATCAGGAGCCGGTCGGCGTCGCCGTCCAAGGCGATGCCGAGATGGGCGCCCATCTCGACCACCGCGCGCTGCGTCGCCGCGATCCCCATGGTGCCGCAATCGCGGTTGATGTTGGTGCCGTCCGGCGTCACGCCCAGCGGCACCACCTCGGCGCCCAGCTCCCACAGCACCGTGGGCGCGACGCGGTAGGCCGCGCCGTGGGCGCAATCCACCACCACCTTGAGCCCGTCGAGCCGCAGGCCGCGCGGGAAGCTGTTCTTGACGAACTCGATGTAGCGGCCGCCGGCGTCGTCGAGGCGCTTGGCGCGGCCCAGCCCGTGCGCCGGGGCGCGCTCCTTGGCGGCGTGGCCGATCTGCGCCTCGATCGCCTGCTCGATGTCGTCGGAGAGCTTGTAGCCGTCCGGGCCGAACAGCTTGATGCCGTTATCCTCGTAGGGATTGTGCGAGGCCGAGATCATCACCCCGGCATCGGCGCGCAGGGAGCGCGTCAGCATGGCGATGGCCGGCGTCGGCAGCGGGCCGACCAGCATCACGTCCATGCCCATGGCGATGAATCCCGCGGTCAGCGCCGGCTCGATGAGATAGCCCGAGAGCCTAGTGTCCTTGCCGATGACGACGAGATGGCGGTGGTCGCCGCGGCGCAGCACGAGACCCGCCGCCATCGCCACCTTCAGCACGGTAACGGCGGTCATCGGCTCGCCGTTGGCGGTGCCGCGGATGCCGTCGGTGCCGAACAACTTGCGCATTCTTGCGCCCCTCCCGCCGTCTTTCACGTTGGGCGCCAGATTAGGCAAGGCCGCCTCACCAAACCATTAACCCTGTGGGGGCTCAGGCACCGGGCTGCGGCTCCGGCTCGAAGCCGCCGGCGGCCTTGTCGCGGCCGGCGGGCGGCACCGACGAGCGGCCCCGGGGCGGCGCGTTGCGGGTGGCGTCCTCGACCGGGCCGCCGGTGTCGCGCACGATCTTCTCGCCGCGGATGATGCGCCTGACCTCGTCGGCCGACAGCGTCTCGAACTCCAAGAGCCCCTTGGCGAGCGCGTGGAGCTCGTCGATATGGTCGGTCAGGATGGTGCGCGCCGCCTTCTCGCCGGTGTCGACGATGAGCCTGATCTCCTCGTCGATCGCCTTGGCGGTGGCGTCCGACACGTTCTTGCGCTGCGTCACCGAGTGGCCGAGGAAAACTTCCTCCTCGTTCTCGCTGTAGCGCAGCGGACCCAGCCGCTCGCTGAAGCCGAACTCGGTGACCATGCGGCGGGCGAGGTTGGTGGCGCGGCGGATGTCGTCGGCGGCGCCGGTGGTGACGCGCTCGCTGCCGAACACCAGCTCCTCGGCGACGCGGCCGCCGAACAGGCTCGCCAGCATCGCCTTCAATTCGAGCTTGGACTGGCTGTACTTGTCGCGCTCCGGCAGGAACATGGTGACGCCCAGCGCGCGGCCGCGCGGGATGATCGTCACCTTGTGCAGCGGCTCGTGCCCCTCGGCATAGAGCATGACCAGCGCATGGCCGCCCTCGTGATATGCCGTTAGCTTCTTCTCGTCCTCGGTCATCACCATGGAGCGCCGCTCGGCGCCCATCATCACCTTGTCCTTGGCCATCTCGAACTCGGACATGGTGACCGAGCGCTTGCCCTTGCGCGCGGCCATCAGCGCCGCCTCGTTGACGAGATTGGCGAGATCGGCGCCGGAGAAGCCGGGCGTGCCGCGCGCGATGGTGCGCGGATCGACGTCAGACGCAAGCGGCACCTTGCGCATGTGGACCTTGAGGATCTTCTCGCGCCCGACCACGTCGGGATTCGGCACCACCACCTGGCGGTCGAAGCGGCCGGGGCGCAGCAGCGCCGGGTCGAGCACGTCGGGCCGGTTGGTGGCGGCGATCAGGATCACGCCCTCGTTGGCCTCGAACCCGTCCATCTCGACGAGCAACTGGTTGAGGGTTTGCTCGCGCTCGTCGTTGCCGCCGCCCAATCCTGCGCCGCGATGGCGGCCGACCGCGTCGATCTCGTCGATGAAGATGATGCAGGGCGCGTTCTTCTTGCCCTGCTCGAA
>Ga0209415_10000675_pt1 | contig 64015 bp, 53 predicted proteins | sample PeaSoiSIISIP2007_FD_187696 | JGI IMG/M metagenome (GOLD analysis project Ga0209415, IMG submission 187696) | Peat soil microbial communities from Weissenstadt, Germany - SII-SIP-2007 (SPAdes) (version 2) | ecosystem: Environmental > Terrestrial > Soil > Wetlands > Peat | place: Germany...
CCCAGACTCTGAATATCTGACACAGAATTCACAGTCGTGTTATTTTCCGTTCAACTTCGCGATTTAAGCTGATCTCGCCTGAAGCACTCGCTCTCCACTGAAGATCCTTAGGAGGGAGTCTGATTCGGGAACCCACCACAGGGCCGACGACACCCGGCGTCGGCCCTTCCCCTTTTTGGGCGTGATTTTTTGCGCGCGGCGTTCCGCAGCGGAATTCCATCAGGAAGAATCAGAGGGCAAAACAAAAGCCGGGGCCGCGCGGTGAAGCGCGTCCCCGGCGGGAGTTTGGTGCAGAGTTGAGTTGTGGACTAGGGCAGCGTGTAGCGGATGTCCGCGTACACCTCGACCAGATGAGCATTGCGCGGATTGAACCCAGCCGCCCAAGGATCGCGGGTCAGATAGGAGGCCTGGGTGATGAGTGAGAACTTGCCGATGTTGGGGTTCTTGAAGAAGTCTTGAATCCAGCCAACGGTGCCTTCCTGGAGGGCGCGATTCTGAGCCATCGCCGCCGATCCCGTTAGATTCGGAACGCCATATCCGATTAAGGTCGTCGGCGTTCCGGAAGCCACGGGTTGGAAAGAGAGATCGCGACCAAATTCCGTGCCGCCGTAGTACGAATACAGCAGCATCTTCGGTGTGGCCTGCCATTCAAAGCCCAAGATCGACGATTCCGCCTTAACGAGCGAGGGCATAAAAGGTGATGTGGTGGTGGCCTGGCGCACGACGAAGTCGGGACCAAGACCAATGATATAGCGGCCGCCGCCATCACTCCAGTAACCCTGGCCGATGAGACGGAAATTCTTGAAGAGTTCCATGTTCGCGCCGATCTCAAATCCGCCGCCCGATGCGGTGTTTGAAACCCGTGAGATGCCGCCAGTGACGGAGGTTGGGGTCATGAGCTTGAAATTGCTCTCCAAGCCGGTGAAGTCAAAGTGCCAGGCCCTGCCACCCAGCTTCTGGTCGGTTGCGACCTTGAAAATGAAGTCCGGGGTGTAGCCTGGAGAAGGCGGAGTGGCGAGGGTGCCGCCGCTGGTCTCGTCAACCTGGCCAACAACGCCGGCAAAAAGGGTCGGGTTCGTAGCGGCTGTACCGACGAGCGCATCCGGGTTTTCCACGGAGAGGCCGAAGGTCCAAGTCTTACCCACATGGTAGAGGACACGAAATGCCAACTGCCGCGCCCAAGTCAAGCCGACTTGGTAGTTCGTATCCATGTCCTGCGAGTAGAAGATGTCGCTGGGCCACGGTGAAATTCCAACCTTGTTGGGGGTTATCATGGACCACATTTGGCCCGCGAGAAACTCCCAATTCCCGCGCTTGTAATCGGCAAAATAAAGCCGCGAGCGGAGCGAATTGGCGTTGCTGGTGACGTTGGCGTTCTGAGCGATGGCGCCTAGGAAGTCAGCCTCGTAGTAGCCGGTGATGGTGCCGCTGCCGACGGGCGCGTCCACGCGCATCGAGATGCGGCTGTTCTGCACGCTGAAGCGAGTTTCCGTTAGGGGAGAAGGGCCAGTAGTGCTGCCCACAGTATTGACGTAGGGCACGCTGCCGAAGCTGGCGCCAATTCCGAACCCGGTGGACTCGTTGCGAAATACCGCCGTGGCGTCCATGAATCCGCCGGGGGTGAATTTGGCGTCGCCGATCTTGAAGAAGAGCGGAGAATGCTCGCCACCCTCAGGACTTCCCGGCGTGGAGAGGGCAGAAGTGGATTCGATCGAGCTGGCGGGTGTGGAGATCGCCGCGGGGACGCTGGGCTGCGCCGCGATCGCGGGAACTGCGGAGGACGGCGCCGCGGGCGAAATCGTGGATGAAGGAGCTGGCTGGGCCGGAGTGCTGGTTGAATTCCCGGCGAGCTTGGACTTCATCTCCGCGAGTTCTTCTTGCTGCTTTTGAATTTGCTCCGACTGCGACTGCACGAGCGTGCGCATCTGGTCAATTTCATTCTGCAATTCCGCGCTCGATGGTGACGGATTCACCGGCTGCGCCGCAGGCTGCGATGGCGCCGAGGGCGCGCCACTATTGCTCGGCGAATTCGCGGCGGTGCTTCCGCCGGAATTTGCGCCGGAATTTCCTCCGGCATTTGCGCCGGAAGGATCGCCGTTGCCGGCTCCGCCTGCGAACGCCGCAGGCGCAGCGAGCATGCATAAGGACAACACCCCTACCACTATTCTGCGCATTACAGTTCCTCCTGATTCACATGGCTTGGCCACGGATGCCAAAGACTAGGTGCGGGCCATCAAGGGCGTGTGAGAGGCTTGTGAATCCTTTGTTACAGATTCTCAGGGCAAATAAAAGGAGAAAGCGCTGGGAAAACTGGGTTGCGGATGCGGTGCGTGCCCATCCGAGGCAAGGTCTGTGATTCGTTCACCCCTATTTTTTGGGCTTGTAATCCAATTGTAACAATTAAAGACAAGAATTCAGGCCGAGGAGACACCCCATAAACCATGAAAAAGATACTGCTCGCACTATCGCTCTGCCTTGGTCTCGCAACCGTGTTGGTGGCGGACAATCCGATCCAACTCAATGCGGCTGGCGCGACCTTCCCGTATCCCATGTACTCGAAGTGGTTCGACGAGTACCACAAGATCCACCCCGAAATTCAGATTAATTACCAGAGCATCGGATCCGGCGGCGGCATCCGCCAAGTTCTCGCCAAGACGGTAGATTTTGGCGCGTCCGACGGGCCGATGACCGACGATCAGCTTAAGCAAGCGGGATTCCCGATTCTGCACTTCCCGACCGTGCTGGGCGCGGACGTGCCCAGCTACAATGTTCCTGGCGCGCCGGATGGACTGAAGTTCACGCAAAAAGCACTGGCGGGGATTTTCCTGGGCACCATCACGAAGTGGAACGATCCGGAGATCGCGAATGCCAATCCTGGCGCGAGACTTCCGGGCGATGACATCATCGTGATCCACCGTTCGGACGGCAGCGGCACGACCTATATCTGGACCGATTTTCTTAGCAAGATCAGCAGCGACTGGGCGAACAAAGTTGGAAAGGGCACTTCGGTGAATTGGCCGGTCGGCTTGGGCGGCAAGGGAAACGAAGGAGTTTCCGGGCTGATCAAACAGACGCCTGACTCGATTGGATACATCGAATTGATCTACGCGATCCAAAACAATATCCCTTACGGCCAAGTCCAGAACGCAGCTGGAACGTTTGTGCAGGCGACGCTGAGTGGCGTGTCGGAGGCGGCGGCGGGTGCGGCAAAAAACATGCCGGATGACTTCCGCGTTTCCATCACGAACGCACCTGGGAAGACCGCGTATCCGATTTCCAGCTTCACCTGGCTGCTGATCCCGGCTCAGATACAAGACGCCCAGAAACGGGATATCATCAAAGGCTTCCTGAAGTGGATGCTGACGGACGGACAGGGATACTGCGAAGGGCTGGCTTACGGCAAGCTCCCGGCACCTGTTGTCACCAAGGAGTTGAAGGCCATCTCGCTTATTCAGTAGCGGGGTTACGGGGCCAGTCACGGGGGAGATTCGTCTCAGAGAATGGGAGCAACTTCAACAACGGCAGGGCCTGCGGGGGTCGGTTGGCACCCGCAGGCCTTGCTACGCCGATTGCGCAGTGGCGATGCGATTGCGCATACGGTCACGCTGATTTTTGCGGCGACGATTCTGCTCATCACGGTCCTGCTGGTGTTTCAACTGTGGGTTCACTCCGGGCCGTCGCGCGCAAAATTTGGCTGGAACTTTCTCCGCACTTCGACGTGGGACCCGGTTTTCGATAATTACGGCGCACTTGCATTTCTCTACGGGACGGTAGTTACCACGTTGGTGTCGCTGACGATTGCCATACCGCTGGGACTCGGGGCGGCCATTTTTCTGGCGGAACTGGCTCCGCCGAAGCTTTCGGCCGGGCTTTCCTATGTAATTGACCTGCTGGCTGCGGTGCCGAGCGTGATTTATGGTCTACTGGCAGTCTTCACGCTTGTCCCTCTTATGTCCAAGACAGTTGAGCCCTTTCTGAAGCATAAATTCGGATTCTTGCCCATATTCAAAGGTCCGGCTTACGGCGTGGGCTTTCTGACTGCTGGACTCGTGCTGTCAGTCATGATTACACCATATATCGTTTCAGTTTCGCGCGAGGTGCTGCTCTCAGTTCCCGCGGACCAGCGCGAAGCGGCATTGAGTCTGGGCGCGACGCGCTGGGAAACGACCTGGAAGGTCGTGGTGCCGTATGCGCGATCGGGGATCATGGGCTCGGTATTCCTCTCGATGGCGCGAGCGCTCGGCGAGACAATGGCCGTGACGATGGTGATCGGGAACACGCCGCAGATTTCGGCTTCGCTGTTCAGTTCGGGATATACCATCGCAGCAGTGATCGCGAATGAATTTACGGAGGCGACAGGCGACCTGTATTTGAGCGCGCTGATTGAACTGGGACTCGTGCTCTTCCTCCTGACTTTCATCCTGAACGGTATAGCCCAACTGATGCTCATGGCGTCCGAGAGCCGCGGCGGAGGAGGACAAAGGGGATGACGCTGCGATCCGCCTGGCGGAAGTCACTGAACTTTGTCATGTTGAGTCTGACGGGCGTGTGCGCCTTGATTACGGTTTCGGTGCTTATCGTTATCCTCGGATACCTTGCTTGGAACGGCGGGACGTCACTGCACTGGAGTTTCTTCACGAATTTGCCAGCCCCTGTAGGTGAAACGGGTGGCGGAATCGCGAATGCGATTGTAGGCTCGGCCAAGCTGCTGCTGCTCGCGGCGGTTATCGGCATTCCGATCGGATTACTGGGGGCGATCTATCTAGCGGAATATGCCTCGCCGCTTCCGGCTTTCGTCATTCGATACTCAGCGGACTTGCTGAATGGAGTCCCATCGATTGTGATTGGAATTTTTGCATGGACCATAGTGGTGGTACCTATGCATAGCTTCTCGGCGCTTGCGGGCGGCTTCGCGCTGGGAGTGATGATGGTGCCCATCATTCTGAGGAGCAGCGAAGAGTTTTTGCGAACGGTGCCGCGCTCGCTGCGCGAAGGGGCGATGGCGCTCGGGACAAGCAAGTGGCGGACGATCGCGACGGTTGTGGTGCCGGCGGCTTCGGGGGGGATCCTTACGGCGATTCTGCTGTCGCTATCGCGCGTTGCGGGCGAAACGGCGCCGCTGCTGTTTACGGCGTTCGGCGATCGCTTCTGGAACCACGGCTGGAAGGAACCAATCGCCTCCTTGCCGGTAGTAATCTACACGTATGCTGTAGGTCCCTACGACGATTGGCACAGGCAGGCGTGGGCAGCGGGGCTGGTTCTGCTGGGTCTGGTGCTGGTGACGAACTTGGTTTGCCGGGGACTGCTGTCGCGTCAAGCAACACAACAGAGGTAGGGTATGATGGGAATGTCCTTTTCAGCAAAGCCTGTGATGGCGAAGGAGACGCCGGTGACCACGGTCTCGGTTGCGCCAAGTGAGACGGCGGCAAAAAATGAGCCGCGCATAAGCGTCCAGAAACTGAATTTTTACTACGGAAAAGTCCATTCGCTACACAACGTCAGCGTGGATATTGCGACAAACAAGGTCACGGCGCTGATTGGGCCATCGGGCTGCGGGAAGTCCACGCTGCTGCGGACACTCAACCGGATGCACGAAACGATCAGTCACACGCGTCTCGACGGCAAAATCCTGCTCGACGGAGCGGACATTCTCACCCAGGACGTGACGCGGCTTCGAAAGCGAGTGGGAATGGTGTTTCAACGGCCGAATCCATTCCCCAAGTCGATTTTTGACAATGTTGCGTTCGGCCTGCGGGTCAATGGACATAAGGGCAAGCTGAAGGAGCAGGTCGAGAAGAGCTTGCACCGCGCGGCGCTGTGGGAAGAAGTGAAAGACCGGCTGAACAAATCGGCGTACGGTCTTTCCGGCGGTCAGCAGCAGCGGCTGTGCATCGCGCGCGCACTGGCGGTGGATCCCGAAGTGCTGTTGCTCGACGAGCCGTGCTCGGCGCTCGACCCCATCAGCACGGCAAAGATTGAAGAACTGCTGTTCCAGTTGAAGGACGTGTGTACAATCGTGATCGTGACGCACAACATGCAACAGGCGGCACGCGTGAGCGACTCAACGGCGTTCATGCTGCTTGGCGATTTGATCGAGTTCAAACCGACAGCGCAACTTTTCACAACGCCCGGCGATCCGCGGACGGAAGCCTACATTACAGGACGGTTCGGATGAGCACAGGAAGCGAACTACAGCCGCTGATGCCGCGACATTTCGAGAAGGAACTGCAGGAGCTGAACGAGCGCGTTCTGTGGATGGCGAGCCTTGCCGAACGCGCAGTGCACGATTCTGTGCACTCGGCGCTGGACTCCAATGAGGCTCTGGCGCAGACGGTGCTCGAGCAGGAGGGCGTCATCAACGACATGCAGATGGAGATTGATGACCGCGTCGTGCAACTGATCGCCCAAGTGCAGCCCGTGGCGAGCGATTTGCGGTTCCTGCTGGCGGTCGCGCGAATCAACAACGACCTCGAGCGCATCGGAGACCAGTCCGTGAATATCGCGCAATCCGCGCTGCGCGTGCTGCGGCATCCCCGCGTGAAACCCTACGTGGACCTCCCGCGCATGAGCGAACTGGCCGAGGGCATGGTGCGCGACAGTATCCGCGCGTTGATCGATCGGAATATCGAACTCGCCCAGGCCGTGCTTATCCGCGACGACCAGGTGGACAATCTTCGGAATCAAATCTTCCGTGAAATGCTCACCTACATGATGGAGAATTCCGCAGTGGTCTTTCCGGCGTTCGAGCTAATTTTGATGGCGAAAAATCTCGAACGTATCGGGGACCACGCCACGAATATCGCCGAGGACGTTATTTACATCGTCCAGGGACGCGACGTCCGGCACCACGCCACTGACCGCCGATAGGGTTCCTCCGAGTTCCCCGCGCACCTCCTTCGGCGTCGCCAGGGGCGACGTCAGGTTACCCGGCCGCCTTCCGATCAGTTAAAGCGACTCCCGATTCGACCCCACCCTTACGGTCGCCCCCTCCTCCTTGCCTGATCCGCCCTCCGTGGGTATATTCGGGCTCCGCGCTCAGTGATGTTTCCGGGGAGAGCCTTTTAACTATGCCGAGCCTATTGCGACGGATGCTTCCGCACGAAGACACCTTCTTCGACCTTTTCAACAAGCAAGCCGAGAATATCCAAGTCGGAGCCAAAGCGTTGGTGGACTTGCTCGCACATTACACGGGCGTCCCCGAGCAGGCTCAGAACATCAAGGCGATCGAACACGCCGGCGACGACATCACGCACAATATATTCAGGAAATTGAACCAGACATTCATCACTCCCTTTGACCGCGAAGACATCCACCAACTATGTTCCCAGATCGACGATGTCCTCGACCTGATTGACGCCGCGGCAAGCCGCTTCGCTCTCTATCGCGTGGACAAGATTCGCCCCGGCACGATCGAATTGGCTCAAATCCTCCATGGCGCCACGGAAGAAGTCGTCGCCGCTGTGTACGCGCTCGGCAGGCCGGACAGCGCGCTGGAACACTGCATCGAGATCAACCGCCTCGAGAATGAGAGCGACCGCGTCTGCCGCACGCTCATCGCGCAGCTCTTCGACGAAGAGAAAGACCCCGTCCAAATCATCAAGTGGAAGGAAATCTTTGAAGTGATGGAGACGGCGGTAGATAAATGCGAGGACGTCGCCAACGTCATCGAAGACGTCATTCTGAAGGGCGCTTGAGCACGGCCTTGACCGATCCCAGAGATAGGCTCCTCAGTTCGTCGAGTCCACGCCCGCGCCCGGCGCGCGGCTCACTCCGAGGTGTGCGCCGGTGAATAACTTCACACTGCTGCTGACCACCGTTTTTCTCACGCTGGCGTTCGAGTTTTCAAATGGCTGGCACGATGCCGCCAATTCCATCGCGACGGTCGTCTCGACTCGCGTCTTGAAACCGCTCTGGGCCGTCGCCTGGGCCGCCTTTTGGAACTTCATCGCGGCTTTTACATTCGGGACCGCGGTGGCCGTCACGATCAGCAAAGGGCTGGTGCACATCGAGTCGGTGACCCAGGAGGTTCTGCTTGCCGGACTTCTCGGCGCCATCATCTGGAATCTCATCACCTTGATCCTGGGGCTGCCGACGAGTTCTTCGCACGCCCTGATTGGGGGATACGGCGGCGCCGCGGTTGCGCGCGCCGGTTTTGCCGCGATCATCGTGAGTGGGTGGGTAAAACCTGTGCTCTTCATATTCCTCGCGCCCTTGCTGGGGATGCTGGTGGCCATCGGCGTCACCGTAATCACGAGTTGGATGGTCCACAAACAGCGGCCGCAGCGAGTGGACCGCTGGTTTCGGCGACTACAGCTGATTTCCGCGGCGGCCTACAGCTTCGGGCACGGCACAAACGACGCTCAGAAGGGGATGGGGATTATCACTGCCGCTTTGGTCTCCGGCGGCCTGCTCGCCCACAATTCGCACCCGCCTTTCTGGGTGATCATCTGCTGCCATCTGGCTATCGCCGGCGGCACCATGGCCGGCGGCTGGCGCATCATCAAGACGATGGGACAGCGAATTACGAAGCTCAATCCCTTCGGCGGTTTCGCCGCGGAGACCGCTGGGGCCCTCACACTTCTCGGCACCGCGACCTTTGGCATCCCCGTGAGCACCACGCACACCATCACCGGCGCGATTGTGGGCGTTGGCGCAGCGCACCGTTTGACCGCCGTGCATTGGGGAGTTACGCGCCGCATCGTGTGGGCGTGGGTCTTGACGATTCCCGGCGCCGCACTCATGGGCGGCGTCCTTTACCACCTGATTGTCCACTTCGGAATCTGAATCTGAGCAAACGATGGCTTGAGGCTAGCCGCCAGCGGCAGACACTTTGAGCCGAGAACAAAAAAGGGGTGGGGGATGCGCATTGCATCCCCCGGGGTTGGTGTGCGTCTTCTTCTATTTGGGAACTTGGGAAAACTAGTGACGATGGCCTCCGCCACCACCACCGGAACTGTGGCCGCCACCGCCGCCGCCCCCGCGGTTGCCACCACCTCCACCTGAGCCGCCTCCACCGCGATTGTAGTTGCCGCCACTGCCGCCGCGATTATAATTCCCGCCGCCACCGCGGTTGTTATTGCCTCCCCCGCCGCCATAACCGTTGTTCGGAGGACGATAGCCGCCGTTACCGGAGGAGCCGCCACGGTTATAGCCGCCGCCATTGTTATTGTTGGGCGGGCGATAGTTGTAGCCACCACCGGAATTGCCCCCTTGGTAGCCGTTACTTGGCCGATTGAAGACCGGCTGGCGCATGTTGAGCGGCGGGCGGTAGTTGCTAGCGCCGGATGACGGCGAACGCGAGTAGCCGTTGCCCGGATTGCCGTGGTTTCCACCGTTGTTGGAGTTACCCGGATTCTGCCCGCGATTTTCCGGCCCCTGAGAACCGGAAGATCCGCCCGCTGGCGGCGAGAAGTGATGCCAGCCGTCACCGCGATCCGTGGAATTACCGCCTGACGATGGCCCGCGATTCTGCGCGCCTGCGCCATTCGGCCGGTCGGTCGCGCCTCCCTGCCGGGCGTTAGTGCTGTTGCCGTTGGGTCCGCCGTATCCGCCCGAATGCGTGTTCTGCTGGATGGATTGCCGCACGCCCTGGGACTCGCGATCGAACGAGCGCGTTGGGGCGTTCGCGTGATTCGTAGAATAGAAGTGCTCTCCATTCGCGCGATTGGAAATTGTGGATGGATTGGCGGCGCGGCCGCTAGCGCTGAGATTTTCGCGCGAAGGGGTAATCGGCACGTTACCCGTCATCAATCTGCCGCTGCGCGCCATGTCTCGCGAGACGCCTTCGGGGTGCGCTCCGGGAGCGCCGAAGCGATTCGAGGCCAGGGTGGACATCGCCCCGCGGAAGCGCTCGTTCGTCTGGAACTCATGGAGATTGGAGAATGCGCCGGCACGCAACGGTCCCCAGCCGCCGCGACCGTCGAAGCGGCCGAAATCCTCGAATCCGAACCGTCCGCGATACGCGCCCCACCATGGGAAGAAGAAATCGCCGGGACCGATCGGCAACCAGCCTACGGACCCGAAGCCGAATCCGAAGCCGACCCCACCGCCGAATCCGAAGAACGAAACGTAGGCCGGAGACCAGAACGGCCGATAGAAGCCGCCGCCGTACACCGGGCCGGGCCACCAGCACCAGCGGTTCCCATATTCGAACCAACGGCCGTAGTGATACGGCGCCCAACCCCACGGCTCATAGGAGACCCAAGTCCAGCCCCAGTATGGCTCCCAGAGCCATCTGCCGGCGCGATACGGAGCCCAACCGGCATCCACATCGGGATACCAGACGTTGCCATAGTCGGGAACTTCGGACCACGTGCCGTACTGATCGAGGTCCTGCGAGCCGGTGTAATACGGATTGGTGTGTTGCCAGCTTTGCGCGTCCTCGATGGTGCGATCGCGCTTCTCGTTCCACTTGTCGAAGTCGTCCTTGCCCGGAGCGTCGGTGATTTTGTATTGCACGTCGTCGCCCGTGCCCTCGATGGTGATCAGCTGTCCCTTCTTTACGTGGGTGCTGCCCTGCGGCGTGGAGACGTCGGCTTCACCGTCGCGGACGGTCACGAGAGTTTCGCCGTCGGAATTGACTTGAATGCGGAAACTGCCGACGCCATGGCTGGGGCGGACGGCGACGTTGGGCGTATCAATTTCAGCGCCGGAATCGTCCTGCTTGAACGTGGAGAAATTCACCAGGCCTTGCGCAACTTGAATTTGAATTTGAGAATTCCCGAGAGAGACGATGTTCACTTGAGCGTTGTTCGCGAGACGAACGATGTTGCCGTAATCGAGCTGGATTTCGGCCTGGGAATTTTCGCCGGTGGAGATTTTGTCGCCGGCTTCGAGCGGCTGGTTGATCGCCGCAGCGGACCAATCACCCGTGTCGCCGCGCTGGATCGAAACCTGGCCGCGAATCAGACTGACGCGCGCCACGCCCGGGGCGCTTGCGTTGTTGTCGGTCTGCTGACCATTTTGGGGCGCGGGCGGCTGGGCATTCTGCTGAGGGGGTGGCTGATCGCCGGGCTGAACTGTATCCGGACCACCGTTTTGGTCGGGTGGTTGATCGGAGTCCTGGGCCCAAACGCCGCCCGCACCAATCAGTGCCAAACTAAAGATTGCCAAACCCGCTAAGAATCTCGTTTTCATGGCTCGCCTCGGCTGCGCAATCCGCCAACGCAGGACGGATCGCACGCTGATGGAGAGGCAAGCGTCATGCCAATCTAAGCGAACACTCACCATCCTAAGCTATTGTGAATGCAGGGGTTATTTTGCTTGTGGAAACCACCTGACCTCGACATGGGCAGTGCTGGCCGCTCTCAACCGAAAGTGGTGGTTTTCGGCCACCGGAGCGGCGGGGGACAGGTGGTTACGCTTCTGCTTCGGAATCGTCGGCGATGCCTATCTTGGAGAGGCGGTAGCGGAGGGCGTTACGCGAGAGGCCTAGCAGGCGCGCGGCCTGACTTTTGTTGCCTCCGGCGCGGCGCAAGGCCTCGCGGATCATTTCGTCTTCCCACTGCTCGAGCGTCATGCCCTCGGGGAGAAATGTCTCGACGGAATTTTCTGACTTCGCGCGGCGCGTATCGAGACGAATGTCGGAGGCTTCCACGAGCGGACCGTTGGCGAGCGCGCAGGCGCGTTCGATTACATTTTCGAGTTCGCGAACGTTGCCGGGCCAGTGAAACGCCGTCAAGAGATTCAGGGCATCGCGGCTGATGCCGGTGAGCGGCTTGCGGGAGTCGCGGGAGAAACGCGCGAGAAACAGATTGACGAGATCGGGGATGTCTTCCTTGTGATCGCGCAGGGGCGGAATATCCAGCGGGACGACATTCAAACGATAGTAGAGATCCTGGCGGAAGGTGCCGTCTTCGAGCGCGGCGCGGAGATCGCGATTCGTGGCGGCGATGAGGCGAACGTCCACCTTGAGGGTGCGCGTGCCGCCGAGGCGCTCGAACTCGCGCTCCTGCAACACGCGCAGCAATTTCACTTGCGTGGCCGGGGGGACGTCGCCGATCTCGTCGAGGAAGAGCGTGCCCTTATCTGCCAATTCAAATTTTCCGGGCTTGCTGGCGATGGCGCCGGTGAACGCGCCCTTCTCGAAGCCGAAAAGCTCGCTTTCGAGAAGATTCTCGGGGATGGCGGTGCTATTGATTTTGATGAAGGGGCCGGAGGCGCGGCGCGACTTCTGGTGGATCACGTGCGCGATCAAATCTTTGCCGACGCCGCTCTCGCCGCCGAGCAAAACCGTGGAGTTCGTAGTGGCGACGCGTTCGACCGTGGCCAACACTTCCTGCATTTTTTCGCTGCGCGCGATGAGGTTCGGATGTTCGTAGCGCTGGCCAAGCTCTTCCCGCAGGGAGCGATTTTCTTCGCGCAAGCGGCGGACGTCCAGCTCCTTGTGAATGACCATTTTCATTTCCGCGAGCGAGAAGGGCTTGAGCACGTAATCGCTGGCTCCCGCCTTCATGGCTTCGACCGCGGTTTCCACCGTGCCGAAAGCGGTCATGACGACGACGGGCAACGCGGCGTGGATGCGTTTGACGGCTTGCAGGAATTGCAGGCCGTCCATTCCGGGGAGTTTCAAATCGCTGACGACCAGGTCCACGGATTCCTGGCGCAAGAGTTGGAGGCCGGCTTCGGCGTCGGCGGCGGAGAGGACGCGGTAGCCGTCTTCGCCCAAATCGAGTTCCAGCAGGCGGCGCATTTTGGCTTCATCTTCGACGACGAGAATGGTCGGCATCGTCTTCACCGTGCGGCCGCAGCCGGTTCCTTCTTCGCGAGCACCGAACCACCGGGGAAAAACAAAACGAACCGGGCTCCGCGGCCTTCGTGATTTTCGAGATGAATCGAGCCGCGGTGCCCGTCCACGATTTGCGAGACGATGGAAAGTCCCAGGCCGACCCCCGTCTTTTTCGTGGTCACGAACGGATTGAAAACCTGCTCGCACAATTCGGGAGGCACGCCGGGGCCGGAATCTTCGAGACGCACTTCCACGCCCTCGCGCGCGCCGGAATGGGCGCGAGCGATCGAAACACGCAATGTTCCGCCGGCGTCTCCCATGGCTTCGTAAGCATTTTGCACGAGATTGAGGAAGGCCTGCTCACAAAGATTTTCATCGACGGGAATCAACGGCAGATCGCGTTCGTAATTCTTCTCGACGATAACCTGACCTCCCTGCCAGTGCGACGCGACCGAATCAAGCACGCGATCGAGGAGTTTCGGGAGGTCTTCGGGATGGCGCTCGGCGTGGAGCGGACGGGCGAAATCCAGAAACCGCGTGACGAGAGAACTCAGCCGGTTCACCTCGCTGTAAATATAGCCCGCCAGTTCGCTGGCGAGCGGGCTCGCATTTTGCAACTTCTGTACCAGCATCTCGGCCGAGCCCTTGATGACGCCGAGCGGATTGCGAATTTCGTGCGCCAAGCCGGCGGACAACTGGCCGAGCGCTGCCAGCCGTTCCGAGCGGCGGGCCTCCTCCTGGGCCTGCTCGAGGCGGGCATTGGTGATGGTGAGACGGTCGGCGAGGGTCTGATAGCGCGAAGCTTGCTGGCGAAGCTCGATCGAGAAGCGGTTCACGACAATTGCGACGAGGAAAAAAAACAGAATGCGAATCGTGAGCTGAGTTTCGGAGTCAGCGTCGAGGGAAACTTCCCGGAGCGCGGGAATCAGGTAGGAGCAGAATGCGGCCGAAGCGAGCAACGTCCAAAGGAGTGTCGAAATCGTATCGAAGTACATCGCTGCGGTCATTACCGGCAGATAGTAGATCGGATAGTAAATGCTATTGATCGTCAGCCACTCGCCAGTGTGATCTAAGAGGAGGGTAGCGAGGGCGACTTTGAGCAGCACGGCATAGTAGCGGCCGCGCCGCGGAAACGCGCGGAGCAGTTTTCCTTCGGACAATTGAACAATGGCAATCGCAAGCAAGATGAGCTGCTTGTGAATTTCTCCGATGGGCGGAAGCAGGGCCAACCCTACCAGAAAGAGAATGAGGAGGAGATCGATCCAGCGCGGGGGGCCATGCTGGCTTAAGCCGGGCAGAGTGCGAGCCGCGGCACCCGGCCCGTTGGAAGCGGATTCGGGCGTCGCGACTTTGGTTTTGTTCGCGACCGGCAAGGTCACGCGAGCCTCGGAAGACTCAGGCATCTCGAAGCGAATCAGCGATGCGGCGGCTTGTCGTGATTGTCTCCGCCGTGGCTGCCCTGATTGTTTCCGCTGTTGCTGTTGTTTCCGCCGTTGCCGTTGCTTTTCGGAGGTGTAGAGTTCGCCGGAGGCGTGCTCGCCGCCGGCGGGTTTGCCGGTGGCGGGTTAGCCGGTGGGGGGGTTGCTGGTGGCGGATTCCCATGAGCCTGTTGATGGCGATCCTGCCATTGTTGCTGTCGATTGTTGTCGGTCTGCTGCTCCTCGGGCGTCGGTTGATGAACTGGCGGAGTGGGCCTCACAATCGGCTGGCTCCCCGGGTTCGAGTTTGAATTACCACCGCTCGGCTGATTCGACGGGGGATTGTTGTTACCCCGGCCGCGGTAATTCCCACCCTGCCCATTCGGATTATTGCCGTTGTTGTCGGCTGGTGGGGGCGGGGGATTGTAGTTTCCTCCGGCGTTATTGCTCGGGCCGCGACCACCGTTCGGACTGTTGCCTCCGTTGTTGCCCGCAGGGGGAGGATTATTGTTTCCTCCCGCGTTGTTGTTCGGGCCGCGACCACCATTCGAATTGTTGCTCCCGTTGCCCGCAGGGGGAGGATTATTGTTTCCTCCCGCGTTGTTGTTCGGGCCGCGACCACCATTCGGATTGTTGCTCCCGTTGCCCGCCGGCGGTGGATTGTTGTTTCCTCCCGCATTGTTGTTCGGGCCACGACCACCGTTCGGATTGTTGTTTCCGTCGCCCGCCGGCGGTGGATTGTTGTTACCACCCGCGTTGTTGTTCGGGCCGCGATTGCCGTTTGGATTGTTGTCCGCAGGCGGAGGATTGTTATTCCCTTCGCCATTTCTGTTCCGGCCGCGTTCGCCGTTCGGATTATTATCCACGTTGCCGGCCGGCGGCGGATTATAGTTGCCTCCGGAGTTGTTGTATCCGCCGCGTGGACCATAAGAATTGTTGCCGCCGTTGGCGTTGTACGGCTGGCCTCCGCGATTGGTTCCCTCATTTCCGCCGCGGTTGCCGCCGTTGTTCTCCTGACGGACGTAAGTTGGCGAAGGCGGAGTGCGCTTGGCGACGACGGTTCGGTTCTCGACCGCTGCAGGCGGGCGTCGGTCCGAGTGACGCGCGTCGCCCACCATACTGTTGTGTTCCGGCTGAAACGTGGGTCCGCCGCGGTACACGGCGGCGTTGGCAATATCGTGTTGCGAGACGCGGACGGCGTTGCGATCCACCGAGCGCCCATTCACGAAGGTGTCGTGGTCCACGACGGTGACCGCGCCGCCCACGCGCTGATTCATGTAGCGGAGATTGCGGTCGTCCGAAGAGTGATAGAAGCTGATGACGGTCCCGCGTTCGACGAAGGTATTCGTCACGTTGACGCGCAGAACGTAATCATCGCTGACGCGATACCAGGGACTGTACACTTCGCGCGGGCCCAGCGGGAACCACGCCACTCCCCCGCTAACTCCGAACGCGACCGACACCCCAAACCCGGGACCGCCGCCGACCCAGGCCACCAACGCCGGCGCATAGACACAGCGCACTCCGCCGACCAAAGGCCCGGGCGCCCATCCCCACCGGCCGCCCACAGAGGCCCATCGTCCATAATGAAACGGCGCAAAACCCCACGGGGCGGAATCCACCCACGTCCAACCCCACGGCAAAATAAACACCCAATGGCCGAAACGATACGGCGCCCAGCCCATCGCGACTCCAGACGGAAACCACATGGGGCCGTATCCGCCGACAGTGTCCCACGAGCCGTACTGGTCGAGGTCTTCGTAGCCGGTGGTATCGGGAGAAACGTATTGCACGGAGGCGACGCGGTCTTCGCGGCCATCGCGCGAGAAGGACCAATTGTCGAAATCGCTCTGCGGAAGCGAATCCGCGTCCTCAAGGTTGTAGTTGAGATAGTCTGCGCCGGTGAACGTGGCTTGCTGATCGGAAATTAAATTCCACGAACGGCCGCCGCCGGTGACTTCTCCCTGCCCCTCGCGCACGGTGACGACGGTGACGTTATTGTCGGCGTCGACGTCGATGCGATAAATGCCGGGCTGCAAGAGCGAAAATGCCAGATTCGGCGTGTCCACCTCGAAGGCGTCGTCAGATTCGAGGCGGCGCACATGGACGTAGATGGAGCCGGCGGAAAGCTGGAGTTGAACGACATCATCAGACAAATTCAAAAACGAGATTCCGGTGCCGTGGTTCAAGCGAATCGCCGTGGAACCAACGTGCAGTTCGGCGAGACCATCGCTATCGGCCCATATGCGGTCGCCGATGGTGACCGGGCGATTCAATTCGGCGGCGACCCAATCGTTGTCACCTCCGCCGGAAGGCTGGAAGGAAACGTTGCCTTGCACCAGATTGATGCGCGCCACGCGGCCGGGGGGATCATCTTGCGCGGCGGCGCTTATGGGCGTGCGCAAAAGGAGTGCGACGGCAGCCATGGCCATCACACAGAACAGGGACTTACGTGTTTTCATCACGGACTTGCCTCCAGTGGCGCGAACTCACCCCTGACAATACATTAGAACCCGATTAGGCATGATTAGTTTTCTCGGCTGTGTCGCCACGCGGAACACCGCTTTCAGCTTTGCGTCGGCTCACCGACAAACACGAGGCATTCGTTGGGATCTCCGATGTGAAATTCCGTCATCCCATATTCCCTGTCGAATAAATCCCTGATTGGGTAGCGGTCATTGAACTGCTTGACGTGTTCCCACAGCGCATGGATGCCGGAGACTTCAATGCAGATTTCGGTGTGGCCGCGCACGCAGTTCATCACTTCTTCGGATGCGGCCTTCTGGAAGTGGATCGTTTGGCCATCGCGCTCCGCGATCGCGTAGTCCGGGGATTTCACAGCTGCGGAGAATCCCAGCACATTCTGATAGAACGCGATAGTCTCCTCCATATCGGCCACCGCCAGGATGGGGCTGATTCTTTTAGCGATCGAGGTGCTCGCCATCAGGGAACCTCCACGAGGCCGCGCTGCTCGCGCCAGGGCCATCGTCTCACGAAATGAACCGGCGCGAGAACTCGCCGAAATTCTAAACGAATCTATCGCCACCGCGTGGGCGAGTGACGACAATGCGTCAGGACTCGAATCCGAATGCAGAAAGAAGAGGACAAGCAGCCGCCTTCGCCAAGGCTTCGGCGAGCCAAGGGAATGCCTGTCCTACCCCGGCGGGCGGCGTTGACTTGAGAGCGCGCCCTGTTAAACTTCACGAAAATGCCGGAAGAACTTTATCCTGCGGGGACCGTCGTCACGCATTACCGCATCGTGGAGCGGCTGGGCGGTGGCGGGATGGGCGTCGTTTACAAGGCGGAAGACACCAAGCTGCGCCGGCAAGTGGCGCTGAAATTTCTTCCGGACGACGTGGCGCGCACGCCGCAATCGCTCGAGCGATTCGAGCGCGAAGCGCAGGCGGCTTCCGCGCTGAATCATCCGAATATCTGCACGATCTACGACATCGACAAACAAAACGGCCACCCGTTCATCGCCATGGAATTGCTGCGCGGGGAGACGCTGAAGCACGTGATCGCAGCCGGGCCGCTGCCATTCGAGAATTTACTACAACTCGGCGCGCAGATCGCGGATGCGCTCGACGCCGCACACCAGCAGGGCATCATTCATCGCGACATCAAACCCGCGAACATTTTCGTCACGGAGCGCGGCCAGGCCAAGCTGCTGGATTTTGGTCTGGCGAAAGTGCTGCCACAGGCGATGGGGCAGTCCACCGATGCCGGCGCTTCGACCACGCAAGAGGACATGAATTTAACCAGCCCCGGCGTGGCCCTGGGGACCGTGGCGTATATGTCTCCGGAGCAAACGCTCGGCAAAGAGCTGGACGCGCGCACGGATCTTTTTTCGTTCGGCGTGGTGCTGTACGAAATGTCCACGGGGCGGCCGGCGTTTTCCGGCAGCACTTCGGCGGCAATCTTCGATTCGATCCTGCATCAGGCGCCGGTGGCTCCGGTGCGATTGAATCCCAAAATTCCGGCGGAACTGGAGCGGGTGATTGATAAAGCGCTCGAAAAGGACCGGGCGCTTCGCTACCAGCACGCCGCCGACATTCGCGCCGATTTGAAACGGTTGGAGCGCGATTCGGATTCGGGGCGGCGCGCGATTTCAGGTTCGAGCGGCGCCGTGGCTACTGCGGCGGATTCCGGCGCGGGACAGCCGCCGGTAACCGGGACGGGCAGCGGAGCAGGGACGCCCGCCTCCACCGCCGCGACGCCGGTGACCAGCGATACCGGAAGCAGCGTTACGGCCGTCATGCGGCAACACAAAATCGGAAGCACGATTGCAGCGGTCGCGGCCCTGGCGCTCATTATCGTCGCGGGTTACGGCGTGTACTCGATGCTTCATCGCGGCCCGGAACCGGCGGCCTTCGGGGCATTTTCCATTTCCCAGCTCACGCAGAACGGCAATGAACAGGCCGTCGCGATTTCGCCGGACGGCAAGTACGTCGCGAGCGTAGTGGAAGAAAACGGAAAGCAAAGCCTGCGGCTGCGAAATATTCCCACCGGGAGCGATGTGGCGGTCGTCGCGGCGGTGGATTCCAACCTGGCCAATCCATATTTTTCGCCCGACGGAAATTACCTCTACTACCGGCAGTCGCAAAATAAGGCGCGCACTTTCTACAATCTTTTCCGGGCGCCGGTGCTTGGCGGGACTCCCCAACGCGTCAGCAAGGACGTGGACGTCGGGCCCGTCTTCACCAACGACGGCACGCAGATGGCGTACGTGCGCGCGAACGACCCAGACGTCGGGAAATATCGGATTTTGACGGCGAATCCCGACGGCACGAACGAGAAAGTGGTCCGGATCGCGCCGCTTCCGATGCCGGAAACGCTCGCGTGGCAACCCAACACGAAATCCATCACCTTGGGCATTTTTGGCGGGGCGACGTTGGAAGAGTTGCACTCGTTCGACACTGCCGGAGGCACGGACAAGATCATCTATTCCTCCACGGACCAGCACATCAATCAGTTGACGTGGCTGCCGGATGGCCACGAACTGCTGGTGGCCTATGCATCGTTGAGTTCGAACTTCACGCGATCCCAGATCGGCGCCATTTCCTTCCCCGGCGCGACATTTCACACCATCACGAACGACACCAACAATTACACCGAAATCAGTGTTTCGGGAGACGGGCAAACGATTGCCGCGGTGCAGACGCAAACACTGGAGCGTGTGAGCGTTCTGCCTGGATCGGGTGGAGCACCGCCACAGAGCACGCAGAACTCGCCGGCGCAACTGGACGCAAACAGCGTCGCCTGGATAAACGCCGACACGTTGCTCATCGCCAAAGCCACTGGACTGGTTGAGATGCCGGCGGACGGTGGCCCGCAAACTCCTCTGTTGGATGCCGGGGGCGCGCCCACGATCGATGCGGACGTCTGCGGGGATAAGAATGAAATCGTGCTCAGTTGGGCGTTCCGGGGCGGCGCGCGAACCCTGGATATTTGGCGCGTCAACGGGGACGGCTCAAACCCACAACAGCTCACTAAAGGGATTTTCGCAATGAATGTGGCGTGCTCGCCCGACGGCAAATGGGTGTACTTCCGCGACCCCGAAAACGCCAAACACCTGCGCGTCCCGCTGGACGGCGGCGACCCCGAAACGATCGGCGGATTGGTGAGCCAGCAATTTCTGGTGATTTCGCCGAAGCTCGCGGTTTCGCCCGACGGAAGCCTGATTGCGGGTGTCGCGAGTTTTGTCGATCCGGAACGCCAAGGATCAATGGAGAGACTGGCGTTGTTGCGCGCGGATGCGGTATCCGAACCGCCCAAGCTATTCGGTGCGGACGCACACATCGCCGGGGTAATTCGGTTCACCCCGGATGGGAAAGGCATCGCCTATGAGTGGCGCGACAATCAGGTGGGCAACATCTGGGTGCAGCCGCTCGACGGTTCGGCGCCGCACGCGCTGACTCAATTCACCAGCGACAACATTTTCGATTTCAATTGGTCGCCCGGCGGCAAACGCCTCGCGGTGCTGCGCGGGCACGATATTTCAGACCTTATTTTGATTCGCGACACGACTGCGGCAGCAGCATCGCGCTAAGCGTTTTTCTCCGCGTATCTCTGTGCGCTCTGCGCCTCTGCGTTATCTTTCGATTTCTCCCCGGCCCTGACCTACGAACCTCAAGAGAAAAAGATAACGCAGAGACGCGGAGAGCGCTGAGGCGCGCGGAGGAATACGGGATCGCCCGCGTTTGCCCTCACGATTCTTGCGGAACGTGAATTACGGCGTTGCGGGTTTTGGCTTGGGTGCTGGCTTCGGCGCGGCCTTGGGCGCGCCGACGTAGCTGACGCGCCAGATCGAGTTCGAGCCGTCATCGCTCACCAGCAACGAGCCGTCCTTCATCACCGCGAGTCCCGCCGGACGTCCCCAAACGTTTTTCTGCGGATCCTGGGGATTCGCGAAGCCCGTGAGGAAGTCCTCGTATTCACCCGTGGCTTTTCCGTCTTTCACCGGGATGCGCACGACCTCGTAGCCGGTGCGGAGGGAACGATTCCAAGAGCCGTGAAATGCATCGAAAATGTCTCCCTTATACTCCGCCGGGAACTGAGAACCTTCGTAAAAGAGCATCTCAATCGGAGCGGAGTGCGGCTGCGCGAGCACATCCGGGACGATGACTTTATCCTTCAGCTCCGGATGCTTGCCGGGAAAACGCGGATCGGGATGGCCTCCGGTGTAATAGAAGGGCCAGCCGTAGAAGCCGCCGTCCTTGACGCTGGTGATGTAGTCGGGCGGGAGATTATCGCCGAGTTCGTCGCGCTCGTTCACCGAACACCAGAGTTCGCCGGTCGCGGGCTGAATCGCTTCGCCGACGCAATTGCGAATGCCGGAGGCGAAGATGCGGAAGCCGCTGCCGTCGGGATTGAATTCGAGCACGTCGGCGCGGCGCTGCTCGCGCGTGTCGGTGTCAATGTCGGTTACGTTCGTGGCCGAGCCGACCGAAACGTACATCTTCTTACCGTCGAGGGAGAAAACGACGTCGCGCGTGATGTGATTGCCGCCGGACGGGATGATCGTGTTCGGCACGATAATTTCCGCGGGGCCGGCCGCTTGGAGATCGCCATTGTGATACGGGAAGCGCACGATCTTGTCGGTTTCGCCGACGTAGACGTATTGCGGATCCGGGCCGGGGGGATAAAACGCGATTCCGAACGGGCGGTTCAGCATCGTGGCGAAGACGGAGATGCTGGCGGGCTTGCCTTCCGGCGTCAGGCCGCGCAAGACCAGAATGCGCCCGGGCGGATCTTCCTTGATGCTATCGGAGGAAGGAAAAGGCTCGGCGAGGAAAATGTCGCCATTCGGGGCCGCGCGCATCAGGCGTGGATTGTCGAGGCCGGCGGCGAAAATCTGCACCTTGAAGCCCGGAGGCGCTTGGGGGATCGTGCCCGCGGGGCGATGGACGAGCTGCGGCGCATTCGACGCCGATTGGGATGCGTACGGTGCCGGCAAATCCGCCGGGGTGATTTTCCGGTAGACGCCAGGATGTTCCGTTTCAAAACTGTGAAACGCCGCCGCCCCGGTGATGACGTCGTGAGGCTTCTCGTCTTCCGAAGCCAATGCGATTGCGCCCACGAAGGACAACGCGAGAAATGCAATTCCCCATCGCTTCATTCCTTTGCCTCCGAATCCATTAGTCCGGCTCAACTTTAGTCCGGCTCAACTTTGAGCCGGACGCAGATTATCAAGACGCGGAATGATATCACGCGGCGTGGGCGCTTCGTTTTCCGGAGAGTGAAAACTAAATGGCCGGGCGGTGCGAGGCCGCCAGGCCATCCGGACTGCGATGGGAAGCGAACCGCGCTCAGGGCTGGCGACGCGCGTTGTGCTTGTCGCGATAAATATTCCGCGAGATGTGATTCTGTTCGCGATTCACTTGCGCTCGCTCGCCGGCGGTCAGGTGGCCGCCGTTTGCGGCGCGCTCGTTGTGAATCTGGCGGTTCAAGCCCGCCTCGCGATGCTCGAGGTGCGCCGTTTCGCCGGCCGTCAACGAGCCGTTCTTGACGCCGCTCGCGATGCGCGCCTGTTGATTGTCTTTGCGCTGTTCGATTCTTCCTTGCGCGCCGGCGGACAGAACGAACGTCAGGGCCGCGGCCGCGATGGCCATGCTCTGCAAGACTTTTATGATCTTCATCGTCGCTCTCCTCATGAGTACGTATTTGCGTTCGGCCCATTTTGTTCGTTTGGCGCCGACACTTGTGAAACCCGTCCCTTGTAAAAAAGTTTTGTGCGGACGCTAGTACTCTAGTTCTAACGAGGAGATGGATACGCGTGAGTTGACCGCGCCAAGCGCGATGCGGAGAGATTTACGCGGCGCCGGGAGCGGTGCCTTGCGAAGAGCGGGCGGTCGTGTGCGAGTGAAGAAACGCCAAGGTGAGCGCCCACGCTTCCGCGGCGGCGACGGCGTGATAGCTGGGGCGAGCATCGCAGAAGAACGCGTGATCGGCGTCGGAGAATTCCACGTTCACAAAATCTTTCTCCGCGGCGCGGAGCGCGTCCGCAACGGCGCGAACCTGTTCCGGGCCGATATGTTTATCGCGTCCGCCCCAGAAGAGCAGCAGCGGCGAATGGATTCTCGAAACGCGATCGAGCAATCCTGGGCCGTGCGGCCCAGGGGCGATTCCGCCACCGTAAAACGAGATCGCGCAAGCGAGCGGCAAGACCGTAGCGGCGAGAAACGCGACCCGGCCGCCCATGCAGAATCCCACCGTCGCGATAGGCGCGGGGGCATGGACGCCGTTCGCGCGCAGCCAATCGTGCGCGGCGGTGACGTCGGACGCGAGACCCTCGTTCGTCAGGCCGCGGAAGTGCGGCGCCAGGGCCGGAAAATCATCGTAACGCCCCTCAAATCCAGGCTCCGCGGTGCGGTGGTATAGCTCGGGCGCGATGGCGACGTAACCCTGGCGCGCGAAACGCTCGGTGACGTCGCGCATGTGCGCGTTCACGCCAAACGCTTCCTGGTTCACGATTAAACCAGGGTAATGCCCTTCCTGCGCAGGACGGGCGGCGTAACAGCGCATGCGAGTCCCATCGTTTACGCTCAATTCCGCGAGCTGCGTGGCGATTTCCATGATTCCCCCCGAACCTAAGACGTCTGTCCGCGGCTGGCGCGTTTCGACCGCGTGGGGCAAGAATAGCATTTAGGGCGTCTCGGCTTGTAGCGCGGGGCTTCTCCTTTCAAGAGAAAGACCCAGAAATTCCGCTTCTTTTTTTCAAGCTCTTATGGGATACTCCTCGGGCACATGAGCGCCCATACCCAGAAGATGACTTGCGGCTGCGCGTGCTGTACCTGCGCGTGTTGTCCGTGCGCGTGTTGTTGTACGCGCCTTTCTTCTGGGGTGACGCTGACAAGCTAGAACCGAAATCCAAAGCTGCAGCCGTAGCCCACCGCCAGAAGAGAGACTGGTAGGTGGGCTTTTTGTTTTTGCGGACGATTCGAGAGCGGCCAGAAAAGCCAGGTCGCGGAACGCAAACGCACGACGCAAGCGCGAGAACCCAGGGAGGAAAGCGTAACCATGAGCGCCACAGACCCCAGCCGTCCCGAAACTGTGAAAACGATCGCTCCGCATGGCGGTAGATTGGTGAATCGCCTCGTCCCGGAGGAGCAACGCCTGGAGGCGCGGGAGAAGGCCGCGAGTCTGCGCGCGATTCCCCTGAACGCCCGCGCGGCGAGCGACGCGCTTCTGATCGCCACCGGCGGCTTCAGCCCACTCGAAGGATTCCACGGCTACGACACCGCGAAATCGGTGGCCGAAAACATGAGCCTGCGCGACGGCACGCTCTGGCCGCTTCCCGTATTGCTGCAACTCGATCGCGAACAAACAGACGGGATTCGCTTGGGGACTCGCGTCGCGCTCTCGATCGATGGAGAGCTGGCCGCCACGCTGGAGGTTACGGATCGCTTTGCCGTTCCCCGGGCCGATTGGGCCGCGAAAGTTTTCGGCACCCGCGACGAAAAGCATCCAGGCGTCGCGGCGCTTCTCTCCTCCGGAGAGATCGCGCTGGGCGGGACCATCGAATGGTTCGCCGAGCCGCGTTTGGCCGATCTGCCCGGCGAGTGGCGGACGCCAGCCGAGTTGCGCGCCGAAATCGTCGAGCGCGGCTGGAACACACTCGCGGGATTTCAAACGCGCAATCCCGTTCATCGCGCCCACGAGTACGTCCTGCGTACCGCCATGGAAGTGACGGACGGCCTGTTGCTGCACCCTCTGGTCGGCGAAACAAAGGCCGAAGACCTGCCCGCGGAGTTGCGGCTGCGCTGTTATCGCGCGCTGCTCGATAATTACCTGCCGCAACGCCGCGTGATCTTCGCCGTGATGCCGGCCTGGATGCGCTACGCCGGGCCGCGGGAAGCGATCTTCCACGCGCTGGTCCGCAAGAATTTCGGCTGCACACATTTTCTGGTGGGGCGCGATCACGCCGGCGTGGGAAATTACTACGGCCCCTTCGACGCGCATCACTTGCTGCGTTCCGTCGCGCACCGCGGGCTCGACATTCAACCGATCTTCTTCGACGAAATTTTCTATTGCGGCCGTTGCGGATCGATGGCCAGCGGACGCACCTGCGCTCATCCGAAAGAGGAACACTTGAGTTTGAGCGGCACGGAAGTCCGGCGGCGTTTGCGCGAAGGGCTTCCTCTGCCGGTGGAATTCACGCGGCCGGAAGTCGCGGCGATTCTCTCCGAAGCATTTCGACAGCCGGCAGCGGCGAGCCCATCGGCGGTCGCCGCAGCCCAAACCGCACAAAGCAGCGTGCCAACGGAGGCGGCTCGTGCTTGAAATCCTACTGGGAGTCGTCGGCGGCGTGCTCGTCGGCGCGACCGGCTCGGGCTTTGGCGTCCTGATTACTCCCCTGCTCTTTTCGATGGGCTATAGCTGGCCCGTCGCCGTAGGGACGACGCTCGGCGTGCTGGTGGCCACAAAATTCGCCGGCGCGGTGACGCATCACCAACTCGGTCACTTGCCGAAGCGCCATCTCTGGCTTCTCCTCGCGGGAGGTTTGACGGGAACGCTCGCCGCGGGAATTGCGGCGGTCTCGCTTTCTCACGTGGCGGCGGCGTCGTGGGCGGCGTCCACCACCGAGGGCGATCATTGGCTGACGCGGGTGGCCGGCGTGCTGCTGCTCGGCATCGGCGGGCTGGCGCTGGGCCAGGGCGTCTGGAAAGTGGCCAAGAAGGCCAGTCCTGCGAGCGCGGAACCGATCACACCTGCGTCAGGAGACGATGAGCCCCTCCCGGTGATCGTGCCCAGTGGCTCGGGACATCGCGTGCGCCGCGCCGCACTCTTCACGGCGGGCGTGGGTACGGGTGCCGGCATGGCGCTCACCTCCGCAGGCTCGGGGAGTGTGCTGGTTCCGGTTCTCGCGTTGGTCACGGATTGGACGCCGGCGCAGCTCGCGGCGTCCAGCAATGTGTTCGGAGTTGTGGTAGGCGGATTTGCGGTTCTGTTGTTTTCGCGCGCAGGTCAGTTTTCCTGGCCGCTGTTCGCGAAGGTCCTTCTCGGAACTCTGCCGGGGATTTACGCGGGGGCAATTCTTTCGCGCCACATCAAGCGGAGCTGGCTGCTTTGCGGACTCGGAACGATCGCGCTGGTGATCGGAGTCCACCTGATTTTCAAATAAGTACGCACGAACAAATCACAAGGAGAACCACTCGAATGGAAGCGTTGCTGCAGGAAGTCGCATCGAAACAAACGGAAGCGGAAGCGCTGAACGCCGCGGAAATCATTCGCTGGGGGCTCGAGCGCTTTGGGGCGAATCTCTCAATCGCTTCGAGCTTCGGCGCCGAGGACGTGGTCCTGATCGAGCTCGCCGCGCGCGCGGGGAAACCGTATCGCGTGTTCACGCTGGATACCGATTTTCTTTTTCCCGAAACGTACGCCTTGATTGACGACATCGAGGCCCGCTACAACATCAAGGTCGAGCGGACGCGTCCCGCGCTCACGCCCATCGAGCAAGTCGCCCAGCACGGCGAAGCGCTTTGGGGCCGCGAGCCGAACCTGTGTTGCCAGATCCGCAAAGTGGACCCACTGAAGAAGTATCTCAGCGGCCTGCAAGCGTGGATCACGGGCATTCGCCGCGATCAGACTCCGCAGCGCGCCAACGCGAAGAAAGTGGATTGGGACGCTGGGTTCGGTCTCGTGAAGCTGAATCCGCTGGCGGACTGGACATCCGACCACGTGTGGAACTTCATCCGCGAGAACAAGATTCCGTACAATCCGCTGCACGATCAGAATTACCCGAGCATCGGCTGCACCTACTGCACGCGGCAAGTGATGCCCGGCGAGGATCCGCGCGCGGGCCGCTGGTCCGGCTTTGTGAAGAAAGAGTGCGGACTGCACGCGAAGGAATAGGCGCGTGTTCTTCCTCTGTAGAATTGCCGCGGAATCACCCGCAGCGAATTAGACGGCGGCCCTGCCTGCGCACGTGCGCACGGCAGGGCCGGCTATTTTTTTGGGGAGTTCGCGAGCCAATACGCCAAGTCGTCCGCACGATCCCGGAACGATGTGGAATCCCTCCATTCCTTGGCTACGCTGTGCATGCTGTAGTTTGCTCTTTGGTCGCAGGAACAGCGGTCCGCAACGACGCGCGTTGGAAGCTCTGTTAAGCTAACTTCAAGATAACTTTCCCCAGCGCCCCCAGGAGGTCCCGTGACTCGTCCCTGCATGCGGCTTTTCGTCTTCGTTCTCGCCGCCTCGAGTTGTCTCTACCTCTCCGCTTCAGACGCCTCGCCAAAGCCGCTTGAAGCGAGCGAACTGCTCGCTCTCGTAGCCGGCGGCACGCTGCCGGAAAATGTGGTGCACGAAATCGCCGCGGACGGACTCGCGTTTCGTCCCGATGATTTCTACCGGACCTTGTTGAAATCCGCCGGCGCGAGCGAGAAGGAACTGGCGGCGCTCGATGCCGCAAGAGTCGCGAACGAGCAATCTCCCGAAGCAGGATCGGGCAAAGACCTGCTGCAGCATCTTGGGAATGCCGCCAGCCTCATGAATGCTAAACGCTACACGGAAGCGGCGGCGGAGCTGAATGCGGCCCTAAAGTTGAGTGAACCGTGTACGGAATGCGGATTCGTCATGGGCCAATTACTCCGGCAACAAGAGCTATGGCCCCAAGCGATAGCCGTGTACCAGGAAGTGTTGCAGCAGGTGCCTGATTTTCCGGACGCGCACATCAGGCTGGCCTATGTTCTCAATCGGGCGGAAGATTTTGAAGGGGCTCTCCGGGAGGCGAAGGCCGCGCTGGCGCTGAATCCCGACAATCCTGAGGCTCATCGGCTCGCCGGAGCGGCTCTTGAGCACATGGAAAAGTATGACGCTGCCGAGCCGGAATTCAGGGAGGCGTTGCGACTCAAACCGGACTACGGGCCGGTGCATCGCGACCTAGCCATCCTTTATTTGAACAAGAGTGATTGGGACAATTCGATCCTGGAATATAAGAAGGCGATTGCTCTCGATTCGGCCGACACCGACACCTACTACAATCTCGGCATTGCATACAGCAAGAAAGGGGATCTCAATTCGGCGATTAGTACCTACCGCGAGGCCAAGCGTCTGGATCCTCAACGGTACGACATCCGGCAGAATCTTGGCGCTGAATTGATGAGCAGCGAGCAGTATCCGGAGGCGATCAAGGAGTTTCGAGAGCTTGAGGCGATGTTCCCGGACGCTGAGATCTGCCACGAATGCCTGGCCACGGCTCTCTTCGACACCTGGGACTTCCAAGGAGCCGAGCTGGAATATCAGAAAGCCATTCAACTCGATCCTTCCGACCCCGCGCCTCACGTCGGGCTCGGAAACGTCCGCACACAACAGAACAACTTCGATGCAGCGCTGAGAGAGTATCGTCAGGCTGAAAGCTTGGACGAAACAGATAGCAGCGCCTACTGGGGCGCGGGCCGCGTCTTGATTGCCAAGAAGGATTTTGCCGGAGCCATCGAACAACTGAAAAAAGGCGAGAGCCTGGAGCCCGGCGGAACAGGCATGCACGAACTCTTGGGGCAGGCCCTCGAAGGTTCGGGCAATCTCGATGGCGCACTCGACGAGTTCAGAGAATCTCTACTGCTCAATTCCAGGCAGCCCGTCGTGATGGTGGAGCTGGCGGGAGCGCTGGAGAAAAAGGGGGATTGGGCCGAGGCGCTGGTTGAATATCACAACGCGGCGGCAGCCGACGCGAGTCAAGACGTGCGAACTAAAGCGGTTCGCAGCGACGGGGCTGACCCTCAGAAGGATTACCAGTCCGCGCAGGAGCGGTTCAACGATCATCTCGCCGCGCTTCGGGCAGCCGGAAAGACCGAAGAGGCCTCGTCTCTGGAAGCACGCTTGCGAACCCTTGAGGCCGCGCCGAGCCTCTCAGAGCAGTTGGACGAAGCGCTACAGGCGGGGGACAAAGCCTCCAAGGAATTTAACTACGCCGAGGCAATGGAAGACTTCAACCGGGCAGTGGAACTCGCCGATGAGATCAAACCGCACGACCAGCGGCTGATTACGGCCCTCGACGGCTTGGGGATGAGGTACGCCGGGCAGGACTATACCGCCGCGCAAGCTATTTTCGAGCGCGAACTTAAGGTGGCGGTGGAGATCTACGGTCCGCAATCGCCGAACATAACGTTGCCGTTGCAGTCGCTCGGCAACACCGCGATCATGCACAAAGACTATGCCGCCGCCGAGAGATACCTTTCCAGCGCCGTGGAAGTGAATGAAAAAGCCTTCGGCGTGAACGGCGAGCCCGTTGCGAACAGCCTGGTGACGCGGAGCAACGTTTACTTCAGACAACAGCTCTACGACAAGACCGCAGCCGACCTCTCGCGCGCGCTGGACATCGAGCAGGCTTTGTACGGGCCGGACGATCCTCACCTTCTCAACCCGCTGCTCGGATTGTGCTCTGTCTACGATGCCTTGGGCAAACCCGAGAAGACGGAGCCTTGCGATCGCCAGATCATTGCAATCGTCGACAAACTAAGCGGCGCGAACGACCCCGGGCTCGCGCCTATGCTCGCGTTCGTGCTCACCAGAGAGGCCAAGACGCTTCGCAGTCTGGGCCGACCGGACGAAGCTGCCGCCGCAGAAAAGCGGAAGGACGCAATCCAGGCGGCAATGCAACCGAGCCAGTAAGCGCCAGGCGCAAGTATGGCGCGTGCTTGGCCCGGCAACGCGCCGCGGGATGCCATCTTCAGCTTCCCTTTCCGCTTCCCTGCGATTAGTCTGTCCTTCGAGGACGTCGGGGAAATGCCGAGTGCGACTTTTGGCGGATTGCGCGTGCTTTCGCTGGAAAGCCGGCGCGCGCAGGAAATCGCAAAGCTCATCGCGAATTACGGAGGCGAGCCGGTGGTTGCGCCTGCGCTTCGGGAGGTTCCGCTCGCCTCGAATACACAGGCCATCGAATTTGCGGACGGATTGCTGCGCGGCGAATTCAATCTTGTGATCTTTCTCACGGGCGTGGGTGCGCGCGCGCTCGTCGGCGCCGTCGAGAGCGTGGGAAAGCGCGAGGCGTTTCTCGCTGCGCTACGCCGCGTTCCGGTCGTGGTGCGTGGACCGAAACCGCTCGCGGTGTTGCGCGAGTTGAATGTGCCTGCGACGATCGTGGTTCCCGAGCCAAACACGTGGCGCGAATTGTTGCGCGCGCTCGATGAAGCCGCCGCGGAAAGATGCATCGTGATTCGCGGCGCGCGCGTGGCCGTGCAAGAGTACGGCGTAGCGAATCCCGAATTGCTCGCGGGACTCGAAGAGCGGGGCGCGCAGGTCGTGCGCGTTCCCGTGTATCAATGGGCGCTGCCGGAAAATCTTGCGCCGCTCGAGAATGCGATTCGCGCCATCTCGGAAATGCGAATCGACGTCGTGCTTTTCACCACGGGCGTCCAGGTGACGCACCTGATGCAAGTGGCGAAAGAAATGAATCTGGAATCCGATTTGCGCCGCGGCCTCGAGAAGGTGGCGATCGTCTCAATCGGACCGAGCACCACGGAATCCTTGCAGCATCACGGCCTCGCGGCGGATCTCGAGCCGGCGCATCCGAAAATGGGATTTCTCGTGGAGCTCGCGGCCGCGCGCGGCGCAGAGGTGCTGGCGGCAAAGCGCGGATCTTAACAAAACTGAAATAATTTCTTAACGTCCGGCCGCTTCCGCAAGCCCAAGAAAAGAAGTGCTTTACGGAACCTTTCCGATTTTCCAATCGCAAAAAATCGGACGCACGGAATCAAGATTTGCGTTGGACAGTTGTGCCTCGCAACGACTAACTTCGTTGCATGGAGACCATCCCGGTAGTTCTGATGGACGCACCCGAAATAGAATTCATCCACGCAATCTCCAGCAGCTTTGCCGCATCGGACTCACTGCACAAGGTGCTGGGGCAAGTCGTCAACTTCGTATCCACACTGGTCAAATGTGATTCTTGTTTTGTGTACGTGCTCGAAGGCAATGAACTGGTCTTGCGCGCTTCGAAGAATCCGCACCCCGAAGTCGAGGTTGTGGACCGCCTGAAGTTGCGCGTCGGCCAGGGCATCACCGGCTGGGTCGCGCAGCACAAGCAACCTGTGGCTGTCCCCAAGGATGCGGCGCGCGATCCGCGTTTTCAGGTGTTCAACGAACTGCCCGAAGATCACTTCGAGGCTTTCCTCTCGGTGCCGGTGCTTTGCCGGAGCAAGCTGGTGGGAGTCATCAACGTCCAGCACCGCCAGCCGCACAATCACACGAAGCGCCAAATCCAGATCATTTCGACGATCGGCTTTTTGGTCGGCGCAGAAATCGAGATGGCGCGTCTCGAAAGCGAAAATTCGGAATTATCCGAGCGGCTCGAGACCCGCAAAGTTGTGGAGCGCGCCAAGGGAATTCTCCAGCGCGAACTCAAGATGACGGAGGAAGAGGCGTACCTCTCGCTGCAACGGCAGAGCCGTCAGCGGCGCAAACCGATGAAGGAGATCGCCGAAGCCATCGTCTTGAGCGAAGAAGTGCGCAGGGGACAATCTCCGAGCTAGCGGGACGCGACGCGGCCAAGCGAGATTGGCTCAGGGGAAGACCGCTTAGTCTTTCGGCCGGTGGCTCGCTGGCTCCGGCGTGGCCGAAACAGCGAATTCGGATTCGCCCAGCCGAATCTCGAAAAAGCCCTGCGGTTTCGAGGCTGCGCGGGCGCTGAAATCCTCAGGGAAATCCGTCGGGACCTCCACGCGCGGCGCGGGTAGGCCTTTCGTTTCCGCCACTTCTCCCAGGATCAGGAGCGAAGGCGAGGGCAGCTTGGGCAATTTCTCCATGCCGGCAAGCGTCGTGCGCAAAATCTGCTGACCTGCCAGGCCCGCGCGGGAAATCAGCGCACACGGCGTTTCGGGCCGCAGACCACTCTCCAGGAGTTCAGCCACATGACGCGCAGCATCGTCGCCCGGCATGTAAACCACAAGCGTGGTGTCTGCAGTGGCGAGATCGCCCCAGCCGACGCCGTCCTTTTGGCGCGAGTGGTGATTGGTGACGAAGGCGAGCCGCGAAGCCAATCGGCGATCCGTGAGCGGAATTTGCGCCGCCGCTGCGGCTGCGAACGCCGCCGTGATTCCGGGGACAATCTCAAATTCAATTCCCGCTTGGCGCAACGCATCCATCTCTTCGCCTGCGCGCCCAAAAATCAGCGGATCGCCTCCCTTGAGGCGCACCACGGATAATCCCTGCAAGGCGTATAAAATCAGCCGCTTCGCTATCTCCTCCTGCGTTACGACGGCCCGGCGGCAGCGCTTGCCCACATTTTGCACGCGGGCGCGCGCCGGGATGAGTTCGAGCACATCAGGCGAGATGAGATCGTCGTGGAGCACGACATCGGCCGACTGGAGCAAACGCGCTGCGCGCAACGTGAGCAACTCGCGATCGCCGGGGCCCGCGCCCACGATGTACACCTTGCCGGGGATGGTAAAACGCCGATTCATGGCCGTCCTCGCTTGCCGCGGAGATAGCAACCTCGATTGCAGGATGGGAGTGCCGGATGAAACGCCGTCAGCGGGATATTTCCGCAGCCGGCAAACAGATTACCATTTGCGCGGACGCGGGGGGCTTGGAAAATCCGATTGGCCGAATTGAAAATTGTGATGCTTCCTTTTGGGGGGGCATCAGACAATTCGATCGAAGACGTAGCCCGCGGCCTTCAGCGCGGCGATCAGCTCCTCGACGTGCTCTGAGCCGCGCGTTTCCATGGTGAGGTCGATCGCCGTATCGCCGAAGTTCACGCCGAAGTAGGCGCGATCGTAGGAGGTGGCGACGATGTTGGCCCGATTTTCGGATAACACGCCCGTCAACCGGTGCAACGCACCCGGATAGTCCGGCAAATGCACGCGCAGGCGAATGAGCCGGCCGTCCTGCACCAGGCCGCGCTCGATGATGCGCGAGAGGATGGTGACGTCGAGATTGCCGCCGGAAACAATCACGGCCACATTCTTGTTCGTTATTTTTATTTCCTGATTCAGCAGGGCCGCGAGCGGAGCGGCTCCCGCGCCTTCGGCTAGAATTTTTTCGCGCTCGAGAAGCAGCAGAATCGCGTTGGCGATTTCCTCCTCCTCGACCGTCACGATCTCGTCCACGTATTTCTGCACCAGCGGAAACGTCCGATCGCCGGCTCGCCGCACGGCGATGCCTTCCGCCAGCGTGGTGGCGACCGGCAGCGTGACGGGGCGGCCCGCTTCGACCGCTTTCTTCATCGAAGGCAGGCGTTCGGTCTGCACACCGATGATGCGCACGCGCGGGCGCGTTTCCTTCAGCGCGCACGCCACGCCGCTGATCAGACCGCCGCCGCCGATGGCCATGATTACGACCTCGAGGTCGGGCCTCTGCTCGAGCAGTTCGAGCGCGAGAGTTCCCTGCCCCGCGATCACTGCGTAATCGTCAAACGGGTGCATGAACACGAGATTGCCGGCCTTGGCGCGCCGCAGCGCCTCGTCGCAGGCTTCGTCGTAATTGGCGCCATGCAAAATGACATCCGCTCCGAAGCGCCGCGTGGCCATCACTTTATTGAGCGGCGTCGCGAGCGGCATGCAGATCTGCGCGGGAATGCCGCGCCGCGTGGCGTGGTAGGAAACGGCCTGGGCGTGATTGCCCGCCGACGCGGCGATCAAGCCACGATTGCGCTCATCTTCGGTCAAGCAGAGGATCCGGTTGAGCGCGCCGCGCTCCTTGTAGGAGCCGGTCATTTGGAGGTTCTCCAGCTTCAGGAAAACCGCATTTCCAGTAGCTTTGGAGAACGTCTCCGAGTGCGAACACGGCGTTTCGCGAATCGAATCGCGGATTCGTTGCCGAGCCGCCTCGATATCCTGCAACGTGACCATGGATTCCTTTTTCATCTGTTTTGAGAGCGCTGTCATCTCACTGCCCCATCGGAACTACCGGCGCTTCTTCAGCGCGGCGCGTGAATTCGATGCCGGGAAATCTTTGCCACGGCCCCGGCCGCCATCCTGTGAAGCGTTTCGCGGCGCGATTCCGCGTTGAGATTCTTTTTGCGGAGCCGGTCCCGCGCCCGGCCTAATTGCGCGACCCATGCGCCGTACTCCGGGCCGAACTCCCGCTCCAATCGCTTTCGCAACTGCTGCGCCAGGGCCGGACTCAATCCGCCCGTGGAGATCGCGATCTGGAACGCGCCGCGCCTCACCACCGCCGGATAATAAAAATCGCAGTGCGGCGGATCGTCAACGGCGTTGCAGAGTATCCCACACCGGCGCGCCTGGCGAAAAATTCGCGCGTGCAATTTCTTTGAGGAGGTCGCCGCGATCACCAGCAAGGCGCCGCGCAAATCCTTTTCCCGATACACGCGGCGGCGCCACACGATGCGCTTCGCGCGCGCCCAGCGCTCCACGATGCTGGATGCGCGGGGCGCGACCACGCGAACCTTCGCGCCCGAGACCAGCAGGCCTTCGATCTTGGGTTCGGCAATGGCCCCGGCACCAACGACCAGACACGCCCGCCCCGACAACTTCAGGAAGAGCGGGAACAAACTCTGCGCATCCCGTTTCGCAGCGCTCATGGCGGCGCTCTTCAGAGCGCGGACTCGCCGCGATCGTCATTTCGAATGCGAATCACTTCTTCCAAGTCGTACACAAAGATCTTGCCGTCTCCGATGCGGCCCGTGCGCGCGGCCGCGGACAAAGCCGCAATCACCTCGTCCTTCCGGGCTTCCGGAATGACGATTTCCAGCTTCACTTTCGGCAGCAGGTCCACATTGTATTCCCGGCCCCGGTACACCTCGCGATGACCCTTCTGGCGGCCGTGGCCCCTCACCTCCGAGGCGGTCATGCCCTCGACGCCGATGGCGATCAAAGCCTCCCTCACCGAATCCAATTTGGAAGGCTGGATGATCGCTTCAATTTTTTTCATGCAACGCCCCTTTCGAGAGGTTCCGGGAGCCGGCGATTGAGGCTCGGATGCCCCCTAAGCGCTGGAATATAGCGCATTTCAAGCGAGGGCGGCTGAAAGAGAGGCTATCGAGAAATTTTGCATTTAGCCAATTGAATTTTTCCGTTTTCCTCTCCGAAGAGCCAGGCATAGAGTGACATCCCTCGCGACTCTCCGGGCGCGCCCGATGAGGGATCGCCCAAACCGGGAGTCGTCGCATAGACCCTTGAACAGCGGGTGTAACTGAATCGGCAAGCGGGAAACTCAGTTTACTGGGGCCGCTTTCGGGGAGGAGGCTCAGCAGAGTAGAGGGAATCGCTATCGAGCGCGGGCGGGGCACGCAAGGGGGTGGAAGGCCCGGCCAGCGATCCGGGACTAGCGAAAAACTTACAGATTCTTTACGGGTTTTCAAGGCGATGTCTCCTAGCATGGTTTTTGAAAGCACTAAGTGGTGGGATCAGCCGCCGTTTTAGCATGGCGGCTGAACATCTTCGAGGAGGATATAGCAATTGATTATGCGCTCAAAAGTTCTTCTAACATTGGCGATGATTTCGGCGGCGTGTCTCACGGCACGGGCTCAGACACCGACGACCACCGACGGGAGTTCCAGCAGTTCAACCGCGGCGCAAACGACGACGCCGGCAACCACGCCCACGCCAGCGGCAACTCCGGCAGCAACGCCAGATGCCACTCCGGCGGCGCAGACGCCCGCGCCAGCAACTCCAGCGGCAGCTCCGGCGGCAGCCCCGACATGGTCGGCGGGTCCGATTGATTTTAGCGGTGAAGTGAGCGGGTACTACACCTACAACGCGAATCATCCGCACAACCAGAATTTCAATTCTTCGGACGAAGGCAACAATCTCTACAACTTCAACACGCAATCCAATGCCATGGACTTGGCTTTCGCCAAGCTGGCGATGTCGCACTCGCCGGATCCCGTCGGTTTCGAGTTGGATTTTGGCTTTGGCCGCACCGCCAATATCATCAACTCTGCCGAGCCGGTCACGAACGGTTTTCAATACATCGAGCAGGCATACGTCGAATGGAAACCTGCGAAGGCTAAGGGCTTCGAGATTGATTTCGGGAAGTTCTCGACGAGCGCGGGTGCCGAAGTCATCGAAGATTACAGTAACTGGAACTATTCGCACTCTCTGCTGTTTTCCTGGGCCATCCCGTATTACCACTTCGGCGTGCGCACGTCCTTCCCGGTCGGCAAGCATTTCACGGGCGGCGTGCAGGTCGTGAACGGCTGGAACATCGTCACGGACACGATCAACAGCGGGAAGACGATCGGGCTCACCGGCGCGCTGACCTATACGAAATTCACGCTGAACCTCAACTATTACACCGGGCCTATGAATCAAGGCACGAACAAAGGATTCCGCAATTTGTTCGATACAACTCTGTTGCTGACCCCTCCCGGAAGAGTCAACGCCTACATCAACTTCGACTACGGCAACAACGCCAACAGCTTGTGCGACACTTGCATCGCGCCTGCGACGAAGGCATCCGCCTCCTGGTATGGTGTCGCCACAGCAATTCACATCCAATTGACGCCGAAATGGGCACTCACGCCCCGAGTCGAGTGGTTCGACGACGCGGAAGGCTACACACTTTCCGGTGCATTGCCATCGCCCATTTGGGATCTTGGCGGCGCCGTGTCACAACAAGTTAAGGAAGCGACTGTGACCCTCGAGTATAAGCTGCTGGAAGGTCTCCTCTGGCGGTTGGAGTACCGCCGCGACTGGTCCACCTATCCGATGTTCGAGCGTGGCATGGCTCCCATTGACACGGATGAATGTAATTACGAGTTCGATTGCTCGGAGACACAGCTCCCGTTCAATAATCCGGCTGGGCTCGCCAGCTACTCGAAGTCGCAGAACACGGTCACGATCGGCGTGATCGCCTTCTTCGGACCGAAACGCTAACCCGACTCTGCCCGAAAGGGCGAGTCATTCGGCAATCTTCCCCGGGCGCCTTGCATAGGCGTCCGGGGCGTTTGCCTGAAAGGAGGCCGGAGCCCGGGATGTGCGCCGTACGGTTGTCGAGAGGCGACATGAAACTGTATGATTTGAAGCTCCATGGACGCCGCAACCGAGTCGTCAATTCTCAGGCGCAAATCGCTGGGTAGAGCGTGCAAGCGCACAACGGCTGAGATGAACATTTCTGACCAGCCGTGATTCTCGGTCCCTTGCTGAGGCGTTCATGGCGGAATCTGCTTCTTGCGAGGGTCTGGGAATTGAATCTGCGCGCCACAGCGCTTCTGGCACTCACGATGATTCCGTTTGTGTCGCGCGGCGTTCGCGCTCAATCGCCGGCCCCGCCCGATAACAATCCAAGTCAAGGGGCGCAACCCACCTCAGCCCCCGCGCAAACTGGCCCTAGCGCAGGCCCAGCTTCACAAACACCGGCTCCAGCGCCGGCGTGGTCGGTCGGACCGATTGATTTCACGGGCGAATTGAGCGGGTATTACACCTACAACGCGAATCATCCGCACACTCCGGACGACAGTGCTTCGTCATCGCTGGAGACGGGAAACAATCTCTACAATTTCAACACCCGGGCCGACAGTCCGGACTTGAGTCTCGCCAGGCTATCCGTATCTCACTCTCCGGATCCCGTCGGCTTCGAGGTCGATCTGGCGTTCGGCCGAACCGTTGATGTGATTAACGCCGCCGAGCGAACTTGGACGGGGTTTCAATACGTCGAGCAGGCGTTCCTCGCTTGGAAACCCGCGAAGGCCAAAGGCTTCGAGATCGATCTTGGAAAGTTCTCATCGACCGCCGGGGCCGAGCTGATCGAAGACTACAGCAATTGGAACTATTCGCATTCGCTGGTGTTTTCCTGGGCGGTACCCTACTTTTTTTTCGGCGGGCGCGCGTCCCTCCCCATCGGAAAACATTTCACCGGCGGTCTCCAGTTAGTGAACGGATGGAACAACCACACGGACGACGTGAACTCCGCGAGGACCATCGGCCTGACTGGGGCCCTCACGTTCACGAAATTCACTTGGAACGTCAACTACCACACCGGCCCGATGAATCAAGGGACGCGCAGTGGGTTTAGGAATTTGCTCGATACCACGCTGTTGCTGACGCCTCCGGGAAGACTCAACGGCTACATCAACATCAATTACGGCAACAATGCCAACAGCCTTTGCGCTACGTGCACCGCGCCCGCAACGCAGGCATCCGTCTCCTGGTATGGCCTGGCCACCGCGGTTCATTTTCAAATGACCTCGAAGTGGGCCATCGCGCCGCGATTTGAGTGGTTCGACGATGCGGACGGCTACGAACTTTCGCGCGTCTTGCCGGCGCCCATATCGAATCTGAACGGCGCGGTGGCGCAGCAAGTGAAAGAAGCGACGCTCACTTTCGAATACAAGTTGCTGCAAGGCCTGCTGTGGCGGGCGGAGTGGCGGCGCGACTGGTCCACGTATCCGATGTTCGAGCGGGGCATCGCCCCCGTCTCTGCGGACGAAAGCTTTTATTCTGGAGGGAGCGGCGTGATGGGTCTCCCGGTGAACAATCCGGCGGGACTCGCGGGGTACGCGAAGTTCCAAAGCACGGTAACCATCGGGCTCATCGCGTTTTTCGGTCCGACGCGATAGCCTCTCTCTTCCCTGCGGGGAATGGGCATTCCGCAAGAACCCCGGCGAGGTGGAATTCAGGCTCCCGGAGTTCCAAGCGCCAAAAAAGTTGTAAGTATTTTATAAAGAAGGAGGTCGGGAGAATTGCAGCTTCGGGTTGTCGTAAGGTGTCCGGAGGCTATATGATCTCGCGTTTCACGAATCTCGGGAGCGAGTCCTTGTCGACGAGCGCGAGGGTTGAGGTTGCACTTCCCGCGGGGAAGCTGGAGCGGGTTGTTTGGCTCCCTTGTGTCTACACCGGCAACTCCATGCGCTGCCCCGCTTCGGCTCTTATTTCTGAGTCATTTATTATTCAGAATTTCACCGCATCTATGGCGGTGTGCATCACCCGTGAACCACGAACGGAGATTTGGCTGTCGAACCCCCAATCTAAACTAGTGAGGAGCACAAATGGCAAAGGACGCTGCTGAAGTATTGGATTTTGTAAAGAAAAATGACGTCAAGCAAGTGGACTTGCGTTTTATCGACCTTCCCGGCGTGCAGCAGCACTGTACGTACCCCATCAGCCAGCTGGATAAGGGCTCGTTTGAAGACGGCTTCGGCTTTGACGGATCCAGCATCCGCGGATGGCAGGCCATCAACGAAAGCGACATGCTGCTCATTCCCGATCCGACGACGATGTTTGTGGACCCGTTCACGGACATCAAGACAATCGTATTGGTTTGCGACGCGATCGATCCGATCACGCGCCAGCCTTACGGCCGGGACGCACGCTGGGTGGCCCGCAAGGCGGAGCTGTATCTGAAGAACAGCCATCTCGGAGATACGGCCTACTTCGGCGCCGAAGCCGAGTTCTTTATCTTTGACAGCGTTCGCTTCGACCAGGATCACCAGCACGGCTTCTACTTCATTGATTCCGATGAAGGCCGTTGGAATTCCGGACGCGAAGGCGCGAACCTCGGCTACCGCCCGCGCTACAAGGAAGGCTATTTCCCGGTCCCGCCGACGGATCAATTCCAGAATCTGCGCAGCGAAATCGTCCAGGTGATGCTGGCCTGCGGTCTCGACATCGAATGCCACCACCACGAAGTCGCCACCGCCGGACAGTGCGAAATCGACCAGCGCTTCAACACGCTCGTCAAATCCGCCGACGGTATGACGCTCTACAAGTACATCATCCGCAACGTCGCCAAGAAATACGGCAAGACCGTCACCTTCATGCCCAAGCCGCTCTTCGCCGATAACGGCAGCGGCATGCACGTCCACCAGAGCATCTGGAAGGCGGGGCAGCCTCTGTTTGCGGGCGACCGCTACGCGGGCCTCAGTGAGATGGCGCTGCACTACATCGGCGGTTTGCTGAAGCACGCTCGCGCGCTCTCGGCGGTCATTGCCCCGACGACGAACAGCTACAAGCGTTTGGTCCCCGGCTACGAAGCTCCAGTCAACCTGGCCTATTCCCGCCGGAACCGTTCGGCGGCGTGCCGCATCCCGATGTATTCGCCGAGCCCCAAGGCCAAGCGAGTCGAGTTCCGCCCGCCGGACCCGTCCTGCAATCCGTACCTGGCGTTCGCGGCCATGCTGATGGCAGGCTTGGATGGCGTGCTGAATAAGATCAACCCGGGCGAGCCGCTCGATAAGGACATTTACGATCTGTCACCGGAAGAGCTGAAGGCTGTCCCATCGATGCCAGGATCGCTTGAAGAAGCGCTCAATTGCCTGGAGGCCGATCACGAGTTCCTGCTGAAGGGCGACGTCTTCAGCGAAGAACTCCTCGAGACTTACATCGCGTACAAGAGGAAGAACGAGGCGGATGCGATTCGCATGCGGCCGCACCCGTACGAGTTCCACCTCTATTACGACATCTAGACACAACTGTTTGTATTTACAATTATTTACGGAGATCTCCGAGGCCGGTGGCGACGCGAGTCCCACCGGCCTTGGCGTTTTCACCGCTTGTTTACGTTCCAGCTACCGCGAGATGGGAGGCACTATTGTCTTTGGCGGCTCCGTCCCCTAAGCTAAGTTAGCGCCTTCCCCTCGGCGACCAGGTGCCATGCCTACCCGAGCCGCAGACTTCATTCCCCGGTTGACCCTCAACAAAAGGCTTGGCGCCATCGTTTGGCTGTTCGCAATCATCGTCGTTTTCGTCTTCCTGATGGGCGAGTTTCGCGCGGACATTTTAGGCAGCGTCCGCGCCTACATCGCGGGAGAGAGCCTTTGGTCCAAGGCGGAAAAGGAGGCGGTCGGCAGCCTTCTGAAGTATGCGCAATCTCATTCCGAGAGCGATTTCCGCGACTATCAAACGCAGATCGCCACGCTTGCGGGGGACCGGCGGGCGCGCGAGGAGATGGAAAAGGCCAACCCCGACTACCGCGTCGTAACCGAGGGATTACTCCAGGGGCGCAATCACCCCGGTGACGTGCCCGGCATGGTCCGGCTGTTCCGCTGGTTCCGGCACGACCGGTATATGGCCGCGGCCATCGACACCTGGACCCAGTCCGATGTTTACGTCGACGAGCTTCAGCAACGGGCCGCGGAACTCCACAATGCGATTCAGAACCGACACGCCTCGCCGGAGGCAATTCAAGCGCTGCTCCTCCAGATTGATTCGCTGGACGCGCGGCTAACCCCTCTGGAAGACCAGTTCTCTTTCGTTCTCGGAACGGGCGCGCGGGTGATGACGCGGCTCTCCGGCGCCGCGACGCTGCTCTGCTCACTTCTATTGCTCGCGCTCGGAGTCGGTCTGTCCCGCCAATTGCTGAATCACGTTCGGCAATCCGAGGAAAAGTATCACCACCTGGTCGCGACCGCGAACGACGCCATTCTGGTCACCGAAGCCGACACGGATTTCGTGCTGGAGGCCAATCGCAAAGCCACGGAAATGCTTGGCATCCCGCACGCCGAACTCATCGGGAAGCGCCAGTCGGATTTTTACGCACCGGAAGACGCTGCCAACGCCAGGCGGTTTCTCGCGCGCGCGGCCGCGGAAGGAAGCGCGATTACGGAAGAGTACCGCCTGCGCGATTCGGCAGGCGCGCTCGTGCCGGTCGAATGGAGCGCGAGCCGCACCGAGTGGGCGGGCCGGATCGCCATTCACAGCAATTTCCGGGACATCCGCAAACGGCTGGAGGCGGAGGAACTGCTCCGCCGGAGCGAAGAGCGATTCCGTTCCCTGATTCAAAATCTCTCGGACATCATTCTCGTCCTGCGTCCCGACGGGCGCATCGCCTACGGCAGCTCTTCTGTCCAGCGCATGCTCGGCTATGAGCCCGCCGAGATCGCCGAACGCAACTTGCTGGACTTCGTGCACGAGGAAGACAGGCCCGCGCTTCGTGAGAGCATTCAGCAAGTCGCGCAGCGGCGCGAAGTCACCATCGTGCCGGTGTTCCGCTGTATGCGCGCGGACGGCTCCTGGCTCTGGCTGGAAGCGCTGGGCACGAATCTGCTGCACGATCCCACGATCCAAGGCATCGTCCTAACCGGGCGCGACATCACCGAGCGCTTGCACCTCGAGGATCAAGTCCGCCAGGCGCAGAAGATGGACGCCCTGGGACGTCTCGCGGGCGGTATCGCGCACGACTTCAATAACCTGCTGATGATCGTGCAGGGACACGCGGATACGATTCGCGGCGGGCTCGATCCTTCCGACGAATTACGCAAGAGCGCGGAAACAATTCTGAAAGCCGCGGACCGCGCCGCCGGCCTCACCCGCCGTCTACTCGCGTTCGGCCGTAAGCAACTCTTCGCTCCGAAAGTGCTCGATCTGAATGCGCTCGTTTCCGAAATGGATACGATGCTCCGGAGCTTGCTCACGGCCGACGTCAAACTCGAGCTGCGACTCGGGAAAAACCTCGGACACGTCAATGCGGATCCCGGCCAACTCGAGCAGATCCTGATGAATCTCGTGGTGAACGCACGCGACGCCATGCCCCTGGGCGGACGGCTCATGATCGAAACGCAAAACGATGAACTGCCAAATCCGAACCACTACTTTCGGTCCGCGGTTCCGGCCGGACACTACGTCGTTCTTACGGTTCGCGACACCGGATGCGGCATGGATCCGCAAACGCTGGGCCACATCTTCGAGCCATTCTTTACGACCAAGGCGAAGGATAAAGGCACGGGCCTCGGGCTTGCCGTCGTCTATGGCATCGTCAAACAGTCCGGCGGATACATCGACGTCTCCACCGAAACGAATCGCGGAACCGAATTCCGCATTCTTCTGCCGCAGGCGTCCGGCCGGCCGGAATTCGCGGGTGATGGCGAAGACTCCTCCATCTCCCAAGCGGGCAAGGAAACGATTCTAGTCGCGGAAGACGAACCCGATTTGCGGACGATGATCTGCGACTACTTGAGCGCGAGAGGTTACAACGTTCTCGCCGCCCCGGACGGAAACGAAGCCGCTTCCATTTCGGGCCGCTATCCCGGGCCAATTGATTTGCTGCTGACCGATGTCGTGATGCCGGGGATGCGCGGCTCCGAAATCGCGAAACTTGTGAAACATACGCGACCGGAGACGAAGGTCATCCTAATGTCCGGCTATGCCGGGAATTCCCTGTCCTCAAATGGATTCGAGCCCTTCGAGGGGGGGACGGTTGTGTTGCAGAAGCCGTTCCGGCTGGAGGATTTGACAAAGCGAATCGAGCAGGTTCTGCGCGGCGCAGACGAGCGAGATCGCGTTCGCAAAGCGTAAGAAACTGAAGATTTACGTCAGTTTTGAGCAGGACAGGCGCCTCTGTGTGTCCGGTTTTGTGCCGGAGCGGAAATTCTCTCTTTCCCAAAAAATCGGGCTCAGTATTTCCGCAGTTCCGCCGGCGGAAGCCCGAGCAAAGCGCCCCTGGCCGTGGCCCAGAGTGCGGTCGTGGCGTCGGACAAGGCGACAGCGGATTTAGCGAGAAAGCGAACGACGCATCCGGAGGTCGCCAGCAGACTGGCTCCTCCAACAACCTGCGAACTCGCCGCCAGCGTTCCGTTCATCAGCGCAAGCAACCCGGGCCAGCCGTCAAATCCATCCGCGATCAAAACAAAACTTGCGAAATAAGCGAATTCTCCCATGACGCCGAATCGCGACGGCTCAAGCGCGGAAGGATTCACTTTGGTGCGATTCAAATAGACGCGCTTCCCACGCAGAAGAATCTCCGTCGCCGAATCCAACTCCGTCATATTCCAGCGTTCATCGTGAGCCAGACGCCCGGCCGCGATGGCATCGAAGAGGATGACGCGGCTGTCGCTTTCCATATCGAGGCGAAGGTGCTGGCGGAATCGCGAGCCGGCGTGCGGAATCACGTGGTCGGGCACGTACTCCAGCGTGGCGCCCTCTGCCATCTCGATCCACGTCTCCTGTACGCTCGGCGGACCCAAGGTGCGATAGACGCGCGTGGCGGAAGGGGTGGAGAGGCAAACGTGGGTGCCGCGATCGAGGGCGATTCTCGTGAGCAAGCGGTCGCCGCCCAGCACGCCCCCGGTGGGATTGAGGAGCAGCATGTAGGCGGAGCCGTCCGCAAGCTCGACGGAGGCGAGCGCCTGCAGAGGAAGCGTGTAACTGCACTGGGCCATCGCCGTCGCGCGCGAAGTACGCTTGAAGCGAAGGTTGAGAAAGCCGTCGCGCCCGACGCGCTCAAGATTCAAAGAGGAGTTCGCGCCGGATCCAGCCGACGACGGAGTCCACGCCTGTGCCGTCTTTGAGATTGGTGAAGACGTATGGCCTCTCCCCGCGCACGCGCTTGGCGTCGCGATCCATGACTTCGAGGCTCGCGCCCACGTACGGCGCGAGATCAATTTTGTTGATGATCAGCAATCCCGAGGTCGTGATGCCCGGGCCGCCCTTGCGCGGAATTTTGTCGCCTTCGGCCACGTCAATTACGTAAATCGTCGCGTCCACCAGTTCGGGACTGAACGTGGCAGCAAGATTATCGCCGCCGCTCTCGATAAACAAAATTCGCAGGTCCGGAAATTTGCGAAACAACGCGCTCGCCGCTTCGAGATTCACCGAAGCGTCCTCGCGGATCGCCGTGTGCGGGCAGCCGCCCGTTTCGACGCCGATGATGCGTTCCGGAGGGAGCACGCCGCGCCGCGTCAGAAACTCCGCGTCCTCGCGCGTGTAGATATCGTTGGTGATGACGGCCAAATCGTAATCCGATTGCAAGCGGCGGCACAGCGCTTCTACGAGCGCCGTCTTTCCGGAACCCACCGGACCGCCGATGCCGATACGCAAAGGCGCGTTCGTCATGAGCGGAAAAGTCTCGCGGAAAGAGTTGCGTGCTGCATGGCTGCGATCTCGATCAATGGCGCAAAGCTCCAGAGATCATCCGGGGCGCGATTTTGGACTTCGCCGGCGAGTTGCGCGACAAGCGGGCGCACGTTCCACAGAATTTGCTGGCCCGCAAGCTGCCCGAGCGGCATCAGCCGCATGGCCGCGCCCACCAGCGCCGAGGAAGAAGAATAGAGATACGCGGTCGCGACTTCGAGCGCGGACCACTCCATCGCGCTCCCCGCCAAACCAAATACAGCCGCATGATGGCCGGGCGTTTCGGCGCGCTCCACCGCGGCGGAGAATTGCGCAAGCATGGAATCATTGCTGAGGCGGGTCGCGATTCGCAGCGTTTGGCGGCCCATCTGGCGACTGGCCTCGCGCACTTCGCTCGCCGTTTTCATTGCATCCAGCGTCGAATCAAGAGCGAGGCAGGCGTCCCAATCGCCCGCCTGCGCGATTCGCAACGCGGAAACGGCTGCCGCCGCATCGAGAGGTGCGACACTGCCTTCCAAATGCGCGCGAAGAAAAGCTTCCACAGTCAGCGCATCGTGAACAGCGCCCGCCTGCACGCATGTTTCGAGACCAAACGAGTGCGCGTACGCGCCCGCGGGAAAAAGGCCGTCGGCAAATTGCAGCAGGCTGATCAGCCGCTCAGTGCTCATGGCGATGCGCTTTCCCCAACGGACGAAAAACAGCCGCACGCCGTTCCCACTTTGCTCCGATGCGATCGAGAAGCTGCGCCATCGCGGTATCGTCGGGCACCAGCAAAATGTCGTTTTCCATCGCCAACGGGAAGTGGCGATTGCCGACTTCAAACGCGATTTTCACCGCCGCCGCATAATCGGCCGGAAAGATTGCGATCACCGGCTCGGGCGCGGCTTCGATTGCGAGATACCACTCCGGCTCGACGCAAACGATCGCGCCGGGCTCGAGCGTCGTGCCGGTCGGCAGCGCCAGCGCGATCTGCCGCCCTTTCGACGTGGTGAATTGCCCCCGCACCCAGCGCCGCTGTTCCGAGGTCAGCACGAGGCTGTCCGCATCCTTCCCGGCGATGTCTTGCGCGTGTACGTGGCCCGCGAGGTTTTCGACGATGAGCAAGCGCCGCCCCTAAAAAAGAAAATATCGCTGCGCCATCGGCAACACCTGCGACGGCTCACAGGTCAGGATTTTTCCATCGGCGCGCACTTCGTACGTTTCCGGATCCACTTCGATCTTCGGCAAGCAATCGTTGTGAATCATGTCGCGCTTGGTGAGGCCGCGGCAGTGCAGCACGTGCGCGATGCGCTTCTTCAATCCAAGTTGCTTCGGCACGCCCGCTTCGTGCGCGGCGCGCGAAATGAAAGTGAGCGAAGTCGAGTGGAGCGCGGCGCCGAAGCTGCCGAACATCGGCTGGTACAGCACGGGCTGCGGCGTGGGAATCGAAGCGTTGGCGTCTCCCATCGCGGCCCAGGCGATGAAGCCGCCTTTCAGCACGATCTCCGGCTTCACGCCGAACATCGCCGGCTTCCACAAGACCAGGTCCGCGAATTTTCCCGTCTCGACGGAACCCACCTCGTGCGAGATCCCGTGCGCGATCGCGGGATTGATCGTGTATTTCGCCACGTAACGGCGGACGCGCGCGTTGTCGCTGCCTGTGGCATCGCCGGGGAGCGCGCCGCGCTGACGTTTCATTTTGTCTGCGGTTTGCCAGGTGCGAATCACGACTTCGCCGATGCGGCCCATCGCCTGCGAATCCGAGGACATCATGCTGATCGCGCCCAGATCGTGCAGCACGTCTTCTGCCGCAATAGTCTCCGCGCGAATGCGCGATTCCGCAAAAGCCACATCCTCCGGAATTTTCGCGCTCAGGTGGTGGCACACCATCAGCATGTCCAGATGCTCGTCGAGCGTGTTCACCGTGAACGGCATCGTCGGATTCGTCGAGGACGGCAAGCAATTCGCTTCGCCGCAGACGGTGATGATGTCCGGCGCATGCCCGCCGCCCGCGCCTTCCGTGTGATACGTGTGGATCGTGCGTCCCTTGAACGCGCGGATGGATTCCTGCACGAAGCCCGCTTCGTTCAGCGTGTCCGTGTGAATCGCCACCTGCACGTCGAACTCTTCCGCGACGGAGAGCGCGCAATCGATTGCCGCAGGAGTCGTGCCCCAGTCCTCATGCAGTTTCAATCCAATCGCGCCCGCTGCAATCTGCTCGCGTAACGGCATCGGCATGGACGCGTTGCCCTTGCCGAGAAATCCCAAATTGATGGGAAAGCCTTCCGCGGATTCGAGCATGCGATGAATGTTCCAAGGGCCGGGCGTGCACGTCGTCGCGTTCGTGCCGGTCGCGGGGCCCGTGCCGCCGCCGAGCAGCGTCGTTACGCCCGCGGCCAGGGCCGTCCAGACGAGCTGCGGGCAAATAAAATGAATGTGCGAATCGATTCCGCCCGCGGTGACAATTTTCCCTTCGCCGGCGATCACTTCCGTGCTGGCGCCGACCACCATGCCGGGCGTCACACCGTTCATTAAATCCGGATTGCCCGCTTTACCGATCCCGGCGATGCGCCCGCCGCGAATTCCTACGTCGGCCTTGACGATTCCCCAGTGATCCACGATGACGGCGTTGGTGATGACCAGATCGAGCGCGTGGTCGGCGGACGTGAGCGAAGGCGATTGCCCCATGCCGTCGCGCAAAACTTTCCCGCCGCCGAATTTCGCTTCTTCGCCCGGCGTGGCGAAATCGCGTTCGATTTCGATGAAGAGATCGGTATCGGCCAGACGCAGGCGGTCGCCCGTGGTTGGCCCGTAAAGATCGGCGTATTGCCGGCGTGGAATTTTCAGGCTCATAGCGTCACGCCCCCAGATAACCTTGCTCGCGCGCGCGTTTCAGCGCCGCGGGCTTGGCCGCATCGTTCGTCGCGCCCTCGGTCAGCGAATTCAAACCGTGAACTGTCGCCGTCCCGCCGATCGCGACCAACGGGACGCGCTTGGTGTCCCCCGGCTCGAAACGCACGGCCGTTCCGGCCGGAATATTCAGCCGCATCCCGAAGGCCTGCGCGCGATCGAAGCGCAGGGCTTTATTCACCTCGAAAAAATGAAAGTGCGAGCCGACCTGAATCGGCCGGTCCCCGGTGTTGGCCACTTCCAATTCAATCGTGCGGCGCCCAACGTTCGCTTCCACGGCGCCCTCCGCGAGAAAATATTCACCAGGAATCATCGGCGAATTCCCTCCTCTGCGAATCTCCGCGCTCTCTGCGCCTCTGCGTTACCTTGATCCAAATCGAAAGACGCCGCACGCTCTCAAATTCGCGAAAACTTCACTGGCCTGTCTCGCAGTCCCGGCAAAAAGGTAGGCGACGCGGCCTAGCGAATCGGTTGATGGATCGTCACTAACTTGGTGCCGTCCGGAAATGTGCCTTCCACCTGAATCTCTTCGATCATGTCCGGCACGCCTTCCATCACATCCGCGCGCGTGAGAATCGTGGCGCCGAATTCCATCAGCTCGGAGACCGAGCGGCCGTCGCGGATCGCTTCAAGGAGTTCCGCCGTAATCAAGGCCACGGCTTCGGGATGATTCAGCAGGAGTTTGCGGGCACGGCGTTTGCGCGCCAGTTCGCCGGCGGAAAAAATAAGCAGCTTATCAATCTCTCGCGGCGTGAGATGCATGGCGAAAGAGTAGCAGAGGCAACCCGGCGCAACAATCGGGTTTTAGGCCGGAAATCAGTGCGGCGTCCACACCGGATGCGCCGTAAAAAGGCCCTGCACAAAGCCGATGTGATAGACGAGGAACAGCCCAAACACGAGGCTGATGGCGCCGCTCGCCAAACGCAGGTTGCGATTCAGCCAGTTCAGGCGTTGGGCTGTGTAGGCGAACGGAACGGCAACAGCGGCCGTGATGAACATCATTCCCGCAATCGTTCCGAACCCAAAGATCAGCAGATAGACGATTCCCCATGATGCGCTGGGAATCGTAGCGAGCACCAGCAGCGCGATCGCCGCGGAACCCGCGAGCCCGTGCACGATTCCCACCACCAGCGGCCGCATCACTTGATAGAGCCCCATGCCGCCGAAGGTACGGTCCATCCAATCCACGCCGGGAACTTCGTGAGTGTGGCCGTGCGGGTGGGCATGGACCGCGCCGCCGTGATCGTGAACGTGTTCCGGCTCCATCTCCTGTTTCGCCGCTAGCACACTTTCCGGCACGGCGCGCGTGAACCCCAGCAAATTCGCCGCGCCGAGCAAAATCAGCATCAAGCCGACGGACCACTCCATTCCCAGCCCCAAACGAGTCGGGATCTCGACGCGAAATAAAATAATCGCCACGCCCACCACCGCAATCGTCAGCGTGTGACCGATGCCCCAGATGATCCCAATCAGCGCGGAGCGGCGAATGCTTTTCTGCTGGCTCACGATCGTCGCCACCGCAACGACGTGATCCGGATCCGTGGCGTGCCGCATCCCGAGGAAAAATCCCAGCGCGATGATAGAAAGCAGTTGCAAGCGATCCCCTTTTCTACGCCAGCACACCTGAAACGCGAAACACGCTGGCGTAGTCGCTGGGCCGCTCGGGCGGCAACTGCACGTGCAGGCCGGCGTAGTCCTGCGACCAAGTCAATTTACCCGGAAATCCCAGCAGCTCGACGTTCTCAACCTTGCCCGCCACGTATGCGCTTTGCGAACCCAGAGGCGGAAGCAGAGCTTCCTTGGCGGGCCAACCCATCACAAACGCAAAGAGGTCCTTGCCTTTCGTCGTGAAGCGGCAATCGTCCGCCGTCAGATCCTGCCTTTTATTCTCGTTGAAGCTGGACGTGTTGCGGCCTGCGGTGGCATCGGTCGAGGAGGCGGGTCGCGTGCTGGGCCCGCTGCCGTAAATTTTCCACGGACGCGTTGCGTAGATGGCTTCGCTATTCACCGCCATCCATTTCGTGATTCCGTCCAACACCTGCAATTCATCATTATCGAGCATGCCCACGTTCGGCAGCGGAAAATTCAGGAGCAAATTTCCGTTGCGGCTGACGACGTCCGCCAGCATGTCCACGACGCGCTTGGGGGTCTTGTACGTGATGCCCTTGTGGTAGTGCCACTCGCCGATGCACGTGTCCGTCTGCCAGGGGTCGGGCCAAATCGAATCCACGATGCCGCGCTCGACGTCGAGCGCGCACACGCCGGTTTTGCAATCCTCGATTCGTTTGCTGTTGTACACGGCGTCCACCACGCCGCCGTTGCGCGCCGCGCTGCTGTTGTAAAGATGCGCGACGAGGTTGTAGCCCCACTGCTCAAAGGGCAGCGGGCCATCGTTGTAAAGAAGATCGGGATGGTAGTTGTCCACCAAGTCCTTGATGCGCATGAACCATTCGCGCTTCCACGCCTCGGGGATGGCGTCGTCGTTCCACTCGAACTTTTCAGCCGGGACGTATCCCGTCGGGCGATAGTCGTGGTAAAGATCCGACCAGCGCGGATCGGCGCCGTCGTAAGGAACGCCGGCGAGCGGCCCGTCTTTGTCGCTCATGTGGCTCACCGCGAACCATTTGTAACTGATCCAAAGATGATCGCTCACCCCAAACCGCAGACCGTGATCGTGCGCCGCCTTGCGCCACAGGCCGACGACGTCTTTCTTCGGCCCCATTTTCGCGGCGTTCCAACGCTGGTGTTTTGAGTTCCACAAATCGAAATTGTCGTGGTGCACGCCCATGCTCACGAAATATTTCGCGCCCGCTTTCTTGTAAAGGCTCATCAGATGATCGGGATCGAATTGCGAAGCGGTCCAAATATTGACGATGTCCTTGTGGCCGAATTTCGAGGGATGGCCGTAGTGCTCCACGTGATAGAGATTCTGCCTCGATCCTTGAATGTAGATGTTGCGCGCGTACCAATCGCCTTGCTCGGCGGCCGATTGCGGCCCCCAGTGCGCCCAGATGCCGAACTTTGCTTCGCGGAACCAGCCGGGAATCTCGTAGGCCTGCAACGATTCAAACGTGCCTTGAAATGGGCCTGCCGCGATGCTGGGCACCGCCAGTTGCGGGACAGCGCCAGCGGCACGCGCCGCCATCCACGCGGGGACGGCAGCGCCGAGAATCTTCATTGCGGTGCGGCGATCCATGGCCATAACTGGTCATCCTCCTGAAATAAATGCGTCGCAATCGCAAACTGGCGTCGCGACCTGCCTCGCGGCAGACCCTGCGCCTCTGATAGGCGGAGGCATGATACATCTGGAAGAGGCGTGCGGGGCCATAGATTTGGTTGCGGTGAAGTTGCCCACATCGGTTGCGAACAAAGTGTTACTCTCGTTGCCGGGCGTGCTGTTCAATTCGATACATCCCGAACGCCCGCGCCGCCATCAGACAATCCAGATAGCCGGACCCCCTTCCGGGTCGCGCGGCGTAGCCGCAAGAGAACAGATAAAGGACCTACGAGGACATCATGCGAATCGCGGGCACCGGAAGCGCCTTCCCACCCTACTACCACTCCCAAGAGGAACTTTCCGCCGCGCTGAAAGCAAAGTGGGCGCCGAAGATGAAAAATCCGGACGTGCTGGATCGCATGCTTTCGCGCGTCGGCGTGGACGGCCGGCACCTCTCGCTGCCCATGATGGACTACTACGGACTGGACACCTGGGGAAAAGCCAACGACGCCTGGATTCGCGTGGCGACAGAAATCGGCGAAAAGGCGTTGTGCCGGGCGCTGACAAACGCGGGCGTGCAGCCGCAGGATCTTGACGCCATTTATTTCGTCTCGGTAACCGGCATCTGCAGCCCTTCGATCGATGCGCGTCTCGTAAATCGCATGGGCTTGCCGGCACGAATCAAACGCGTCCCAATCTTTGGCCTCGGATGCGTGGCGGGCGCGGCGGGAATTTCGCGCGCCGCCGACTACGTGCGTGGATTCCCGGAACATACGGCGGCACTGCTGTCGGTGGAATTGTGCTCACTGACGTTGCAGCAGGAAGACCTGTCCATGGCAAACATTATTTCCGCGGGGCTATTCGGCGATGGGGCCGGCGCCGTAGTCGTGACGGGCGCAAAACGCGAATCCTCGGGACCCGAGATTCTCGCCACGCGATCTTCATTCTATAAAGACACCGAAGACGCCATGGGTTGGAACGTCTCTGAAAAGGGCTTTCACATTGTGCTTTCTCCAGCAGTGCCGCAAATCGTGATCGATCATCTCGCGCAAGACGTGGACGCCTTCCTGAATGAACAAGGATTGCGGCGCAGCGACATCTCGAGTTGGATCATGCACACCGGCGGGCCGAAAGTCCTGGAAGCGACGGCCACCGCGCTCGAAGTGCCGCGCGAAGCGCTCGAAGTATCCTGGGAGTGCCTGCGCAAAGTGGGCAACCTATCCTCCGCGTCGGTGCTCTTAGTCTTAGACGAATTCATGAATCGCAAGCGGCCCGAATCCGGCACATACAGCATTCTTGCGGCCATGGGCCCGGGATTTTGCGCGGAACTTCTGTTGTTGCGCTGGTGACGAGGCTGGCGAACCTGTGCCCCAAGGGATGGGAAAATACGACGCCGAAGTTTTTGTCGCTGGCGGCGGGCCAGCGGGGCTGAGCGCCGCAATTGCCGCGCGGCTTGCGGGTTTCGACGTTCTGCTCGCCGACCGGGCGCGCCCTCCGATCGATAAGTCCTGCGGCGAAGGAATTCTGCCGCGAGGGTTGGCAATCCTCGAAGAGTTAGGCGTGGCGCTGCCGTGTGAGCGCGTGCGGCCGTTTCGCGGGATTCGTTTTGCGGACGCGACGGGCCAGGCCGACGCGATTTTCCCCGATGGCAGATTCGGAGCCGGCGTACGCCGGACGGTCCTTCATGAAGCGCTCGTGCGGCGCGCCGAGGAAATCGGCGTGCGATTGCAGTGGGGTGCGCGCGTCGAACGCTGGACGGCGGATGGCGTGGCGGTTGACGGGAGATCGTTCCGCGCACGATGGTACGTCTGCGCGGATGGGCAAAGCTCGCGATTGCGCGCGCAGGCGGGACTCGAGCCGCGAAGGGCGCCGACTCTGCGGAAAGGCCAAAGACGCCACTTCCGCATCGCTCCGTGGGCGGATCTCGTGGAGGTCTACTGGAACGACCGCGGCCAGCTCTACGTGACGCCCGTCTCCGAGTCGGAAATCTGCGTGGCTTACCTCACGCGGCATCTTGCCGTGCGATTCGAGGACGCTCTGCGCGATTTTCCGGAGGTCGCGCACAAATTGGCCGGGGCCTTCCCGACTTCGCCGCTTTCCGGCGCTGTGACGCTTTCGAGGCGAGTGCGAAGAGTGACGAGCGGGAATGTGGCTCTCGTTGGAGAAGCGGCGGGCTCCGTGGATGCAATCACGGGCGCGGGCCTGACGATTGCGTTCCAGCAAGCCCTGGCGCTGGCGAATTCGATGCGCGCGGGGAATCTTTCTTCTTATGCGGCCGAACACCGGAAGATCACGCGCCTCGCGAATGTACTGAGCGAGATGCTTCTTTCGATGGATCGCGTCCCGGCGCTGCGGCGTCGAGCGTTTCGGGCGTTCGCCGCCGATCCGCGTTTATTCTCGGGCTTGCTCGCGATTCATTCCGGGCCTTCGCCGCGCGTCACGAATAGCGCGCGCGAAATGCTCTCGCTGGGCTGGCACCTCCTGACGGCTTAACAAGACCATGCGCGCCTCAACGACCCAAGTGAGAGTGCCTCCGCACGCGGCCCTTGGCACGACACGTATCACCCTACTGGCCTTCGCGATCGCCACCTGGGGCGCGCTGCCGGCGCGGGCTGCTCCGGTCACGGTCGTTGAACTTGATCCGTCGCACTCCAACATCGCATTCTTGCTTGCCGGGAATGTTCACGATACGCATGGCACGTTCAAGCTGAAAAGCGGAACGATGCGATTCGATCCGGCCACCGGCGAGGCCGACGGATCCATCGTGGTGGATGTAACGAGCGGCGACACCGGAAACTCCTCGCGCGATAACAAGATGCACCACGAAATCCTGGAGAGTTACAAATTCGGCGAAGCCATATTCACGCCGCGGCGCGTGGTGGGCCGCGTCGCACCCGAGGGCGCTTCGCAGGTGGACGTGCCGGGCATACTGCGCATTCACGGCGCGGACCACGACGTCACGATGAAGATGTCGATCACGGCGAGCGGCGGGAAGTTTTCGGCACAGACGCGATTCGTCATCCCTTACCAATCGTGGGGAATGAAAAACCCCAGCACGTTTTTGCTCTCCGTGGCAGGCGATGTGACCGTCGAAATCTCCGTGGCCGGCAGCCTGAGCACACTCCCTTAATCGATCGCGCCTGTCTGCGCCCAATCTCACATGGAATCGGATTTACGGGGAAATGTGCGCAAGTTCCTCGGCGTAAAGCCGATTCTGAGGGGATGATTGCGAGAGCCCGGCACGAATCAAGTGGCGATTCAGTTTCACCGAGAGGCTCGCCGCGCGAATCTTGAAATCGATGTTCGTCGCGATAGAATCATTCCGATCTCGCGCTGCCGCCGCTCGCTTGCCGCAGTCCACGGCCCGATACGCTGCTAGTGGCGGACGCCACAATACGCTTCGCCGTCTTCCGGTTCGATCGCGATATCCCGAGGAGACTGAAGGGGAACGGTTCCACGATGAAAGCGTTCTATTTGGACGCGCCGGAGAAACCGGCGTTGCGCGAAACTCCTGAGCCGATCCTCAAGGCCGGTGAAGCGTTGGTGCGCGTGCGATACGTCGGCTTGTGCGGCACGGACCTCAACACGTTTCGCGGGCGCAATCCGCTGGTCAGCTATCCGCGAATCCTGGGCCATGAAGTGGGCGGCACCATCGAGAAAGTGGCCGCGGGCGCGCCGGCGTGGATTCAGCCCGGCGTGGATGTTGCGGTGATGCCGGGCCTCGCGTGCGGCGAGTGTCCCGCGTGCCGCGCGGGACGGCCGAACGCCTGCCGCACCCAGAAGACCCTCGGCGTGCAGAGGGACGGCGCGCTGGCGGAATGGGTTGTTGCGCCGTGGGAGAAGTTGCGCACATCGCGCACACTTTCGGCGCGCGAACTGTGCCTCGTCGAGCCGCTGACGATCGGCTTTCACGCCGTCGCGCGCGCGCGAGTGCAGAAGAGCGACACCGTCCTGGTGATCGGTTGCGGCATGGTGGGTTACGGCGCGATCGCGGGCGCGGCGCAACGCGACGCGACGATCATCGCCCTGGACATGGATGACAAGAAACTCGCCGTCGCGCGACAGATCGGCGCGACGCACATAATTAATTCGCATCCCTCGGCGATCGGCAACGGCGCGCCCGTGCACGAACGTCTGCTTGCGCTTACGTCCGGCGACGGCCCGAGCGTGACGATCGAAGCCGTCGGCACCCCCGACACGTTTCGCATGGCGGTCGAGGAAGTGGCGTTCGCGGGGCGCGTGGCTTACGTGGGATGGTCGAAGGAGCCGGTGACCTACGAGACGCGCCACTTCGTGCAAAAAGAATTGGACATTCTCGGCTCGCGCAACTCCACGCCTGAAGATTTCGAGGCCGTGATCCGGATGCTCGAGCGCGGGGAGTTTCCGCTGGAGGAAACGATCAGCGCGGTCATCTCGCTCGAACAAGTGGGGGAGACGCTGCGCGCCTGGGCTGAAAACCCGGTGGCCTATCGCAAGATTCTGGTGGAAGTCGCGCCGAACGGCCGCTAGGCCTGCGCCAAAACCGCTTTACTTTTTCACCGGCTTGCGAATTTCGTCGTAAACGAAGATCGAAAGTACGACGAGAATCCAAATGGGGAAAATCGCCATCCCGGGAATCGCCTCGGCGATGAGCCCGGGAAGAAGCGCCCACCGGCGGCCCAACACCAAGAACAAAAGAAACGCCGTGGTCATGTCCACGGCCCACTGCACGGGTGGAACAAATTCCGTCCAGAACGAAATGATGTCCGAAATTCCCGCCACGCCGAGTGCGAGCGCGAGGCGTCCCCAGGACATGCGCTTGGAAGACAGATCGGCGCGTTCGACGATTACGACGGGCGGCTGGCCCGGCGACGCAAGAGCGGCATCGTTGAATGGATCGGCCATAATGATAACTATGGTGCCATGCGCGTTCTCCGCACGCAACTCAAGCGGACGCCTCGCGTGCCCTGCATGAGAACGCGCTTGCCGGACGCGATTGTGCTAGGATTCTGACCGCTCGCTGCCGCCACTGCGCGCCCTCGAAGGAGCCCCACCATGAAAAAGCCGGTTCGTTACGCCCTCATCGCGATTGCCATCGTCATCGTGGTTCTGATCGCGTTGCCGTTCTTCATCAGCATCAACCAATTTCGCCCGACCATCCAAGACAAACTTTCGGCGGCGCTGGGACGACAGGTGCAGGTCGGCAATCTGAGCCTCTCGATTCTGAGCGGATCGCTCTCGGCGGACGACCTCGCGATCGCCGACGATCCGGCGTTCGGCAAATCGGCATTTCTGACGGCCAAATCGCTGCACATCGGCGTGAAATTGATGCCCTTGATTTTCTCCCGCTCTCTCGATGTCACTGGCCTGACGATTGAGAGTCCGCAAGTGACCTTGCTGCACAATCCGCAAGGCCGGTGGAATTTTTCATCGCTGGGCGCGGGCAGCAGCTCTTCGTCATCAAGCGGCGGAACCAGCAGCTCAGCATCCTCGTTTGTGGTCGAGAAACTGGAATTGAAGGGCGGAGAGTTGATTGTCGGCTCCACCGCTTCCGCGAAACGCAGCACGTACAGCGGTATGAATCTTGAAATGGACAACGTTTCGCTCGCTTCCACATTTCCGATTATCTTTTCGGCCACATTGCCGGGCGGCGGCACGCTCAAACTGAACGGCAGCGCCGGCCCGGTGGACGCCACCGACGCCGCGATTACGCCGCTCGAAGCCAAGCTGGACATTTCCGGACTCGATCTCGCATCGACGGGATTTGTGGACCCGGGCTCCGGCCTCGGTGGAAAGCTGGACTTGGATTGCAGAGTTTCGTCGAAAGGCGGATCGGCGGACGCCCAGGGCGATTTGAAATTGACGAAGCTGCAACTCGTCAAGGGCGGTTCGCCGGCAGATGCGACCGTGAATGTCGCGTTCAATTCGACATACGATCTGCGCAAAAACACCGGCGTACTGAAGGAAGGAAACATCACCATCGGCAAAGCGATCGCGCACGTCAGCGGCACGTACGACCTAAGCGGCGAAACTCCCACGCTGAATGTCAAATTGAGCGGACAGGACATGCCCGCACCGGATCTGGAAGCGGTGCTGCCCGCGCTGGCAATTATTTTGCCGAAGGGAGCGACGCTGCAATCGGGCACGCTCAGCGCGAATCTTGAATCGTCAGGGCCGACGAGCCGGCTCGTCACTACCGGTACCGTCGGGCTGTTGAATGCGAAGCTCGCCGGATTCGATATCGGCTCGAAGATGTCGTCGCTCTCGGCGCTGGGCGGGCTGGCGAAAGGGCCGGACACGACGATTGAGAAATTTTCGTCCAACGTTCACGTCGCGCCGGACGGAACGCAATTGTCCGCGCTCGACATGGTGGTTTCCGGGATCGGCGAAATCACCGGAAGCGGGACGATCGCCTCCAACAGCGCGCTCGATTTCAAGATGTCCGCGGGGCTGGCCGTGCTGGGCGGGGGAAAGCACGGCGTTCCTTTCAAGATCGAGGGGACGACCTCGGACCCGAAATTCATTCCCGACGTGGGTGGAATGGTGAGTGGCGTGGTGGGCAGCGCGATCAAGAGCCCCTCGGGCGCCACGAACGCACTCGGCGGGCTGCTGGGGAAAAAGAAAAAGCCGCTTTGATGGAGATCGCTCGCCGCGCGGGCCAGCGATTCAGTACAGCAAGATCGCGAGGTGGTAGGTGGTGAATCCGCTCCCGCCGCCTTCACTCGTGCTGGTTGCGCAGGCGCCCGCTGCTGCGGCACTGTAGCGGCCGGAAGCAATCTTGCTCCGAAGCTGCGCGGGCACGGAATCCAAGTCCACGGCATCGAATCGAAAATAGAGCAGCGGCTGCGCGGCCCCGCTCGCGAGACGGCCGCCTTCGCAAATGCGCCGCGCATCCTCTGTGTGCGGCAACATGCGCAACCCTTGCGCGCGCAGGAGCGAATCCAATTTCGCTTCCTGCTCCTCGAGGGTCAATTGCTCCACGGCGCGGGAAAAATCCTCCGAAGCGAATAACTCGCCGCCGCGCACGGCGACGGAAATTCCGACCGAGTCCAATTGCGGATCCAGAAGATTTTCACGATGCGGCGGCGAATTCATCCAGCCGGTGTGAATCTCCTCCGCGCTCGGCGCTTCGGCGACGTTTTCCGCGAGCGCGCTGAAATGCGCGCCGGCGCGGAACGCGCGCTCGGTCATGTCGGGTTCTCCCGGAAACTGGTGCGAGATTTCGTTGCGCTGCGCCATGTGGAGGGCGTGTTGTCGTGCGGCGCTGGCGAGCTGGACATTCCAGCGGAGTTGCGGCAAGCCGCGAGCCGCGCGCTCGCGATTGGCGGCGTCGTAAAGATAGCGCTCGGAAGTGGAATCGGTCTGCTGGGCATGGGCGCCCACGGCGAAAACGATCGCGGAGAAGACCCATACAATCGTGACGATTCGTGCGGCGCGCATCGGTGCTTCCCTCTCTTCATTAGACCCCAGCGCGGTAACATTTACTCGGCGATTCGAGCAGAGGGTTCGTCTCCGGCAATGCGGCCGACCAGGCCGGCAGCGGTGTGAGATTCGCGGCTTCGGCGAGGCATTCGGCAGAAACGGCTCGCAGAACGGCAGCGGCACGTTGACGGGAGCGCCTTGCGGTGTCAATTTGTGGGTTCTTAGATTGATCTTGAAGACCGCGAGGCTATACTCGGCGGGTGCTGCGCGGCTCGATGAGCCGCCGGAAATTGACCCGCACCTCCGGTCTCGATTTCAATTCGCGTGAGGCACTGTGGCCGTGAAAATTGAAGTTGAAAAACTCGGCGAAGAAGAATTCCTCGTCCGCGTGAGCGAAGGCTCCAGCGAGAGCAAACATCACGTCACGCTCAAGCCGGCGGATTGTCAACGGCTGACCGGGGGAAAAGTCTCCGCCGAAGAACTGGTTCGCAAGTCCTTCGATTTCCTCCTCGAGCGCGAATCGAAAGAATCGATTCTGCCGCGTTTCGATTTGGTGCTGATTGCGCGATATTTTCCGGAATTCGACCGGGAGATCAAGCGGCGGCTATGACTGGCGGCAGGAGAACGGCCTGGCCACCGGCGAGGCGAACTAGCTGGGGAAAATCCCCACACGCAAACAAGGCGTGTGGGCCACCCTCAGAAAAAAGGCGGCACAGGCCCTAAGCCTGCGCCGCCCCGTTTTCACAATTACGGCTTGCCGTGATGGTCGCCGCCACCGGCTGGAGGATGCCCTCCGCCTTTGTTGCCGCCGCCCTTGTTATTTCCCTGCCCGCCGCCTTGGTGCCCATTGTTTCCCTGCCCCTTTGGCGTGGTGTTCGGATGGGCCGTGCCCGATGTATTTCCCGGATGCGAACCGTTCGCGTTGCCGTTGCCACTGTGATTTCCGTTCGCGGTTCCGCTGCCATGATTCCCATTCGCATTCCCACTGCCGTGATTGCCACTCGCGGTGGCGCCGGCGTTTCCGTTGCCTCCGTGTTCTCCATTGGTGTGTCCGCCGGCACCCGCGCCGCCCGGCCGATAAGTGCCATTGTTGCGTGCCGATTCCGAGCCGCGTGCCCCGATGGCGCCGTGCTCGAAGTCACCGGCATGCGTCGTGGCAGCGACATCGGGATGGCCGTGATTCGCTGAGGCGAATTGCGCGTGGTTCGTGCTGGCCGAGTGCTCGTGCGCCGTCTGCTCGGAGGTCGCGGGCGTGTGATTCTCGTGGGAATAGCGCTCTTCATCCGCGTTCGGGTGCGCATCCACTCCACCTTGGCCGCCGTTGTAGCTGACGTGGCTTGAATTGTTGTTGATCACTGTCCGGTTGTAGGTGTTGTGGATGTTGGTGACATTGATGTTGGCCACCGTGCGATTGTAGAAAAAGGCCCCACCACGCCATTCCCCGCCCCAGAAGCCCACGCCGCCGTAGCCGAATCCGTAGTTAATGCCGCCGTAGAAACCCACGTGCGGGCCCCAATAACCCCCATGCCAGGCGTAGAACCCGCCGCCCCAGCCCCAATACCCCGGCGTCCAGAGCACGCCGACGACCGGGGGCCGGACCCAGGTTCCCGGCACCCAGTAATAATCAGCCGAAGCGTAGCCCCAATAGCCGGGCGTCCAGAGATAGCCGTCGCCGGGGCAGATCGGCTGCGCGTACACCGGAATCGCCGGTGGTCCGACGGTGATCGAAACGCCGACGCCGATTTGCGCGGACGAGGGCGCAGGCGTGGCCAGAATCAAGCTTGCGACAACAACAAGGAACCCTAGGACGAGCGCGAACTTACGCATGAGCTTCACCTCAGAAATGTAGAATTCATCCCATCCATAGAACACGGAAAAACGAAAATGGTTTCGGTCTGTGCGGGCGCATTTGGCAATCCGAGGCTGGGAGAGACCTCAACTACGTGCCTAACTCCGGTGACAAAACTACGCTCATCAGACGCTTCTTTCAAGTCGGCGGCAGGCCGAGGTCGTACAAGACGTAACGGCGTTCGGCCTTGAAGACGCGGATGCCCGGGAGTTGCAAAAACTGTTCGGCCAGCATCGGGTTCACATACGCAATGCGCACGTGGCGCGGGTGCAACGCCGCCGATTTCCCGATGCGATCAAGTACCGCGTCCAGCACCGGCCCGCGAAACGAATTGTAGATGTAGATGACGCAGGGATCCGGCGGCAACTCGAATTCGGTCGCATCCCGGTGGATCACCTGCACGTCGCCGCAGCGGAACGTCGCGCGGACCCGCTCAAGATTCGCCCGGCTCGCATCACACAGCTCTTTCGCGAAATCCAGGCCGATCACGCGCTTGAAGGGATAGCGCGCGGCCTCCGCCAGCACGCGTCCCTTGCCGCAACCGAAATCCACAAAACAATACTCGGGAAAATTTATTTGCAGATTCCGGAACACCGCGCGGAACACCGCCGGTTCGCTCGGTGAGTAGGAATTCGCGTATTCCAGATTCTCCGGGTGCGTTAGTTCGAGGGTCGAGAGCGGCTCGATATCCGTGGTGCGAATTCCATGCCGCCAATCGTAGAAGGCCGAGCAATAGTAGTCGTACGCCATGACCAGCGTGCGCAAGGGGTGTCGCAAGTGCCTGGCCATCAGCATCGCCCGGCGATCACCTTGTCAGTTCGATCTTCAGCCGCTTTTTCACGTCGTTATCCCCATGCAGCGTGCCGTGGAACTGCCGAATCGGATGGACGTCGGCGCCTTCGATTGTGGCGCTGATTTCGGGAACCACGCCGTCGCCCAATTTTTCCTGGATCTCCTCGATGCCGGAGATTTTTCCGTTCGCGTCCCGCTGGGCACGCACGGCGGTCGCGGTCTTGAGACCGTAGCCGAAAATGCAAACCGTCGGGACCGTGGTTCGCCCGCGCATCTCGGCGCGAAATTCCGACGCGGCCTTCAAGTGCGGCGCGCAGGACTCCGGAAGCCAATTTGTATCTGACAGCCAATTGATTTCTTTGCCGTGCTGATCCGTGCCGCACGGATACTCGGGCAGAAGTTGATAGACCGAAGGAAACGTCAGCAGGATCGCGCGAAGCTTGTCACCCATAATTCCGAAGGGGAAGAGATCGGCTTTGTTCCCCAGTTGCCCGACGGCTCTGGGCGCGCCCAGATGCGGCCCGCCGAGAAGCGCGAGCCGTTCGACGCGCTTATGCCCGCCGAGGCGATCCACGTAGTAGCGGCTGATGAGCGAGCCCATGCTGTGAGCGATGATCGTGATCGGCTCCCTGGCGCCCCAATCCTCGACGGCCTTCGCCAATTGCCGCGCGGAAATGCGCACGTCCTGGCGGAAATCGTAGGCGAATTCCAGCAGGTCTTTGCCGCGTTCGTAGCCAAGCGCTTCCTCCAAATAGTAGATCAGGCTGCCGTACTGCTCCTGCTTGATGAAGTTCGGGATGATCACGACCTCGTCAACGAGGCCGCGCGCCACCATCTTTGAATTTTCGCTATATGCAAGGACGTCCGCCCGTTTGATGAGATTCCGCGCGTTCGGCCAGAGCTTTTCGCTGCCGAGCCAAAGGTTTGATCCTAGAAAACCGGGGATGACGATCACCGGGCGCTTGCCGCGCTTCTCTTTGCCCGGCGCGTCGAGCAGCGTCAAATCCTCCTCGGCGTAGCCCGCCTTGAAAACCATGCGCGCGCCGCCGATTTCGATGGACTCGCCGTCCTTCAGCCAATGCTCGTGAATTTTCCGGCCGCCGACCGACGTCCCGTTGATGCTGTTCAAATCGCGCAGGAGGAAATCGTTCCCACGGCGCTCGATGCGCGCGTGTGTTCGAGACATGCGCGGAGAGTCGACGACGACGTCGTTATCGGCGCGCCGGCCGATGGTGACGGCGTCGCGATCGAGCGGCAGCTCCCACGTTTTCACGCTGGTGTGAATGGCGAGGCGCGGCGTGCGCGTCTCGCTCAACTCGGAGGGGAGCGAGGAATTCAAGAGCGTGGCATCGAGATCGGCTTCGCTGTCAATTCGCGTGCGATCGAGATCGTCCGGCTTGTCTTGCGCGGCTTCGTAGCGCAACAAGCAATCGCCGACTGCCAGCACATCGCCCGGATACAGCAGCGCGCGCTGGACGCGCTTGCCGTTCAGCTTGGTGCCGTTGGCGGAGCCGAGGTCAACGACGCAATTCCCTTCCGGCCCGCTCTCGATGCGTGTGTGCGCGCGGGAAATTTTGGGGTCGCGCAGCACGATGTCGCACGTGGAGCCGCGACCGATGGAGACTTCGCCCTTGCACAAGGCGAATTCTTTCTTTTCTCCTTCGGGGAATTGCGCGACGAGTTTGCCTGGTGCGGGCACGGGAGAACGCGAGGGCTCGGCTGGCGCTAGGCCGTCGGCTCCCATTTCCCCGACGACGCGGAGCGTTCCACGGCGTCGAGAATCATGTTGTTGCGCCAACCGTCGAAGAAGTTCGGCGACGGCGGCTCGCCTTTGGCAACGGCTTTCAAGAACTCATAAATCGTATGCGTGTGCGTGTGCTCGTAACCGATGATGTGTCCCGCGGGCCACCAGGCCGTCATGTAGGCGTGATAGCCCGGCTCCGTCGTCAGAATGGTGCGGAATCCGCGCGCCTCGGGCGGGTCCTCTTCATTGTAGTATTGGAGTTCGTTCATGCGTTCGAGATCGAACACGATGGAACCTTTGCTCCCGTTGATCTCGAACGTGTTGTTATTTCGCCGCCCGGCCGCGAAGCGCGTCACTTCAAATGTTCCGGTCGCGCCGCCTTCGAGTTTGCCGAGAAAGAGCGTCGCGTCGTCCACGGTCACGGCCGCCGTGCCCTTCCCCGCGACGCCCCCCAGCGCCACCGTATCATCCGCCGGGAGCGGCCGTTCTTTAACGAACGTCTGCATCATGGCTGTGACCTCGGAAATTTCGCCGACGAGGTAGCGGCAGAGATCCACGATGTGCGCGCCCAAATCTCCCAGCGAGCCCGAGCCCGCCTTGGTCTTGTCCATTCGCCAAAGATGCGGAAATTGGGGGTCCAAAAGCCAACTCTGCAAGTAACGCGCGCGAAAATGGTAGCTGCGGCCAAGCTTCCCGCTCTCGACCAAATGCTTCGCGAGCACGACGGCCGGAACACGCCGGTAATTGAAGTTGATGCCGTGAACGACTTTCGCCCGCGTGACGGCGTCCAGCATCTCGCGCGCTTCGGCGCCGGAATTTCCCAGCGGCTTTTCGCAGAGCACGTGTTTTCCCGCCTGCGCCGCGGCGATGGCAATGGGTTTGTGGAGATAACCGGGCACGGAAATATCCACGGCGTCCACGTCCTTGCGCTCGAGCACGCGCTCCCAACTCGTCTCCACAGACTCCCATCCGAATCGCGCGGCGAGCGCTTCGGCGCCGGCGCGGTTGCGGCCACAAATCACGCGCATCCGCGGCTTCGGACAATCCGGGAAGAAACGCGCCACGGTCGAATAGGAATGGCTGTGCGCCTTGCCCATGAATTTGTAGCCGATGAGCGCGATGTTGATTTCAGGCATGTTCATATTCTCGCTCTGAGATTTCCGAAGCTCAGGCCCACCAGGGCTTTGCCGGCTTTTCCTTCAGCAACACTCCGTGCAAGAACGCCGCCGCTTTGGAAACTCCCTCATCAATCGACATCAAGCTGTCCTCGTGTTCGATGGAGAGGACATCATCATAGCCCACCAGGCGCAGCGTGCTGACGAAGGAATTCCACCATTCCGCGCCGTGGCCGTATCCCACAGTGCGAAATATCCAGGCGCGGTTCAATTCGTCCGCGTAGGGCTTGGTGTCCAGCACGCCGGACTTATTGATATTGTCCTGCCACAACATCGTGTCCTTCGCATGAACGTGGAAGATCGCGTCGCCCAACTGCCGAATCGCCGCCAGCGGATCGATGCCCTGCCAGAACAGGTGGCTGGGATCGAAATTGCATCCCACGTTGTCTCCGGCGGCAGCGCGCAGACGCAAGAGCGTCTCCGGCGAATAGGCCAGGAATCCGGGATGCATTTCGATGGCGATGCGCGCGCCGTGATCCCGCGCGAACTTGGCCTGTTCAACCCAGAACGGCAGCGCCTTCTGCTCCCATTGCCATTTCAGAAGCTCGGTGAAATCTGGAGGCCACGGGCACGTCACCCAGTTGGGGAATTTGGCCGCGTCTGAATCGCCTGGGCATC
>Ga0209415_10000676_pt1 | contig 63855 bp, 52 predicted proteins | sample PeaSoiSIISIP2007_FD_187696 | JGI IMG/M metagenome (GOLD analysis project Ga0209415, IMG submission 187696) | Peat soil microbial communities from Weissenstadt, Germany - SII-SIP-2007 (SPAdes) (version 2) | ecosystem: Environmental > Terrestrial > Soil > Wetlands > Peat | place: Germany...
GGGACAAATCCATTCCTCACTCCATTCAATGTATTTGTTCCCTTAACTGCCTGTCTCACTTTTGGGGTTCACTCCAGTCTATCGTGATCCACCTTCGCCCCCACTGTTCAGCCGTGAATGCCGTTGTTCCACCACCGCACGTTGGGTCAAGTACGAGATCGCCAGGATCGGTAGTCATCAAGACGCAGCGTTCAAGCACCTTTCGGCTTGTCTGAACAACGTAGGTCATGTCGGTTTCTCCACGAGTATCCGACCAGATGGTGGTGTATGGCGAGTATGGGAAATCTTCAAAGTATCGCTTGTAGATGCGAAGGCCCTCTCGCCTCGCCAAACGGCCAACTTCCCACAGGCGCTTGGTTCCCTCGAAACCTGCCTTCCAATTACGATTAGGGCCGCAGTCAAGCACATAGGTTTTCCCGCCGTGTTCGAGACGAATCTTCTGGAACTCTGGGGGAGTGGTGCCGCCCGAAACTATCGAGTCGAAAGCGAATACTCGTGCGCCTTTTGGCAACTGTGACGGATTCGCAATTTCGTCGGCAGTCGTGCGTCGATTACTGCCGTCTGGAAGTTCAACATTGAAATATTCAAGCGAACCCTCATCTCCGAGGACCTTCTTCTCATACAGTTGATGGTATTTGACCAATTCACGGTCTTTTGCATACCAAAGAAGAAAATCATTCGCAGATGGAAGAATCTGTCTCGACAAACCACTCGTTTTTGCGAAGGCGATCAGGGCACAGAATTGATCCTTGCCGAACACTTCGTCCAGCAGTTCCCGAATGTGGTGAACGTTATCGTCGCTAATCTGCACGAAGATGCTGCCACTCGTAGCCAGCAAATCTCGACACACCAGCAATCGGTCCCGCATGTAGGTTAGATAGGAATGCAGCCCAAGTTCCCAAGTGTCCCGATACGCTTGAACCATCTCGGGTTCCCTTGTCATGTCGGCGTCGTCACCGTGCGCCACGTCCCGCTTGCGAACAAAAGGCTGGAAGTTCGAGCCAAACTTCACCCCATACGGCGGGTCCATGAAGATCATCTGGACCTTGCCGCCCATACCTTCGTAATTGAGTAGCGAGTTCATCACGACCATCGAATCGCCAAGGATCATCCGGTTCACCCAACGGTCCTTGTGCTCATACGCCTTCAACACTTGGTCGGTGATTGAGTGGCCGGGGTCACCGAACAGATCGAACATGCTCAGTTGCTTGTCTCGCTTATGCCCCTTGAGCGTTTCCAAGATTGCTTTGGTAGACAGGCGCTCGTGAACGAACAAGGGCAGTGTTGGCACGTCGAATGACAGCCGCTCTGCTTTCCCGGCCCAATTCAAGAACGGCTTCGAGAGACGGCGCAGTTTGTCCGCAGCGGCCTTCATCGTCTTGATGCTTTTTTCCGCGGCGTTCAGGGCATCGCCCATAGCGCTAACAAACAGGTCGCCTTTTACGCCTGCTACTTGCTGCCGTAGGCTCTCGGGCAGGTCCACGCTTGGAGCGTCCAGAATCTTTTTGATGAACGCTTCGCCTTGTTCTCGTGCCGGATTCTGTCCGTCCCATTCGAGGGATGGGGAGAGCGAAGAATCATACCGATACTTCTTCGGCTCCTTCTTCTTTTTGAACTGCGCTTGCGTGCCGATCTCCGGGCGCATGACGGCTTCGGCTTCGGGGTGGCCGTAGCTCTTCGCCGTGCCGCCTTTCGCCGCCGTCGCCGCAGATGCCTTGGGCTTCTTCCCTTTTGTCGCCATCAACACGCTCCCTGCGAGAATTGAATGAATAGTCATTACAGCAGAAGGAGAAGCAGACGAGCGACGTGCCTCTGGGCGATATGGGCGACGCCGACTTCGACGGACTGATTGGGGAAAGGGAAGACCCCACTCCACAGCCAATTTTCCAGGAAGTCCCGGATGAATTGACAGAGGACTGGACGCATGGAGTTCTGATCGGCGGAATGGCAACCGAGGCGTCGGATATTGGTGTTGCGGACGCATACATGTGCGCCGCAGAAGAGTTGATCGACCCCGCAATCCTCAGCGACAAGGCGAGGCGATTCACATACCCGATCCTTTGCCTGCGCGCCATGCCCTCGAAATCATCTCAAAGGCGATTCTCAAGCCGAAGATGTCAATCACCAGCTTGGGCCGATGGTGGCGGAACTAAACGAGTATGGTATGGCAGGCCTTCACTGGCGGGGCAGCCGTGTCCGCCTAAGTAACGAAACATGGGTTAGGCCCGAATTCATAAACTGAATCCTTGTACAAACTAAGACGCCCAGGTTTTGTCCACGGCATGCACCGTCCGGTGTAGTCCGTAGTAGCTTACTGCGAGGCAGCATCTTATGAGATTCGGGATAGTGTCTCGTGAAGTTGAATTCTCGCGCCGGAGCGAGACTTTTGTCTGAGCTTCGCCACTACCTCGACGAGATGGCTCGCCATGCCCATGCCGGTTGGCAACTCGCTTTCATTCTCCTCGTCGCTATACCGATCGCGACAACTTCTCTCCACGCCGATCTCCCAAATCTAGCCGCCCCCCCCTGCTTCGAGCCGATTTCGGCGGGGAGATTCATTCTGCGAACCGGAAGCGTCCGAGTGATCTTCGAGCCGGACGCGAGCATCACCATTCAGTCGAAAACCATGGTCGCCGGCGGTGCTGTCACGCTGCGCGTGGCCGGCGCCCAATCGAGTAGCATTTCCGCGGAACTGCCTCAAGCGCAACGGACCATCTATCAAGGCAACGCGCTGGGCGGGTACCATGCCCAGGCCACCTACGGCCGTTTGAGGTATCGCGCCATCTTTTCAGGAGTTGATCTGATCTTCCGTCTGCGTGGCACGACCTTGGAATACGATTTTGAGATTGCTCCCGGCACAAATCCTGAAGTGATCCGCTTGCGTTTCACGCAGCCCGCACGGATCGACAAAGATGGCGGCCTGCGAATTCACGGAGCCGGCGGTGAGATCCTACAAACACGCCCTGTTTCGTTCCAGACAGCATTAAACGGATCGACCGAAAGTGTCACCGCCCGGTATCGGAAGTGGCCCGACGGCTCCGTCTCATTCGCTCTCGGAAAGTTTGATCCACGCCTTCCGCTCACCATTGATCCGGCCATTCTATTTGGTTCGTATCTGGGAGGAAGCGGGTTCGACCGCATTAATGCCGTCGGGACAGACGTCTTGAATAACATCTATGTCGGCGGCGATACGGAATCACTGGACTTTCCACCGGCCACGGGTTCGTCGGGACAGTTTCGCGCCTCGACGGATGCCTTTGTCGTGAAACTCGATCCGTCCGGGCGATTTCTCGGATCGGTAATTTTGGGTGGATCCGGCTATGATTCAGTTTCCAGCATCGCGCTGGACGCCTCCGGAAATGTATTCGTGACCGGGGTCACCAGCTCGCCAGATTTTCCAATTACCTCGGGAGCCTTTCAAACGCACTCCGCCAGCCCGGGGATCGAGGATGCCTTCGTCGTGAAGCTTAGTCCCGCTCTTTCGCTCATTTATTCAACCTACCTGGGTGGTGCATCGAGCGACCGAGGTTCGGCCATCGCTGTGGATGGCGCTGGCGCTGCATATGTCTCCGGCAGCACCAACTCTGTCAACTTTCCTACCACCTCGGGCGCTTTTCAGCAAAGTTTTCACGGAGGCTTGTCGGATTGTTTCGTGGCGAAGCTGAACGCCGCCGGCAGTGCTCTGATGTACTCGACTCTGCTTGGCGGCGAAGGCCTGGATGCCTGTACTGGCGTCGCGGTAGACAGTGCAGAGGAAGCGATCGTGGCAGGAACTACGAGTTCAACTCTATTTCCTGTCCAGTCGGCGATTCAGTCCGTCCTGAGCGGCACCAACAACGTCTTTGTGACCAAACTCGCCCAGGATGGTACACACCTTCTATTCTCGACGTATTTAGGAGGGACTAACAGCGATGAAGGTAGCGTTGTCCGGCTGGACGCAAACAGCAATATTTATGTCGCCGGCGCCACAGCCTCGGCCGACTTCCCGGTCTCGGCGGGAGCCTACCAGACCACACTGCGCGGTGTGTATGACGCGTTTCTCTGCAAGATCGCCGGCGACGGAAGCAAGATCCTTTTCTCGACGTTACTGGGCGGCTCCGGGTCTGAGTTCATTACCGACCTTTTCATCAATGGCAGCGGCCAGGCGGTGGTCTCCGGATACACTTCTTCGAATGATTTCCCGCTCCAGAATGCTGTGCAAGCTGCCGCCGGCGGTGGCTTGGATGGCTTTGCTGCCGTCTTTGACGCGAGCGCCGCAACTTTGACTTTCTCCACGTACATCGGCGGTGGCGGGGACGATCGTGCCAACGGCATCGCATCGACGGGCGTCGCGTCCCTGGTGGTCGCGGGCCAAACACTCTCAGGTTCGATTTCTTATCTGCAATATCTCTACTCCACCACGCCGGCTGGCCAGTACGATGGCTTCGTGCTGGCGCTCCCGTACGGACCGATTCCAACGCTCGCTTCGTTCTCCCCTGTGTCCGGCAGCGGTTCGTCGCAAGTTTTCACCGAGGTCCTCAGCGATTCGTTGGGTGGAGGCGATATCCTCGAGGCGCAGGCGTTGATGAACAGCACATTGGCCGGCGCACAATCGTGCTCCTTCGAATACGACAGGGCCAGCAATCAGCTTCACTTGTTGAACGACGCGGGTAATGCATGGCTTTCTAATGGCATCTCACCGGGATCCGGAAGTGTGAGCAACAGTCAATGCACGCTGCAAGGGGCCGGTTCGGGCATCACTATGACGGGAAATCAACTGGTCCTCGCATACAACATCCAGTTCCAATCGTCATTTGCAGGACCGAAGAACATCTGGACTCAAGCAGCGTCGGCGGCGAGCGGGATGGGGTCGCCCTGGCAAGCCGCTATCGTCAACGGCAGTCCCGTTAGCTGGACGGTTTCGGCGCCCCTCCCGCCTCCAACAGCGGTTTCGGTGTCTCCGGGGTCGGGGTCTGGCGCGAGCCAGACGTTCGCAGCCACCTACAGCGATTCTGGCGGCGCATCCGCGATCAGCGCGGCTTATATTGTGATCGCCAGCAGCCTCACCAGCGTGGGCAGTTGTTGGATCCAATTCAACGCCGGCAACAACACCTACCAACTCGTGAATGATGCTGGCACGGCCTGGTCCGCACCGGTCAGCATCGGGTCCGGCTCCGCCGGCAACAGCCAGTGCACGTTGTCCGGGGCAGGCGCCGGCGCCACTCCCTCCGGCAACAACCTGACCGTCAATTTCCCCGTCACCTTCGCCGCCGGTTATGCCGGCTCCCAGAACATCTACCTGGATGTCATCGATGGCGGCGGCCCGAGCAGTGGATGGCAGCAACTCGGCACCTTCACGATAACCAGTGGTGGTAGTGGCCCCAGCGGTCCTGTTCCGGTGTGCAATCCGCAAGGCTTCCCCTGCGTCGTTTCTCTGACTCCCACCAACGGTAGCGGCCTCAGTGGAACCTTCACCGGCGTGTTCACCCACTCCGGCGGTGCCACCCAGCACTACCTCGGTTATATCTTGTTCCTCCCCACCCCCAATATCGTCCAATACACCGCCACCGGGTCGTGTCTGGTGGAGTACAACCGCATCAGCAATGCCATGCGATTGATCAACGATGCCGGAACCAACTGGTTGCCGGGCATCATCGGGCTTCCCATCGGTAAAGTCGGATCGCTGACCAATAGCCATTGCACGCTGAATGTGGGCCAATCCAGCGCCGTCATCAATGGCACCATCATGACGGTGACCGCCGCTATGATGTTCAACCCCGGATTCGGCGGTGAACTGGCCACCTTCATGCAAGCCTTCGATGTCACCGGCGCCTACACCGGCATGACGCAATTCGGCAACTGGGTGGCCACCGCTAGCTTCCAGAAGCCCGGGCCTTACATAGTCGATATGACTCCCAAATCGGGCACCGGATCATCGGCTACGCTCACCTTCACCGCCGGACACACCAGCGGAGTGTCTTCGCTATCGTTTGTTACGATGTTGGTCAGTCCGGTGATCGTGGGCGCGCCGGCGTGTCAGGCCTTCTACTTCCCGGCTTCCAACACCTTGAATCTGGTGAATGACTCCGGCTCGGCGATGGTATCGGCCAACGGCATTGTTCCCGGCACGGCGGGCACGTTGTCCAACAGCCGCTGCAGCATCAATACGGGATCCGCCTCGAGCTCCCCGGCCGGCAACAACGTGACGGTCGCGCTGCCGATGACCTTCAACCCCAGCACCTTCGGCGGCGCCAAGAACATCTACTTGAACGCCTTCGACGATTTCGGCAAACTGAGCCACTGGGTTACCAGCGCCACCTGGACCGTGCAGTAGAGCAACAACCACAAGAGATAAGCTGCTTCGCCGACATTGTCGCGCGCGCGCCGAAAGTGTCTGCGCGCTGAAAAACGCCCGGCACTATTTCATCGCCACCAGCGAAAAGCAAGGGCCATGAGGATGGTCCGTCTGCTCATGAGCGATCCGAACATCGTGGAATCCATATCGCGCCAGCGCCTTCAGAATATCCTCTCTCGTCAACCAGTAGCTGAACTCAGCGCTGCCGCCGCAAAAGCCCGGCGATTGAAGGCTATTGAGGTACGACTGGCGGTACATGGTACATCGGAAACCGCCTGCACTTGAGCTTACCTGCTTCGTGAACTTGGGACGCAGATTCGGGTTGCCCTGAATGATCTGCTCATCGTAATAATGGGTCCAAATGTAGGTACGATTCGTCCGTTCCGCCAGCAACCGTAGCAAGCTAAACGGCTCCCCCATGTGATAGAGGACTCCGGCAGCCAGCACCAGATCGAAATGCTCTTCATTCTGCGCCAGGTATTGAATGAAATCGCCGCACAGGAAGCGAACCCGCTTTAAGCCCAGTATCTCTTTCGCGATGAGACACTTCAGGAAAGCGGCGGTGTTAGCTTCGATGGCGGTTATCGTGGCCGCTCCGTGCGTTTCGAGAAGATAGCTGTGGCCGCCTTCGAGGGGCCCCAGTTCCAACACATTCTGACCCTGGCATCCTCCCAGTTGCTCCAGGGCCCACGCAATCCGGCTATCTTGGAACAAAGGAATCCCGCCCGCTACAAGGTTGGAGTACGGAGGGGGGAATCGGGATGCCCATTCGCCCGCAAAAATGTCCAATGCGTTCTGCTCAGACGGGGCGGCCGACACGTAGTGGGGGTTCACGAACTTGCGACCAAGCACAATCGGCGATTATACCAGAGCACTTCTTTGCTCCGTCCGCTCCCAATCGCTTCCTGTCGCGGGTTACCCTCGCGTATCGGCCGCGCTCGCCGCTTCTCCGTTAGCGGCGAAAATATTCCGGGCGCTGTTCAAAATGCTCCGGCCCGCGTCGATCGTCGCCCCGATCAAAGTCGCGCCGATCGTTGTCCCGTCGATAATCATCATCGCGATCGCGCCGATCATTGCCGCCCGCGAATCGCCAGTAACCGTCCACGAATACGTAGCCCGGACCAGGGCACGGAGGCATGGCAGCCGCTATTGGCGCGACGTCCTCGGGTCCACGGTTTCCAAACCCGACACCAAACGAAACCTGCGGCGCGGCGAACATCGTGCTCCCCGCCAGCAGCAAACCCACTAAGATTTTCTTTTTCATTTTCTTGTCCTCCTACGCACTCCATCAAGGCACACGTCTTGCCATTGCTAAGTGCTTGAGTTGGCGCAGCGACGAAAAGCGGATCTGGCCGCGCGGCACCGCCGGCCGGTGGTTTTCAGCCGTTGACGTAATGATCCAGCGGCGTAACGATCTTACCATCCAGGATCGGTATATACACCGGCACGCGGAGCCAGCGGCCTAGCGCTTGGCAACGAGTACGTCTTCGACGATTTCCTTAAATTCGGCCGCGCTCAGCAACCCGCGTTTCTCGATGCCTTTGTCTTTCACGCGCCGGAGCATCTCGGAAACGGCTTCGTCGCCCGCGTCGGTGATCCCCATCTGTTCCAGGTTGTAAGTGATCGATGCTTTACCGCTTTTCTTGCCGAGCACCACCTCGCCACGCCGTCCAGTCAATGCCGGATGCGTTCCGAACATCGCGAGCGGTTCCTTGACCACCAGATCGACCCCGATCCCCGACTCACGCGTGAAATTGCGCTCGCCCAAGATGGGCTTGTTCAGCGCAATGTCGAACCCGCTGATGCGGCTGACCAGTTCGCCCAACTCGGGCAATTTCCCCAGATCGTAGTGCGTATCGTAGCCATAGAGCACGTGCAGCGCGACGATCAGCTCTTCGAGAGCGGCGTTGCCGGTCCGTTCGCCCAAGCCGTTCGCGCAGCTATGCACCACTTCGGCCCCAGCTTCCACCCCGGCAAGTTCGGTCGCCACCGCCATACCGAAATCGTTGTGCGTGTGTACTTCCACGGGCAGCTTGGTGATCGACTTTACCAGGCGCACCAGGTACTTCATTGCTTCGGGCAACACGCAGCCCATGGTGTCCACTACGCCCACCGCATCCGGCGGCGCTTCTTCGATCAGGCGAGTGAGCAGATTGGTGAGGTCTTCCTCGCGGGCGCGTGTCGTGTCATACGGAAAATACACGACGTGCATGCCCCGAGATTTCGCATAATTGACAACGCCGATGCTCTTCTTCAGCACGTCTTCCCAGGTCCATTTGAATTGGTACTTGAGTTTGGGATATCCGATCGGTATTTCGACAATCACACCGTGGCAGCCGCATTCGACCGCTTTGTCGATATCGGCGTTGATCGCGCGGGCAAACGTGTAGATTTTCGACTTGAGACCCAGCCGCGAAATCTCCTTGATCGCCTGGAAATCCTGCTCAGAGACGGCAGGCATGCCGGCTTCGATACGGTCGACGCCAATTTCAGCCAGTTTCTCGGCGATCGCCACCTTGTCGGCGATGCTGAAAACGACTCCCGGCGTCTGCTCGCCATCGCGCAGCGTCGCGTCGTGAATGCTTACCTGTGCCGGCAGTTGGAATTTCGACCGCACCTGCGGATCAAAGTTATAGGGACTCACCCACCACTGATTTTCTCGATAACATTTGCCGTTCATGTTTCCGCGCGTCTCCGTTGCCGCGGCAATTCCGCGACCAACTGCCAACTATACCATTCAAGGTGTTCACGTTCGGTGATGAGTCCTATCCGACAATTGCTAGGACGCGAGGCCCGATGGCTGATTCGCCGGCCCGGTATGCAGCCCGGACCACTCCTCGCACAGCAGGATCGAGTTGGCTGGATTCTGCGACGAATACTTCAGCGACGCCGGCCGCCCAATCAAGCGTTCGGAATCAGCCGGAATCAGTTCGCGCAGTTTCGAGATGTCTTGAGAAGCCGTATAGGTCAAACCGCGCACGGAGTATTCATAGAAAATCGCGTCGTTGGTGATCTCGATGATTGTGGCATCGGCCAGACGCCCGTTCGCGTTTACTTCCAGGCGGCGGCGCTTTTCCTTGTCTTTGGGTTTCCGCCGGATGCGCAGCACAATGAAAATCCCACCGGCTATCAGGGGAAGCGACACGGCGCCGATCACAACCGCCTGCGTGATTGGAAACGTCCGAACGCTCTGGAGCACGTTTACCTACCTGGCAGCAAGGTCAAGGCTCGCGTGTCCAAGAAAACCACACGGCAGAAAAATCTCACAGCTGATCCTCTGAGACGACACTGTTCTCGAGCACCCCGACGCCTTCGATTTCAACCCGTACTTGCGACCCTGGTTGAAGCGAACCAACACCGGACGGAGTGCCGGTTGCGATCAAATCCCCTGGCTCCAGCGTCATAAATGCGCTTATGTACGCGATTATATCATTCACGCTGAAGATCATTTCCGTGATGGCCGCGTCCTGTTTCATTTCGCCATCCACGAACGTGCGCACGCGCAAGTCGTTAAGATTTACTTCGTCATGAGGAACAATGTACGGTCCCACCGGGCAAAACGTATCGAATCCTTTGCCGCGCGTCCACTGCAAGTCTTTCCTTTGCAGATCGCGTGCCGTGACATCGTTGACAGGCGTGTAACCCAGGATGTAAGCGGCCGCATCCGCGCTCTTGACGTTGCGCGCGCGGCGCCCCATCACGACGCCTAGCTCGCCCTCATAATCCAAGCGCTTTGTTAGACGCGGATAAACGATCGCGTCGCCCGAGGCGATCAGGGAGGACGGAGGCTTCAGAAAGATGGTTGGCTCGGCCGGTACGTCCGCGCCCATCTCCTTGGCGTGCTCTGCATAGTTGCGCCCGACACAGACGATCTTGGTCGGTGAACACGGAGGCAGCAGGCGCGCGTCCGAGGGCAGCTCGTCCCAGTCGCCGTGCCGGACATCGGGATACGCATCAGGTGCCCAAGCTGGAATGCTTCGATTGAGAGTGTAACGGATAATTTTCACGGTGCGGTAATCTCCACAGGTGCGCAAGGTGCGCTGGGGTGTTCGTTTAGACCCACGGCCAAGATTTCATAGCGGTAACGTTTGCCGCTTTGAATGGTATGGTCCGAGTAAACAGGCGCGTCCAATCCCTGCGCGATCTCGACGAACGGCGCCCCTTCTTCCGAACGCAAGACGCGATATTCCTTAAAATCGGAGTCGGTATTCCGGTTCCATACCAATTCAACGGCGCCAATTCCCACCGAAGCCGTCAGCCCCATGGGAACAGCCGGCGGGAATATGTTAGCGGGAGTGATGCTTTCCGGTCCCACGATATTGCTTTCGATATTGTCGCGCACGGCTTGAATCGAATACTGATAAGTTTTTCCAAATTCCGCGCTGATGTCGATGTAGCCGGGCTCCGTAGCGGTGGCAAGCAAGACCGGCCTCGGTTGCTCGGGTCTTCCATCTTGCTTCGTTAGGCGAAAGATTCGAAATTGACTCGGACCGGAAGCGTTCCAGGTGAGCGCGACGCCCTTCGGATCCGCTGCTATATGAAAGTTCGTGGGATCGGCGAGCGGCGGCTGCACAGGGAAGGTCTTGAAGTCCGACCATCCGGCGTCCCTTCCCTTGGGATTGGTGACGCGCACCGCGACGATTACTTCACTGCCGACAAACTTGCTCACTGGAACCATGACCTGTACGGGACCGGGTTTTTCCGGCGTGGGCACGTCGATGCGCGTGGATCCCTTCGACCATTCGTCCACGTTCCAACCGTTGCTCGGACCGGCCCCAACGCGCAACTCAACTCCGCCAATCTCCTTCACCGGCAGGCCCTCGGTGGTCAGGGGTGGAATCGTGAAGCTGATGCCGAGATTGCCGCCTTGCTCCACCACCGACAGATCGGTAACGGGCGAGGGAATTCGCAAGGCCGGATACAGCGGTTCGCCGATCGAGCCGCATCCGGCCAGCGGCAGCAACGCAACAGCGCAAAAGACGACGGCCAGCGCACGCATCGGCTACAGAATGTACCGGCTCAAGTCCTGGTCCTTCACGATGTCCGCCAATTGCTTGCGGACATACACCGCGTCGATCCTTACGTTCTTCTTTTTCAGATCCGGCCCTGCGAACGAAATTTCCTCGAGCAACTTTTCCATGATGGTGTGCAGGCGCCGCGCTCCAATGTTTTCGGACATTTGGTTCACGCGCGCCGCGAAACTGGCAATTTGTTCGATCGCATCGTCAGTGAATGCCAGCTTGATGCCTTCGGTATCCAGCAGCGCGATATATTGCTTCACCAGCGCGCCCTTCGGCTCCTTCAAGATGCGAATGAAGTCGGCTTCCGATAGCGACTTCAGCTCCACGCGAATCGGGAACCGGCCCTGCAGTTCGGGAATTAGATCGCTCGGCTTGGACACATGAAACGCGCCGGCTGCGATAAACAGGATATGATCCGTCCGCACAAACCCGTGGCGCGTGTTCACCGTCGTGCCTTCCACGATCGGCAAAATATCCCGTTGCACGCCTTCGCGGCTGACGTCGGGACCATGCCCGGCCTCGCGCCCCGCGATCTTATCGATCTCGTCCAGAAAGACGATTCCGCTGCGCTCCACGCGGTCCAGCGCCACGCGCGTCACCTGATCCATGTCGATCAGCTTCTGCTCTTCTTCCTGCACCAGGTATTCGGCGGCTTCGGCCACGCGCATTTTCCGCTTGCGGGTACGCTGGCCGAACAACCCCGGCAGGACGTCCTTCAGGTTCACGTCCATCTCTTCCAGGCCGGTGTTGGTGCTGATCTCGAACGTCGGCCCGCGCTCACGAACGTCCAGCTCCACCATGCGATCGTCCAGCTTGCCAGCCCGCAGTTTCTCGCGGAGCTTCTCGCGCGTGCGGTCGGCGCTTTCGGACGCTTCCGGCTGCGGCGGCATCAGCAGATCCAGCAGCCGCTCCTCGGCGTTCTTCTCCGCCCGCTCCGCCACTTCCTCCAGACGCTCCTCGCGCACCATGTCGATGGCGATGTCCACCAGGTCGCGAATCATCGCCTCTACATCGCGGCCGACATATCCGACTTCGGTGAACTTACTGGCCTCAACTTTTAAAAACGGCGAGTTCGCCAGCTTGGCAAGGCGTCGCGCGATCTCGGTTTTTCCAACGCCGGTGGGCCCGATCATGAGGATGTTCTTGGGCATCACCTCATCGGCCAGCTCCGGCTCCAGCTTCTGGCGGCGGATGCGATTGCGCAGCGCGATGGCAACGGCGCGCTTGGCGTCCGCTTGCCCGATCACATATTTGTCGAGTTCCTGAACGATCTCGCGGGGCGTCAGCTCATCCAGCAGCGGGGTTTCGTTGAGCGCCTGGCCAGGCAGGTAAATCACCATCTGGCTTTCCTCACCGAACTTAGCCTCACTTGGCTCTCCTTACTCAACCCAGCTCCTCAAAGTTCACGATCTCGTTGGTGTAGATACATATCTGCCCGGCAATCTTCATGGACTTTTCTGCGATTTCTTTCGCTCCCAGTTTAGTATTTTCGATCAGCGCGGTGGCCGCGGCTTTGGCGAACGGGCCGCCCGACCCGATGGCGGCAATCTCTCCGTCGGGCTCAATCACGTCACCGTTGCCACTCACGATGTAGGTATTGTTCGGATCGGCCACCAGCAACAAAGCTTCCAAATGCCGCAGCACGCGATCGGTTCGCCATTCCTTGGCAAGCTCCACCACCGAACGCGCGAGATTGCCGTTAAACTGTTCCAGCTTCGATTCGAAGCGCGCGAAGAGCGCGAAAGCGTCGGCCGTCGAACCTGCAAATCCGGCGATGATCTTGTCGCTATAAAGGCGTCGCAGCTTCTTAGCCGAAGCCTTCAAGACTTCCTGGCCCAGCGTTACCTGCCCGTCTCCGGCCATCACCACCTTCCCGCCCCGGCGGACACAGAGGATGGTTGTGGAACGTACTCTTGCTCTCATGTTTGATTGATTCTCAATTCCCGGGGACAGCGCCGCAAAACGGTGGAGACTCTATTTTACCGCACGTCCATAATTTAACCACATGGTACAACGTTTGTATGCCGTCGTATTTCGTCGAGACGCCCCATTGCCGGTACCCTGTACTGGTGGAGCGGGGCGGGCTCGCGAACCTGCGCCAGTACATTCCACAGCGGGCCGGCAAGGTGTTTCTGATTTCGACCCAAGAAGTTTGGCAGCTGCACGGCTCGACTTTCGCGGCCGCCTTCGGCGATCGGCCGTATGAGCTTCTGTTCTTTCCTGGCGGCGAACCACGCAAGCGTCTGGCCGAAGTGGAGACGCTGGCCGAGCAGATGGTCGCGCGCGGCGGAGATCGGGCGAGTATCATCGTTGCATTCGGGGGCGGCATTCTCACCGATGTCTCCGGATTTCTGGCCGCCATTTTTATGCGCGGCATTCCGGTGATTCAGGTTCCGACCACTTTACTGGCGCAAGTGGACGCGGCGGTGGGTGGCAAAACCGGCGTCAACCTGGCATGCGGTAAGAACCTGATCGGCAGCTTTCATCAGCCCCTGGCTGTGATCATCGATCCGGCGGTTCTGGACACGCTGCCCGAACGTGAATATCGCGCCGGATTGTTCGAGATCGTCAAACACGGCGTCATCGCCGACCCCGATCTTTTCTGGTTGATGAGCCGCGAACCGCAGCGCGTCCTGTCGCACGCGCCCGAAGTGGTCGACCGCATGATCTGCGATTCGGTGCGCATCAAAGCCGAAGTGGTCTCGGGTGACGAAACCGAGCAGGACCGCCGGCGCATCCTCAACTTCGGCCATACGTTCGGCCACGCGCTCGAAGCCGAAACGGGCTATTCGAAGTTTCTGCACGGCGAAGCAGTGGCGTGGGGCATGAAGGCCGCGACGCTGCTCGGCGAAATGGAACGCGTGCTCTCGCCCGAAGACAAGCAGGAGATTTTGCGCTGCGTGAACTCCTACGGACCGCTGCCACCGCTCGCCGGCATCGATCCGGGGCGCATCGCCGCGCGTTTGAAGAGCGACAAAAAAACGGTCAAAGGCAAGATCCACTTCGTGCTGCCGGAACGCATCGGCGCGGTGAGGATCACAGCCGACGTCCAGGAGCGGTTGGTTGCCGCGGCCATCGAGGAAGCGCTCGCTTGTTGACACACCCGTCACCCCCGGGCACGACTCCCGCCGGGACCGAAACCGAACGGCAAGCCTCCAGCTGGGTGCGCGACATGTTCGGCCGCATTGCTCCACGCTACGACCTGCTGAACCATCTGCTCTCGCTGAATATCGATCGCTATTGGCGGGCGCGCACGGTCTCATGCTTGGCCCCGATTCTCGAACGTCCCGGTGCGCAGGTTTTGGATGTCTGCTGCGGCACAGGCGATTTGACGCTGGCGCTCGAGTCACGCGCTCGGTCGGTATCCGTTTTCGGTAGCGACTTTTCCCACCCAATGTTACTTGCGGCGCGTCATAAGCGTTGTCCATCATTGTTTGAAGCCGACGCACTCCATCTCCCTCTCGCCGACGCTTCGCTCGACCTTGTTACCACGGCCTTCGGATTCCGCAATCTAACGAATTATCACTCCGGCCTCCTTGAACTGCGGCGCGTCTTGAAACCCGGCGGCACGCTGGCGATCCTTGAATTCTCCACCCCGCCGAACGCACTGCTGGCCGGAGCCTACGGCCTCTACTCGCGAGCCATCCTGCCTGCCATCGGAGGAATGATTTCGGGTTCGAAGGACGCTTACACCTACCTGCCGGACTCAGTCAGTAAATTTCCCGATGCCGATGGCCTGGCGGAACAGATGCGCGATGCGGGATTCGGGAACGTTCGCTTTGAACGCATGACGGCTGGGATCGTGGCTCTGCACTTGGGCGACCGGCGCTGATCCTCCTGGCGACGCCTTGGCTTGCGGCATCATCTGCTTCACCGTGATCGACGCCAGCGCCAGCGTGAGCCCAATCATGATGGCTACCGAAACCCAAGCCACCGCGTTGTAGGCCGGCGAATTGGTCCATTCCTTCATGAGGCCCTTCTTGTTAATCAGAATCACCATATAGATGAGCACGAATGGCAACAGCACTCCATTGAGCACCTGCGACGCCAGAATCATTTTGATCAGCGGGAAATTCGGCCACAGAATCACGCCCGCCCCCAACACCACCAGCAGCGTGTAGAGCCAGTAGAACTCGGGCGCTTCTTCAAACCGCTTGTCCACGCCTGATTCAAAGCCCAGGCCTTCGCACACCGTAAACACGGTGGAGAGAGGCAAAATGCAGGCCGCGAAGAACGACGCATTGAACAGGCCGGCGCTGAACAAAAGATAGGCGTACTGGCCGAACGGCTTCAGCGCCACCGCGGCATCGGCAGCGTCGTTAATATCTTTGGGACCGTGCGCCCAAATCGCCGTCGCACAGGACACGATGATAAAGAACGCGACCACGTCGGTTAGAATGCAGCCCACCACCACTTCCACGCGAGACTGCACGTACTCTTTGGCCGTGATGCCCTTCTCCACGATGGCCGACTGCAAGTAAAACTGCATCCAGGGCGCGATGGAGGTGCCCACCATCGCGATCAGCATAGTGATGTAGTCGGTGTCAAACATCAGAATGGGTTTTACGCTGTAAATCGCCGCTTCCTTCCAGTCCGGTTTCAACAGAAACGCTGAAATGATATAGGTAACGTACAAGAAGCACGCCACCAGGAAGATCTTTTCAACGCTCCGGTAGTTGCCGCGCACCACCAGGAACCAGACAGCGACGGCGCAGATCGGCACGGAAATATAGCGACTAATGTGAAACAGCTCCAGGGAACTGGCGATGCCCGCGAACTCCGCGATCACGTTGGTGAAATTGGTGAGCACCAGCGCGATCATCAGAAAGAAAGTGGTCCGCAATCCGAACTCCTCGCGGATCAGATCGGAAAGGCCCTTGCCCGTTACCGCGCCCATGCGCGAGGACATCTCCTGGGTAACGATCAACAGCAGCGTAATCGGGATGAGCGTCCACAGGGGCAGGTAGCCGTATTTCGCCCCGGCCTGCGAATAAGTAAGGATGCCGCCCGAATCGTTATCGACATTGGCGGTGATCAGCCCCGGACCGATGACCGACAGAAAGATCGCGATCTGATAGCGGAAGCGTTTGAGCAAGTGGGTCCTCGGGCGGCGGGTCGGTGTCCATCATTTTTCCCTAAGGAGGGAGATCACTTCATCCGCGGTGATCACGCCCGCGAGTTTACCCTCGGCGTCGATCACCGGCAGCGTCAGCAGATTGTACTTATCGAATAGCTCGGTAATACGGTCCTGGCGTTCTTCCACATCCACGTGAATGAGAGTATCCGGAGCCAGCTCCCGCAGCGGGGTCGCTCCCGCCGCGGTGAATAATCGCGCCAGCGGGATGGCTGCTTTCAACTGGTCGTGCACGTCCACCAGGAACAGCGTGTTCAAGCTTTCCAGAATCTCTTCGTTCGCCTTGAGGGCTTCCATAGCGCCGGCCACCGTCGTGCCCTCCGGCAGCGCGACATATTCGGTGTTCATCAATCCGCCCGCTGAGTTCTCTTTATATTCCAGCAATTCTTCCACCTCGGCCTTCGGCTCCACTTCCATCTCTTCGAGAATGTCCTCCGAAGTTTGCTCTTGAAGTTCCGCCAGCACGTCCGCTGCTTCGTGCGGCGACATCTCTTCCACAATATCGGCGGCCTTCTCGGTCTCCAGCGACTCCAGGATGCTGGCCTGCACATCCGGCTCTATCTCGGAAAGCGTGTCAGCGGCTACTTCGCTGTCCATGGTCTCGAAGATGGCTTCACGATCGTCCGGACTTAGATCTTCCACGATGTCGGCCAGATCCGCCGGATGCATCCGCTCCAGGATCTTGTTACTGATGTTGAGCCGCAATCGCCTTTGCGGATCGGCTTCAATAATGCTGCAATCCTCCCAAACGATGGAGTGCGGCGCGATGATGGTCTGCATCCTGCGCACCCACTGGGGCGGGACCACGCCTTGAGCCAGGCGCCGCAGTACGCTGCGCAGTCCGATGTCGACGTCGACGATCCTGATGGAATCGCCATCGGATGCGTGCTCGATACTGAAGGTCACGTCGGTCACCCGGACAACTTTGCGTCCCTGCCCGTCGATGATTTGCTGATCGAGCAGATCGCGGACCAGCCGCAGCATATACTCGTCGGAATGATACGGCGTGAGTTGTTCGTCTTTAAGGTAAATCCCATCCAGCGAGATGGAGCGGACTTGATCGTGACGGACGGTGAGCCATGCCCAACCTCCGCCTACCAGAAAGCGGTCCACGCGGGAAGGATGGATCAGAGGGACAATCGCGGCATCTTTGACCACGCCCAGGCGGCGGCCCTTCAGATCATGGACCTTGAGGCCCAGCAGTTCGGTGAGAAAGAGGAAGTCGTCCGCCATCGAGAATCGCCCGAGTCCATATAATTTGACCCGTGGGAGCGCGCGAACTCTCGGCTGAAGTGGCGGGTTTCGGCTACGCCCTACATGGTCTTTCAGTTCTACTATGGCGCAAGCGGAGCGGAGGCCGCAACAAAAAAATTGTGGGGTGCGCTGTCCTGCGGACGTCGCTGGGGTTGGGGATCGGCGGGCGGCTCGCTTACGCTCGCCAAGGTTGAGGATGGGGGGGTGATTGGCAGTCGAGCGCTGGTCGGAGATGAAAGCGCACGTACTCAATGTGGCGCGACTCGTTAAGGCGCATCAGACGCTGGGCGAAGTGAAAAAACGAAGCCATCTTGGGCCGGGTCATAGGGAAGCCCTTTGTGTTTATGGAATTCCAGGATTCCCGCGGCACGCTTGAGGTCGCGCTCCTGCTCACCATGGCGCTCGTGCTGGATTTCGCGAAGCTGCTCCACGGTTTTCTGGAACTGGCGGGAGAGCCGCTGGCCGTGCAGGCCGAGGGCGGCAAGGGCGCGGTGGGCGTCGACGATGTCGAAGTCGATAGCAGCTTGATCGGAAGGCGGGTTGCGGCTTGGTCGAGGAGGGCGGCTTCGAGCAGCGGGATGCGGTTTAGGAGCATGGAATCCCTTGGCTACCTTAGGAAGCCGCTGGATCGTATGAAGCTAGTCCGGTCCCTGGAGAAAAACTTGCCACTTTACTACCTTGCTCTATTCTCTCGGAGTGAGACAGCCTTCAAATTTTGGGATGATGTGCTCAAGTACAGCACCGATCAAAAGAACCTGTGGGATTGAACTCCGATGTCGCTGCTTTCGAAAATCGAATGGACTGACGCAACCTGGAACCCAGTGCGCGGCTGCACGAAAATCAGTCCTGGTTGCAAGCATTGCTACGCGGAAAGGTTTGCTGAGCGTTTCCGCGGAGTGAAGGGACATCCCTTCGAGCAAGGCTTCGACCTGCGTCTCGTAACAAAGAAGCTCGGTGAGCCGCTGCGCTGGAGCAAGCCGCGAATGATATTCGTCAACTCGATGAGCGATCTTTTCCACGAAGGCGTGCCCCTTAGGTATATCGAGAAGGTGGCTCAGACAATGCGGCTTGCGAACTGGCACACCTACCAGGTCCTTACGAAGCGCTCCCAGCGCTTGCGGGAACTGCTGTGTGGGCAGCTTCGGACAGCCGCAGAGGGTGCTCATATATGGTGGGGTGTGTCCGTGGAGGATCGTAAATACGGTCTGCCACGGATCGCTGACCTTCAAGCCACGCGTGCGGCTGTGCGCTTCCTGTCCGTTGAGCCGCTTCTGGAAGATTTGGGAAATCTGCCGTTGAGCGGCATCTCTTGGGTCATTGTCGGCGGCGAAAGCGGACCCGGCGCGCGGCCGATGAAAGAGGAGTGGGTTCTTTCTATTCGCGAGCAGTGCAAAGCCGCTAATGTACCTTTCTTCTTCAAGCAGTGGGGCGGGGTGCGCAAGAAGGCAACGGGCAGGACGCTTGGGGGCCGGACTCACGATGGTTTTCCGGCGCGAGCGCAGAACGCGACATTGCCTACAGTGCTGCGCCTCAAACACGCACTCGAAATCGAAGATACTACGCTCGTGCAGTTGGGCTAATCGAAGATCCGCCCAAACTGATCTTGGCCGGCGCGTTCTCGCTGGGACGTCTGCTGAGCCCCATCGACCCAGGGACGGAGGAAGAATCCGAAGAGTTCGCACGCCGCCTGCATGAGCAGCGCCACAACGCCTGGTTCTCCAACGCGCAAGATCGTTATTTCTTCAGTCCGAAAGCATAGACTTTGCCGTCCCAGCTACACACGTAAACCTGGCCGCCGGCAACCACAGGTTCGTTGAAATGGGTGAAGCTGGTGATCAGCTGGTTGCTGGAATACAATTCCCGTCCAGTTTCCGCATCGAGAGCATACAGAACCGCGTTGGGGTTCAGGCCCGCGGGGGCTTTGATCGTGCCCCGGGACTCATCGGATGTTTTACCGCTCAGCAGTACGTACACCACTCCGTTCGCCACGGTGGGCGGCTCCGGTGCGTGCATCTCGCGGGACATCCACATCGGCACCAACGTTGGTTTACCCGTAACTGCGTCCAAACGAACTTCGAACGCCATGGTGCTGCCCTGATCCGCGGCTCCATAGGACTGCTGGAACTTCGGCGCGTCTTTGGCGGGAGGGCCCAGCATGGGCGCATACAGCCACCGTCTTCCCTGCGCATCCTGCCCGGTCGAAATTCCCCAGATTCCCCGGTCGTGAAGCTTAGCCTCGTCGTTGCCCCAGCGAGGTGAGGTGTAAAGCGGCGTGTGGTGGTCGGCGCCTCCCAGGTCATTCGCGTCCAGAAGATAAATGACCGATTCCTTGCCAACAACCGCTGCCAGCGTCCACTTTTGGAACGGGAAGATCACCGGATTGCCGGAGCCAAGGTCCAGATCCGTTTTGTTCAGATATTCGAAGTTCGATGGGGTGAATGAATCTTGCAAGCGGAAGTTCTTGGGAGTCACAGCCACTACGCTATTGCCGAACTTGCCGGAGGCTGGATCATAAGGGCCGTCGGCAGTCTGGGCTAGTATGCTTTTCGGTCCCCGGACCAGGCCCCCGCGCCCCCATGCGCCTGATGTGATTCCGATGTTCGTGTAATACTCTAGCGGGTGCCGTGCCGGATCCTTCAGATCGAGCGCCGTAAAGTGGGACTGCATCTTCAAGCAGCCGCGGGCCGTGGGTGAATAGATGACTCCATCGATCAGATTGAGACTCCAGTTACGCGCAAAAGGGTCGGTGAAATTGGTTGGCGGAATGCGATCTTCGCCATCCAAGATACTGAAGCCTCGGAGCTTTCCATCGCTGGTCGATACATAGATGATCCCCGCATCTTTATCGATCACGGGCGTGGCATTTTGGGTGTTCGGGCAACGGTAATCGCCCTGGTTGGGCTCTTTCAGGGGGTTGGGGTTGGCCTTTTGCCAGGCTATTTTACCCGTGGCCGCATCGATCGCGAAAACGGCGTTGTCACTGCCGACTACAAACACACGCGTGACTGGCCCCTGTCGTGTATTCACCACAGCGACCAGGGGAGCCGTCATCGTTGAGAGGACGTATTCTTTCGGAGCGGTGGAAATCTGAGCCGTCCACTTGAGCTCGAGTTGAGAGACATTGTCCTTATTCAGGATCTTCTCGTCCGGGTTCGAGCCAGTGCGTTCAGGATCGTGACCCCACGTTAACCATTCGTTTTGGGCTGTGGCGATCCCGGATACCAAGAAGAACAAGCTGACGGAAGATCTGATTTTCCGCGTAAACATACTTTATCATCTTAGAACGCCCAAGGATAAAGAGTTCGGGCCTCGAAACCGCCTGCGCGATTGAATAGTGCGAAGAGGGAGCGACATGATCCCAACACGCAAAAAGACGCCCCGCATTTCGCTGGCTAAAGTGGCGGCGGCGTTGATCATCACTGGATTGGCCAGCGCACGATGGACCCTTATCCGTGGAAGAGAGTGCCGCGCACGCCCGCGTAGAAGCCCCCCACGATCATTGCCACTGAAAGCCAATCGATCCGGGTGAACGCCGCTCAGGGAAGCCGCTTCGCGATTTATTGGGGCTGATCGAAGGGCTAGGCCGCGCTGGAGTCGCACCGAAGGAATCAGCTGAGGGCCGCGTGCTCGGCGGTGGCGCGGTTGATGGATTTACCGAATTGCAAACCAGCAGTCACGGATTTGCGATCTGTGGATGCTAGGGTTGACTGTCCCGGCAAATACGTATCGAGCACGTCTCAGTTCTGTCCCAAAACATCCGAGGAGAGATAATCAATGAACATCACGAGAACATCGAGAGCGAACGTCTTGAGAAAACGAAGTCGTCGGTTCGCGGCCTCAACGTTACTAGCCGCCGTTTCCATCGCCACTTTGGTGGGCGTCCAGACCGCCCGTGCGGACGACGACGGCTACCAGTTTTTGCCTTTCAACCTGGCAGTCACTCGCAGCGTATATGTTGACACAGGCAGCATTGTAGCCGGGAAGACGGTTCTGCCACCGAACTGTTCCCCCTCTAACTGCCCGACGCCTGCAACCGCGGTAACGAGCAGCGCCTATCCGTATGTTTTTAACAACGATACCGTTGATGGCAACTTCGGCATCACTTCCAAGATCTTTCTCGACCAAATGACTCCGTTCGGCTGGGTTTTTTCGTCGCTCCAGGTGCCCAACAGCTCCCAACACGGGGTCGGGCCTAACAGCGATCAAATGGTCACCAGCTTCTCCTCAAAATCGGAATTGTCGGTGAACCTATCGACGGACGGCAAGGCCCTGACCTTCCTGGGCTATTTCTCGCCAATCGGTGCAATTGACGTCTCGAATTCCAATACGCCCGGAGAAATCGATCCGACCGTTGCACCCGGAAACAACTACTACCGCTCCGTAGCGGAAGTGGATCAACACGGTAAATTTCACTTCACGAAAACCAACGCTTATACCGGCGACAACGGCCGGGCGGCGATCCTGAACGATTCCGCGAACCTGGTCTACATGGCCGGCAACGCGGGCAACGGCACCCAAAATCCCCAGCCGGTCGGCGTCATTATCAGCACCGGCGCGCAGATGCTCACGCCCTCGAAGGAACCCGAATCCGCCCAAAACCCCGGAACTCCCACGGCTTTGGGAAGCTTCAACGTTGCGCAGTTGGGCGACAAGCTGGACAAGATCGGGAAAGACACCAACTTCCGCGGCCTGACGATTTTCGACAACGTCGTCTATTACACCAAGGGAAGCGGCAGTAACGGCATCAACACCGTCTACTTTGTCGATACCACCGGTACAGTGTGCACGGATACCAATGGCGTGGGCCTTCCCGCCGCCGGCGCCAGCCTTCCGACGTCGCCGTTGGCTTATAACACCGACCCAACCGTCATTCAAACCGATGGCCTCCAGCCTTACAATATGTGTGTCCTGAAGGGCCTCCCTACACTGATCGCCAAATCGTCCTCCGGCGTCAGCTATCCCTTTGGCATCTGGTTTGCCAACGCGACCACACTTTATGTCGCGGATGAGGGCAGCGGCGCCGCGGGCACAACCGTCGCGGATTTCTACACCCCCGCCACCCCGGCGCAAAACCCCACGGCCGGCCTCCAGAAGTGGATATTTAACTCAAGCGCCGGCGAATGGCAGCTCACATATACTTTAACGAACGGCTTGGACCTCGGCGTACCGTACAACGTTCCTGGTTATCCCACCGGGACCAATTCAGGACCCGGAGGATCAAATCTTCCGTGGGCGCCGGCCACCGACGGCCTTCGCAACATCACTGGCAACGTGAATTGGGACGGGACCGCGACCATTTACGCGACCACCTCCACCATCAGCGGGAGCGGCGACCAGCGCGCCGATCCGAACAAGGTGGTCGTGATCACGGATCAACTGAGCGCCACCACTCTTCCGATTTGGGAGCGCTTCTTCACACTGAGAAAGGCCGGCTACGGCGAGGTCCTCCGGGGCGTCGCCTGGACGCCGGGGACAGTCTCGCACTAGAGCCGCGGGCCGTACGCGGGGGGCGACCGTAGCCGCCTCCCGCGCCAGCGGAGTGGAATCGCGCGCTCCAAATCGACAATCCCTGCGTCGCCTTCGGCCCGGTATCGAATGGTCTCTCCGTCGCAATGTCACCGAGATCCTTCCGCGGCGCTCTCGAGGCTTCGTTAACGGACGATTGGAAGCGACCCCGGACCAAAATAGTTAACGGCAATCTTCTGCCGTCACGTGGCCGTGTTGCCGGTTACGCGGCTGAATGGGACGCTGGAGTCAGCTATCAAGGAGCCGGACTTTGGTCCCCGACACGCGGAGCGAGGATTCCGGCGCCGCTGGCCAATCGCGCATATCAACCTGCGACAGGTTCGAGCCGACTGGCGCGGGCGGGTTCGCCTTCGCTATGGGAAGAAGCCGGATTCCGGCCACGGCTATATTGGCGCGGCGAACAGCCCATGACCCGCTTGAAGGCCGTGCTGAAGGCGCTTTCGGATTCGTAGCCGAGCGACAGGGAGATGACGGAAATGGGATCGCTCGAATTCGTCAGCCTATCCCCGGCCAGCAGCATTCGCCAGCGCGTCAGGTATTCCATGGGTGAGGCGCCAACCGTCTGTTTGAATTTCAGGGCGAAGGTCGATCGCGACATGCCGGCGCGCTCGGCCAGCTTCTGTATCGTCCAGCCATGGGCCGGATCGTTATGCATCGAGCTGATCGCCGCGGTCATCTGTTTATCTGCCAGGGCGAAGAGCCACCCAACGCCACCTCTCAACCCTTCCGCCAGATGCAGCCTCAGGGCCTGGACCAACATCATGTAGGCGAGCTGTTGTGCCACCAGAAAACCGCCCGGCTGCGGCTCGCGCAGCTCCTCCATCATCCGCTCCAGAGACCAACGCATGGCCGCCTTGTCCGATTCTTTCCGGATATGCACAATGGGCGGCAGAACCCCCAACAGGATGCCGGCATGATCTCCGGTAAAGGCGAAGTGCCCCCCGGCAATAAAGCAATCCCCGCCGCCGTTGAACGAGAAGATGCGACCACCATTCCGCGCAGCCGCAAAAAGCGTGAGGGCGTCAATAGGCGTCAAGGTCAGGTTGGTTGCAAGGCGGAAAGGCCGCCCGCCCGGCAGGAGGAAGCAGTCCCCCGTCTGTAGCCGCACCGCGTCGGGAACTCCGTCCACCGACAGCCAGCACTCCCCGGAGATCACTGCGTAGCATTTGATGCCTTCATGCCGGGGGAACTGGATGGACAACTCTCCCCCTACATCAAAGCCACCGGACGAATAGCTGCGTGGTTTCAGCAGCGACAGCACATCTGAGAGCGGATCCATAGGCCATCCCGGACGATCGCGAAGATAATACGGACTCTCTAGCTAGATCGTATTTCCTCGACCACCATCTTAACAACCGGGCCGCAGATGCGATCCTAATCGTGAAACGAATTAGAGGAGAAATGGTAATGCGTGTTTTCGTTACGGGTGCTACGGGATTTATCGGCTCTGCCATTGTTCAGGAGCTGATTAGCGCGGGCCATCAGGCGCTCGGTCTTGCCCGCTCCGATGCGGGGGCCAAGTCTCTTATCGACGCTGGCGTCCAGGTGCATCGAGGTGATCTGGAAGACCTGGAAAGCTTGCGCAGTGGAGCAGCCATGTCGGATGGCGTGATTCACACGGCCTTTAACCACGACTTCTCGAAGTACGCTGCTAACTGTGAGGCAGACAGGCGCGCTGTCGAGGCTCTCGGCTCCGTGCTGGTTGGCTCTGACCGCCCCTTGATCGTCACCTCCGGGACTGGGATCGTCGCTACGCCGGGGCGCCTCGCGACCGAAGACGATGCGCCCGCTTCCAGTTCCGCCGTCCCGCGCAGCGCGTCGGAAGAGGCGGCGGATACGGTGGCGGCGCGTGGCGTGCGCGTGTCGGTAGTGCGCCTCCCGCAGGTCCATGACCGTGTCAAACAAGGCCTTGTCACATACTTGATCGCTCTCGCTCGCGAGAAAGGTGTCTCGGCGTTCGTCGGCGACGGGCTCAACCGCTGGCCCGCGGTGCACCTGCTCGATGCTGCTCACCTCTACAGGCTGGCGCTTGAGAAGAGACTTGCGGGAGCCCGGTATCACGCGGTCGACGAGGAGGGCGTGCCGCTTCGAGAAATCGCGGACGCAATCGGCCGGGGCCTGAAGGTGCCGGTCGTCGCCAAGTCCCGCGATAAGGCAGCCGGGCATTTTGGCTGGCTCGGGTTCTTCGTGGGTGTCGACTCTCCGGCTTCCAGCGCGCAAACGCAGGAACGGCTGGGATGGCGCCCAACAACGCAGCTTGGACTTATTGCCGATCTCGACGGCGCGAGCGCTTTCGAAGCCTAAGCAATGCCGCTGATATCGGGAAAGAAGAAAAGGAGATTATGATGCGTGTTTTCGTAACCGGTGCTACAGGTTTTATCGGTTCAGCAATCGTGAAGGAATTGATTGGCGCGGGCCATCAGGTGCTCGGACTGGCGCGCTCCGACGCAGGCGCCAAATCTCTGATCGCCGCCGGCGCCCAGGTGCATCGAGGTGGTCTTGAAGACTTGGAAAGCCTGCGCAGCGGGGCGGCCGCCGCGGACGGCGCGATTCACACGGCCTTTTACCACGAGATCACGCACATGCCGATGGGAACACGCCTGCGCGTGGTGTTGGGGGGAGCGCCGAGCGGCATCGTCGCTCGGTTCACGGCGGCAGCGGTCGGGGCCGACCGGCGCGCTTTGGAAACGATCGCTCAGTCGCTATCCGGCACGGACCGCCCCTTGGTGGCTGCCTTTGGAACCCTGGCGATGAAACCAGGGCGACTCGCCACCGAGGATGAGGCGTACGACCCCGAGTCCGTCGGAGCCGCCCGTGCCAAGTCGGAAGACACAATGCGGGAGTTGGCCGCGCGCGGCATTCGCACCTCCGTCATCCGCCTTCCGCCAATAGTGCACGGCGCCGGCGACCGAGCCGGCTTCGCTCCCAGGCTCATTCAGATTGCGCGGAAGAAAAAGGAGTCGGGGTATGTGGGTGAGGGTCGCAATAGATGGCCCTCCGTCCACCGGCTCGATACTGCCCGGCTATTCCGGCTAGCGCTGGAGAAGGGACCTGCGGGAGGAACCTATCATGGTGTTGCCGAAGAGGGCATCCCATTCCGAGAAATTGCCGGCGTGATCGGACGGCGTCTCAACGTGCCGGTCGTCAGCAAATCTCCGGCCGAGGCTGCCAAACAGTTTAGTTTCCTGAGTCTGTTCCTCCCTGTCGACAACCCGACATCGAGCCGGTTGACCCAGGAGCGGCTGGGATGGCAGCCGAAGCAGCCGGGGCTGATTCCCGATATCGACCGGCCGAGCTATTTCGAAATCTGAACAGACTGTGTACCTGCAGCGCCGTCGAGCCTCAGACTTCCCGTTTCCACTCAACACTTACGGATCGAGTCGCTCAATGGGCCGGCAAACGCACAAATATTGCGGCAGGTGCACAAATCGGTGTCGAAGCCTTTCCGCGCGGGTCAACTGGGGTCGGCGATTGGCTCGTTCAATTTGCGTTATGACGACGCCGTGAAACCCTCTGATCGACATGCCGAGCCTCTACGGTTATTGAACCAAAATAACCACGATGGGCGTCGCCGGACTCGTCGGTAAGGCCGCGGTGAAGTTGCATCAGAGGATTCAGCCGATGGCCGCGCGGTACCGGCGGGCGCGGGTCATGGTAAGCTTCCCTTCAAGAGTTCCAATTCCAGGCAGGAGGAAACATGAAATCGATTTCGGCGCTACTGGCGTGCATGACGCTGGCTGCGGGTCTTTCGGCTCAACCACCGGGGATCACGCCTCCCAAGACTACTCTCAAAGTCGGCGATATGGCTCCCGACTTCACCCTTCCCGACACGGACAACAAGCCCGTAAAGCTGTCCGATTTTCGCGGCAAGAAGGTCGTCGTACTGGCGTTCTTCGTGGCCGCGTTCACCGCGGGTTGAACGAAGGAACTCAACGCGTACCAGTCTGGTATCGCAAATTTTGATAAAAATGAAGCGCAGATTTTGGCGATCAGCACCGATTTCACGCCAACTTTGGCGCACTGGAAAAAGGAACTCAACGTCACCTACCCCGTCCTCAGCGATCACATGCGCAAGGTTGCGGAGACTTACGGTATCCTGATCACGCAGTTGGGCGTGGCTAACCGCGCGACGTTCGTGGTGGACAAGGACGGGAAGATTGCCAACATTGAGGAAGGAAGTGTAGCGATCGATACAACCGGCGCCGATACAGCCTGCAGCCGGTTGGCGCACAAGACGCCCTAGGAGTTTTTACGGAGGCTCGGGCTTAACGCGCGATCCCGAGCTTCTTTGGACGGGCGCACTGTGAGACAGAAAGACGCAAAGGCACGCCGGGACGCAGCTGCGGAAGAAGTAAAGCAAGACGCCTTTACCGAACAACAGCTTCGAAAGTGGAAGCGGGCAACGGTATGGTCGGGAGCCGCTTTATTAGTGAGCATCGGGCTGGTGGTTCCTTTCTCGGCTGGCCACCCACTCCATCAATACGCCGTAGTTGCTGGAAAGTTCCTGGTGTACTTGTCCATGTGCTTGTTGTCCGTGTTCATGTGGTTTGCGGCAACCACCTACAACTTATGGTCATATCTCAAAGCCATGAAGAAGATTCACACGAAGGTTGCCCCAACGCGCCGCAAAGATCGTATAGGAACTCTGGAGAAGCCCTGGATGGGCAAAAGGTAAGCGCCGGGCAATAACGGGTCAAGAGGAGATCGACGTTTGCGACTTAACGCGCGATCCCGAGCTTCTTCATCTTCGATTGGAGCGTGGTGCGTTTCATCCCCAGGCGGGCCGCCGCTCCGGCCGGTCCGCCCACCACGCCGCCCGCTTGCTCCAGCACGCGGAGAATGTGATCGCGTTCGGCATCTTCCAGAGTGACGGGCGAGATGGTTTCGGGCGCTCGGCGCAGTTCGGTGAGCGGGATTTCCAGGCTGGCGCCGCGCGTCAGAATTACTGCGCGTTCGATGAGATTCTCCAGCTCGCGCACGTTCCCGGGCCACGCATAGCCGATGAGCGCATCCATGGTTTCCGTGGGGATGCTTTCCACTCGCTTGTTCATTCGCCGCGCATACTTCTGGGTAAAATAGCGGACCAGTTTGGGAATGTCGGCGGTGCGCTCCCGCAAGGGCGGCAGCGAGAGTGGGAAGACGCTGAGGCGATAATAAAGGTCGCTGCGGAATTCATGATCGGCGATCATCTGCGCCAGATTGCGGTTCGTCGCCGCCACCAGCCGCACGTCCACTTTGATGGTGCGAACACTCCCCAAGCGCTCGAACTCATGCTCCTGGAGAGCGCGCAGGAGCTTCGGCTGCAGCTCCAGTGGAATATCGCCGACCTCATCCAGAAACAGCGTGCCTTTATGGGCCAGCTCAAACCGGCCGACCTTTTGAGCGATGGCCCCGGTAAAGGCACCCCTCTCGTGACCGAACAGCTCGCTTTCGAGCAGGCCGGTGGGAATCGCCGCGCAGTTCAGTTTCACGAACGTACGCTCCCGGCGTCCGCTGAGGTCGTGAATCGCGCGGGCGATCAACTCCTTGCCGGTGCCGGTCTCGCCTAATATCAAGACCGATGCATCGGTGGGCGCAACGGTCGCCAACTGATCGAGAACTCGACGAAAAGCCGGATCGTCGCCGATAATCTCACCGAAATTTTTCTCGGTGCGGATTTCGTCTTCCAGATACAGCTTCTCTTCCGCCAGTTTGTCCTTCAGCTGCGCGATCTCCTGAAACGCCGTCGCGTTCTCAATTGCGATGGCCGCCTGACCGGCCACCTGGGTGAGAAAGTCCACGTCGGCCGGAGCAAAGGCATCTTCTTTCATGCTGCCGACATTGAGCGTTCCGAGCACGCGATTGCGCGTGATCAACGGAATCGAGCAGAACGACTGGAGGCCGGCCCCTGCCAGCCGCTGCGCGAGGACCGATTTGAACCGTGCCAACTCGTGGGCATCGAGGACTATCGGCCGCCGGTTTTCGACGGCCCGGCCCGCGGGCGTTTCCTCCAGACGCGCCGCCGCCCCTTGCGGGATGATCTCCGGGTTTCCTTCGAACACCAGCGCATAGTTTTTCAGCGCCCTTCCGTCCGGCTCGAGGAGCGCCAAGCTGGAATATTCGCTGGGCATTACCCGTCGGAGGCAGGCCGTGATACTGGGGAACAGCTCGCGTATGTCGAGTTCCGAAACCAGCGCGTTGGTGATTTCCAGCAGCACTTGAAGACGGTCGCGCTCGCGCGCCAGTTGCCTCTGATATTTCTCGGCCTTCTCGAAATTCAGCGTGTTGTCGACTGCGACCGCCACTTGTGCCGCGATCTGACGCATGAAATCCAACTGCGATTCCAGGGGTCCGCCCGATCCGAAGCCGAACATCAGCGCACCCAGCCGGTGCTGCGCCGTGGTCAGAGGCAACCAGGAACAAGTGACCACGCGGTTCCGCTTCAGCACATCCATCACCTTCGGCCAGCGTGACTCCGCGTGAACATCGGGAATCACGAGAGATTCCTGATGCAGGTAGACCCAACCGGATGGGGAATCCTCTTGGGAAAACTCCATCTCCGGCACGTCCGGCTCTATTCCCGTAGCGGCTTCGAGGATGTGCAGCCGCATGGTATTGCTGGCTGCGTCGTAAAGAACCAGATTGAGAAAATCGAAGGGAACAATGGCGCGCAGACGTGCAGCAAGGTCACGAAACAGCCCGGCGAGGTCGCGGTGCTGCAAAATGAGCTGTGAAACATCCAGTAGCGATTGGTGGGTGGCGCTTTGGGTGCCCGCGCTTTCGGGCGCCGCATCCCCCGAGCCGGCGCTTGGCGCTTCGCCGCTGACAGATCTGTCGCCGACCGATCCGTCCACGACCGATCCGGCGTTTCCGGATCCGGCGTTTCCCGATTCAACCTCGGGCTCCGAGATGCCGCTTTGTTCGGAGCTCGCGAGCATTTGATGGGCCTAACAACAAGTATACCCATCACCAGTGGCCAGTGAGCCTGAGGCGGCAAAAACGTCTGGTCTAGAACAGCTCTCCGATTTCCTTGGCGACACCGCGGGCTTCCAGGTGGATCAGACCCGCGTTCGAGCCCATGGGCCCGATCACGGCGAGTACGGCTTTGGGCCCGGCCGCATATACGAACAAAACACCATCATCGCCTCGTATGCTGACCTCGGAAAGTGTGCCCGTCGCCATGCTTTCGCTAATGCGGCGGCCCAGACTGGAAGCAGCGGCCGCCATGGCCGCCACCCGATTCGGATCTGTGCCATTCGACAGCGAATGCGCCACCGGCAGCCCCTCGGTGGAGGCTAGCAGCACACCCCGCAGCTCCGGAATCGAGTTGCGAAGGGTCTCCAGATGATTCTTCAAAGCTTCGTGTTTCACCATAGTACTCTCCTGCTGAGCGCCCACATTTGCGTGGAAGGCCGCGCACCCCGCGCTAATATTAAGATCGTTTGGATAGGGCCCCGACTTTAGGCGGACGCACCAACAAACACATTACTTTGTCACCTTGCTGCGAGATAGGGTTTGTTACCGAGCTCACCAAGCGCTAAACCTCGTCCTCCCAGCCGTAGACTGTAGCAAATGCTCATGCTTTCATCCAAAGTAGTAGGGCGACCCACTGAGAAAGACTCCATAAGTGCTTTACCGTATAGAAACACCCTCAGGAGGTATTCAGAAATCGCCTAGAAGAGCCGATTACTGGCTCATGCGATGCCTGTACTGCGGCAAGGAGCTGGCGCTGCTGAAAAGACTGACCGGAGGAGGCGACTTTTGCTCCGATGCCCACAAGCAAAGCTACCAGGAAGAATACAACCGCCTGGCGCTGAGCCGCCTGCTGCAAGCTCAAAAGAAAGGGGTACAGACCAGCAACTCCCCCGTTCAAAGCGCCCCGCCGCCCACGGCTTCGGTGGCTTTGGAGGAACCGGCGCCGGAGAATGCGGTAATTCGAACGTCAGCGGCTTCGGCGTTCGAAGGGGCCCCAGCTCAAACATTGGCCCTAGCAACACCCGCGGGGGTTACCGACGCGGTGGCGGTGGCGCAGTCCTCCCCAGAGGCAGTCATAGACTCTGAAACAGTAAATGCGGAGCCTGAACCGTTGGAAACGGCCGACTTTTTGCTCGACAGTCCTGCTGTCGCCGCCGTGGCAGAACAGACACCTTACCTGGAATCCTGGCTGGAGCTTTCGGCTGGGCCGGCTATGTCGGAATGGCAGTTCCAGAATGGCGCCTTCAGCCTGTCTCCGGCGGACCTGATATCGCTCGACCTGCGGCCTAAGGTTTCCCCGATCGCAGATCAGGCGTTTCCGGCGCGCTTAACGCCCCAGTCGTTCACGAGCACTCCCTCCGACCCGAAAATGTCGGCGGCAAATACTGAGAAAATCGCGAACACAAACCGATTACCTGCCAGCGGCGCCATCGCCATCGATATCGCGCCTAGCTGCGGAGCCTCGGCTGCCGACGAAAGCCTGGTACAAGGCGTCGGGTTTGAGAGTGGGTTTGACGGCACGGTCCTCTTCGAGGATTCTCAACTCCTGGAGTTGTCGCCCACCGCCATCGATTTTCCGGCGGAAGATTCCGACGTTCTGGTGCCGGCTGTCAGCCCCTCTATTTCGACCGCTCTTGCCGCGCCCGAGACAGAACCGTTAAATACAGCAGAAGACGACAGCCCTCGAGCATCGCTCGAAGCCCTCTCCCGACTGCACCAGGAACTGGCGGAGCAAGAAAAGACGCCGACCGAGGAGGCGCCAAGCGGGCCACCCGAGGAGCCAATCGAAGCGGCGCAGGTTGAGGTGGTCGAAGCCGTGCCTGTTGAGGTAAGCGCGCCGGAGCCGGTGGCCGGGGAGGGTGAAGAGGCTGATCGGGAAACCGCGGCGATCTCCGCCGAAGAGGCCAAGCCTGTCGAGGACACTCCCAAGCCTGCGGCGGAGGCGCTGGAGCTCTTTCCCGAGGCGTCCAAGTCAAAATTCGCCACCGAACTGTTCGAGATTTCCATCAGGACGTTTGCACCGGCCAAGCCGGCGCTGGTCGGAGGCGACGCCGTCCCCAGCCAGGTAGCTCCTCTGCTGCCGCACTTGAAGTCTCTGCCGCTGCGGCCAAAAATTGCGCTGGCCGTAGGCTACGTCCCGCCCTCGGCCGCCACAGCCCCTTCTGAGGTCAAGCCCCCTGCGCCCCCGCCCGCCGGCGTGCGGACGCCCGGTCCGTCGAAACCCGCGTTCACCAGCAAGCCAGCCGCTCGTCTCATACAACCCAAACAACCCACGCCATCGGTCAAGCCAGTGCTGGCCACCGCCGCGAAGGCCCCCGAACCGCGAACGCCAGGGTCCCCTAAAGCGGTAGCTCCGAAAGCAGACGCAACGAAGCCCGCAGCTAAGCCGGCGGCCTCACAGCCCACCCCGATAGAAGCCGGTGCTGCACGGGCTAACGTTCCAGAAGTGAGTTCGAAAGCCGCCCCCGAGGACAAAGGGCCGGGGGGGAAACCAGTGGCCTCGGCGGACACACGAAAGCCTGCGGCAGACCCGAGCAAACCCGCGGTAGATCCGAGCAAGCCTGCGGTGGGTACAAGAAAACCTGCGGCGGATACCGCGAAGCGAGCAGCGGTCGACGCCAAGACCGACGACGTGCCCAGCTTTGGGATTGCTCAACCCGCCAAGGGCGCTTGGCTCGGTTCGCTCAAGGTGAAGCTGGGAATTGCCATTGTGTTCCTGGTGATCGCTTGCGCCTATTTTCTGGGCTGGGGAGGCGGCAAGTTGAACAAACCGGCAATCTCAACGGATGGCTCTGGTCCCAGCATCATCATGGGCGAAGGCGGCTGGGTGGAAGGCTGGGCCGGAGATCCAACAGGGCTGCATGGCGGACGGCAGATCACCATCTATCGGCCGTCGTTGAAGCTGTCCGATTACCGGCTGGAGTTCCAGGGAAGCGTCGATGCCAAAAGCCTGGGATGGGTTTTCCGCGCTTCCGATCCGGAGAACTATTACGCCATGAAATTAGGGCTTTCTTCCGGATTGTCCACTAAGGTGGCGCTGTTCAAGTATCTGGTGGCCAATGGAAAGCAGACCCAGGTGGGGCGCGTGCCGATCGACTTGGCAGTACAGCCGGATACCGTGTTCAACATTCGTGTAGACGTTCGAGGCCCCCAATTCACGACGTACCTCCAGGGACAGCAGGTCGACAGCTGGACCGACGATCAGTTGAAAATCGGAGGCGCGGGCTTCCTGAACGAACGCGAAGAGCGAGGAAAAGTGAAATCGGTGTCGATCCGTTACCTAAGCGGCGCAGCGAAGTAAGACCAACTCAGTAAGACCGGTTCAGTAAGAGAGAAGAAGGGTTCCATGGAACAGACGAACGATCAGTGGCTATGGTTTGTGGACAACGACTTGGTGGAGGCTCTGGCGCGCACCGATGTTCTGGATGCCGATAGCGAGAAGCGGCCCGTCGAGTCCTCCACGCTCGCCAAGGTGTTGGCTCTCAACATGGACGGGAAGACCGAGCAGGCGCTGCGCGAGATCCGCGAGGCCATCGCCGGCGGCGAGAACCTGCCCGAACTCGCGTGGACCAAGGCGCACCTGGAGTTCCAACTCGGCCACTTCGAGAACGCGCTCGAAGACTATCAGAAGGTGCTCGAAACGCAGCCCAACCACAAGGCCGCCACCTACAACGCGGCACTTTGCCTGGAAAAATTGAAGCGGCACGAAGAGGCCGTCGCGGCGTTCCGCAAAACGGGGGAACTCGATCCGAAACTCGCCGCCGCGATTCTGGGCAGGGGGGTCTCTGAACTGCATTGCAACCGGCCCGAAAATGCGCTGGCTGCTTTTGAAGAGTGCCTGTCGGCGCAGCCCGACAACAACGCGGCCCTGTACGGCAAAGCGGTGGCGCTGCATCTCCTTGGGCGAACCGAAGAAGCGCTGGAATTCTATAACAGGCTGTTGCCAAACAACTCCACCGACGCGGAACTGATCACCAACATGATCCGTCTCGCTTTGGCGCGCCAGGATTACGAAAAGACCCGCGAATATTCCGAGAGGTTGCTTCGTTTGCGTCCCAATGCGCAAGCCGGACTCGCGGGGATGATCGCGGCCGCGATGGCTCGTGGCGACTATAAGTCCGCGGCCCAGCTCGGTGCGCAACTGGTCAAGACGGCCGCCAGTTTTGAAGCCTGGTTCAACCTGGGCGTGGCGTATCAAAAGACCAATCGCCTGGAGCAGGCTGGGCAAGCTTACGCCGAAGCATTGAAGCTGAAGCCGGACAGCGCATTGGCGTACGCGAACTTGGGCGCTACGCTGCAGGAGCGCGGCGATCAGCCCGAAGCGCGCAAAGCTTTCGAGCGGGCCATCCAGCTGTCGCCCGAGAATCCCACCGCCTTATGGAACCTCTCTATTGTGCAAGACCGCCTCGGCAATCCTTCCGAATCCGAAAAATTGATCGAGAAACTGGTGGAACTAGATCCAGAGCGCGAAGAGGCATGGTTCCGCATCGGCTATTTGCGCTTGCTGCGAGGAGACTCGGCGGGCAGTATCGAGCCCTTTCGCGTCTCGGTGAGCAAGCGATCCGATTGGCTGGAGGCTCTCATGAATCTGGGTGTCGCCCAGCGGCGTGTGGGTGATATCGAGGCAGCGAAAGCCTCGTTCACGCAGGCCGTGGCACGCCATCCGCATTCCACCGACGCTCTGCGCGCGCTCGCCGCTGTGGCCGTCGATCAGGGCGACTACGTGCTGGCCCTCGACATTGAGGCCAGGCTGGAACAGCTTGGCGAGCGAATCCCGGAGCTGAATTACAATATCGGGGTCCTGCTGCAGCAGTCCAACTTGCAGGAAGACGCCGTCCGCTCCTACCGCCGCGCCACGGAAGAGAAACCGGACTTCGGTGAAGCGCTGCTCAACCTGGGACATGCCCTGCAAGCTCTCGGGCGGGAGGAAGAAGCTCGCGCCACCTGGCAACAGGCAGTGGAGGCCAAACCGGAGCTGGCGGAGAAGTACTTCTAGAGAATTCAGAATGCCCGGAACGCCGCTCCTTAAGCTCTGAATTCTGGACTCAGACTCCTCGATTCTTGCAACGCGGTGCGCCGCGTCCGCTACTTCGACTCCAGCCATTTCACGCTCACCGGCTCCTGACCCTCGCACTGCATCGTGTCCGTCACGCCCGACACCAGCAGCGCGCAGGCATTGGATTTCGCGCTTCGCAGCGCGTGCTCCTGCGTGTCGGCCGATGCCGTCCGGCATTGATTTCCGCCGTGGAACGCCACGCACACCTCCACGCGATACTTCGCGATGTGCATGCTGGAATAGACCAGGAACGCCAGCACCACTGCCACAAAAACAATTCCGATGGTTACCGTTTTGCTCATGCTCTAAGCTTCCGCGAAGAAGTTGCCCATGCGGCGGAACTTGTTATAGCGATCGTCGATGAGCGCCTGGCGCGAAAGCGGAGCCAATTCCGCCAGCGCTTTCTGGATGGTTTCCTTCACGAATTCCGCGGCTTTGCCGGGATCGGTGTGGGCACCCTCGGCCGGCTCCTGGATTATTCCGTCGATCAAGCCCAGGCCCTTCAAATCCACTGCCGTCAACCGCAGCGCCTTCGCGGCGTCGGCGGCGCGTCCCGAATCGCGATAAATGATCGCGGCGCAGCTTTCCGGCGAGATCACGCTGTAGTACGCGTTTTCGAGCATGTAGACGCGGTTGGCGATGCCCAAACCCAGCGCCCCTCCGCTGCCACCCTCCCCGATGACCACGGTGATTACCGGTACGCCCAGCCGTGCCATCTCCCGCAAGTTATTTGCGATGGCTTCGGCTTGGCCGCGTTCCTCGGCGTCGATGCCCGGGTACGCCCCCATCGTGTCCAGGAACGTCACAATCGGCCGCTGGAATTTGTCCGCCATATGCATGAGACGCATTGCCTTGCGATATCCTTCCGGCTTCGGCATCCCAAAGTTACGATACAGCTTCTGCTTGGTATCCCGGCCCTTTTCATGCCCGATCACCATCACCGGCTGGGCATCCAAAAGCGCGAACCCGCCGATGATGGCCGGGTCATCGCCATAAAAGCGATCGCCATGCAGCTCGGAGAATCCGGCAAAAATGCGGCTGATATAGTCGGACGCGTGCGGCCGTTTGGGATGCCGCGCCAATTGCACGCGCTCCCAGGTTGGATTGCTGATCGGACTGGTTCCGGCTGAGGTTTCTGGTTCAGGTGTAGGGTGAGTTGGTTTCGCAGCCATGGAGGATCGCTGGACCCCGGGCGGATCGTGCCGATCAGCTCGCCAGAATCTCTAACGACTCCGGTCCGCAGATCCGTTCCACTTCCGCCCAAAACTCCTTGTCAGGGCGGACCTTGGGGGCCACATCCAGAATAACGGAAAAATCGCGGGGCTTCTCCAGCCGCAGCCGGACCTCGGTCTCACCGCGCTTCCGAGCGAACAGCTGGTTCAGCGCTTCAGCCTTGTCCGCGGTACCGCCCACCGTTCCGTTGACACCCACTCCCACGCGAATCGAAATCAGGGTCGGCAGGTTCACTCGCGCCACCTGCAACGGCACAATATCCTGGACCGAAATCTTGGGCGGACCGTTTTCCTCGGGCAGCACCAGCCCGCGCACCAGCACCGCTTGATCCTCCACCAAACTTGTCAGCAGCCGGTCGTATTGGGTAGAGAACGCCATGGCTTCCACTCCGCCTTTGCGGTCCTCTACGCGCATCGCGGCCCACAGCTTTCCCTCTTTGTTGCGCTTGCGCTGTATGCCGGTCAGGATGCCGCACACGGCGACCTCGGCGCCGCGCTCCAGGCCTTCCACCGTCTCGGTGTCGTGCGTCGACAGCTCCGCCACCTTGTCTTGAAACTCATCCAGAGGATGGCCGGTGACGAAGATGCCGAGCACCTCTTTCTCGCCTGAAAGCTTCTGCTGCGCGGTCCAGTCGGGCAGCGTGGGCAACGGATGCTCCACGTGCTCCGGCTCGTTGTCGACCAGGCCGAACAGCCCGGCTTGCCCGCTCTCACGGTCCTTCCACGCTCGCTGTCCGCTTTCCATCGCGTTCTCGATCACCGCGGTCAATTGCGCACGGTTGCCTCCCAAGCTCGCGAGCGCGCCGGCCTTGATGAAGTTTTCGAGGATCCGCCGGTTCACGCTTGTCAAGTCGACGCGCTCGCAAAGATCGTACAGCGATTTGAAAGGCCCGCCGCTCTCTCGCGCCTCGATGATGGCATCCGCCCCCCCGGCGCCCACGTTGCGGATCGCACAGAGGCCCATGCGAATGCCCTGGCCATCGGGCGAAAAATCCCGGCCGCTCGAATTCACGTCCGGGGGCAGCACCGGAATGCCCATCTCGCGGCACTCGTTGATGTACTTCACCACCTTGTCGGTGTTGCCCATTTCCGATGTAAGCAGCGCCGACAAAAACTCCAGCGCGTAGTGCGCCTTCAAGTACGCCGTCACGTACGCCAGATACGCATAGGCGGCCGAGTGCGATTTATTGAAGCCGTACCCTGCAAACTGCTCCATCAGATCGAAGATCTTCTCCACCTTCTTCTGCGGAAGACCTTTCGCTTTGGCGCCCTGCAGGAAGCGCGCCCGCTGCGCCGCCATCTCCTCGGCTTTCTTCTTGCCCATGGCGCGGCGCAGGATGTCGGCTTCGCCCAGAGAATACCCGGCGAGGCGATTGGAAATCTGCATCACCTGCTCTTGATAAACGATGACGCCGTAAGTCTCCTCCAGAAGCTCTTTGAGCTCGGGAAAATCATACGTCACCTGCTTGCGGCCGTGCTTGCGATCGATAAAATCGTCAACCATGCCGCCCTGAATCGGACCAGGCCGGTACAGAGCGTTCAGCGCGCACAAATCTTCAATGCGCGTGGGCTGGTATTTGCGCAAAATATCGCGCATCCCGGGCGACTCAAACTGGAACACGCCGCTGGTGTAGCCTTTGGAAAAAATCTGGTACGTGGCTGCGTCATCCAGGGGAAGATTTTCCGCGTCCAGCTTCACGCCGCGATGCCGCTCGATCAACGCCAACGCGTCCTGGATAATATCGAGCGTCGTCAGCCCCAGGAAATCCATCTTGAGGAGCGCCAGCTTCTCCAGGCCCACCATGTCGTACTGCGTGACAATTTCGTCTTTGTTTGTTTTGTAAAGCGGGACAAGTTCCCGGAGCGGCACGGGCGAAATCACGACGCCCGCCGCGTGCATTCCGGCGTTGCGCGCCATCCCCTCCACCTTGCAGGCCACTTCCAGCACTTCCTTCAAGCGAGGGTCTTTACGAGCTGCTTCTTCGATGGCCGGCTCCTGCTGAAGCGCGTCCTTCAGCTTGATGTTGAGCGTGGTTGGGATCAACTTGGTGATCCGATCCACGTCCGCGAAGCCGATGTCCAGTACGCGGCCGACGTCCTTGATGGCCGTTCGAGCGCCCAGCGTGCCGAAGGTGATGATCTGCGCCACTTGCTCGCGCCCGTATTTCTCAGTGACGTATTGGATTACCTCGCCACGCCGGCGCGTATGGAAGTCGATGTCGATATCCGGCATGCTGACGCGCTCCGGATTCAGGAAGCGCTCAAACAGCAGCCCGTATTCCAGCGGATCGATGTCGGTGATCTCCATCGTGTAACTCACCAGGCTGCCGGCGGCCGATCCACGGCCCGGCCCGACGGGAATCCCGCGCGATTTCGCAAACCGGATGAAATCCCAAACGATCAGGAAATAGCCGGAGAACTTCATCTGCTGGATCATGCGGATCTCGCGATCCAGGCGTTCGGCATACTCGGCCAGATCGTGCTTCAGAGCGCCCTGGGCGCGCAAAGCCTCCAACCTTGGCCGCCGCTTCTCGAAGCCCTGCCTTGCCACGTACTCGAAGTAGCTGTCGGTGGTGTGTTCGGGCGGAACATCGAACTTGGGGAACGGCTCCTTCACCTTTTCCAGGCTTACCTGGCAGCGCTGCGCGATGTCCCACGTCCGATCCAGCGCCTCTTCCACTTCGCCGAACATCGCGAGCATCTCGTCGCGCGTCTTGAGATAAAACTCCGGCTGCGTGAACCGCATGCGCCGCGGATCGCTCATCGTTTTGCCGGTCTGGATGCAGAGCAGAATTTCATGCGCCCGCGCGTCGCCCTTGCGCATGTAGTGCGAATCGTTGGTGGCCACCAGCGGAATGCGCGTCTCCTGCGACAACCGCAGCAGTTCCGGAATCACGACCTTATCTTGATCCAGTCCGTGATCCTGAATCTCGAGAAAGAAGTTGTCCTTGCCGAACATGTCGGCATAACCGTACGCCAAGCGCTTGGCTTCTTCGTAGCGATTGGCCATGATCGTTTCATTGATCTCGCCTCGCAAGCAGGCCGACATCGCGATGAGACCCTTGGAGTGCTGGGCCAAGAGATCTTTATCGATCCTCGGCTTATAGTAAAAACCCTCGAGAAACGCGGTGGACACCAGCTTCAGCAGATTGCGATAGCCATCCTGGTTTTCGCACAGCAACACCAGGTGGTTGTAGCGATCGGTTTCGCTTCGGCTCGCCAGGCCCTGCTGCGATACGTACATCTCGCATCCGATCACCGGATGCACGCCTTTCTCTTTGGCTTTGTTGTAAAACTCCACCGCGCCAAAGAGATTTCCATGATCCGTCATCGCGACGGACGGCATCTTCTGCTCCACCACGAGATCCATCAACTGCCCGATTTCACACGCGCCATCGAGCAACGAGTAGTCAGTATGACAATGAAGATGAACGAAAGGCCGCGCGGAACTCATTCCGATCCTTGCAGGGGGAGGGGTAACTCCATTGTACTTCTTAGTTCGATTTCGCGCGAACTTTCTCCGTCGCCGCCTTTCTCCAGTCTCCGGAGGCGAATCTCAATCCGCTCCTCCGGCATCAACTCGGGAAACCGCTCGCCCCACTCGATCAGCACCACCGCGCGCCGGTCGAAAATCTCATCCAGTCCAAGGGTCGCCACCTGCGCCGCGGTGTCGAGCCGGTACAGATCGATGTGATAGACGCTTGGACCGTACTCGTGAACAAGCGTGAACGTCGGACTGGATACGTCTTCGGGCCGCGCCGCGCCCAGCCCTTTGACGATGCCCTTCGCCAGCGTCGTTTTCCCCGCGCCCAGTTGCCCGATCAGCAGCACCACCCCTCGCGCCGGCAGTTCCGCGGCCAGCTTCTCACCCAACGCGATGGTCTCTTCTTCAGTTTCCGTGTGGTAGGTCCGCGATTTCACGCATCGCCTCAGGCAGAAACTCGAACAGATCAGTGGCAATCAACGGCTTCTCGCCCAGCTCTTCCGCCCCGAGCTCACCCGCTCGGCCATGCAGATACACGGCGGCGAGCAGCGCTTCATCCATTTGATTGGGGAACTGCGCGACCAGGCCTGCGATCATTCCCGTGAGCACATCGCCAGTGCCGCCAGTCGCCATAGCCGGCGAACCGGTCGGGTTGATCCACACGCGCCCATCGGGCATTGCGATCACGCTGCGGTTCCCCTTGAGCACGAGATAAACGCCGTGCTCGCCGGCAAACGCGCGCGCGCTGCCGATCCGATCTTTCTGGATCTCTACGATCGACTTGCCGGTCAAACGCGACATTTCGCCGGGATGTGGCGTGAAGATCCGCGGGCCTTGATATTGCATCTCCTCCCCCCCGAGCGCATTCAGTGCATCGGCATCCACCACCATTGGCGTCTTCGACTCTTCGACGAAGCGCCGGATGAATCGGACCGTCTCGGGATGATGCCCCATGCCGGGTCCGATCGCGATCACAGTTTTCTTGTTCGTGATCGCCGCCAGAGCGGGATCGCCCGGCGCACGCATTGCAATCGATCCGGCATCGGTTTCCGCTAACGGTTCCGTCATGATCTCCGGCGCGTAGGATGCGATTGCCGAAATCGCCGATGCAGCCGACGCAACAGTGGACAGTCCCGCGCCCGCGCGCAACGCCGCAATCCCCGCCATCGCCGCGGCGCCCGTCTTCCCGCGACCGCCTGCAATCACGAGCACGTGACCGTAGAGCCCCTTGTTCGAATCCGCCACCCGTGGCTGGAAGAGCGGCGCGAACATCCCGGGCTCGGACACAGACAGCGAGATGGTTGCGTCTTTCTCGAACAGCTCCGGGGGCGTCCCGATCGAAGCGACGTGGACCTTGCCCGCCAACTCGCACGCGGGCGAAAGCACCAGGCACGGCTTCGGCGCCGTGAACGTGACGGTATGGTTCGCACGGACCGCCTCGCCGGCAACTTCGCCTGAATCGCTAGCCACGCCCGATGGAACGTCCACGGCCACGACGTCAGCCAACGGGAAAAGCCCGTTGATCGCCTGGATCATTTCGGCCGATTTCCCCCTGGCCGCCCCCTCCACGCCCGTTCCGAGGACCGCATCGACCACCAGCGTCGCGGTCCACATCTCCGGCGTGATCTCAAACGACAACGGGCATCCCACAGCAGCCAACATCCGGTAATTCTCCAGCGCATCGCCGCGCATTTGGTCCGGATCGGCCCCGAGCACGACGCGCAGCCACTGAGGCTTCGCCCGCGTGAAAAGCTGCCGCGCCACCACCAGTCCGTCGCCGCCGTTGTTGCCCTTGCCGCACACTACGACAATGCGCTGCCTCGCGAGCGGCGCATACTCGCGCTCCAGAAATTCCACCACGCGATGCCCGGCGTTCTCCATCAGGATGATGTTGGGAATCCCCAGTTCGGCCGTACGCCGGTCGACATCGCGCATTTGCGCCGCCGTTAAAACCTTCACGCCCGCACCTCGCCCAGCACCTGCTCCAATTTGCTTAAGTTCGCGGCCTCTCCCATGACGATCAGATAGTCACCCGCCTGGATCTCCGCCTCCGCCGGTGGATTGAAGTGCATCCGGCCATCCGACTTCCGAATCGCCAGCACAATCACGCCCAGGTCACTTCGAATCTTGCTCTCAGCCAGCGACTTAGAGGCGATCTCGCTCGACGCGGACACGCTGAATTGTTCGATTCCGACATCCAGTCCCATGCTCTTCGTCGTGAAATCGATGAACTGGAAGACGTGCGGCTTCAACATCACCTGCGCCATGCGATTGCCAGTCATGTCATACGGCGCAAATACATGATCCGCGCCCGCCAACCGCATCTTCTTCTCGCTTTGCTCGGAATTGACGCGCGCCGAAACCTGCAGCGTGGGCTTCAATCCTTTCGCGGAGAGAATCACGAACAGGTTATCGGCATCGCTCTGCAGGGTCGCAATCAAGCCCTTGGCCCGCATAATGCCGGCATGTTTCAATGTCTCATCGTCCGTCGCATCAGCCAGCACGCCCAGCATACCGTCCCGGATGGCCCATTCCACGCGCTCCTCGCTCTTGTCCACTACTAGAAACGGGACGCCCGCGCGCTGCAGCTCACGAGCCGCGCCGCGGCCAACGCGTCCGAAGCCGCAGACGATAAAATGGTCCTGCAACTTGTCAATCATTTTTCTGGTCCGCCGTTTCCCAAAATATTGCGTGAGCTCCAGCTCCATGATCACCTGCGTCATGCCGCCAACGGCGAGCAGCATCATAGTTACGCCGAAGAATATCAGAAACGAGTTGAATACCCGCCCCCGGAAACTCAGCGGATGCACCTCCGCATAGCCCACGGTGCTGATCGTGATCAGCGTCATGTAGAACGCGTCGAAGGCGGAGTAATGCTCGATCCACATGAACCCCAGGGTTCCGCCAGTGACGATCAGCAGAATTCCGCTGGCCAGAACCACGATCCAGTTGCGAAGGCGGCGCATTCTGTGGTTATTCTAGCGGTACTTCGCCGCAACCGTCTTCACGACGTTGCTTTCACCGTTGTTAGGATTTCCGCGCCAGCAGCACGGTCATGTCGTCGGACAGCTCGGGCACTCCCGTCCATTGCCGCACGGACTCCATGAGGCTCTCGATGATCTGCGCCTCATCGCGCTCCGCATTCTTCGCCACCAACTCAATCAGCCGCTCCTCGCCGAACATTTCGCCGTATTCGTTTTCAGGCTCCGTGATGCCGTCGGTGTAGCATACCAGCAAGTCTCCCGCGCGAAGCTCCAGCTTGCTTTCCTCGTACTTGGCGAAAGGGAACGCGCCGACTACGGTTCCGTTGACATCCAAGAGAGTGGAGGCGCCATCGCGGAAGAGCACCGGCGGCAAGTGGCCCGCGTTGGTATAGGTGAGGAGGCCCGTCTGGGGATCGTAAATTGCGAAGAAGAAGGTCGCGTATTTTTCCGGCGATGTAGTGGCGTGCAATTGCTGATTGAGCTCCGAAACCATCCGCGCGGTGGAAAACCGCAGGCCGCTCATCGATGCCGCCCCGTCGGAGGAAGCCCGCAATTCCATGCGCATGGCGGCCTGAATGCTGGCCATCAAAAGCGCCGCGGAAATTCCCTTTCCAGCCACGTCGCCAATCGCAATCGCCAGTTTCCCATCGACCAGCTGGTAGTCGTAATAGTCCCCGGACACCATGCGCGCCGGATCGCACATCCCGAGTACGCGCAGGCCCTCGAACTCCGGCGGGGCTTTGGGGTAAAGCTGGTCCTGCACTCCACGCGCGATTTCGATCTCGGCCTGCATGCGTTCCTTCTCTTTCGCTACCGCTAGCAGCCGCTCCAGGTTCTGCGTCATGGTATTGAACGAAGTGCTGAGCTCGGCGAGCTGGTCGCGCCCCGTCACCTGGATCAAATGCGAGAAGTCGCCGTGCATGACACGCTGCGTTCCCTCGTACAACGAATGCACCGCGCCAGTGATGCTCCGCGACATTGAGATCCCGACTCCAAGGCCGGCGATGCCAACAATCAGGAACGCCACCGCCACGACATAAAACACGCCCAGAACGAAGCCGCCGAGTTCGTCGCTGCTTTGGCTGAGAACCGTGGTGAGAATCGAAGACAGTCGCGTGTAACCGACCAGGAGCGCGGATTCAGTGCTCTCCGGATGGGCCCAATCTACGGCCCGCAGCACGGATCCCCATCGCACGCCCACATCGAAGCGATTCACAGGCGGAGGCAGAGCCGCTTGAGGAGCGTCACCCCCGGCGGGCGACAACCGAAACTCCTCTTGAGGTCCCGCGCCAGCCTTTGTGGACCCGGCTGTGGAGCTGGCTGCCGAGCCGGCGTTCAACACGATTTTCGGCTGGCTCGCTGCGGGATGCGTCGCCGCATCGGAAGGTCCGGTAAATTCCCGCTGCACAAAGTAAACGTCGCCCAGCCCCGGCATGATTCCGCTCAGAAAGCTGCGCGTGAGCGGCGTCAAAGCCAGCGCCCGTTTATTGGCCGCAACGATATTCGCCCAAGCGTAATAGCGTCCATCGCGCGACGCGAATCCGCTCGAATTCATGGGCAGGCCCGCGGGCCAACTCACATCCGCATCGGGCGGCCACTTCTGGCTCGCGCCGTTCTGCGCCGTCCACAAAATCAGCCCCGGAAAGCGTTGTTGTTGCGCATCGTGAATCTTCTGGATGGCTGCTGGAGAGGCGCTCATATCCTCATTCACGGATCGAAGTAAAATCAGCCGCCGGTCCAATTCCGATCGCACCAGATACACAGCTACCTGACCTGCCAAAATGTACGCGCCCAATCCCACCAAGGTCAGCACCAGCAGAATCGGCAGCACGGCGATGAAAACGTACGCCACTACCAGCCGGTTACGCAGACGCCACGTGATCTTTCGTAGCCCGATGCGCAACAGGCGAAGCGCAATCCAGGCGCCCAGGACGTAGGTCACCACTGCTGTGAGTGCCTCGAAGCCGCTGTCCGGCCACGCGGCGAGCAAGATGAGATACAGCACCAGCGCCAGCGCGAAGGCCTTCTCCACCTTCCCGGCCCGCTTCCACCAGCCGTGCTTCCAAAAAGACTGGATCGAAAAATTCACACGCGCGATTTGGCGATCTCGGGAGTTTCCGGCGCCGCTTCCGGCAGCGGCTTCTCGGGCTCCAGGAAATACCGGGTCAACTGCTCTTGCAAGATGCCTAGCGCCGTTTCCGGATCGTCGGCATACTGAAAAAGGTTCAGGTCTTCCCGATCGATGGTCCCATGCTCGACCAGCGCTTCAAAGTTCAAGATCTCCCGCCAGAATTTCGTTCCGTACAGTACGATTACGATCTTGCTTTCCAGCTTCCGGGTCTGAGCCAAGGTCAAAACCTCAAACAATTCGTCCATGGTTCCGAATCCACCCGGAAAAATCACCAGCGCTTTCGCCAGATAAGCAAACCAGAACTTGCGCATAAAGAAATAATGGAACTCGAACGACAGCTCGGGAGAGATGAAAGCGTTCGGCCGCTGTTCGAACGGCAGCCCGATGTTGAGGCCGATGGTTTTGCCGCCCACCTCCGCCGCGCCGCGATTGGCCGCCTCCATGATGCCCGGCCCGCCCCCCGAGCAGATCACGAAACGGTGCGACGTCGACTCCAGTTTGGTGGACCACTCGGTCACCAGACGCGCCAGCGTTCGCGCATCGCGATAGTACCGGCCCAACGGCCCCTCTTCGCTAATCCTCGCCGACCCGAAGAAGACGATTGTGTCCTGGATCTTCTCATCGCGAAAGTGCGACAGGGGCTCCAGATACTCGGAGAGAATGCGAAGGCCCCGCGCATCGGGACTTTCGAGAAAAGTCTCGTTCAGGTACGCCACCGGCCGGTGACTGTTGTTGGGGGTGTCTTCGATCATTGAGACGCGATCATTCAGGCGTAGTCCGAGTGCCCTCCAGGCGCTCGATACGCTTCTCTAATTGTCTCACTGTCTTCAGCAAATCAGGCAGTTTCGGAAACGCCGTGATGGCGCGCAGCCATTCGCGCGCTTCAAACGCCGGCGACCCCGACATCACCGCGCCCTCCGGCACATCCCCGCCGATCCCGCTTTGCGCGTATATCACCGCATTATCGTGAATCGTCAGGTGCCCGGAAACTCCCACCTGCCCGGCGAGCAAAACGTTTTTCTCCAGAACCGACCCGCCCGCCAGGCCTGTCTGCGCGCAGATGATGTTGTCCTCCCCCACCACGCATCCGTGCCCCACCTGCACCAGGCTGTCGATCTTGGCTCCGCGCTTGACGCGTGTCTCGCCCACCGAGGCCCGATCCACCGACGTCAGCGATTGGATCTCCACATCGTCTTCAATCACCGTCACACCGGATTGCACAATCTTGAAGTGGGTTCCTTCGCGGGTCTTGGCGAAACCAAATCCATCGCCGCCCACCACCACTCCGTTCTGCAGGATCACACGGTCACCAACCCGGCAATACTCGCGCACCACGGCGTGTGAATGCGCGCAAAAATCGTTGCCGATTTCGGCGCCTTCGTAGATCACGACATGCGGATGCAGGACCGCGTTCTTGCCGATGGTCACGTGCTCGCCCACCACCGCAAATGCTCCCACCGATGCTCCTTCGCCGATCCGCGCCGTCGCCGCCAGGGATGCTTGCGGATGGATACCCGGCCTCGGCCGAGGCGGCTGATAGAACAGGGCGAGAGCACGCGCAAAGTCGTGATAAGGGTTCGTCGATACCAGGCTGGCCGGATGCGGCTGAGTTTGTGACTGCGCCAGGGGCTGCTTCACTAAAATCGCTCCCGCGCGCGTGTCCTTTACCTTCGGCGCGTACTTGGGGTTGGCCAAGAACGTCAGCTCGGTCGGACCGGCGCGCTCCACGCCAGCCACACCGGTGATGACTATTTCCTGGTCGCCATGCAGTTCGCAACCTAGCCGGGCCGCCAGATCGCCCAAGCGAATCCGCTGGATGGTCGTCATAATCAATGGCTTGATTGTAAACCCTACTGGCTGTTGTGGCCTTTGGTGTTTCTTACGGAGTAAGCTGGTGGCTGTGCGGATCTTGGCCCTGATGATTTGTTCGGGCATTTTGCCTTTGGTCTTCTGCCAAGAAGTGCATCTGCCCGGTGGAGAATCGAAGGGTATGGCAGCTCCCGCGCTGCCGTTCTATGACTGGGGAGCTTGTCCGTACGAGACCTGCGGGTACCGTCAATGGACCGCACATCGATCAGTGACGGTGTACGACACATGGAAGCAGGGTCGCCGGCCCATTGCTCAACTCGCGGCGGGTGATCAAGTGACCGGCATCACTGGCGTGGTTATCACATTTATGCCGGGCCTGATACGGATGGATCGTGACTTGTCGGGCCCTGATCTGCATCGCGGAGATACCGTTCTCACCTACGCATATCGTGGCGAAGGTGTTTCAGCAGCGTGGTTTAACGGAAGATATTATACGGACTTCGACATCTCGTTCGTGAAATGGCCAGACGGCTCTGGCTGCGGTGGCGCGCATTGCGCGGCAACTTACAGGGACTTGGGTAGGAAGTCGTGGTGGGCCAAGGTGAAGCTCAAGTCCGGCCGGACGGGATGGGTGGAAATGGACCTTGCTCAGACTCTGGTGAGCCTGTACTAAGCGCGCGTTGAAGACTTTTTGCAAAATGCCCCCGAACGCGGGGAGGTGGAACCATCGCTGGTGATGACTATTTCCTGTTGAACAAAATAAGGGTGCCCGGCGCACCCTTTGCGGGCTAGCCGGCGACCCCGGGGTCAAATGATGTCGAATGGCTGCCATTCTCAGGCGGCAACCTTAGCGGACAAAGGTCGTCGGCGGTCGATTCGTATGGTAAATGCGCGCCTTCCGGTACGTACTGCGGCTGATCTATGCGCTCGAAGCGTTGGGCTTTTTCAGCTTTGCGTTCTTCGTTCTCCGTCAAACCAAGCAGATCACGGCCGCCTCTTATCTCCACCTAGGACGGCAGTCCATTCTGGGCATGTTCTGGCTCAGTGTCGTGCTGGCGGCGCTGGCCGCAATTGCCGCTTGGAGGTTGGAGTCCGGCGACCCCTTGGGCCGCTGGTCGCTGCTGGCCGCCTCCATTTTCAATCTGCTTCTGTACCCAGCGGGGACCGTGGTGGGCGTCGCCGGTATCTTCTACTTCGTGCGCAATCCCCCCATCGACCAAACGCCCGATCGGCAACACCACCCGGTGGCCGGAGACGGCACGAGCAAATGGTCCGGAGTCGTTTTCTTGATTGCCCAGCTGGTGTGGGGCGTCTTCATTCTCACGTCCATCCGCCGCTGGACGGTTGCCAGAGGGATGCCGCAGATCCACTCCCAAGTTCTTTTCTGGATCACGCTGGCCTGTGCCGTCTATGGCACCATTTTGTTCCATGAGCTGGGGCATTTGGTTTTGGGCGACATTATCCGGTTCCGGCTGATCGGTTTCGGTGTTGGGCCGCTCAGCTGGGCTTATGCCGGGGGTCGCTGGCACGCCCAAATGCGCGGCGACAGGTTGTTAGGCGGTCACACCGCCATGGTGCCCACGACGCCACGAAATATCCGCGCCCGAGTCGTGATTCTTACTCTCGGCGGACCACTGGCATCCGCGCTGCTCGGCGCGATCGGAGCTATTTGTCTCGTCCTGATTCCGGGCCCCGCTTGGCCGGCAGCTCTCGGTCGCGCGGTCGCGCTCACCACTGGCTTTGCGTGGGGCGATTTCCTGTTCAATCTCTTGCCCATGGCGAGTGAGGCTCAGTATTCCGACGGCGCCCTGCTGTGGCAGATGTTGGGGCGCGGACCCTGGTGCGACTTCCATTGCGCAAATAACTACATGGCTTTATCGCGCACCACCGCGCTTCGTCCCCGGGATTGGCCAACGGCCATGGTGGAGCGGGCCGCCGAATTCGCCGTCCGGCTCCCAGACCGTGCAACTTCTTACGCCATGGCTTATGTGCATTTTCACGACCGCGGCGACTGGCAGCGCGCCCTGCATTGGCTCGAAAAGGCACAACGGGCGACACGTCCGGGCACCAAACTCGCTCACGCCCTGATGGTGGACCGCGCTTTCCTGGAGGCTTTTTATCGTCAAGATCCGGCGGAAGCCCACCGTTGGTTAAGGCAAGCTCCGCCGAATAAGGATTCCGCAGACTATTGGCGCTCCATCGCGGCGCTCCATGCTGCCCAAAACAACCTCGCTCCCGCCGCCGACGCCTGGAACAAAGCTTCCAACATTGCGGCATCGTATCCGGCCGCCGGCCTTTACGATATGGTTCGCGAGGAGCTGCAGACGGTCCACGCCTGGCTCCAACAGCTCCGCGCCCAGCCGGTCTCCGCCTGATCCGGTCCGAACGGCCCTCGGCCTGAACCCCCTCAGCGCTTCTTTTTGGTGGTTGGCTTCGGCTTGAGCGTCTGGGCGCACTCATAGCTCATTTCCAGGTACTTCCGCAGCTCTCCGGTCTTGCCCAGCAGGTTGTCGGGAACCCGGACGTATTCCTTCATGACCGCCCCGTAGGCTTCGAACAGCGTCGTTTGGAGACAGGCTTCTTCTTTGCTGCCATGATCATCGAATTATACATGAGGTTGCCCCTTAACCAGGCACCCAAAGCTGCGTGAGCACCTCGTCGCACTACTTGACAACAACACACTAAAGTTTGATAATGGATCTAGGCTAAAACGAGCCGGATTCTTAGCCGAAGGATTGAGGAAAGAATGAGCAAAATCATAGGTATAGACTTAGGTACGACGAACTCCGTCGTCTCCGTCATGGAAGGCGGCCAAGCTGTCGTCATTCCGAACCAGGAGGGCGGCCGGACAACGCCGTCGGTAGTCGCTTTCACCAAGAGCGGTGAGCGGCTGGTGGGGCAGGTTGCGAAACGCCAATCCGTCACCAACCCCGAGAACACCGTTTATTCGATCAAGCGCTTCATGGGCCGCCGCTTCAATGAAGTGAGCGAAGAGATGAAGCTGGTCCCCTACAAAGTGGTGGCCGGCGAAAACGGCGACGCTCGCGTCGAGATCAACGGCAAACGCTACTCCCCGCCCGAGATTTCCGCGATGATCCTGACTAAGTTAAAAGAAGCCGCCGAAGCCTATCTCGGCGAAAAGGTCACCAAGGCCGTCATCACGGTTCCAGCCTACTTCAATGACTCGCAGCGCCAGGCGACGAAAGACGCCGGCCAAATCGCGGGCCTGGAGGTGATGCGCATCATCAACGAACCCACGGCCGCGGCGCTGGCGTACGGGCTGGACAAAAAGAAGAACGAAACCATCGCGGTCTACGACTTCGGTGGCGGCACGTTCGACATTTCGATCCTCGAGGTCGGCGACGGCGTCGTTGAAGTGAAGTCCACCAATGGCGATACCCACCTGGGCGGCGACAACATCGACCAGCGCATAATCGACTGGCTGGTGCAGGAGTTCAAGAAGGAGACTGGCGTCGACGTCTCCAAGGACCAGATGGCCCTGCAGCGTTTGAAAGAGGCAGCCGAAAAGGCCAAGATCGAGCTGTCCAATGTGCTCGAAACCGAGATCAATCTGCCGTTCTTGACGGCCGACGCCAGCGGTCCCAAGCACATGAACGTGAAGCTGACGCGCGCGCGTCTGGAGCAGATGGTCGCCGATATTCTGGATCGCGCCAGCGGTCCTTGCAGGCAGGCCATCACCGATGCCAGCGTGACGCCCGCGCAGATCGATGAAGTGGTGCTGGTCGGCGGTTCTACCCGCATGCCCAAAGTCCAGCAACTTGTACGGGATCTGTTCGCCAAGGAGCCCAACAAGAGCGTGAACCCCGACGAAGTGGTCGCGGTTGGCGCCGCGGTTCAAGGCGGTGTGTTGGGCGGCGAAGTGAAGGACGTCCTGCTGCTCGACGTTACCCCGCTGTCGCTCGGCATCGAAACGCTGGGCGGCGTGTTCACTCGTCTGATCGAGCGCAACACCACCATCCCCACGCGCAAGAGCGAGGTCTTTTCGACAGCCTCCGATAGCCAGACGTCGGTCGAGATCAAGGTCTACCAGGGCGAACGCGCCATGGCGGCCGACAACAAGATGCTCGGCGTGTTCCAACTGGTAGGCATTCCCCCAGCCCCGCGCGGGATTCCGCAAATCGAGGTCACCTTCGACATCGACGCCAACGGCATCCTGAACGTCACGGCCAAGGACAAGGCCACCAACAACGAGCAGAAGATCACCATTACTTCTTCGTCGGGCCTGAGCAAGGACGAAGTGGAGAAGATGGCGCGCGACGCCGAATCTCACTCCTCCGACGACCGCAAGAAGAAGGAAGAAATCGAGTCCCGCAACCGGGCCGACGCCATGGTCTACAACATCGAAAAGATGTTGAAGGAGCATCGCGACAAAGTCGGTGCCGACGACGCTAAGGCGGTGGAGGAAGCGCTGGCGGATACCAAGAAGGCAATGCAGGAGGGCGGCATCGATCGCATCAACCAGGCCACGTCGAAACTGGAGACGGCCAGCCATAAACTGGCCGAGGCCATGTACAAAGCCTCCAGCCAGCCGGGTGGCACTCCGCCACAGGGTGGGCCGGGCGCCGGCGGCAACGGAGCCGGCGCTGGTGAGCCCAAGCCCAAAGACAACGTTGTTGACGCCGAGTTCGTGGACGTTGACGACAAGAAGTAATTAGACTTTCACGAACGTTTTGCGTTCCCCGGCTCCGCCGTCGGTGCGTCGCCAAGATTCCAAGCCGCGACGAAACTGGGTTGCCGAGCCGGGGAACGAAGAGATAACTAGATGCCAGCCGCAAGCAAACATGATTATTACGAGACGCTGGGCGTATCTCGCGCCGCCAAAGAAGACGAGATCCGCAAGACGTACCGCAAGCTGGCGCGCAAGTATCATCCGGATCTGAACCCCGGCGACAAAGCCGCCGAGGAGCGCTTCAAGAAGGTACAGGAAGCCTACGACATCCTTAGCGATCCCAAGAAGCGTCAAGTCTACGATCAGTACGGGTTCTACTCCGACAACATCCCGCCGGGTGGTCCGGGCGGCGGGCCAGGCGCGGGCGCTGGTCACCCGGGCATGGGTTTCGGTGGCTTCGATTTTTCCGATTACGTCAATCATGGCGGCGGAGCGCATGAGGGCGCCGGTACCGGAGCTTTTCGCGACATTTTCAGCCAGTTCTTTAGCAACAAACGGGGCGAAGCTGCGGGGGGCGGTCCCGAAAAGGGCTCCGATCTCGAATACGGACTGGACATCGATTTTTGGCAAGCCATCCGCGGCACTCAAGTGCGCCTCAACGTCGCTCGCCAGGAAACCTGCGAAACCTGTAACGGCAGCGGCACGGCCGGGGGCACCTCCACGGTCTGCCCGGAGTGCGATGGGACCGGTAACGTGACTCAAATGGCGGGTGCGATGAAGTTCAGCCTCACCTGCCCGCGCTGCGACGGCAAGGGCCGCTTACGCAACGTGTGCCCCACCTGCCACGGCGATGGGCGCTTATCCAAATCCGAAATCGTCGAAGTCCGCATCCCGCCTGGCGCTCAATTCGGATCTCGTCTGCGCGTCGCGGGCAAAGGGAACGCGGGACGCATGGGTGGAGCGTCCGGTGACCTTTACATCACGGTTCGCGTCGAGCCGCATGCGTTCTTCCGCCGCGACGGCGATGACATTCACATCCAGGTTCCGGTCACCGTATCGGAAGCCGGGCTGGGCGCCAAGATCGAAGTTCCCACCATTGATGGGCGGGCTTTGCTGAAAGTGCCGCAAGGGACGCAGAATTCGCAAAAGTTCCGGCTCCGCGAAAAAGGCGTGCTGAATGCGCGCAAGAATCAGCGCGGCGACGAGATCGTCGAAGTAGTTATCCAGGCGCCCAAAGTGCAGGATGAGCGCACCCGCGAACTGCTGCGCGAGTTGTCTCAAGTGAGCACCGAAGACCCGCGCAAAGATATCTGGAGCAAGGTATGAGTTACAGAACCGCGACCGTGAGCCCTGTTTCAGGGCCGAGGGAGTCGGCACGCGAGGTGCGCCATGGCCAAAGCTAGATCCAAAGCCGCTTACATGATCTCGGCAGTCGCCGAGCAGTACCAAATCCATCCTCAAACCCTGCGCCTCTACGAACGCGAAGGGCTGCTCGCGCCCTCCCGCAGCGAAGGCAACACACGCCTTTATACCGATGACGATCTCGGGCGTCTGGAAGTGATCCTGAAGCTGACGCGCGACCTCGGCGTCAATCTGGCGGGCGTCGAAATCATCCTTAATATGCGTGAGAAAATGGCGGCGATGCAGGATCAAATCGAGGAATTCGTGGCCACGCTGAATCAGGAGTTCGCTCAGCAAGCCCGCCAGTCTCCAGCCGAATCCAAGCGCTCGCTCATCCCCGTGGTGCAACTGCGGACGCCTGCAGTCATCGAAATCCCCAAGAAGAAGCGCCCCAAAGCCAACTGACTCGACTCGGCTTTAGCCTGGATATGACCGCGGCAACGTCGGAATGTTAAATCATCGCCGATCGGGTTATTCTGTCTAGGGTTCACTACTCCAGAAATCTTTCTTTCGGGCAGATCGGCCCTCGGTTTCGATCACGTTGAATGTGGCGCCGGTAGCATTCTATTGCTGAAGGCTGCCGAGATGGAAGACGGTCAAGTCGGATATTCCATAGACCCCACCCAGTGTTCACGGCGATCGCAGGTGAAGGCGCGTGGGACGCCAAGTTAGTGGCGCCATCCTTGGGTAGCTTTTGGAAATGCATGGACGCATTTCGGGAAATAGCCCGTGGCAGGGCCAATCCAGCCCAGTTGGAAGCGAATCCACTGATCGAAGAAGAGATCGACGGTTATCAGCGGAATGTGGCTCGCCTGTGCGCAGGAAACGAGGAAGCCATCGATTTCTGGAATGTACAGGCAGAACTTGGGGTGGAGTCCGGCGAACCCTGACGAACGGGCACGGGTGCGATCCCCTTCTTCTAGTGCATCTTCTCTAAATACTGCCCCGTCGTCCCGTCCACGAAAACGGAATAATCGCTCGTGCTTACCGAGTCGCCCCAAATCACGCGCCACGTTACATCCGCGAATCGCCTGCTCAGTTCCATCAGGAACATGACCGGTTTGGCGGGATTTTTCTTGATGTAGTCCGCGCTCTTCTCGGCCGCGGTGTTGTACGCATCGTCGGAATCCACCTTGATGGCCGCGATGGGGATCGGAGACGAATCCCCGCGCGGCGTGAAGCTCTCTTCGGCACTCCCGAAAACGCCTTCATGCAGGCTGCCGTCTTCCACGGCCGAATAGGTGTACGTCTTCGCCTTACCGAGAGATGCTGAAACGAAAATCACTTGCCATGCACCGGCCTTGCCCTTGTCGGCTTTCACCTGGGCGAGATTCACGCTCCGGATCTGCAGAGGCTGCGCGTCGGGCGCCCAACCGCGCGCCTGCGGATACATTCGCTGAAACGCCTGACGGCCGGTCAGCGCCTCGGGGGGGTTCGGGGGCTGCTTCTGTTCGGCGGTTTTGGGAGCATCGGAGCATGAGGATAGAAACAGAATCAGTGGCGAAAGCCATCGCAGGCGAGTAAGCAGTTGCATCACTTCATTCTCGCGGCATCCGCAGGAGTAGTGCCAGTGCTAGAACCACCAGACCGACAAACTATTGGTACTTTGCCGTACGCTCCTAGACCAAAGTACCTTGTCCATTTGGTCCGCTACAGTTGAGACTGTTACTTAACGCATGGAAAGAACCGACCTGAATCAGTGGCGAGGTAGAGAGGTCGCGCGTCTGCTGGCGCTGGTCGAAACGCAGCGCCGCTACTATCAGGAGATCGTCGCGTCCATACCGGTGGGCCTGTTGGTCCTCTCTTCGGACCTTGGCGTTCTGCTAGCGAATGGCGCTGCGCGTAAGATCTTTGGACTGCACAGGGGCGAGTCCCCGCGCCGCATGGACACCCTCCTGCCCGCTTCGCTGTTCGATCGCATTGAAGAAGTGTTGAAGACCGGCGTACAGCAAACGGGCGTGATCGTTGAGAGTGGCCGCGACAAACGCCTCCTCCGCGTAGGAATTTTGGCGATTCGCAATTGGGATGAGGAAGCCGCACCAGAAGCGCTGCTTACCGTGGAAGATCTCACCGGCGTGGAAATGTTGCCGGAGGCTGTTGCGCCCCCCGCTCCCATCGCCGAGATGCCCGCGAGGGAAACGTTGGTCGTCGAAGCCGCACCGGCGATTTCCGCTCAACAGTTCCTGGATAACGTCGACGCCATTGTCTGGGCGGTGGAACTGTCTTCGATGAACTTCGTCTTCGCGAGTCCGCAAGCCGAGAAACTGCTGGGTTTCGCTCCGGAACATTGGACCAGCCATCCGTCATTCTGGCTGGATCGGGTTTGCGATTGCGATCGCGATTGGGTGGGGCAATATTACCAGCGGTTCGTTGAAAAGGGCGGCGAGACAGGCGCCGTGCATTCGTGCGAATTCCAGGCCATCACGGCGGGAGGGAACACCGTGTGGCTGCGGGAATATGCCCGTCTGCTGCCCACTGCAGAGGTTAGTGCAGAGGGCCAGCCCCGCTATATGATCGGGCTCGCGGTGGACGTTACCGAGCGCCGCATGCTGGAAAATCAGCTGGTGCAATCCGAGCGCGTCGACGCGGTGTCCCGCCTGGCCAGCCGCATGGCACACGATCTGAACAACATGCTCATGATTCTGACCGGATATAGCGAGGAGCTGTTGACGGGTCTGCCCGCGGGCAGCACCCTGCGTGCCGATGTGCAAGAGATCATTGCCGCTACCGACCGCGTCAGCGGGCTCACCAGCCAATTATTGTCATTCGCGCGAAGGCAGGGCGGTGCCGTAACGGAAATGGATCTCGAATCCACGCTGGGGAGATTTAGCCCTCGCTTGAGTGCACTGCTCGGAACACACGTCGGCATCGAATTACGCATGTCTGGGGAACCCAGCCGGGTTCGCGCCGATATTGCACAGTTGGATCAGGTGATGACCGCCATCGTCGAGCGAGCGCGGCAAGCCATGCATGCCGGCGAGAAGATTGTGGTCGAAACCTCGCGCATTAAGGTGACCGAAGATTTACGGTATCCAAGCGCGCCGCTGCGGCCGGGCGATTATGCTGTGATTTCCGTCACCGCTCCAGGACAGCCGCTCGATGACGAAGCCAAGGCCGCGATGTTCGAATGCTCATTGCCGGGAAAAGAACCATGGGACGATGTGGCGGCCACTTTGTCTCGCGCTTACGGCATCGTGCGGCAATGGGGCGGCGACATCTCGGTCTCCAGTGGGCCGCGATCCGCAACTGTGTTCCGCGTCTTGCTTCCGCGACTCGAATCGCCCGCGGGCGCAGCCGCCGCTGAAACCGCAATCGCCGCTGGATCACCGCTTGCCGCTCCTGAACCCCCGGCGCCGCTGGCCACTATTCTGGTGGTCGAAGATGAAGCGGGCATTCGCGCGCTCGTACGGAAGATTCTGCGGCGTCAGGGCTATGAAGTGCTCGAGGCGGCCAATGGACAGGACGCGCTCGCACTTTGCCGCGAACACGGCCAGAGCGTGGAGCTCCTCATCACCGATGTGTTGATGCCTCAAATGGGAGGGCGCGAACTGGTGGAACGCCTGCAAACGCAGGGGCGCGATATGAAGGTGCTGTACGTTTCCGGCTACACCGACGACGCCACGGTTTATTCGCGCGACCTTCCGCCGGGAACGGCGTTCCTGCAGAAGCCTTTTACCTTGGGATCGCTGCTGGACAAAGTGAAGGAAGTTCTGGCCAGGTAGCAAGAATCCGCTGGCTCACGCGCGCGGTTCTTAAGAAAGCCTGGTCTTGCCACACGCGCGGCTCAAGTAATCACTTGTACTGGCGCTGTAGCCGAGCTGCTACCAGTATACGAACGCCTCCTCCTCGCAAAACAGAACTAAGGGCGGGCCGCCGCTGGAGATGCTTTGAGCATGGGCGAGTACCTCCTTACCGGCGTCGGATTCGATGGCCGTCCGGAGGTCGTTCATCGAAGAAAAGTAGACTTCGGCGATGCGATACGCTGCGATCCTGCCTTGCGGCGAACCAGTGACCTTCGTCAAAACGAGCCGGGTAAGTCCCTTGAGCTTATTCTCAATCATCGGCACATGTTCACCTAGGTACGCTGTCTCAAACGTCTGTTCATTCTGAGGCCGGGGATAGATGACCACCACTTTCACACCGTGTGTGCCCATGGAAAAGAGTCACAAACATCTTAACATCTGGAGGAATTCGAACCGCCGCTCGGTTCAAGGAGGGACCGGCACTTGGGTACTCATCGCAGCCCGCGCTAGGAGGCCATGCGGATGCGACATCCTCAGGCAATAGAGGGGTGAGCTAGGACAGCATCCAGGCGATAAGCGCGTTCCTGCATGTCCGCAAGCTGTTCGAGAAAGCGGGTGCGCAGCTGGGGTTTACTCTTGAGACGAGGATACAGCCTCTGCAAAGCTTTCTCGGTCCTGCGAATTTCCTGTAATTCGGCTAACAGGGCATTCTCGAATTCGTCTTGCGCTGGTGCTAATTTCTCGGCCTGCATAAAGCATGACCTCCCATGAAGAAAATCTGCCAAACGGGTGTTACCGATCCCCGCTAGCGCTGCCAACACTAGAGCAACTGGCCTGCCATTCGAGAGGTTGTGATGAAAGTCTTAGTTATGAGTTACTTGGACGCGATACCCAAACCGGGTACTCGGGTACCCTATGTCATCTTTGACAGTATTTACTTCAACAACTTGTCGATTTCTGCGAACAGTCCTGCACCTTCAAAAATATTTCGCGTAGATTCCTCGTAACCGAAATCGTTGCGGATCATGCCTCGTTGATCGATCAGGAATAGGTGCGGAACCTCGATGTGCTGTAGAGTAGCCGGAGTTGCCTTAAAGTAGGATGCCGTCATTTGGCCCATGTCGCAGATCACGGGAACGGTAATGTTGTTCGTCTGGATGAATTTAGAAATGGTCGCTTGGTTGTCCGGCGGCAGCACAACTTCTAAGATTGCGACCTTATCACCGTAGCGCGCTTTCACCTGCTCCAGGGTGGTAGAGGCCAACAGGCAGTGGGGACAACGCGTCGACATGATGTCGATCAGCACCACCTTGCCTGCGTAATCCTGCAAGTCGTAGTAGCGCTCGTAGGCGGGATCCGGCAGGGAAAAACCCGGCGCGCGCCGGTCCGAAAGCTCGCCTGAGGCGCCCCACAGAAGGCCGCCGGCGGCGGCAAGAAGGCAGAAAGCAGAGCGAAGCATAACCTTAACCTACCAATTTTCGCAAAGCGTCTGAATAGGGTGCGCGGGCGACGCCGCGTTCGGTGATGATGGCTGTGACGTATCGATTCGGTGTAACGTCGAACGCGGGATTCGCAACCAAGGTGCCTTCGGGGGCAACCGGCACGCCGTGAACGTGAGTTACTTCGGCGGCGGCGCGCTGCTCGATCGGAATCTGATCGCCGGTGGCAAGGGTCAAATCGAGAGTCGAGATGGGCGCGGCCACGTAAAAGGGCACGTTATTTTCCTTAGCGAGGACGGCCACCGAGTAGGTACCGATTTTGTTGGCGACGTCGCCGTTCGCGGCGATGCGGTCGGCGCCCACCACGACGCAACCGATGCGGCCCGAGTGCAGGAAGTGGCCGGCCATGTTGTCGGTGATCAGAGTCACGGGAATGTTGTCGTGCTGGAGTTCCCAAATCGTGAGGCGCGCGCCTTGCAGAAATGGCCGGGTTTCGTCGGCGAAGACATCGATCTTTTTGCCGCAAGCGACAGCCGCGCGGATGACCCCGAGCGCTGTGCCGTAGCCTGCTGTGGCGAGTGCGCCGGCGTTACAGTGCGTGAGGACGGTTTTGCCATCCGGGATCAGTGAAACGCCGTTTTTTCCAATGCACTCGTTGATCGCGAGGTCTTCCAGCCGAATCTGGATGGCTTCGGCGATCAGCTTCTCACGGATTTCTGGAAGCCTGCTACGGGCGAGTTCGTCAGCGCCCGCGGCTTCTTGAGCGCCCGCGGCTCCTTCGAAGACGCGCCGCATGCGTTCGATGGCCCAGAACAGATTGACGGCCGTGGGCCGGGTCCGGCGGATCGCTTCGCAAATCTCATCGAACTGACCGGCCGAAGTGGCCTCTTGCATGCCGAGCGCGATTCCCATGGCGGCCGCCACGCCGATGGCCGGTGCGCCCCGGATCACCATGCGGCGAATCGCATCGGCGACCTGGAGATAATCGGTGCAAGTGACGTAGACTTCTTCGCGCGGCAGGCGTGTTTGATCGATCATGACCACGCCCGAGGCGGTCCATTGAATCGTTTCGATCATATGCTTCGTGCATGCCAAACAAGCGCGGCGAATTGCGTGAGATTGAACGTGGAGTGCATCAGTGCGGACGCGAAAGTGGATTGAGTTCTGTACCGCGCCCAGCCAAATACGCAGCCCACCAGCGAGATGAGCAGCATATACTGCCAGGACCATTCGTATTCATAACCATGGATGCTTCCAAAGACGATGCCGGTGAGCACGATGCCTCCTGCCGTTCCGAGGCTGCGCATCAGCAGGGGCATCAGGAATCCTCGGAAGGCGAGTTCCTCAGCCACCGGGCCGAGTATGACGGCAAGCATGCCGAATAATACGATTGTGCCCCGAGAGCCGAGCATCTGTTGGAACGGGAGCTCGATCTCCGGCGTGCGCAAAGCGGAACCGAGCAGGCCGATCGAGAGCACCAGCATCGGCCCGGCAAGAATCGCGCTCGCAGCGGTGCTGAAAGAAATCGGCCGCCAGCCGAGAGACCGCCAGAAAGGCTGTTGATAGCGGAACAGAAGAAGCGCCTTCAGCGCCCCGAATGCCAGCACGTACCAAACAGTCTGCGCTACAACCAGCCGGAGGGGAATACTGAGCTTCGCAAACGCCAGCCCCACCACGAGCGACACCGCGAGGCTTGAACCCGCGAGAAGGACGAAGAGCAAGAAATCGGTGTAGTCCCAAAATGGCTCGCGTGGGGCTGGTGGCTGGTGGCTGGGCGCCAGGGATTCGGGGGTTAGGGATTGGGGCTGATCGTTGGGAATCATGAGGGACGCTCGATGAGAGCCGCCGCTAGCAGCGGGATCATAATCTCGTGATGGCCCGTGATGGAGTAGCCATGTCCGCCGGCCCGCGCGTGTGGACGTTCGACCACATTGACCTTGGGCCGGTAGTGCTGGAGGAAATCGAAATTGACCGTTGTGAAGTTGGCCAGCGGATGACCGAGGTTGCGAACCACCGAAACAGCTTTCAAGAAAACTTCGGGTAGCACGACGGCGGAGCCGACATTGAGATACACGCCGCCGTCGTCGATGTCCTTGACCAGAGAACAAAGCAGGCGGAAATCATGATGCGTGGCGCGGCCTAGAGCGTCGCCGCTGGCGGTGGGGTGTGTATGCGGCGTATCTGTCCCGATGGCGACGTGCACTGTGACAGGAGTCGAGTTGCGATAGGTCTCGTGCAGGAGGCTGGCGCAAGCGAAGCGGGGATCGGCAAGGGTTTCGAGATGGCAGCCGAGTGATTCGCCGAAGCCCTGCTCGCAATGGAGCGCGGCGTTCATTTCACGGCCAGTCTCTTCGGCGGCGCCGAAACTCCCGTCGGGCAAAACAGCTTCGACATCTTCGCTGGTGTGCCCGGCGATGGCGATTTCAAAATCGTGGATCGCGGCCGCTCCGTTCAGCGCAAAGGCGGTCGCGTACCCGCGGCGCATCAGGTCGATCAAGACGGGCGCGAGACCGCACTTGATAACGTGGCCGCCGAGTCCCCAGATAATCATTCTCTTTCGCGCGCGGGCGCTGGCCAATGCGTCCACAACCGACCGCAGAGAATCGGCTGCCAAGATGTGCGGAAGAGAATCGAGCAAAGCCGCGACTCCGCCGCCTGTGTACGGCTTTCCAAAATGATCGACACGAACTTTGCCGCCGCGGGCCTGGATGGGGACAGTCTTCAAGCCCTGGAAACTCAGCGGCTGGTGAGCGTATTTGCTCATGCGAAATATCTCATGCGAAACATCTTATGCAACCCTGCCGGATCGCAGCGCTTTTTCGAGCGCGTGAGCAGTGTAGCTTTTCTTGAATCGCAGGATTTGCTCGGGCGTTCCGGATGCCACAACCTTGCCGCCGCATTCGCCGCCTTCCGGGCCCATGTCGATGACCCAGTCGGCCGATTTGATCACATCGAGCTGATGTTCAATCACAATGACAGTATTGCCCAGATCGACCAGGCGCTGGAGAACGTCCAAGAGCCGCTTGACGTCTTCGAAGTGCAGCCCGGTGGTGGGTTCGTCCAGAATGTAGAGCGTGCGGCCGGTTTGGCGCTTGCTCAATTCGCGCGCCAGTTTGATGCGTTGCGCTTCGCCTCCCGAGAGCGTGGTGGAGGATTGGCCGAGATGGATGTAGCCGAGTCCGACGTCGTGCAGCGTGCGCAGCTTTTGATTGATCTGCGGGATGTTTTCGAGGATAGGGACGGCGTCTTCCACCGTGGACGCCAGCAGGTCGGCGACCGACAGGCCCTTATACTTCACCTGCAGGGTTTCGCTGTTGTAGCGGCGGCCGTGACAGACGTCGCAGGTGACGTAAACGTCCGGCAAAAAGTTCATCTCGATGCGCTTCAAGCCGTCGCCCTGGCACGCTTCGCAGCGGCCACCCTTCACGTTGAAGCTGAAGCGGCCGGCCTTGTAGCCGCGCTCGCGCGATTCCGGCAGCATGGCGTAGAGCTCGCGGATGGGAGTGAACAACCCGGTGTAAGTGGCGGGGTTGGAGCGCGGGGTACGGCCGATGGGGGATTGGTCGATCTCGACTACTTTATCGATGTGTTCCAGGCCTTCGATGGAATCGTGCTCGCCGGGTGCGTCGTGCGATCCATAGATTTCTTTGGCCAGCGAACGATAGAGAATATCGTTGATGAGCGTCGATTTGCCGCTTCCTGAGACGCCGGTGATCGCGATCAAGCAGCCGAGCGGAAATTCGACAGTGACGTCTTTGAGATTATGTTCTCGCGCGCCCCGCACAATGAGCTGCTTGCCGTTGCCGCGGCGGCGGCCGGCGGGAGGATCGATGCGCACGGATCCGGAAAGATATTGGCCCGTGAGTGAAGCGGGATTTCTCTCGATTTCGCCCGGCGTACCCGCAGCGACTAATTGCCCGCCGAGCCGTCCCGCTCCTGGGCCGAGATCGATGACGTAGTCGGCTCGTTCGATGGTTTCGGCATCGTGCTCCACCACCAGCACGGTATTGCCGAGATCGCGGAGTCGCGAGAGAGTATTGAGCAGGCGATCGTTGTCGCGCGGGTGCAGCCCGATGGACGGCTCGTCAAGAACGTACAGCACGCCGCGAAGTTTAGAGCCGATTTGTGTAGCCAGGCGGATGCGCTGGGCCTCGCCACCGGAAAGCGTGGCCGCGGAACGTGCAAGGCTCAGGTAGTTGAGCCCGACGGCGGTGAGAAACTCGAGCCGGTTGCGAATCTCTTCGATGACGCGCGTGGCGATCTGCTGCTCCCGCTCGTTGAGCTTCCAGGATTTTACGGTTTCAAGCGCGCGATCGATGGACATCTCGGTCAGCTCTCCGAGCCCCGAGCCTTTCACGCGTACCGCAAGACTCGATGGACGCAAGCGGCGGCCATAGCAATCGGGACAAAGCGACGGCGACATGTAGTCCATCAGCCACTCACGATAGCCGGGGCCGGCCTCTTCATAGGTGTCGGTGAGGATCTTGATAATGCCGTCGAATCCATTGCCGCCTTCAAGCAGCAATGCTTGCGACTTCTTGGGCAGCTCTTCGAACGGCTTATTGATCTTGATGCGCAGCTTGGCGGCGCCGTCGCCGAGTTGCTGTTGCATGTAGGAAGAACTGGCGCCGGGACCGAGTCCGCCGTCGAGCAAGGGCTTGGAAGCATCGACGACGACCTTCGCGGGATCGAAACTCCACGTGCTGCCGAGCCCGTGACAAGTTTCGCACGCGCCGAATGGGCTGTTGAAGGAGAACGATCGCGGCTCAAGCTGCGGAATGCTGGCGCCGCAATTCGGACAGGCCAGCTTTTGCGAATAGAGCTTTTCTTCGCCATTGACGACGGAGACGGTAACCAGTCCGTTGGCCAGCTTGGCGGCGGTTTCGATGGAGGCCTCAAGCCGCTTTTCCGAGCCCGGTTTGAGCGGCAGCCGGTCCACGACGATCTCGATGGTATGATTCTTGCGTTTATCGAGCGGTATCTCTTCATCGAGCGAGCGCAGCACGCCGTCCACTCGGGCGCGCACGAAACCCTGGCGGAAAAGCTTTTCGAGGTCCTTTTTGTACTCGCCTTTGCGCCCGCGAACGATGGGCGCCAGGATCATGATGCGCTCGCCCTCCGGTACCGCCAGAATCTGCTGCAGGATCTGCTCGGTGCTCTGGCGCGAAATTTCAATATCGCAAGTGGGGCAATGCGGGATGCCAACCGATGAATAGAGCACCCGCAGGTAGTCGTAAATTTCGGTAATGGTTCCGACCGTGGAGCGCGGGCTGCGGTTGGTGGTTTTCTGCTCGATGGAAATGGCGGGGCTGAGGCCATCGATGGAATCGACTTCAGGGCGCTCCATCTGATCGAGGAACTGGCGCGCGTAGGGCGAGAGCGTCTCTACGTAGCGGCGTTGGCCTTCGGCATAGATAGTGTCGAAAGCGAGCGAGGACTTGCCCGATCCGCTGAGTCCGGTGATGACGGTGAAGGTATTGCGCGGGATCTCGACGTCGATGTTTTTGAGATTGTGCTGGCGGGCGCCGTGCACGGTGATGCGCTTGAGCATTTTCGCGGGGGGAATTCCATTTTAGCAAGTCGAGGACTGGGGATCAGGGACTGGGATTCGCAAGTTTAGAGTAAAATGGTGTTGCCAACTGAAATTGGGCGGCTAGCTCAGCTGGGAGAGCGCTGCGTTCGCAATGCAGAGGTCGGGGGTTCGATCCCCCCGCCGTCCACCA